>Ga0163144_10003145_pt1 | contig 37674 bp, 34 predicted proteins | sample OliLak19BULKMAT1_FD_123175 | JGI IMG/M metagenome (GOLD analysis project Ga0163144, IMG submission 123175) | Freshwater microbial mat bacterial communities from Lake Vanda, McMurdo Dry Valleys, Antarctica - Oligotrophic Lake LV.19.BULKMAT1 | ecosystem: Environmental > Aquatic > Freshwater >...
AGGCGTGCCACCCGCTGCCGTCAGCGGCCGTGCCACCCGCTGCCGTCAGCGGCCGTGCCACCCGCTGCCGTCAGCGGCCGTGCAAGATGCCGAGCTTCTCGAGCCCGCAGCCACGCGCAGCGTCCATCACACGGATGACGAACTGATGCTGCGTCGCCTCGTCGGCGCGGATGTTGACGCCCGTGCTCGCATCTTCCTGCGCCGCAGCGCACAGCCGCATCTGCAGCTCGCGCTCATCGACGCCCTTGCCGTCGACCTCGATGCGGCCGTCCTTGCCGATCGAGATCACGACCGCCTTCGGATCCTGTGTGACGTCCTTGTTCTTCGCCTTGGGCAGCTTCACCCGGAACGACGGGTTGGTCTGGAAGGTCGAAGTCAGCACGAAAAAGATGAGCAGCTGGAAGACGACGTCGATGAGCGGCGTGAGGTCGATCTGCAGCGCAGCGGCTTTGCCTCGGCGTCGGGCGTGCGGCCCCGCGAAGCTCACGTGGCGGGCTCCTCGGTCGGCGACGCGCGCCGACGATCGTCCGCCTTGCCTTCGTTCGCCTTCGCGTCCGCGCGCACGTGATCACCGAGGAGGTCCACCATGCCGAGCGCGTCCTCTTCCATGTCGACGACGATGCGCTCGTTGCGACCCTGCAGGTACTTGTAGATGACGAGCATCGGGATCGCGACGAACAGTCCGTACGCGGTCGTGATGAGCGCCTGCCAGATGCCCTCGGCGAACGCGTCGGGTCCGACGGCGCCGGTTTTGTACGCATCGACGAACTGCTTGAAGACCTGGATCATACCGACGACCGTGCCGAGCAGTCCGAGCAACGGGCTGACCGCCGCGACCGTGCCGACGACCTCGACGTTGCGAGCCATGCGCGCGACCTCGCGGTTGCCGACCTCTTCGACCGACTCTTTGATCTCGTCGCGCGGCTGACCGTTCGCGTGCGTGCGCAGGCCGGCGGCGAGGATCAGCGCGATGCTCGAGCGGTTCTCCTCGCACAGCAGCAGCGCCTCGCTGGTCTTGCGCTTCGCGACGAGCCCGCGGATGCGATCCACGAACGCGCGGGGGAGCACCTTGCTGCGCTGCAGCGACCACAGGCGTTCGATGAACACCGCGACGCCGACGATCGACGCCGTGAGGATCGCCCACATGAGCGGTCCGCCTTGTTCGAACAGTTCCTTGACGTCCATGGCCGGCTGGTTGCCGGATCATGGTCGCCAGGGGGCCGGGGGGCAACATCCTTACCGCTCTCGGGGCCCGGGCTTGACGGCGGCGCGCCGCACGGTGTACCCAAGCGACCCGCGAGGGCCGCAAGGCGTTCGCGTGGTGACGAGCGGGGGTATAGCTCAGCTGGGAGAGCGACGCGCTGGCAGCGCGTAGGTCAGGGGTTCGAGTCCCCTTACCTCCACCGGTGGATGCGGGCAGCGGGCGACGCCTTGCTGCCCGTTCGCGATTTCGGCGGGGGGGTGGGTGGCGCGATCGTGGGAGGTCGAGGCGAGCAGTGCTGCTTGCGCGTGCGAAATCCCGTAGCGCTGCTCGAGCGCCTGCGGCCCGGCCGCAATCTGTGACGCGAGCTCGCGCAACGAGAGATCGGCGTTCTGCTCGAGGAGCTCGAGCGCCCCATGGAGGCGGCCTTTGATCCCGCGCAGCAGCGTGGACAGCTCGGCCCGGTTCGCCGCGGTTTTTACCGTGACCTGCACGCGATCACGAAGCTTCTTCTCGACCTTCTTCGCCGACTGGACCAGCCGTCGACCCGAATCCTTCGTGGGCTCAACAAGGCTCGGGTCAACGCCGACGCCAAGCTTGCGGCCGCAGCGAGTGCGTCCTGCGCCAACGCTTGCAGCACCGCGGCCGCTGGCGAGCAAGGCAGCGCCGGGTAGATCTTCGAGAGCCTTGGGTCCAAGGAAGTTGTGAGGCGGATGCGGGACTCGGGATCGAAGAACGCCTGGCGGAGGCCCTCGATGGTGAGCTCGGACATCTTGATGGAGCACGTGGCGGCGAGCGAGGGGCTCGGTGTTGGTCATGGGTGGACCTGGTGGGAGATCGCCTTTCACAGTAGCTCTTGCTGGGTCGGCGCGGGTTGTTCTTCGGCGATGCGCTGGAGCTCGGGCCACGCGACGACCAGCGTGTTGTAGGCGAGCGCATCGTCCGCCCACGGTGGCCCTTCTGTCCGCCGCGCTTGCGACCGCTCGGCTTCAGCGTCGCCACCGTCGCTTCGAGCTCGGTGATCCGCGCGTCGCGAACGGCCAGCTCGGCCTTCAACGCCGACACTTCCGCCATCAGCTCGCTCTGCCGAGCGTCGGGAGACTCCGCGGTCACATCGCGGTTTTGATCATGACCGTGATCGCACGTCGATCCCCGCTCGAGTGTGGTTGCACACGTCCGCCATCACGACGCCTGAACGGTTACATCGTCTTCGCATCGTCGCGCTTCGAGGCGGAGGCGCTGCTCGAGGCCTTCGACACGACGTGCAAGTCGAAGATCGTCGTCGGGTCGTCCCCGGCGGGCGAGTTCACCGGTACCGATCGCGGCGAGGGCACCGCGTGCGTGCTCGCGATTCGCTCGGACGACCTGAGGTTCGCGGCCGGGCTCGGGCGGTCGGTCGGCAGCGGTCGTGCCCAGGCCTCGCGCGAGCTGCTCGCCTCGTGCAAAGGTGTCGACAGCTGGCAGTACGAGGAAGCGGGCTTCGACGCGCACCTGCTCAAGCCCGTCGATTTGGCCGACCTCCAGCGACTCCTGGTGAGCTTCGACTGCTCGCCGTGATGGTCACGCGCCGAAGGCCAGCGCTCCCGTGAGCCATTGTGCGACCAGCCCGAGCACCGCTGCCGCCGCCAGCGTCGCAGGGACACCGAGCTTCCAGCGCAACAGCGCAAGCATCGCGAACCCAGTCAGCAGCGTCGCCGACACGTCGATGCTACCCAGCGTGGGCGTCAGCAGGCGCGCGGGACCAAAGGCGTGCGTCGTGAGCTCGGCGAACAGGACGTGCGCCGCGAACCACAGCGAGAGGTTCAAGATGACGCCGACGACTGCGGCCGTGATGGCGGACAGCGCCGACGTCAGTGCGGGATTGCCTCGCAGCTTCTCGAGATACGGCGCACCGAGGAAGATCCACAAAAAACACGGAACGAACGTCACCCACACCGTCACGGTCGCCCCGAGGATTCCAGCGAGCAACGGAGAAAGCCCACCGGGCTCGCGGAACGCACCGAGGAAACCGACGAACTGTACGACCAAGATCAGCGGGCCCGGTGTCGTCTCGGCCAGGCCGAGCCCGTCGAGCATCTCGCCGGGACGCAGCCACCCGTAGGTCTCGACCGCCCGCTGCGCGACGTAGGCGAGCACTGCGTACGCGCCTCCGAACGTCACCATCGCGGTCTTCGAGAAGAACACCGCTTCTTGCACGAAGACGCTCTGGGTTCCGAGAAGCACCGCAATGACCGCGATGGGAGCGACCCACAACACGACGCACGTCACGACCACGCGGAACGAGCGGCTCGTCGAGGGCTCGGTGTGCGCGAGCTCGCCGCGGGCCGCCATCGCATCGAGCAGACTCGTGTGAGGCAAGGCCGAGGTATCGCGCACAGTATCGGCGATCGCAGTCGGCGCGAGCCGATTGCCGACGAGGCCAATCACCCCGGCAGCGAGCACGACCAGCGGAAACGGCACCTGGAACCCGAACAACGCCACGAATGCGAGCGCCGCGATCACGACGTGCCCGCGCCGTTTGAGCGCGCGCCGTCCGATCCGCACGACAGCCTCGACGACGATGGCGAGCACCGCGGCCTTCAGACCAAAGAAGATCGCCGCCACCCACGGCGTCTCCCGACTCGTCGCGTAGAGGATGCTGAGCCCGAGCACCGCGAGGAACCCGGGCAGCACGAACAGGATCCCGGCGACCAATCCACCGACCGTGCGGTGCAGCAGCCAGCCGACGTACGTCGCGAGCTGCTGCGCCTCGGGACCCGGGAGCAACATGCAGTAGTTCAACGCATGGAGGAACCGCGCCTCGTCGATCCACTTGCGGCGCTCGACGAGCTCACGATGCATGACCGCGATCTGTCCCGCCGGTCCTCCGAAGCTGAGTAGGCCGATCTTCGCCCAGACCCGTGTCGCCTCGGCGAGCGAGACACGCTCGGGTACGGTGGGCCCCGTGGCGTCGTCGCTCATGTCGCCGATAGGCTCCGAGGAGCGTCACTCCGGGTGACACGCGGCCCAGCGCTCGATCCACCGCAGGAAATCGCGATACGCCGCGTCGTTCGAGTCGAGAAACTTGTCGTTGCCACCGTGGTCGACCTCGCCCGCGAGCGGCTTGAGCAGCAGCAGGCTGCGGCTGGGATCCGCCGTATCGATATAGCCGTCACGCACGACGGTTCGCATCGTGCGGAGCGAGCCCTCGTTGCACTCGCCGATCGCGATCCACCGCGGGCCGTCGTCGTCCGCATCGCCGACGAAGGTATCGTAGTGGCACGGGTTGCAGCGCCCACGCCAGCTGTACACGAGCGTGTCGAACGCGGTCTCGAGCGTCTTGTCGCTGCAGTCGCCCGGATCGTCGAACTCGCGCGGCGGGAGATCATGCGCGGAGGACGGGACCTCGCACTCGCCGGTGTGGGGCCCGTGTCCGCACGGATCGTCGTAGTCCTCGCACACCGCGCCATTGCACGACCCGTGGTGCTCGATCCACTCGAGCATGCCGTCGTGCTCCGACTGGATCACCTCGGTGGTGATGAGGGTGCTGTCCGGTGTACCCCGGAGGATCCACCCGAGCACGACGCTGTCCTGCGGCTGGTCGAGGTCGACGATGCCCTCGTCGACCATGCACGCCATCGTGCGGCACTCGTCGCCCTGCGCGTAGTCGGCGAGCTCGACGCCGGCGAGGTGACACTGATTGCACGTCGAGGGGTGATCGTCGACGAGCAGCGGCTGGATCCTTCGCTCGAAGATCGTGAGGTTGTCCTCGACCATGCACGACGCCGGCACCTGCTCGGTTCGCTCGCACGCGGCGGGGAATCCGCCCAAGGCGAGAACCGCAAGCCAGCGAGAACGACCCATCCATTGCTCGGGTAGCACGGTGCCGACGACCCGACAATACAGATACGAACGAATACCCGTTGTCCGACTCTTCGCGCGGTGATAGTGCTTATCTCGACGTCATGATTTTTCCCGCTCGAGCCATCCCTTCCCTCTTCCTCGTCCTCTCCGCTTCGGCCGCCGTCACCGTCGCCTGTGGTGACGACAAGGGCGCCGGCGAGGAGCACAGCGATACCGAGCCGCAGGTCTGCAAGGACATCAGCAGCGTGTGCCACGACGCCGACAGCGGGTCCGGGATGGCGCACGAGTGCCACGAGCAGGCCCATGCCGGCGACGCCGCCGTGTGCGAGATGATCAGCGACGAGTGCATCGCGTTCTGCACCGGCGGCACCGGCACCGAGACCGGCACGACGACGTCGATGACGTCGATGACGTCGACGACCGTCGGCGAGAGTGGCAGCGAGAGCAGCACCGAGGACGAGGGCACCACGCAGGCCCACGACGAGAGCACCAGCGGCGGCGATCACGACGAGAGCACGGGCGCCGACCACGGCACCGGTAGCGAGACCAGTGCGGCCACCTCGTGCGACATCCTCGGCTCGGGCTGCCACGACAACAAGACGCCCGAGGGCATGGAGTGCCACGATCTCGGCCACGACGATGACATCGCGGCCTGCGACGCGGCGCTCGCGGAATGCACCGAGATCTGCGGGCTGTAGGACTCGCGCTCGCGCATGCGACGAGGGCGTTCGGCTCAGCTGCGGCGTTTGGCCCGTGTCAGCGTGCCCGCCACCGCAGCGCCGTGCTCGTGGCGCAGCACGATGGTCCGCGTCTCGATCTCGACGAGCCCCGCCGCTGCGAACGCGGTCGCCGCGGCGCGTCCGTGGTGGACGAACCGGCCGCTGGGCCGCAGCGCGAAGCTGGCCGTGTCGTCCGCCTGCTCGGTGGTGACGATCGCGACGCCGCCGGGCCGCAGCGCGAACGCGATCGCGGCCGCGATCGGCTCGAGGGCGCCGACATAGACGAGCACGTCCGCGGCGAGGATCGCGTCGTATTCCTGTTCGCGGCGCGCGAGATGCTCGCCGAGCTCGCCCTGATGGAGAGCGTCGTAGATGCCGCGCGCCGCCGCGCGCTCGATCATCGCCGCGCTCAGATCGACGCCGACCAGCCCATCCACGCGTTCACGTACACGCGCGCCGACGAGGCCCGTGCCGCAGCCGCCGTCGAGACCCATGCCGACGTGCCCGAGGAGCGCATCGGCGACCGCCTCGGGTGCCCGATAGTCGAGCTCGCCCAGCGCGCGATCGAAGCTCCGCGCGAACTCGTCGAACAGCGCAGCGACGTACGCCGGCGCCGCACGATCGAGCGTGCGTCCTGCCGTCGCCGCGTGCATGTGCACGGCCATCGGATCGTCGGGTAGCGCGCTCGCCCAGCGCGCGTACAGCTGCGTGCGTTCGTGATCGCGTCCGACCGTCGGCAACAGCCACGCGAGCGCACCGTACGCGACGGCGCAGCGCGGATCGAGCACGAGCGCATGCTCGCACGCCGCGATCGCGAGCTCGAAGCAGCCCGCCGCGTGGAGCACCACCGCCAGCTCGATGCACGCGTCGGGACCATGCTCACCGCCGAGCGCGATCGCGAGCCCGATCTCCGCGTCGGCACCGTGGGCCGCGCGGAGCTGCTGCGCACCGCACATCGTGTCACCGCTGCGATGGAGCTCCAGCGCGCGCTCGAGCGCGTCGAAGAATGGATGTCCCAGAGGCTGCACGGCCCGAGACGACTACGCGCGACGCGACGAGAACCGCATCAGCTCACCGAGCGCGCGCCGCATTACTCGCGCATCGGCGAAGCGCTCGTCGGGATTTTTGCCGCACGCCGCCTGGAAGAAGCCATCGATGCCATCGGCGAGCTCCTCGGGCGTGTCCGACGGCAAGAACGCGCTCGGCATCGCGGGCGTTCGCTCGCGGTGGCAGCGGAACAGCACGCGCGGATGATCCTCGAACGCGTCCTCGAACGGATGGTGTCCGGTCGTCGCCTCGAAGAACGTCATGCCGAGCGCGTAGAGGTCCGCGCGATGGTCGAGCTTCTCCGTCGGTCGGGTCTGCTCCGGCGCCATGTACCGCGGATCGCCGAGGATGAGCGTCGGATCGTCCGTGCGCGGATCGTTGAGGTCGCGCGCGACGCCGAGATCTAGCAGCTTCACGACGCGCAGGTCGGGGTCGTAGGAGTCGCGTGTGACGAAGATGTTCGCCGGCTTCACGTCGCGGTGCACGACGCCGCGCACGTGCACGTACGACAGCGCATCGAGCACACCGCGGAAGATCTCGCAGAGCACGTGCATCGGCACCGTGCGCCCGCCTTCCATCGCGTCGCGGATGTCCTTGCCCTCGAGGAACTCCATCGCGAACCAGAACAGGCCATGCTCGCGCGTCGTGCCGACATCGAGCACGCGCACGAGGTTGTGGTGCGTGAACCCGCCGCCGAGCCGGGCTTCGAGCCGGAAGCGGCGCTGCTCGGACTCCGGGACGTCGGCCTTCATCACCTTGAGCGCGACGTAGCGGTTCATGAACGGGTCGAAGGCCTTGAAGACCTTGCCCATGCCGCCTTCGCCGAGCGGGCCCGTGATCTGGAACCGCTTGTTGAACGAGATGACGGTGCCAGGTGGAAGATCGGGCGTCGCCGGCGGCTCGATCGCGACGCCGTCAGCCGCATTGGTCGCGTTCGCGCCGGTCTGCCTGGTGTCCATGCCCAGGCCAACGCTATCAGCTAAGCGGGCGTGCCGTCGTCCGTCGAGGACCCGCTGGTGCTCGTTTCGCGTTGGGGCAGGTTCGCCGGATCGTCGGGCCCGGAGGTGCCACTGGTGTCGGAGCCACCGGGGTCCATGGTATCGCCGCCTTCCGAGCTGCTGCTGCTGCTGCTGGTGTCGTCGATGGAGCCGGCCTCGTCGCCACCGCTGGTGTCGTCGGAGCTGCCGGTCGCCGAGTCGTCCGGGCGGAGATCCGTCGCCGCACCGTCGTCGCTGCTCGAAGGATCGACGCCCGTCCCGCTCGGGCCGGTGACGGGCGCGCTCGACGAAGCATCATCGCCGTCATCGCCATCACCGGGGTTGGGCACGTACGGCTCGTCGTCGCCGGCGGTGAAGCGGTCGGCTTCACCGTCGCCGTAGTCGAAGCTGCCGAGGCTCGAGCAGCCGATCATTGCGATCGACAAACCCGTGCTCAGGCAAAGCCACTTTGCATCGTGCAGCGCGCGCACCAACGACATCACTCGTCATGGATCGTAGCACGCACGCCGCAGCCGCCCACTCGTTGTTGCCGTGCAGCAGCGTCACGACGCGCGTGTCATGGCGCCGCTGTCATACGCGCAACGGTGCCGTCGGCTGTGATCTCGTATCTGCCCGATGCGGTGCCGATCTGCATGGGTTTGCCCGAACGCATCGCACGCGTGACGGTGAGCGGATGCGGATCGTCGGCGGCGATCGTGGCAGGACTCGCGGCGAGCGCCCCCTTCGGATGCACGACGGTCGCGCGCACCAGCAACGGCGGAGGTGCGCGCTTTTTGTTTCGGTTGTGGGGCTTCGAACGCTTCGCCTCGTCGATCACGACCTCGAGATCCGGCCCGTTCTGATCCTGCGCGAGCGCGTACACGACGGTCGCGACGCGCTGCGGCTTGCGCTTGTCACCCGTCGGCTCCGCTTGGAATCGATCGACCGTGAAGAACGCCGCCCCCGCGGCATGCTTTTGCAGCTCGGTCGCCGCGACGAGCATCGCGGCGATACGCCGCTCCTCGACGCTGTCCTTTTCGATCTCGCCCTCGAGCAGCTCGACGTCGATCACGCGATCGGGACCGAACATCATCGCGACGAGGACCCAGCGCTCGGCGTCCTCGACGAGCAGCGGCCCCTTGCTCGCTTTCGCCGCGGGCCACCGCACGAACACGACCTGACCGGAGGTCCCCGCCGGATCGATGTCGACCAGCGGCAACACGACGTCGGCATCGACGGTACCCATGCGATCGACGACCGTCGCGTCCGCGAGCTCGAGCGCGCGCGCACCGAGGTGAAGCCACTGTCCGACCTTCGCGATCTCGGCGAGGTCGCCGCGACCGATCGGCACGAAGACCCCGGGCGGCGGATCGGGATCACCGTCCCCGATGCCGATCTCCAACTCCGGATACTCGGACTTCTTCTCCTGATCACAACCCTGTGCAACGAGCACGGCGAGCACGAGGCCAAAGCAACGCATACCGACCAAACTTACCACGGCAACGCGAAACGAAACGAAACGAAACGAGACGAAACGAAGCGAAGCGAGACGAAACGAAACGAAACGAAACGAAACGAAGCGAGACGAAACGAAACGAAACGAAACGAAGCGAAGCGAGACGAAGCGAAACGGAGCGAAGCGATGGAAAGGGGGAGGCTCCGTGACGGCTTCGCCGGCGCGGAGGGGGAAGCGGGCCGCTTCCCCTGACAGTCAATTGAACTTCTTGCCTCGCACTCGCACACGACGCAGGCCCTCTTGTAGCCGACGATGCGCCGACTCGAGCGTCTCGCGATCGCCGGGCTCGTTCGCGTCGAGGTGGATCGACAGCACCGCGAATGCGTCGTTCGCCGTGCGGTACATCGTCTCCCACTCCTCGCGGTGGATTTGCTCGCGGGATTTCGCGAACGTCTCGACCTCGGTCATCGCATCTTCGAAGCCCGCCTCGGCGGTCGGGCGATCGATCGAACCGTTGCCGTACTTCGCGGTCGATGCGTCTTGCAGCACGCGATCGTGCGACGATATGTTGCGCGCGCGCGCCTGCATCTCGCGACGCTCTTGCGCCGCCGCCTCGCGCTCGTCGAGCGGCTCGCCATCGGGGCCGAGCGCCACCTCGTCCTGCACCTCGTGCAGGCCGGGATCGGCCGCGTACCACCAGACGCCCGCCGACACCACGAGGGCGCCGGTCAGGACGAGCGCGTGATTTCGCCAACGCATGGGGTTCGTCCCGCTCCACAGGAAACGTGCAAGTGCGGCGCAGCCTACACGTTCGCGCGACATTGTAGGATCCCGGCCCGTGTCCGCGCCAGCCGACCTCGAGAGCACCGCCGCCGAGGTCTATGCCGCGCCCCGCGACCAGTTCATCGCGACGCGGAACCGCCTCGCCAAAGCCGCGAAGACCGCCGGAAATGCCGCGCTCGCCGGACGCATCGCGGCGCTCGGCAAGCCGAGCCAGACCGCCTGGGCGGTCGATCGCGTGTGGTGGGACGCGCCGGATCTGATCCGCGAGCTCTTCGCGGCGGCCGCCGAGCTGCGCGAGGTGCTGGCGGGCGGCGCCGGTCCGCAGACCGCCGAGCCCTCACGCACGCGGCATCGCAAGGCGACGCTCGCTGCGACGACGCACGCAACCGACGTGCTCGGTGGCGATGTCTCGATCGCGACGCGGCGCCACATCGCGACGACGGTCGAGGCCCTCGGTGCGCTGGGCCGCTGGCCCGAGCCGGGTCCGGGCTGCTTGAACGAGGACCTCGATCCGCCAGGGTTCGATTCGTTCGGGGCGATACCCGAGCTCGGTGCCGCGACCGCCGTGCCGGAGGCGGGTGCGAACGACAGCGCGTCGGCGATCGTGCTTGCGGAGACGACCGTGCGCATCGCGACGGTGCGGCTCGAGACCTGTCGCCAGCAGCACGACGCGCTGGTCGCCGCGCAGCGCGAGGCAGACGCGCGCGTCGAAGAGGCCGAGGCCGCGCTCGCGCGCGCAGGCTCGCATCGCGATGCGTGCGTCGTGGCTGCGGCTGCGACCGCACGCGATCTCGATCAGCGCCGCGCCGAGCTCGAAGAAGCGGCGCTCGCCCATGCCGAGGCGAGCGCTGCTCTGGCCGAAGCGAAGGCGCGCCCCTGATACGACAAGCGAGCTACGGACAGACCGTGACGTTCGGGTTCATGCTGCAGCTGAAGTCGTCGCAGTCCGCGAAATCGTTGCCGTCGTTGTCGACGCCATCGCTGCACTCTTCGTCGGTGTCCTCGATCGACTCGCACACCGTGATGTTCGGATTCAGGCTGCAGCTGAAATCGGCGCAGTCCATGAAGTCGTTCATGTCGTTGTCGATGCCGTCGCTGCACTCTTCGTCGGTGTCCTCGACCGTCTCGCACACGGTGACGTCGGGGTTCATCAGGCAGTCGAAGTCGTCGCAGTCGGTGTACTCGTCGTCGTCGTCGTTCCAGCCGTTGCTGCACGCCTCGTCGTTGTCCTCGGGGCCGTTGCAGACAAGGACGCCCTCGGTCTGCGCGCACGAGAAGTCCTCGCAATCGAGGAAGCCGTTCGCATTGTTGTCCTCCATGTCGGAGCACAGTGCGTCGGTGTTCTCGGGCTCGCCGTTGCCGGTCACGCCGCTGCTGCCGCCACACGCCGCGGTCTCCTCGCAGTCGAAGTCGTCACAGTCGACGTAGCTATCGCCGTCGTTGTCCATGGCGTCCATGCACAGCGCGTCGTTATTCTCGCCGCCGCCGGTACCGGTCATGCTCGTGGCGCCACACACCGTGACCATGTCGGACATGGTGCAGCTGAAGTCGTCGCAGTCGACGAAACCGTTGCCGTCGTTGTCGATCATGTCTCCGCAGGCCGCGTCGTTGTCTTCCGGGCCACCGGTGCCGGTCTCGTCCGCGGAGTCGTCATCGGTGTCGCCCGTGGTGCTGGACGGATCCGAGAGCGTGCAGGCGAGCGCGAAGGAGATCGCAAACCAAGGGCGGAGCATTGCGCGCGGCATGGGCCAGGCTTGATAGCCGCGGATCCATGGCGCGCGCAAGGGCGCGACCCCTGCGATCACGGGCGCCGTGGGCGCGGCGGCGGCGATCTCCGCGACGACAGACAACGGTGCATGGACACGTTGCCGATGGCTGGTAGATTCGCGGCCGCAGTGGTGGGCCGCCCCACGTCCGGTTCGCACCGCGACCTTCATCGAGGCGGTTTCGCCCGGTGGTGGCGCGCGCTCGCGATGCGATGCCTGGCCGTGACGATCGCCGCGGTGCCGTGCTCGATCCACGCGGCGCCGTCGGCCGACGCTGCGCCCGCCGACGATCCGACGGCACGCATCGTCCGACCGGAGCTCGTCTCGCCGCTGCAGGTCCCCTACCCCGAGTCCCTCGCGAAGGCGGCCGATCCACCGTCGGGCGAGGTGGTGGTGCGACTCGTCGTCGGTGTCGACGGCGTGCCGTTCGACATCACGGTGGTGACGTCGCTGCATCCAGAGCTCGACGCGCTCGTGGTCGAAGCGATCGGCAAGCTGCGATGGCGACCGGCGACGCTCGATGGGGTGGGTGTCGAAATCGAGACCACGCTCGCGGTGCCGATGACACCGCCGAGCCCCGTTGCCGCGACCGAGCCCGAGCCCGACCCCGAGCCCGACCCCGACCCCGACCCCGAGCTGCTCGACGCGCAACCCACCGACGCGACGATCGGCAACGACACCGACGATCCGAAATCCCCGCTGCGCCTGTCCGGCACGATCCTCGAAGCCGGCCAACGCACCGCAATCGTCGGCGCGACGATCATCATCGTCCCCGTCCCCGAAGCCACGGACACCGGCCGCGTGAAAAAACGCGACTACACCGAGCTCCCGACCCCACGCTGGCAAGCAACCCGCCGCGCTGACACCGAGGGTCGTTTCACCGCACGCGGCCTCGAGCCCGCGCGCGTCCGCGTCGTCGTGCTCGCACCGGGCTTCGAGCGCATCGAGTACATCGAGCAGCTCTCGGCGACGCAGAGCCTCGAGGTGAAGTACTACCTGCAGCGCCTCCCGGACAATCCGTACCGCACCGTCGTCCGCAGCACCAAGGAGCAACGCGAAGAGGTCGCGCGCCGCACGATCACACCGGCGGAGATCGGCAACCTCCCCGGCACGCAAGGCGATGCGCTCAAGGCGATCCAGAACTTCCCTGGCGTCGCGCGAGCCCCATTCGGCCTCGGCCTACTCGCGATCCGCGGCACCGGCCCGAACGACTCCGCAGTGTTCATCGGCCACCACGAAGTGCCACTTCTCTACCACTTCGGTGGCCTCACCTCGGTGTTCAACGCCGACATCCTCGAGCGCATCGACTTCGTCCCGGGCAACTACGACACGCGCTACGGCGACGCGCTCGGCGGCATCATCGACGTGCAGCCACGCAAGGGTCGCCGCGATGGCTACCACGGCTACATCGACAGCGACATCTTCGACGCGGGCTTTCTGGTCGAAGGCAGGCTCGGCAAGGGCTCGTTCGCGATCGCGGCGCGACGCAGCTACATCGACGTGCTGCTCCCGCTGGTGATCCCGGACGACGCCGGCATCTCGCTCTCGGTCGCGCCGCGTTACTGGGACGATCAGATCCTGTTCGACTATCCCGTCGCGGGCGGCGAGCTGTCGCTGCGCGTGTTCGGCTCATCGGACAAGCTGAAGCTCGTCGCCGCCGATCCCAACGAGATCGACACCGATGATCGCGACCGCTTCGAGACCTCGCAGTACTTCCACCGCGCCGACATCGTCTATCGCAAGAAGAGCGGCCCGTGGGAGTTCCTCATCACGCCGTCGTACCGCTACGACTCGCTCGACTTCGGCATCAGCGACATCTTCCAGTTCGACCTCGGCGTGCACAACCTGACGCTGCGGGCCGAGGTCTCGCATCGCATCTCACGACGGACCACATGGCGCGTCGGCACCGAGATCCGCGCGGGCCGCTTCCGCGTCGAGGTCGATGCACCGCCGTTCGCCGCGCAGACGGGCGGCTCGACCGGCGCGCAGCTCCAGTCCCAGCAAACCGGGTGGTTCACGATCCCCGCGGTGTACTCGACGGTCGACCTCAACCCGCACGAGCGCGTCACGATCTCGCCCGGCATCCGCGCGAGCTACGTGTCCGGTGCGATCGCCCGCGCGGCGATCGAGCCGCGCATCCGCGGCGCCGTGCAGGTCGCAAAGAACACGACGCTCAAGGCCGGCGTCGGCATGGTCACGCAGGCGCCGCAGCCGGTCGAGTCGAGCGTCGTCTACGGCAATCCGGCGGTCGGCCTCGAGCGCGGCGTGCAGACGAGCGTCGGGGTCTCGCAGAACCTGCCGCTGGCGATCACCGTCGATGGCACCGCGTACTTCACGTACCTCTACGACGAGATCGCACCGTCGTTCGACCTCATCCGGCGCACCGATGCGACCATCGGTCCCGAGATCTTTGCGAACACGCAGAGCGGCCGCTCGTACGGCCTCGAGATCCTCGCCCGCAAGCAGCTGACCGGCTCGGTGTTCGGCTGGGTCGCGTACACGCTCGGTCGCAGCGAGCGCCGCGAGGCACCGGGTGAGCCGCTGCGCATCACGACGTTCGACCAGACCCACATCCTCACGCTCGTCGGCGTGTGGAAGCTGCCCAAGGGCTGGCAGGTCGGCGGCCGCTTCCGCCTCGTGTCCGGCAACCCGTACACACCGCAGTACCCCGGCACTCTCGACGCGCAGTCGGGCACGTACGTGGCGACGCAAGGCGCGGGGAACAGCAAGCGCGCGCCGACGTTCCACCAGCTCGACATCCGCATCGACAAGACCTTCGTCTGGCGCCGCATCAAGCTGTCGCTGTACCTCGACGTGCAGAACGTCTACAACCGACAGAACGCCGAGTTCGTCCAGTACGCGTACGACTTCTCGACGTTCCAGTACATCCCCGGCCTGCCGATCATCCCGTCGATCGGGACCAAGCTCGAGTTCTGATGAAGGCCTCGTCCCACTCCACCTTCGTTCTCGCGTGGGCGACCATGGTCGCGTGCGGAATGGATCTGCCGCTGGTCGAGCGCATCGCGTCGACGAGGCCGCTCGCGATGCGCGTCGTGGTCGACGAGCCTGCGATGCGTGGAGACATCGCCGAGCGTGCCGAGGCGATGCCGTTCGAGACGGTGTCGCTGTTGCCGCTCATCGTCGATCCGCGCGGGCCGCTCGACGACACGCGCATCGAGACCGAGCTCGAGCCGGTATGGCTCGCGTGCAATCTCGTGCCGACCCAGGGCCTGTTCGGCTGCGTGACCGGGGCCGTGCCGCTCGATCCCGACGACCTCGACGACTGCGCACCCGCGAGCCTCGAGGGGTTCGACCCCGACGACCTCACGATGTCGAGCGGGCCGTGCCGCATCCCGATCGCCGACGACCAGTCGGCGGCCCGACCGCCGTTCACGGTGCCGATCGATCCGACGTACCTGCTCGGCGGCGACATCGAGGTCACGATGGTCGCGCACAGGCCGAGCGAGAGCTCGACGCCCGCGTGTCTGCGTGCGCTGCTCGCCGGCGACGATCCTGACGAGGGCTGTGTGTACATGACGCAGCGCATCTCCGTCGGACCGGACGCCGCGCTGCTCGAGCTCGCGGAGCAGTTCGGCGTGCCGAGCTCCGCACTGCCGCCGGGCCCGGACGAGATCCCGCAGCCCGATCGTCACCCACGCCTGACGGAGGTGCGCGTCGCTGCGTTCGAGGGCAACGCGAGCGACGCGGCGATGATCGACACTTTCACGCCGAACGCGGGCGACGTGATAGCGCTCCCCTGGGGCGCGCGCGTCGAGGTCGAGGCCGAGGCGTCCGCGGACGATTTGCAGACGTACCTCGTCGTCGGCGATCCGGGCAGCTTCACCGAGCGCGATGAGTACTACGAAGGTGCGTGGTTCGTGAGCTGGGGGGCGCTGCTCTCGCCGACCAGCGACGATCCGCTGTCGCAGAACACATGGACGCTCCGCGCCGGCGCGCAGGACGAAGAGGATCTTCCGCCCGGCGGCACGGCGACGCTCGTGTACGTGCTGCGCGACGATCGCCAGGGCGTCACGTGGACGCATTTCTCGGTGCGTGTCACCGGCGAGCCCGATACGCAGTGATCGTGCTACCTTGCTCGGGTGCATCGGTGCGTGCCGCTCGCGATCCTCGGCCTGGTGTCCGCGTGCGGATCGCTCGACCTGTCGGCGCCGCCGAACCTCGCGAGCACCGACGAGTCGGGCCCCGCATGGCCGACCACGAGTGAGAGCTCGACCGGCGACGTACCGCTCGATCGCGCGACGGTGACGCACGAGTTCGGCGAGGGCGCGCTGCCGCCGTTCGCCGAGACATCGCCGTGCGTGTCGTGGACGCTCGGCAACGACAAGCCGCTGTACGTCCAAGCGGTCACGCTGTCGAACCTCTCGAGCTTCCACCACAGCAACTGGTTCGTCGTCCCCGACGACGTGTACGACGGCGAGGACGGCTACTGGGACTGCAACGAGCGCGATTTCGAGGAGATCGCGGCGGCGACCGCAGGCACCGTACTGTTCGCCCAATCGACGCAGTCGTGGGTCGAGACCCAACGCACCGCGCCGGGCGCGGTGATCAAGATCCCCCCGCACAGTCGCATCGTCGGCACCGTGCACCTGCTCAACCTCGCGCCGCGCGATGTCGAGACCAACCTGTGGCTGTCGCTCGATCTCATCCATCCGCGCGATGTCGAGGTCGTCGTCACGCCGATGCGCCTCAGCTACCTCGACCTCGAGATCCCGGCGATGTCGCGCTCGCGTCACAGCTCGAGCTGCGAGTTCAAGGCGTACTACGAGGGCTACACCAACAGCGACTACCCGCTGAAGGTCCACTACGTGGTGCCGCACTACCACAGCCTCGGCGACTACTTCGATCTGCGCATGCTCGGCGGGCCCGACGACGACGAGGCGCTGTACCAGCTCGAGGGCTTCAACGCGGATGCGAACGGCAGGACCTACGATCCGCCGCTCGACATCACGAGCGGCGACGGGCTGTCGTTCACGTGCGGCTACGACAACTTCCGCTCGGAGAGCGTCGGCTGGGGCATCGGCGATCAGGAGATGTGCGTGATGCTGTTGCTGGTCGAGTCGGAGCTGTTGATGGATGGCTCGGTCGTGTCGGCGTCGCAGTTCGTCGGCAGCGAGGACGACGTGCAGATGTACGAGGGTGGGTGCCTCATCATCGGTTACCCGAAGAACGGCGATCAGGGGCCGCCGACCGACGCCGAGATCGCGGCCGAGCTGTACCTGCCGCCGGTCGCTCCGGGCGACGTCGATCTTCCGCCGGTGCCGGTGTGCGTCGACTCGGATCCGGACGCGGCACCGCTCGACGAAGTGTCGCTCGCGACGATCTCCGAGACGCTGCTGCAGCCCGCGTGCGCGTTCAGTGCGTGTCACGGTGCCGGTGGCGCGGCGGGCCTCGACTTCACGGCGACGGATCTCCACGCGACGCTGCTGCAGCACGACGTGCAGGCGGGCACGTCGTTGCCGCTCGTCGTGCCCGGTGACCCCGATCGGAGCTGGCTGTACCGCATCATCTCGCAGTGCGAGCCGATGGACGACGCCGGCACGGTCGTCGCCCACATGCCGCGCAATGCTCCGGTGTTGCTGGACGACGCACTCATTGCGACTGTGCGCGAGTGGATCGCCGCGGGCGCGCCGGAGTAGTCGTCACGGGCCGTACGGTGCGTCGAGCGGTGCTGCGCTCGCGTGCGGCAGCGAGAAGTGCCACCACTCGCCCTCGTGCGGCACGAAGCGATGCGCGGTCATCACCGTGCGCAGACGCTTCCGATTCGCGAGCGCCTCGCCCTTCGCCGCGAACGTGGTGCTCGAGCGATCGAACGTATCCCACGCGCCGCCCATGTCGATGGGCTTGCCGCTCTTGCGATCGACGAGCGTGAGATCGATGGCGAGACCGCGGTTGTGCTGCGAGCGCGCGGAGATGTAGCCGTCCTTCAGTAGATCGCTGCGATCGTGCACGCGCGTCCACTCGACCATCGCCTTGCTCGCGCGCGCGGGGCGATACGCGTCGAATACGAGCAGGCCAAGGCTCGAAGATGCGAGCTCGCGATCCACTTCGGTGAGCGCGGTCGCGAGCTCCGGGTGCGCCCACGCGCCTGCGTGCTCGTAGCCGGGCAGCGGCGCACCTGTGAAGTTCGCCGGCGTCGCGTAGCCGATCGACAGCCGCAGATCGGCGACGTGATCGTGCAGATCGACGAGCCCGTCGGGCGGCTTCGGTCGCGCCGGTGACTGCGGTGGCTCGGGTGGCTTCGCGAGGCCGGCCGGCGGCTTGCTGTCGACCCTGCGCGGCGTCGGCTCGTTCTCCGGTGCCGGAGTCGACACCGGATCGGCCGTGCACGCCCCGACGATCGCAACCGCGACCCACACCCGCACGAACGCGCTCACGGCTTCGCGGACAGGAACGCGAAGTCGCGATCGAGCACCGTCTTGCGCCCGTCCTCGCGCGCGTGACTCACGGCTTTGTCGCACAGCTTACGCAGATGGTCGGACAGATCCTCGAGCACACCATCCGACGTGTTCATCCCGTAGCGCTGACGGATGTACTCCTTGAGTCGCGACGCGATCACGAGCACTTCCTTCGGAGGCGCAGGCGCGGCCGGTGCGGACGGCACCGCGATGCGTCGACCCCCATCACCGTCGGCACGCCGCACGATCGGTGCGGGAGTCGGTGCCACAGCCGAAGCCAGAGTCGGTGCTGGCTTCGCAGATGCAGCCGCTGGCGCGGCGCGACCGCCCGCAGTACCGGGGCTGGCCTCGGCAGCGAGCTCCTTCGCCCACGCTTCACGCGTCGGCGACGTCTCCTCGACGGCCCACGCCTCGCGATGCCGCATCATCGGCAGATGGATCTCCCAGCACTCGACGGAGCAGAACACGTAGCCGGTACGCTTGCGCGTGCACGTCGACACGCTGCACTCGTAGAAGGTGGTGGCGAACGCGATCGCCTTCTTGCACGAGCTGCAACGCCGCCACTCGGAGGCTTCGGCCATGGCGCACCATGTTAGCAGGTGCTCGCGAAAAGCGGCGCTACCGGGCGCGCCGACGCCGTCGATCATCCCGTCGGTGGGGCACGATGTCACCCTCGAACGCGAACCCGATGGCGGCGTACGGGATCGCGGCGTGGCGCTCTGCTCCCGTGCGCCAGCGGTGCTCGAGCCACCATTGTGACAACACGAACACGGTCGGGCGGTTGAACCGCGTGCCCGGCCGGTCGAAGAACGTGTAGGCAACAGCGGGCCCGAGCCGCGAGGTCGGCCCGTTCGGCGCGCTGACGGGCTCGCCCGGCGCGAAGTGGCGCCGCTGGTAGAACGCGTGGGTCAGCGAGTGCCGCACCGCGAGCCGCAGCTTCGGGAACATGTAGATGAGATCGGTCTCGTTGATGATCGCCCAGCCGCGGTTGCCGATCGGGATGTCGAGCGCCTGATCGTAGTAGACGCGATCGCCGGTGCGCAGCTTGAACGACGACCATAGCGCACGCGTCTGGGTACGGACGACGATGTTCTTCACGCGGCCCTGCAGCAGGCCCGACAGCGTCACGATGTGACCGCGGGTGCGGTAGCTCAGGCCCGCGTCCTTGTTGCGGTCGAACTCGTCGGGGCCGCTGCGATCCGCGGCGCTCGGGTACGACTGCAGCTGACCGAAGTTGCCGAACGTCCCGACGAAGTCGTAGCTCGCGCTGAGATTGAGCACGGCCGCCGGCTGGATCTCGATCACCGGCCCGACGCGCACGAACGCGGGCGTCATGAAGACCTTCGCGGCGACGAGCGCGTACGAGTCGAGGAACAACGGCGTCGGGCGGCGTACGAGCTGCGCGCGATAGCCGAGCGTCGTCTCGTTGACGAGCCCCGGAGGACCGATGCGCGCGGCGGTGAAGTTGCGATAGATCAGTCGGTGTGGCGGCATCCACTTCGCGGCCGTGGACGCGCGCGGCGAGCCCTCGGGCGGTGGTGGCGTCTTCAGCTCACCGGCGGGTGCCGCTTCCTCCGGCTCGTCGAGCCGGTGGGCGTAGTCCGGCGGCGCAACCTCGGGCTCGGCTGTGGCCGGCGGCGCAACCTCGGGCAACGCATCGGGCTGTGCATCGCCGGGCTGTGCATCGTCGCGCTGTGCGTCGCCCGGCTGTTCGTCGAGCGGGGGACCGTGCTCGACCTCCCGCGAAGCCGCGTCGATGCCGACATCACCGGGCCCGTCGTAGCCGCGCGGCGGCGGTGCAGCATCCGCCTCGCCGGCGCCGAGCAAGCACCCGAGCAGCGCGCCCCAAGCCGTGCGCAGACCAGCGAAGAGAAGCGGCCGTGACGCCATCGGCCGCGGGACGATACACCGCGGACACATCGCGCGTCACGTCAGCCCGCGCTGGCGCTCGGTCGGACGACTGCGCTCCGATCGTCGCGGAACAGCCGCATCGCGTACTGCCCCGCCTCCGTGTCGCGGAGCTCGTCGGCGAAGGTCGCCGCGCGGGGCGTGAGCTGCGAGCGCTCGGGCAGCGCGGCGCCGAAGCCCTCGCTGCGCGTCGGCACCAGCACTGCCGCCGCGAGGCACGCGAACGCGAGGTCGGCGACGCTGAAGCGATCGCCCACGAGGTAGCGCCGCCCCTCGAGCCTGCGGCCGATGTCGTCGAACACCTTGCGCACCGCGTCGATCGATTTCTCGACGCGCGGCGGATCGACTCGCAGCGCGCGCGACACCACGCCGATCATGAGCGGCCCGAAGATCTGCGTCGTGCGCCACTGCAACCACCCGACGTTGTGCCGCGCGAGCTCGGCGAACTTCGACGGATCGCTCATGCCGAGGCCGTACGCGATGCGACGACCGTGCGGACCGAGCCCTTCGCCGAGCTCGCGCTCGATCACCTCAGCCTGCGGTGTCGGGAACAGCGTCGTCTCGGGCGTCGCGAAGCGCTCGTCCGCCCAGCGCACGATGTCGTGCGAGTCGCACAGCCGCTCGCCGGTGTCGGTGACGAGCAGCGGCGTCGAGAACCGCGACGACACCTTGTCGGAACCGCCGTGCTTGCCGAAGCGCGTCGCGACGATGACCGCAGGCACGTGCAACATCGGCATGTACTTGCGCTCACGGTACGCGATGCCGAAGCGATCGAGCGCCCAGCGGGCTTTCTCGTTGTAGTGCGAGAACGGGATCGTCAGCAGCGTGTGCACGCGGGAAGCCTCGCGGCCGAGGCTATCCCAGGCCGAGGTCCTCATGCGATTTCGCTTCGAAGGCGGCGCGCGTCACACCGCGGCGACCGGCGAGCGGCCTGCGAGCGTCGACTCGAGGACGTCGCGCCACAGGTTCTCGGCGACCTTGCGTCGATACTCGCCGGTGGAGCGCACGTCGTCGATCGGGTGGATCTCGGCCGCGAGCGCTCGCACGGCGTCGTCGATGCCGTCACGCAGCGGCCGACCGCACAGCGCCGCGGCCGTGCGCAGGCACGCAAGCGGCACCGGGGCGACACTCGACATCCCCAGCGCGCAACCAGCGACGGTGTCGCCGTCCATCTCCATGGTCACGGCGAGGCCGACCTTCGCGATCGCCTGCGCCTTGCGGGTGCCGACCTTGCGGTAGAGCTGGATCGGCGCGCGGCCCGGCACAGGGCGCGGAATGACCACGGCGACGACCAGCTCGCCCGGATCGCGCAGCGTCGTCTTGTAGCCGGTGTGGAAGTCGGCATACGGCACGCGCCGCCGACCCGCGGGACCGACGAGCTCGATCGACGCACCGTAAGCGAACAGCGCCGGCGGTGTATCGGCCGCCGGCGATGCGTTCGCGACGTTGCCTCCGATGGTCCCGCGATTTTGGATCGCGGCCGCACCGGACACCCGCGCGGCAAGGCCGAGCATCGGCAGCTCGTGGGTGAGCACGGGATGCTCGGCGATATCCGTGTACGTCGCGAGGCCGCCGATCGCGATCTCGTGATCGCGGACCTCGATCGGTCGCAGCGCAGCGGACAAGCCCCAGATGCTGACGTAGCGCGCGGGCTTCAGCTGACCCGCGGCGAGCACCACCATGATGTCGGTGCCGCCGGCGAGCGGCAGCCAACCATCGCCGAGCCGCGCGAGCGCATCGACCGTGTCACGCGCGACGTGGACGGTGAAGTCGGGCAACCACCCTCTCATCGCGCGCCTCCGCGGAGCTCCGCGCATGCAGCGACGACCGCGTCGACGATGCGCACGTAGCCGGTGCAGCGACACAGGTTGCCCGCGAGCGCGATGCGGATCTCGGCCTCGTCGGCGTCGTCGTTGACGCGCACGAGCGCGGCCGCGGCCATCAGCATGCCGGGCGTGCAGATGCCACACTGCGCGCCGCCCTCGCGGACGAACGCGTCCTGCAGCACGCGCAGTCGTGGATCCGCTGCGAGTCCCTCGATGGTCTCGATGCATGTGCCCTCGACCTGGCACAGCGGCACGAGGCAGCTGTTGACGAGCACGCCGTCGATGAACACCGAGCACGCACCGCACTCACCCTCGCCACAGCCTTCTTTGGTGCCGACAAGGCGCAGGTCCTCGCGCAGCACGTCGAGCAAGCGCGACATCGGATGGGCGTGGGCGGTGACCAGCGTGCCGTTGACCGCGAACGACACCGGTGCGTGCGTGGTCTCAGCCATGGTGGGCCTCGAGGATCGTCATGAGCTGCTCGGGCAACATCGGAATCTCCAGCGGCTCGGTGCCGGTCGCATGCGCGACGGCGGCGAGCACCGCGGGCGCGGGCCCATCCATCGGTAGCTCACCGATACCCTTGCTGAGCGCCGCCTCGGCGAGGAACGGCGGCACGAACTCGACGCGGATCGGCGGCGTGTCGACCGCCGTCGGGATGATGTAGTTGGTCATCTGCGGGTTCTTCACGCGGCCGTCCTTCCACACGACGCGCTCGTAGATCGCCCAGCCGATCCCCTGCGCGACGCCGCCTTCGATCTGGCCCATCGCCATCGTCGGGTTCACGATGCGTCCGGCCTCTTGCACGGCGACGAAGTCGTCGACGCGCACCTCGGCGGTGCGCAGATCGACGGTCACCTCGGCGATGTACGCGGCCCAGGCGTACGCCGCGTACGCGTCGCCCTCGAACTTCTTGTCGTCCCACGCGATGCCCTCGGGCGGGCTGTAGCGGGCAACCGCGGTCAGCTCGCCGTGGCGATCGATGTACGTCGCGGCCGCGCGCGCGAACGCATCGGCGTCACCATCCTCGGCGAGCAGCTCCGCAAGCACGAGCTTGCTCCGGAGCATCGCCGCCGCATCGCGCACGAGCTGACCGACGACCATCGTCGTGCGCGACGCCACCGTCGGTCCGCTGTTCGGCACGAGCGCGGTGTCGGGCGCGACGATGTCGATGCGATCGATCGGCACACCCGCACCATCGGCGGCGATCTGCGAGAACACGGTGGTCGTGCCCTGCCCGATCTCGCAGTTCGCCGTCAGCACCCGCACGCGTCCGTCGCGGGTCGCTTCGGTGCGCGCCACGGACGCGAGGTACACCTCGCCGGAGCCGGTGAAACCCGCACCGTGATAGAAGAACGACAGGCCGATGCCGCGGCGCAACGGGCCGCCGTTTGCGTTCTCGGTATCGAAGCGCGCGCGCTTGGCCGTCCAGTCCGACATCGCGAGCGCGCGGTCGAGCACGAGATCGAGGTCGATCGGCTCGGTGATCACCTGCCCGACCGAGGTGCGGTCGCCTTGGCGCAGCAGGTTCTTGCGGCGCAGCTCCGCGGGGTCGATGTGCAGTCGCGTCGCGACGCGATCGAGATGGCGCTCGAGCGCGAACACACTTTGCGGCGCACCGAAGCCGCGGAACGCACCGTGCGGCGGATGACTGGTCGCGATCGCGCGCGAGCGGATGCGAATGCTCGGCCAGCGATACGGACCTGCGGCGTGGATCGTCCCCCGCGACAGCACGACGGGTGACAAGGTCAGGTACGCGCCGCCGTCGATGATGAAGTCGATGTCGGCCGCGAGCATGGTTCCGTCCGCGGTGAACGCCGTGCGGACGGTGGTGCGCGACGGATGGCGCTTGGTCGTCGCCATCACGTCCTCGATGCGATCGTAGATCATCTTCACCGGGCGGCCGGCCTTGCGCGCGAGCACGGCCGCGTGCGCGGCGATGATCGACGGGTACTCCTCTTTGCCGCCGAAGCCACCGCCGGTCGCCGCTTGGATGACACGGATCTTCTCGGGCGGCAGCTCGAACAGCGCGAGCAGAGCAGCGTGCACATAGTACGGACACTGCAGCGAGCCACGCACGGTGACGCCGGTGGCGGCGTCGTACTCGGCGATCATGCCCTGCGGCTCGATGTACATCTGCTCCTGCGCGCCGGTGTCGTAGGTGCCCTCGAGCACCATCACGCCCGGCTCGCGCATCGCCGCATCGACGTCACCGTGGTTCACGCGATACTCGCGGAACAGGTTGTCGGTGCCCCACACGACGACGTCGCCGCGGATCGCCGCGTCGAGGTCGAACACCGCCGGCAACGGCTCGAGCTCGAGCTTCACGAGCTCGCGCGCACGCTCGGCGACGGCACGGTCGGGATGCGCCAGTAGAAGGATCGGCTCGTCGCAGTGGCGCACCTCGCCATCGGCGAGCAACGGCTGATCGACGTCGATGAGCTTGACGACGTTCGGGCCCGGCAGGTCCTTCGGCCCGACGACGGTGATCTCGGCCCACGGCACGCCGGGTGCGAACGTGATGCTCTTGATCTTCGCGCGGGCGATCGGGCTGCGCACGGTGACGCCGTGGATCATCCCCGGCAGGATCAGATCGTCGACGTACGCGAGCTTGCCGGTGACCTTGTCGGAGCCTTCGCGGCGGATCGCGCTGCGACCGACATACGCGCCATCGTTCATGGGGCGAGGATATACGAAATCACAGGGTCTTCGTGTACTCGAGCACTGCGGCGCGCTCGTGGTCGGTCAGGTGATCGCCGAACGGATGGCCGCCGTTGTCGTGGGCGAACTGGGTCGTGTCGTAGATGTGTTTCGCCTCGTCCTTGTCCAGGCCGTCCTGTCCGTGATCGAGGGAGAGCCACGGCCAGCCGAGATCCTTGTCGTCGAAGTTGGTCGAGTCGTAGTCGACCCGCCGCCAGTACGTCGGACGCTTGGTGCTGTCGAGCACGAGCGCGATGCTCGGCACCGATGCATTGTGCAGAAATGGCGCGGTCGCCCAGACACCGTCGAGCGGGGGCGCGGCGTAGCCCGTGAACGGATCGTCCGGCACCATGCGCGTGATCTCGCCGTAGAACGACTCGTTGTACCAATCGACCATGTGCGGCGCGTGGATCGTGCCGCCCTCGGCGACGACAGGATCGGTGCCGATCACGTCGAGCGGGAACAGCAGGTTCGGATAGGTCTCGAGCGTCTCGTCCGCAGCGTAGGTGCCGTGGCAGCCCGCGCAATCGGCGAGGAATATCGTCTCGCCCTGCTCCGCGAGCGCGGTATCGATCGCGTACGGATAGGCTGGCGGCCGCACCGAGCGGACGAATGCGTGGATGTTGTTGAAGTAGCTCGCGATCGCCGTCGCTTCTTCGACCGTGTCGGTGCACAGCGACGACGCGAGCATCATCGTGCCACGGTGATCGCCGCGCGCCATCGCGTTGTAGAACAGCGCATTCTTCTTGTGCGCGCGCCACCACGGCGGCGGATCCGAAGGCACGATGATCTCCGGCAGCGGCTCGAGCGGCTCATCCGACCACGCGAGCGTGTGGCGATCGCGATGGGCGACGAGCGTCACCGCGAGCGCCTCGGCGGGGTTCGTACCGACCGTGCGCATCGCCGTGTACGGACCCATGGCTTTGAGGCGGTCGAGAAACTTCGACATCGCACCGAGATCACCGCCGGGCAGATCGGGCGTAGGCACGAGCGTCAGCATCTGATCGAAGCGCTCGGTGAAGTCCGTGTCGATGTCGCCGAGCCCGACGACGAGCTCGCCATCGAAGTGGCCGCCGTGGCACGTCAGGCAGTTCTGGGTCGCCAGCTTCACGCCATCGGCGTTGACCGAGACGTTCCAGTTGTACGGCAGGTTCGCCGCGTCGCCGGTGCGTCCGGGCAGCGGCTCGCCCTGCACGAAGTCGCCGACGAACGGCGTGACCAGGCCCCACATCGACATCGGGATGCCGCACGACACGTAGCCCTCGTGCGTGAGCTGATACCAGCCCGCATCGGGGTCACCATCGGTCTGCGGCTCGGTGGGGATCGGCCAGCCCGAGTCCCACGGGCCGGGGTTCAGCGCGCCTGTTGTGCCGCCGCTCGAGTCGGCGGCGACTGTCGTCGGATCGATCGCGGTGGTCGGTGCCGCGCTCGTCGTGCCGACATCGCTCGTCGAGCCGGACGTCGTGTCACCGCCGCCCTGCGCGGTCGGCTCGGCACACGCTGCAACCACGATCGCTATCGAGAAGAGACGCGCCCCTCGCCTCATGCGAAGCAGCGTCCGCCGTGGAGCCGCGGGCGTCAAGCCCGGCGGCGGCGGACTCCTGCCAGTTGGGCAAGCACGACGAGCCCGAGCCCGAACGCGTGTCCCTGGCCCGGCGCCTCGCGACAGCCGCAGCCCTCATCGCCGTCGCCGTCCTGGTCGACACCGCCAGTGCCGTCGCCAGTACCGTCGCCGTCGCCACCACCGTCGCCGTCGGTACCATCGCCATCGCCATCGCCGTCGCCGTCATCGTCGTCGGGCGCCTCGACCCCTACGTAGACCGTCACGCTGTCGCTCACGGTCTCGTTGCCGGTCGGATCGCTCGCGCGCACCGTGAACTCGTAGACGCCTTCGGGGATGTCGACGACGTCCCAGCCGTACGGCTCCGACGAGTCCGTCTGCAGCGCCGTGTCGCCGTCGAACAGCTGCACCGATCCGACCGCCATGTCGTCGCTGACGCCGACCTCGATGCGGAACTCGGCGCCGACCTCGAACATGTCGCCGTCGGCGGGCGACGTGATCTCGACGAGCGGCGCCTGGGTGTCGGGCACCGACGTGCCGAACAGCGTGAGCAGCTCTTGATGCGAGTTCTGCGAGGTCGCCGATCCGCAGTGCTCAATGTGCTGCGCGGCACACTGACCGCCTTGCACGATCTGGATGCACTGATCGCGGAACGAGGGATCACCGCCCGCATTGAACGGGTTCATGATGTCGCCGGGCTCGTCGACGTGCTCGAGCCCGAACGAGTGCGCGACCTCCTGGCCGATCGTCGTCGCGACCACCGACGCCGGGAACCCGTCGTTCGCGCCGTGGAACGCGAACGTGATGTTGTTGTGCGTCATCATGTCGTCGCAGTCGAGCGGCGCGATACCCAGGACGCTGCCGCCGATTGGATTGGTCGGCGACGTGACGTTCATCGTGTAGTCGCCCGCCGCGGGCCGGTTGTCGACGATGAGCACGTTGTACGGCTCCCAGTCGTTGCGCACTGCCTCCATCACCGCCGCGCGGGCGCTCTGGTCACCGCCGAACGCCGCGAACTGCTGGCCGAAGATCCCGGAGATGTTGTTGCGCGAGTCGTCGAAGCCCTGCTGGATGTCGACCGCGTCGAAGCTGACGAACACCACGCCTTGCTTGAGCGCCTTCGGCTCGAGCTCGGCCTTCTTCGCCGCGGGTGCGGGCATCGGCACCGGCGCGCCGCGATCCTGCCCGAGGCCGATCGCCTGGAGCTAGAAGAGCGAGCAGATGACGAGCTTCGAACGCAGCACGGGGGGCTCCTGCTGTGGGTTCACGAGAGCGCGCCGCACGGTGCGAAGAGCACCCCAGCCACGCAGCTTTACAGCATAGGCGCAACGCGAGCAACGACGCAATCACCCGCGATCTCACAGGTGATGTGGCCGGTGGGCGTTACTCTCGCTCGATTGCGACTTGCGGCACGCCGCCGTCGATTGTGATCGTGACGACACAAGGGCGACAACACACGTCGCAATCCTGCAGGACCTCGCCATCACCGTCGGCCTCGACAAACACCTCGAGGGCCTCGCCGCACCACGGACACTGACCGATGACCGTCTCACCCATTGGCTCTCACCCTTTGCGTCCCCTTTGCGTCCCCTCGTTTCACGGCATCACCCCATCGAAGGCGTCGGCGCTCGCGGCACCCAGAGCGACCTGCGCGGTGAAGTCTCCGAGACTGCGCGGTGCCGCGCCGTCCAGTGTCACGTTGCCGACGAGCAGGCGAACCACGCCGCTGTCGTGCGACGACGCGGTGATCCCCTGCAGAACGAGCGGCGCATCGAAGCAGTGATCGTCGATCGGGATCCACGTCGTGCCGTCGGCAGAACCCTCGCCCGTGATGCAGGTGCCGGCGTCGCCCAGACGCAGGCGCACGAACGCCGCGCCCGGACCATCGAGCGTGTTGTCGGGGCTGATCGCGTGCTCGGTTGCGACGGACGAGCCCCCTTGCGTGGCGCGCCACTGCACGCGCAAGGGCTCCTGGTCCGCGGGCCGGCACACCGCGAAGTACGGCGCTGCGGGATCGAGGCTCGCGCGCGCCATGAGGCACGCCTTCGCGAACGGCTCGACGTGGCTGTTCGGTGTCGACACGAACGCTTGCCACGTGCCGTCCGGTGATGCGCTGCGATCGTCGTGGACGAACCACGCGGAGTCGGACGATGCCCAGACGTCGCCGGAGTCGACCTGCAAGCCGAGGATCGCACCCTCGGCGGGCAGGGCCGGATCCTCGCACACGTCCTTGCACGCGAACGGCCAGCCTTCGTCGTCGTGCGTGCGCGCCCACGGGTCCTCGTGCACGCTGACCTTGTCGGTCGCGATGTGGTGCGCGCCTGCGCCGCGTGCCGCGGTCCAGCTCGCCTCGTCGTTGCAGTCCCATACGCGCGCGACGAATCCGGCCTCGACGAACGCCGCGGCAGCATCGACGTCAGCGGCGGCGAAATTGAAGATCGCGGTGTTCGGCCAGTCGGAGGCGTCGTCGGGATCTGCGAGCGCAGGAGCGACGAGCGCTCGCCTACCCTCGCCATCGTGATAGTCGCGCAGCGCACCGCTGCCGCCGGTGAGCACGACCAGCACGCGGCCACGCAGCGCCCCGAGCGTCGGCCAGCCGCACGCGGGATCGACGAGCCCCGCCTGCACCGACGGCCCATCGGCACAGCCGGCGAGCGTGAGCAGTTGCTCGCCATCGACGAGCGCGTCGCCGAACGTCGACTCGAGCGCGGCGTCGAGCTCGGCAGGCCCGTGCTCGTCGTCCCACGGATCTTTGAGGTCGACCCACAGCGTGACGATCTCGTGCGCGTCGATCGCCGTCGTGAAGCTCGCGACCGCGTCGAGACAGTGACCGAGGCGCACGCACCACGTGTCGTCGTCAGTGACGTCGGTGTGATAGACGTACCAGACGCCGGGCTCGGTCGGCTCGAACGTCTTGCCGACATGGATGTCGAGCTCGATCGATCGCACGCGGTGGTAGACGAGCTGATCGAAGATCGACTCGTCGCGCTGATAGCTGTTGTGCGCGGACTTCTGCTGCACGCCGTCGTAGCGGACGCCGGGTGCATCGCCGCCGGTCGACGCATCGCCACCGCTCGAGTCTTCGTCTGTGCTCGTGGTGGTCGTCGGCGGTGCACCGCTCGTCGCGTCGGGGTCGGACGACGTGCTCACAGTCGTGACGGCGCTGCTCGACGATCCCGATGACGTCGCGCCGCTGGTCGTGTCAGCGGCGTCGGTCGAGCCCTCGACGTCACCGCTCTCGCCGCACGCGAGCGTGGCGAGCAGCGCACAGCTCGCGATGACGTGACGGATCCGCATGACGCGGTCACCACTATACCCGGCTCGGTCGCAGGCTCAGCCGGACTTCGTCGGGACCTTCGCGTCCGGCTTCGCGTCCGGCTTCGCGTCCGGCTTCGCGTCCGGCTTCGCGTCCGGCTTCGCGTCCGGCTTCGGTGCTGGTTCCGGCTCGGGCGCCTTCGCGTCCGCGGGCGCCGTGCCATCCGCAGGCACCGTCGGCGCCGCCCCACCCTGCAAGAACGGATGCGCGACGCCCTGGATCGCGACGATCGTCGCGGCGCGCTCGAGCTCCCATGCATCCGGCGGATCCGCGACGTGCCACATGTCGAACAGCGCCCACTGATCCTCGGTGACCTTCAGCTCGTCGCCGTACGTCGCGCGCATGTACATGAACACGCGCGCGATGTCGCCGCGGATTCTCTCCGGCGCCTCGACGATCTCTTTCGCGCTGTCGACCTCGATGTCGCACGCGCCGTACATCCGCTCCTCGTCCTTGATCTCGCCGAACGGATAGTCCGACCGATCCTTCGCGACCTCGGCGATCGCGGGCACGAGGTTGTGCAGGTCGGCCTCCATCGCCGCGAACACCGGGTCCTGCTTGCGACAGCACTCGATGCCACCGAAGGTACTTCCGTCGTCCTTGCGACACGCCTCGGTCGTCCAGCACGTGCGATGGGCACCGAACGCGTCGGGCGGCACCACGTGCGTCCACACCACGTCGTGCGCGAGCGAGTCGTCGGCGCGCGTCTTGTAGCCGCACGACTGTCGAATCGTCCGCATCTGCGGCGTGTACGAGCAGCCGCAGAAGAACGACTGCCGATGCGACGCGTGGATCTCGGCGAGCTTCGCCTCGGCATCGGCGAGCACGAGGACCTTCGGCAGCGCACGCGGGGGCGGCTCGGGCGTCGGCGGCTCGAGCTTCGGCACCGGCTTGGTCGCCTTGGTAGCGGCGGCCTTCTTCGCCGGGGTCTTCTCCTCGGTCACCACCGCTGCCGGGGAGCCACACCCAACGACTGTGAGAGCCAGCAACGCGGCGATCCTGCGAACCACGGGGCGAAGCCTACTCGCATCGGCCCCCGCGGCGCAAAGCCGCGGACTAAGGAATGGCCCCGCTAGGGAGCGCCCGGCGCGAGCACCACCGCCGAGAACGCGACCGCCGCCTTGCGACCCGGGTTTTTGTACCCGTGGTTCTGATCTCCGCGGAACACCACGACGTCGCCCACGGCGAGCCGATACTTCGTGCCGGCGACCGCGAGCTCGAGCGTGCCGCTCTCGCAGGTCAGGTACTCGCGCGTGCCTGCCGTGTGCGGAACGCCCGAAAATCCCGCGCCCGGCGGTAGCTCGATGCGCTCGACGTCGAGGCCGGGCATCGGATCGGGCAAGAGCTTGCGGATCAGCGCCTCGCCGCGGCGGCGCACCACGAGCTCGCTCGCGCGAAAGTGTCGTGCGGTCGCCCGCGGCGGCGCGACCAGCTCGTCGAGCGTGACGCCGAGCGCGGTCGCGACGCGCAGCAACACCGTCAGCGTCGGGTTGCTCGCGCCGGACTCGAGGTTCGTCCACGTCGCGCGCGGCAGCTCGGCGAGCTTCGCGACCTGCGCGTGCGTCAGGCCCCGCGCCTCGCGGAGCTGGCGGACATTCATGCCGAGCAGTGCCGCCGGATCGCGCATCGGATCACCCGGCGGCGACGAGCGACTTGATCATCCGGAGCACGTGCACGCGCAGCATGTCGCGGCGGTACGGCGCTTCGTACGGCACGTTCTCGAGCGGCTTGCACTGCGCATGCACGCGATCGGCGATCGCCTTGCCGACGTCGGCGTCGCCGAGCGATCGCCCGCGCAGATCCTCGAGTCGCGTCACCTCGCGCGGCCGTGCACCGAGCACGCCGACGACGACACACAGACCGTTCAGCGGTGCATCGGCACGATCCGCTTCGAGGTCGAAGCGCACGGCGATCGACAGTAGCGGAAAGTCGATGCTGCGGCGCACGCTCCACTTGGTGTACGCGGCGCGCCGCGGCGAGGTCGGCAGCGGTACGCGGATCTCGGTCGTGATCTCGCCATCCGCACGCACGGTGTGCCGCGTGCCGTCCGCGACGAAGTACTCGGCCGCCGCCACCTCGCGCGTCGCGACCGGCGAGCGCAGCACGATGCTCGCACCGAGCGAGATCAACACCGGCACGCAATCGCTCGACATCGCGGCGACGCAGTTGCGACCGCCGGGCACGACATGACACACGGTGCCCTCGCTCTTGAGACAGCCGCCGATCGCCGAGCGCCAGAACTCGGTCTGGTTGACGTAGCGGCAGCGCGTGTCGAGGTTCACGTTGCCGCCGAGCGTGCCCATGTTGCGGATGAGCGGGCTCGCGACGTGACCGGCCGCGTGCGCGAGGCTCGGGAAGATCGTGCGGACGAGCTCGTGCTCGGCGGTCTGGGTCAGCGTCGCGCCGGCACCGATGCGCAGTACGTCACCGTCCCTCGCGATGTCACGCAGCGACGCGATGTTCGCGAGCGACACGAGCAAGGGCGGTCGATCGAGCCGGTGCTTGAGGTTCGGCAGGATGTCGGTACCACCCGCGACGAGTCGCGCGCCGGGCGTGCCGAGCAGCACGAGCGCAGCATCGAGATCCGTCGGCGTCGCGACGCCCATCAGCGGCAGCCGCAGCATCAGCCGACCCCCTTGTGCGCGGCGGCCCGCGCCATGATCGCCCGCAGCACCTTCGGCGGCGAGAACGGCAGCTCGTCCATGCGCACGCCCACCGCGTCGTAGATCGCATTCGCGATCGCCGGTATCGACGGATGCAGTGGCCCCTCGCCGCCCTCCTTCGCGCCGTACGGACCGTTGCTGTCGGGCGCCTCGACGATGAGGCTGTGCAGCTCGGGCGTGTCGAGGAACGTCGGGATCCGATAATCCAGCAGGCTCGGCCCGGTGTGCACGCCCCAGTGCTTCGGGTCGACGATGTGCTGCTCCATCAGCGCCTCGCCGAAGCCCATGTACGCCGAGCCCTCCATCTGGCCCTCGACGATCTTGCGGCTGAGCGCGCGGCCGCAATCGTGTGCGACCCAGATGTGCTTCACGTCGACGATGCCGGTCTCGGAATCGACCTCGACCTCGGCGACGTGCGCGGTGAACGAGTACGCCGGTGACGCGCCGATCGTGCCGCCGCGGTAGTCGCCGTGACGATCCTTCGGCGTGTTGTACGAGCCGACCTCGCCGAGCAGCCCGTGATCCTCCTCGGCCCACCACAGCGCCTGGGTCAGCGGCACGCGCTGGTCGGGATTCTCGCGATCGATCGCCTGGCGCTCGATGAGCGTCACCCGCGACGGGGGCACGTCCCAGCGCTTCGCGACCGCACTACAGACGATCTTACGCAATTTCTTGGCCGCATCGAGACAGGCGTTGCCGACCATCAGCGTGATGCGCGAGCTGTACGCGCCCAGATCCACCGGCGTGAGATCGGTGTCGGCCGCGATGACTCGGATGTCCGACAGCGGCATGCCGAGCTCCTCGGACACGATGACCGCGACCATCGTGCTGCTGCCCTGCCCGATGTCGTTCGCACCGGTGAAGATGCGCGCGCGCCCGCTGCGATCGAGGCAGACCTGCACCGCCGCCTGCGGCATCTCGTTCGGATAGATCGGATAGTTCGTGCCGCTGATGTACGTGCTGCCCGCGATGCCGAGCCCGAGGCCGTACGGTAGCGTCGCCCGCCGCTCGCGCCACTCGCTCGCAGCCTCGACACGCCGCAGGCACTCGAGAAATCCGTTGCTGCCGATCTTGAACGCGTTGATGGTCTCGCTGCCGGCGCCGAGATCGTTGCGCCGCCGTAGCTCGATCGGATCGATCCCGAGTGCGACTGCCGCCTTGTCGAGCTGGACCTCGGTCGCGAAGCGCGGCTGCACGCTGCCGTGCCCGCGCTTGGGCCCGCACGCCGGCTTGTTGGTGTACGCGCGCCGCGAGTGGAAGCGATACGCACCCATCACGTACGGCGAGCACGCGAGCTGACCGGAATAGAACGTCGTGACCAGGCCGAAGCTCGAGTACGCGCCGCCATCGATGATGGTCTTCGCGTCCATCGCGAGGATCTTGCCGTCCTTGGTGAACCCCGTCCGGTAGCGCATGCGCATCGGATGACGACCGCGGTGCGCGTAGAACACCTCTTCGCGCGTGTACAGCAGCTTCACGGGACGACCCGTGATCATCGCGAGCTTCGCGACGCAGAACTCGAGATCGAACGGCTCGCTCTTGCCGCCGAACGCACCGCCGAGCGGCGGCTGGATCACGCGCAGCCGGTGGGCCGGGATCCCGAGCACCTTCGACAGCTCGCGGTGCAGGTAGTGCGAGACCTGGGTCGCCGACCACACGGTGACGAGCCCGATCTCACCACCGACGCTCGGCTCGGCCTGGGCGATCGCGCAGTGGGGCTCGATCGCCGCGTGCGTCGTGCCCTCGAAGAAGTACTCGCCCTCGACCACCAGCTCCGCACCGGCCATGCCGGCCTCCACGTCGCCGAACTCGAGCAGCACCTCCTTCGAGAGATTCCCGTGCTTCGCGTAGGGATTGATCGGATTGGTCTTGCTGTCCGCGAGCGCCTGCTCGGGATCGTAGATCGGCGTGAGCACCTCGTACTGCACGTCGATCGCGTCGGCGGCGAGGATCGCCGTGTCCTCGTCGATGGCGGCGACGGCAGCGACGCCGTCGCCGACGAACAGCGCCTTGTCGACCGCGAGCGCCGTCTCGTCGGGCGTCCACGGGATGATGCCGTAGGGCGTCGGGAAGTCCTTGCCGGTCACGACCGCGAACACACCGGGCATCGCGAGCGCACGACTCGGATCAATCGAGATAATCCGCGCGTGCGCGTGGGGGCTGCGCTTGATCTTCGCGTGCAGCATCCCCGGCAGCACGAGATCGTCGGTGTAGCGCAGCACGCCACGCATGCGCTCCATCGCATCGACCTTGCGATGCACCCGCCCGATCTGCCACGTTCCGGGCGCGAGCTGGGCGGGAGGTTTGACGGGGTCGTCGGGCATGCAGCGCGGTGAGATTAGCCCGGCTCGCGTCGAAGTTCCGCGGCGAGTTCTCGCGGCCCTTGGCCAGACCGCACAGCCCGTGCTAGATTCCTCGTGCCCGTGGTTGGACGAACGCACGGCGGCTCACGGCGACCGGCGGCTCGGTGGACCCGGCTGCTGTGCCGGTTTGCGCTCGCGTTCGCGTTCGGCGTTGCCGGAGCACCCAACCGCGTCGACACCGAGGGGGAGACCCTCGCCGAGTCGGTCGCCGACAGCGACGCCGAGCACCACAAGCGCGACGAACAACGCGTGACCCGCCATCGCGCGGCGCGCTTGCTCGCCGCGCAGGGGCGGGGCGTCGCGATCTTCGCTGCGCCGCAGCGAATGGCACCGACGACACGGGCGCCTGCGACTCGGGCGCACGGCGTCGCGCGACGCACGAACCCCGACGACGACGACGACGAACGCAGAGTCGGCTGACTTCCGCGCGTCCGCGATCGCGTTGCGCCGACCACCTGGTCGCGCGAGGCGGCGCGGCCGGTGGCGCCCCTCGCTTGCTTTCGTCCCATCGCCTTACGTCGATTCCATGCGCACGACCTCTCGAGCCCGCATCCCGATCTCGCTCACGTCTTCGGGCACCACCGCGCCACACCGCGGAGGATCGCCTTGAAGAGCGAGTCCAGCCTCGTCACCCTGCGCGCCAAGGTCGTGCCGCTGCTCGCTCGCGAGACGGTCGGTCGCGATCTGCTGGCCGGCCTGGTGGTCTTCCTCGTCGCCTTGCCGCTGTGCCTCGGCATCGCGCTGGCCTCGGGCGCGCCGCTGTTCTCCGGCCTGGTCGCGGGCATCGTCGGCGGCGTCGTCGTCGGGATCCTCAGCGGCTCGCACACCAGCGTCTCGGGCCCCGCCGCAGGCCTGACCGCGGTCGTGCTCGTGCGCATCGAGTCGCTCGGCACGTTCGAGGCCTTCTTGCTCGCGGTCGTGTTCGCCGGCGTGATCCAGATCGGGCTCGGCCTCGCCCGCGCCGGCACGCTCGGCGCGTTCGTCCCGACCAGCGTGGTCAAGGGCTTGCTCGCGGCGATCGGCGTGATCCTCGTGCTCAAGCAATTCCCCCACGTTCTCGGTCACGACAGCGATCCCGAGGGCGAGATGGCCTTCGACCAGCCCGATCGAGAGAACACGTTCACCGAGCTCGTTGCGATGGCCGACGACATCCACTTCGGCGCGGCGGTCATCGGCCTGTCGTCGCTGATGCTGCTCTTCGGGTGGGGAAAGATCCGTCGCCTCGCGTCGGGCAAGGTGCCGGTGCCGGTGGTCGTGGTTGCGCTGGGCCTCGGGCTGCAGGTGCTGTTCTCGGGCATGGGCGGCGACTGGCACATCGGCGCTGCTCACCTCGTGCAGGTCCCGATTGCAGCCGAGGTCGGCGGCTTTTCCAAGCTGCTCGCGTTGCCCGATTTCTCGGCGCTGGTGAACCCCAAGGTGTACACCGCCGCGCTGACCATCGCGATCGTGGCCTCGCTGGAGACGCTCATCAACCTGCAGGCGATCGACAAGATCGATCCGCAGCAGCGCGAGTCGCCGCCGAACCGCGAGCTGGTCGCGCAGGGCGTGGGCAACGTCGTCTCCGGCCTGCTCGGCGGCATCCCGATCACGTCGGTGGTCATCCGCGGCTCGGTCAACGTTTACTCCGGCGCCGCGAGCAAGATGTCCGCGATCTTCCATGGCGTGCTCATCGCCGTGTCGGTCCTGGCGCTGCCCGAGCTGCTCAACCGCATCCCGATCTCGTGCCTCGCCGCAATCCTCTTGTTTACCGGCCTCAAGCTGGCCAGCCCGTCGCTGATGCGCCAGATGTGGGCCAACGGGCGCGACCAGTTCATCCCGTTCATGGCCACCTTGGTCGGCATCGTATTCACCGACCTGCTGGTCGGTCTGGGTTTGGGCATGGTCGTCGCGATGAGCTTCATCCTGTCGCGCCACGCGCGGCGCCCGATCCGACGCATCCTCGAGCGGCACATCGGCGCCGACGTGGTGCACGTCGTGTTGCCGGTGCAGGTGTCGTTCCTCAACCAGCGCTCGCTGCAGCGGACGCTCGATGAGGTCCCGCGCAAGGGCCACGTGCTGATCGACGCCCAGCAGAGCGAGTACATCGATCCCGATGTCATCGCGATGCTCCGCGAGTATCGCGACGTGACCGCGCCCGCGCGCGGCATCGCGGTCAGCATGATCGGGCTCTCGCAGTACGAGACGTTCGACAACGAGCCGCAGCTCGTCGACTACTCGACCCGCGAGCTGCAGACCGCGATCACCCCGGCGCAGGTGCTCGACGTGCTGCGCCAGGGCAACCAGCGGTTTTACGAGAACCGGCGCATCGATCGCGATCTGGTACGCCACGTCGGCGCGACCGCGCGCGGGCAGCATCCGCTCGCGGTGGTGCTCAGCTGCATCGACTCGCGCACCCCGGCCGAGCTGATCCTCGATCAGGGCCTGGGCGACATCTTCAGCATCCGCATCGCCGGCAACGTGCTCAGTCCCAAGGTGCTCGGCAGCATGGAGTACGGCACCGCGGTCGTCGGCGCCAAGCTGGTGCTGGTGCTCGGCCACACCCGCTGCGGCGCGGTGACGGCCGCGATCGATCTCACCGGCATGGGCAGCGCCGCCGAAGCGACCGGCTGCCAGCACCTGCATCACATCCTCGACGACATCCGCGAGTCGTTCGACGACGACGCGGCGATGACGGCTGCGACGCTCACCGGCGAGATGAAGCACGCGTTCGTCGACGAGATCGCGCGCGGCAACGTTCGCCACAGCGTCCGCCAGATCGTCGCGGCGAGCGACACGATGCGTGAGCTCGTCGAGGCGGGGGCGGTCGCGATCGTCGGCGCGCTGTATGACGTCAGCACCGGGCGGATCGAGTTCATGACCGACCGCGCGATCGGGCTCGAGCCGAGCCCCGAGGCACCGCCTTCGCCCGAGGCCGATGCGGCTGGCGCTGCCTGAGCGAGTGCGGGCGCGAGTGCGGGAGCGAGTGCGGAAGCGAGTGCGGGAGCGAGTGCGGAAGCGAGTGCGGGAGCGAGTGCGGGAGCGAGTGCGGGAGCGGGAGCGGGAGCGGGAGCGGGAGCGGGGCTGCGCAACGCGTGGGTCTCGTTCCGCGGAGGTACTCACAGCACGGACAAAGGATAGCGTTTCGGATTC
>Ga0163144_10003146_pt1 | contig 37666 bp, 29 predicted proteins | sample OliLak19BULKMAT1_FD_123175 | JGI IMG/M metagenome (GOLD analysis project Ga0163144, IMG submission 123175) | Freshwater microbial mat bacterial communities from Lake Vanda, McMurdo Dry Valleys, Antarctica - Oligotrophic Lake LV.19.BULKMAT1 | ecosystem: Environmental > Aquatic > Freshwater >...
GGCGGCGAAGATGAGATCGCGCGTGGCAGTGGCGGCATCGCCGCGGCCCGCGGCCGGCGGGGGGCCTGGGCGCTTCGCGGTGGCGGGTCGAGGGCGGGCGACGGAGCGGGCAGACGATCTCAATAATTAACTAACCAGTTGGTTTAACCGTATAGTTAATTCATCTCCGACCTGGCTGTCAACCGCCTTCGTGGTGGGGCTGGACGGATCGCGCTGGGCGCTGGGCGGCCGGCGCGTCACAATGGGTCATGCATATCGTGGTGTCGGGCGGGACCGGCTTCCTCGGGCGCGCCCTGGAACAGGTGCTCACCTCGCGTGGCCACCGCGTGTCGGCGTTGACGCGTCGCGCCCGGGCCGATCGGCCCGGCGACATCGAGTGGACGCCGAACGGCGAGGTCGGCCCCTGGGCGAACGCCCTGACCGGCGCCGATGTGGTCGTCAATCTGGCCGGCGAAGGCATGGCTGACGCGCGCTGGACCGACGCCCGCAAGGCCGCGCTGCTCGACAGCCGGCTCAAAGCCACCTCCAGTCTGGTAAAGGCCGTGCAGCAGGTAGCGAGCGGCCCGCGCGTATTCGTGAGCGCCTCGGGCGTGGGCTACTACGGCCCGCGCGGCGACGAACCCATCCGCGAAGACACGCCGGCAGGCCGCGACTTCGTGGCCTCGATGGCCGCCGCCTGGGAAGCCGCCGCGGCTCCCGCGGGCCAGGCCGGCCGGCTCGTGCTGCTGCGCACCGGCCTGGTGCTCGGCCGCGAGGGCGCGCTCGCCAAGATGCGGCTGCCCTTCTCGCTCGGCGTCGGCGGCCGGCTCGGCTCGGGCCGGCAGTGGATGCCCTGGATTCACGTGGACGACTGGGCCGCGCTCACCGCCGCGCTCATCGCCGATCCGCACGCGGCCGGCGCCTTCAATCTCACCGCGCCGCAGCCGGCCACCAACGCCGACTTCACGCGCGCGCTCGGCCGGGGCCTGCATCGTCCTGCGGTGATTCCGGTGCCGGGGTTTGCCCTGCGCCTGGCGCTCGGCGAGATGGCCGACCTGCTGCTCACCGGGCAACGCGCCGTGCCAGCCAAAGCGCAGGCCCTCGGCTACGTGTTCCGCTACCCGGCGCTCGACGCTGCGCTGGCTGCCGCACTCGGCGCGGCATGACCCCGCGCAGAGCGGCGGTGGTGTATCCTGCGGCGCGGCCTCGAGCCGGGGAGCACACCATGGTCCTGTCCAAATCCGAATTGATCGCCTCGCTGCAGCACGAGGTCGGCATCCTGCTTCACCTGGCCGGCAAGGTCGACCGCGCGCAGCTCGACTTCCGGCCCACGCGCAAGCAGCGCAGCACGCTCGAGCTGTTGCACTACCTGTCGATAATGGGACCCGCGCTCGTCGACGTCGCCATGACCGGCGTCTTCGATGGCGCGGTATGGACGGCTAAGGCCGCGGAGGCCAGCCGCTTGGACTTCGACCAGACCGTCGCCGCCATCGCCGCCCAGCACGACACCTACGCCCACGTGCTGGGTGCCCTCTCCGACGAGGACTACCGCACCGGGTTGACGGTGTGGGACATCCCGACCTCGCGCGGCGCGTTCATCGTCGCCTACGTGCTCTGCGGACACGCCGCGTACCGCACGCAGCTGTTTGGCTACCTGAAGGCCTGCGGCCGCGAGGAACTGGGCACGTCGAACCTGTGGGACGGCGCGGATCCGGCGCCCGCGGCGAGCTAGCCTGGCCGGCGCTGGGGCGGAACAGTGCGGACCGCGGCTCGTCTAAATCACTGACCCCAGGGGAGGGGGCGCCATGACTGACACGACCGCCTTCCGCGAACCCGATGCTTCGCTCGTGACCATCACGCACGTCACCTATGGGTTGCACGCGCTGGGCTTGGCCATCGGCGCCTTCGGCACGTCCACCGTCGTTGGCGCATTCTTGTTCGGCTGGCCGTCGATCATCGCCGTGATCATCAACTACGTGAAGCGCAGCGACGCGCGCGGCACGTGGCTCGAGTCGCACTTCACCTGGCAGATCCGCACGTTCTGGGCGGCGTTCGCCTGGGCGTGCGTGGTCGGTCTCACCGGCGCCCTGCTGGCCATCGTGCTGGTCGGCTTCGCGATCTGGATCGTGGGCTTCATCGCGCTCGGCGTGTGGGCCATCTACCGCATCGCCCGCGGCTGGCTGGCGCTGCGCGACCGCAAGGCCGTGGCGTAACGCGGATGGTTAGAGAACCCGGGAGGCCTGCACGCTCACGTCGACCCCTGGGCCTGGCCGGGGCATGTCAGGGCGTGCCGCCGGCGTGCTTGACGAGCGCCGCGCGCCATTCGGCGCTGGGCTCGGGCGAGCCGCCCAGGCGCTGCGTCACGATCTGACTGGTGCGATACGCGATGCCGTAGAAGCGCTCGTTGGCGTCGCGGTCCTGCCGAATGGTGCTGCCGTTCAGCGTGACGCCGGCAAACAGGCCGCGCGTGCGCGAGTAACTGAGGATCTGCGCGCGCAACTGGATGTCGGTGGACGCCGATGCGTCGCGCCCCACCGGGCCGGCCGCGACCGACGCGTCGGCGCCAATCTTGAACTGGTTCTTGAGCAATTGATCCAGGCCGCGGCGATTCTGCACGACCAGCACGAGATCCACGGCCTGCGCGCCGATCTGGAAGCCGATGCTGCCGCCGGTGACGGTGAGGAACGCCGGCGAGCTCCAGCCGCCGCTCCGCGGATCGCGCACGCTGATCACGCCGTGGCCGCGCGAGCCGCCCACGACGAACCCGGCCTTCACGAGCGACGGAAACACGGCGATGGCTTCCGCCCTCTCCAGAATCGACCCCGGCACCGCGGAGTCGCTCGCCCCCATCACCTCACCCAGCACGGCAATGGCCGCGGTGATGCGATCCGATTCCTTGACGCCTTCCTGAGCAGCCGAACGAGCCGTAGGACGAGCCACGAGCGCGAGTACGACGGACGCGCAGACGAGAGACAGTTTTGGAGCGCTCATGGCTCCAGTCTAGATCAGGGACTGGGGACTGGGCGTGCCCCGCCCTAGAGAATCCGCGGCGCGCCCGGCCTGAAGTCGGCGCCGAGGATGGACACCGAATTGGCGCCGAGCCAGTCGTCGAGCACGCGCGCGTAGACGGCGCGGAAGTCGGTTTCGTAGCGCACGTCGCCCGAGGCGTTCTCCAGCCCAGGATTCTGCGGATCCGCGCGCAGCTTCGCCGCCGTGCCATAGAGACCGCCGCGCACCAGTCCGCCGAGCGCCATCATCACGCCGGCGGCGCCGTGGTCGGTGCCGTTGCTGCCGTTCTCGGTGATGCGGCGGCCGAACTCCGAGAAGATCAGCACCATCGTGGAATCGAGCAGACCCTGGTTGCGCAGGTCGTTGTAGAAGTTGATGAGACCGCCGTTCACCGTGGCCATGAGCGTGCTGTAGGCGCCGTTCACCGGGTTCTGGTTGGCGTGCGTGTCGAAGCCGCCGGTCGACACCCAGAACACCTTGGTGCCGATCTGCCGGTTCATGGCGCCGGCCACGGCCTGCAGCGCCTGGCCGAAGCCGTTGTTCGGATAAGTGATCGACGGCCGGTAGGTGGCCACCGTCGCCACGCGATCGAGCGTGCCGAGCGCGGCCTGCGCGGTGGAGTTCACAAACGACAGGTGCGGACGATCGGCCGGCAGGTGCGACGAGATGCGCACGGCGGTGGCGCGCTCGTAGCCCGCTTCCGCGCCCACGTTGGGACTCGCGAAGCTGTAGGTCGCCGGGTTGGTGATGGCGGGCACGCCCACGGTGCGCGCCACGAGCGACCGGGGCGTTTCGCGGGTCGTGTTCCAGCCCACCAGCGGATCCACTGGCGAGGGCAGCGTGTCGAGATAGCGGCCGAGCCACCCGGTGCCCTGCGAGTTGGTGGGATTGGCCGTGCCGTAGATGTCGAAGCCCTGGAAGTGAGAGCGGCTCGAGTTCTCGTAGCCGCTGCGCTGGATGATGGCCAGCCGGCCGTCGTTGAAGATGCTCTTGAGCCCGGTGAGCGAGGGATGCAGGCCGAGCACATTGCCCTCGCGGTCGGTGCCCACCTGCAGCACGGCACTGGCCGGCACGCCAATCGTGGGACGGCGGGCATAGTAGTCGGCGTCGCCGTAGGGCACGAGGGTGCTCAGCGCGTCGTTGCCGCCGTTCAGATACACCACCACGAGGTTGCGCCCGCCGCCGCTCTGCGCGAGCGCGAGCTCGGTGAGGAACTGCGGGGCCGCGAAGCCGAAGGTGAAGGCGGTGACGCCGCCGCGAACGAACTGTCTGCGGGTGAAGTGCATGGCAGCGGCCCTCAGTTGAACTGGTATTCGGACGAGCCCACGATGAGCCGGCCGAGCCCCGCGGCCTTGTTGGCCAGTTGCGTGTCGCTGCCGGTCCACGCCCCGCCCTGCCGCAGGTAGTCGAGGAACGCGCCAGAGGTATCGGCCGAGAAGGGCGCCGCCGTGAAGCGCTTCAGGTGGAACTCGAGCAGCGCTTCCGGCGACGTGCGCGCGGGAGCCGCGGCCTGCTGCAGGTTGAAGCGCTGGTTGGCCATGAGCGTGGCGGCGAAGTTCATGCGCGAGAGCATCGAGGCGGTGGAGAACCACTCGGGCCCGAGCGCCCAGCCGTTCACGTCGGGCGGCTCGTAGAGCTGCTGGCCCATGTTGACGAGCGGGTTCATGGCGGCATCCACCGACAGGCCGTTCCAGCCGGTTTCCTTGATGGCCCTCACCACGTACTCGACCGGCCAGCTGTAGCGCGCGAACTCGGCCGAGCCGTCGAGGAACTCGGTCGAGGTGAACAGCCGCACGAGCATGGCCTTGATGTTCGTGTCGTTGTTCAGGTAGGCCTCGCGCATGCTGGCGACGAGCTCGTCGCTCGGCGCCGAGAACTCGCTCACGAAAAAGGCGAAGAAGCGCCGGGCCAGGCGGTCCGCGGTTTCAGGGCGACGCGCGAGCGCGCGAATCAGATCGATGCCGTCCTGTTCGCCGTCGGCGGCGGTCCGCGCGGGAATAGTGCGCCCACCGTCGGGCATCACGCCAAAGGTGAACGTCTTGGCGGCCGGGTCGTGCTGCGCCGCGTTGTAGACGTACTCGTAGTAGCTCGTGAGTGCCGTGGTGCGGTCGCCGCTCAGGCGCAGATTCCATCCGGTGAAGACGCGGGCCGCGGCGTAGACGTCGTCTTCGGTGTAGTGGCCAACGCCGGTCGTGAAGAGCTCCATCAGCTCGCGGCCGAAGTTCTCCTGCGGGCGGGCGCGCACGTTGAGGCGGCCGTCGAGCCACACGAGCATGGCCGGATCCTTGGCTGCCTCGATGAGCAGGTCGTCGAACCGGCCCAGGCCCAGGTCGCGGAAGAGTTGAATCTGTCCGCGGCGCTGGCCGGCCACTTCGGCGGCCTTGCCGTCCATCATCTTGGTGGCGTGTTCCTGGCCGAAAGTGCCCGCCACTTTGGTGTAGGCGGTGGCGAAGTGGTTGTGCCAGAAGAGCGCGAGCTTTTCCTGCATCGGCCGCTGGCTGTGCACCATGCGGAAGAGCCAGCGCTGGCGCGCGTCGTTGATCACCGTATTGGGCGCGAACACCCCGCGCGTGGTCACGCCGATGTAGGCGGCGTTGTTGATCTTCGTGTCGACGTCGTCGGGCGCGCGATCGAAATTGAGCAGGTACCCGACGACGCCCACGAGGGGCAGGCGCGCGTAGGTGCCAAGATCGGCGGCGCTCGCCCCAAAACTCATCCTTCGAAGCACGTGGTCCAGCATGCCGGAGCCCCCGAATCGGACAGACTGGCCACACTGGCCAATCGCGCCGTGTCCTCGATTGTAACCGCACTGAGAGTCAGCGCGGCCGTTCCCTACTGCTTTGACCGAGAGTTTGCCAGGAAGTTACTTGTCGGCGCGCGGGGTGGCCGGCGGCCGGGCCGCGGAAGGGCCGCCCAGGCTGATCAGGTTCGCCATCAGCCGGTAGGCGCCGTCAGTGCCCGCCGGCAGCTGCCGCCACAGCCCCAGGCCTACATACAGCCACCTGCCGTTGCCCACTTTGGCTTCAACCAGGGCGCCGAGCTTCGGCCCCTGGTTGAACGGAAAGGGCTCTGTGAACTCGACCAGGTCGGTGTAGTTCGGGTCGGCCTTGTCGAAGAAATAGGTGCCGCGTTCCTGGACCCAGTCCTGCCAGTCGGCCTCGGTGATCTTGTTGGGAGTGGTGAAGGCGGGATGCTGCGGCACGAGCACGTTGACGGCGGAGTTCTCGTCGGTCACCCGGCGGCTGCTCACCTTGCCGGGGTATGGACCATACTGCGCGTCGTTGAACTCGAACTTGTTGTAGTTGACGATCACCGTGCCGCCGGCGCGCGCGTAGTCGAGCAGGCGCTGGTTGTAGGCACGCAGGTCGGGGCGCCGCTCGTAGGCGCGCACGCCGGTCATGATCACGTCGTAGCGGGTGAGATCGCCCCAGGCGAGCTGGTCTTCGTTCACGAGCTCCACGCGTGCGCCGAGCTGCTCGAGCGCCTGCGGCACCTCGTCGCCCACGCCCATCACGTAGCCCACCGTGAGATTCGGCTTCACGCGCAGGTCGAGCACGCTCACGAGCACCTCGGGCGCGCGCAGCACGTGCCGGCGCGTGGTGTGCGGATACTCCACCACCTGATACCCCTGCGCATACGTGGTGCCGCCTTCACGCACCGACGCCTTCAGCGTGAGGCGCGAACCGCCCTGCTTCACCTGTGCCGCGAGCGCCGCCGGCGCCGGCGGGCTCAACGTGAAGCGCACGGTGGCGGCTTCGTCCTCGCGCGAGAACGCCACGGCCTGCGTGGCCGGCACGACCCGCCAGCCCGAAGGGGCCTGCAGCACTACGTCGGCGGTGGCCGCGGCCTTCGAGTGGCTCACGACCGTGACGCGCACGTCGCGCGTCGCGCGCGGTCCGCCGGTGGCCGGCACGATCACGATCTCGGGCGAGGCCGACACGGCGAACTTCGGCACGACGTGCACCTCGGCGCGCTTCTCGCCGCTGTAGAGATTGCCTTCCGATCGCGAGGCCACTGGCACCGGCATCGACACGGCCTCCCCGCCAATCGTGAGCGCGACGGTGGCCACAAACGGCGTGGGGCGGAACGGCAGACCCGCTGGCACGTCGGGATCGACCACGAACTGCGCGACGCGCTCGGCGTACTTGAAGTGCGCGGCCGTGAGCCGCGCGTCGGCCGGCACGGTAGCCGTCATGCGGCAGTTGCGCGAGCCCTTGGGCGCAAGTGCGGCGCTGGCGCACTCGCCGATGGTCGAGGCGAAGCCGCCGAGCGCACCGCCCACGGTCACCGCCACATCGCCGCGGTTGGCCGCCAGGATCTGCACCTGCAGCGGCTGTCCGCCCACGACCAGGTTGTCGTTGGCCACGGCGTCGAGCCGCACGTCGGCGGCGAGCACGAGCGCCTGCTGGAACTGCGTCTCCTTCAGCGCCAGGCGCAGGTCGATCTCGTACTTCGCGATGTCGTTCAGGCCGAATCCGGCGAGCGATCCTCGCAGGTCGCGCAGGGCCTTCAGACCGGTGGCCAGCGGCGCCACGGCCGCGGCTGATCCGGTGGCCGCCACCGCCGCGCGCGCGTCGCTCACGGCCGCGGCGATGCGGGTGAGACCAGCCGTGAGGCCGGCGGAGGGCGTGCCGCCAGCGTATCCACTCAATCCGGCAAGCGTCGTATCGACGCCGTCGAACATGTCGGGGTCGGCACGGTTCACGCCGCCCGTCAGCACGGTATCGCGCAGCCGGTAGCCGCGCGGTCCGGATCCGAAGCCTTCCGATACGCCCGGCAGTGGCAGCAGCTGCGACATGCCCTGGCATTTGTGCATGCTGCGCGCCTCGCCGGCAATCTCGTTGCAGGTGCGGCCGAGCAACGGGTCGTAGGTGTCGCCGCCGGTGAACATGAAGAGCGACGACGCGCCGTCGCCCGCGAGGGCCGGCGCCTTGCCGGGCGGGCCGAAGAAGCCGGCCGTGTAGTAGTACTTCTTCACCTGCCAGGGGCGCAGACCGCCGGCAATCTGGTCGGGAAACGCGTTGGGGTCGGCCGCCGCGCGGAACGCCTGGGCGGTGAGCCGGGCCGAGGTCTGGTGGTGTTGACCGCCGCCTTCGCCGTCGTAGACGAAGCCCACCATCACGTCGGGACGGATGGTGCGGATCATGCGCACGTAGTCGCCGAGAATGGTCTGGCCGCCCCACTTCTCGAGCGTCTCTTCGACGCTGAACGAGTAGCCGAAGTCGACCGCGCGCGTGAAGAATTGCTCGGCGCCGTCGAACTTGTGCACGGCCAGCAGTTCCTCGGTGCGCAGCACGGCGAGCGCTTCGAAGATCTCCGGCCCGATTTCGTTCTGCCCGCCCTCACCGCGCGTAGCGGTGACGAGCGAGGTGCGGAAGCCCTTGGTATGGCCGTAGTAGGCGAGCAGCGCGTTGTTCTCGTCGTCGGGATGGGCCGTGGTCATCATGACGTTACCCACGGTGTCGAGCTTGCGCAGGGCGAGCTCGAGGGCGGGCCGGCCGGTCATGGCCGAGACCGGCTGCAACCGGTGCTGCGCGTGCGTCGGCACGAACGTCAGGGTGAACGCGAAGGCAACGAGAAGGGAGAGGGACAGCAATCGGCGCATGGGAGGGGATCCTGCGGCAGGCGCGCGATTGTCCCGAAACCCAGAAGGAGGCTTCGGCCAGACGTCTGCGACCGCCCGTGCATCGTACAGGAGACGGTCGGTGCGTGGAAAGCGCGGGCAGCTCAGCCGGCTCAGAAGCGCACGACGGCGGTGAGCGACGCCGTGCGGCCGGGCGCCCACACCGCGCGCACGTCCTGGCTGGCGAAGTAGGTGTCGTCGAACAGATTCCGCACCAGTCCGCGCAGCTCGAGGTGCTGTTTCACCGTCACACCCGCGCCCAGGTCGATGAGCGTGTAGCCAGGCACGACGCGCTCGGTGGGACCGGGCCGATCGTCGTCATCGAACCACGCCGCGCGAGCCTGCGCGAAAGCGCGCGCGCCGATGCTGCGGCGCACCTGCACCGAGCCGGTCTCGGTCGTGATGCCGTCGAGGTCGGCGTGGTTGTCGAGCGCGCGGCCGCGCGCCACCTGCGCCGCCACCTCCACGGTGAGGCGCCAGGGCAGCTCGATCTGCGATTCCAGCTCCACGCCGCGCAACTGCACGCGACCGCGGTTGCGGAAGAAGAAGTCGTCGGGCGTGGTCTGGAAGCGCTCGATCAGATCGGCGATGCGGTAGTGATACGCGTAGGCCGCGGCGCGCACGCGGCGCGACGTGTAGCGCGCGCCAGCGTCGAACTGCAGGCTGGATTCGGGATCGAGATCGGGGTTGCCGGTGATAAAGCCGCGCCCCGAGGGACCGCGGAAGTAGCGGTCCGAGAGCACCGGATCGCGGAAGCCGCGGGCCGCCTGCGCGGTGAACGTGAGGCCGCGATAGCTGCCAGCGGTGAGCGCCACGAAGCCCGACGCCGCCCCGTGGCTGGTGTGGCGGTCGCCGTAGTAGCCGCCGCGGTTGGTCGTGCTGATGTAGTCGGCGCGCGCGCCGCCAGCCAGCGACACGGTGGGCGCCACCACCACCTCGAGACTCGAGTAGACCGCGCGATCGATGCGCCGGGCCGAGTCGATCGAGACGTTCTCGGTGGTGGTGCGCGCGCCAGCCAGCGTGTAGCGCTCGAGGATGTCGAGCGCGCGCAGGCCAGCGCGGCCGTTCACGTCCACACCCAGTTCCCAACGCGCCTGGCCGAGCGCCCGACGCGCGTAGCTGCGGAACTGGAAGTCGTGGGCGCTGATGTCAGCCCGGTCCACGCTGCGGGCGCTGGTGGCCGTGGCGAACCGGTCCTGATCGGTGACTTGGCCGTAGCGTCCGTAGAAGGCGTTCAGGCCGAGCTCCTCGAACGGACCCACGTCGGGTTTATCGTACTCGGCAGTGACGCGATGTGAGTTCTCTTCCGGATAGAAGAAACGCGTGGCAGCGGAGTTGTTACGCGGACGTTCGATGTCGCGCCCGACGTCGCCCTGGTAGCCGGCCGAGAGGAATCCGTCGCCGACCACGTGCGTGAGGCGCGTGAGCAGGCCCCTGTCGCGGTAGCCCGAGTTGAAGACCGGCCCCTCCGGACTGTGCCAGTCGCTGGCTTCACGCGCATGCACGGCCAGCAGCAGCGACCCGCGCGCCAGGCCCTTCGATACGTCCGCGCCCACCCGCCGCTCGGGCACGCCCTCACCCAGGGTGGCCGACACGCGCGCCGACAGCTTGGACCCGGGCGCGACCTTGCGGGTCGTGACGGCGATCACGCCGCCGAACGCATCCGATCCATACGCCACCGATCCTGGTCCGCGCGCCACCTCCACGCCTTCGAGGATCTCGGGATCCAGGAAGGTCGCGCTCGCTCCCGCCCGCCGCTCGGAGTTGACACGCGCGCCGTCGATCAGAATGAGCGTGCGGCCACCCGACAGACCGCGCAACGCAGGCACGGCGGCCTGGCCTTCGCTCACCTGGTTCACGCCGGCCACGTTCTCGAGCGCCTGCACGAGGTTGGAGGGCAGGCGCGTCTGGAGCTCGGCCTGCGACAGGCTGGCAGTGGCAGCCGCGGGCGTGGCTTCGATATCGGGCGCGGCGCCCGAGACCACGACGCGCTCGCTCACGAGCGACAGCACCGTGAGCTGAAGCGGCTGACCGGCCTCGAGGCGCTCCACCAGAATGGGCTTCATGAAGACGCCGCCCGGCGACACGACCAGCACCTCGAACGGCACCGGCGGATCAGGCGTCCAGGTGAAGCGCCCGTCGGCATCGGTGATGGCGGTGCCGGATTGGCCCAGGATGCTCACCTCGGCGCCAGCCACCGGCGTGCCGGCGGCGTTGACGACGCGGCCCGTGAGCGCGAACGCCGAGGACGTCAGCGCAAGCAGCAGTGCGAGGGCGAGGCAACTGCTCGCAAACAGCCTGGACGCAGTCACGGCGCAGACGGCCCCGCATGCGACGGCGTGAGGCCCCGAGCGGAAGCCCGGGACCTCCACCGCCCTAGAACACGAAGCGGAAGCCCACCTGCAGCTGACGCTGCTCGTAGCCGGCGTTGGGAATCAGCTGGTCGCCGCTCGTGGGCAGCACGCCAGCGCCCACGCCGGTCGGCAGGCCCGTGGCCGCGGTGACGGCGATAGCCGCGTTCTGCACGCCGCTCCACTGCACCGTATTGAAGACGTTCTTCACTTCGGCGATGACTTCGCCCTTGCGCGAGCCGCCGAGCGGCACCTGGCGCGAGAGCCGCAGGTCGACGTTGTAGCGCGCCGGCAGGCGCAGCGAGTTGCGCGCCACGCCCGCGGGCCGGTCGCTGGCGATGCCGTCGTTGTTGATCTCGCCGGGGACGGCGCGGAGGTTGATGGGAATGCCGCTGGCAAACTGCATGGCCACGCCCAGGATGGTGCCGTTCACGAGGCCGCGCGTCACCGCGTTGCCGCCGTCGATGGTGGGCCGCGCCACGATGCTGCCGACGAACGTGTGGCGCTGATCCAGCACGTTCGGACCCCGGTCGAACTCGAGGTCTTCGGGGTTGGTACGGCCGGCGTCGCCCTGCACCGACAGCACGCCGGTGATGGGCGCGTTGTCTTCGCTCTTGCCGAGCGTGTAGGCGAGGTCGAACTGCATGCCGGACAGGTTGCGGCCGGTGAGCTGCGCGGTGAGGTTCTTGTAGGTCGACTCGCCCAGTGACTCGATCTGGTTGATCACGTTATAGCGCGGGTCGAGCCGCGTGGCCGAGCTGACCGTCGTGCTGTAGATCGGACGGCCATCGGCCATCCGGCCAATCGGGTTGATGGCGTTGATGTTGCTGATGAGCGGCAGGTTGTAGCCGCGCGCATAGGAGACGCCCACTGACGCCGCGAAGTGGTCGTTCAACTGGCGTTCGAGCTGCAGGTTGTTCTGCCAGTTGTTGGCCACCTTGAAGTCGCGCGACACCGTGGTGAGCGTGTTGGGCGTGGCACCCGCGCCGGCCGACAGCACCGCCGGGAACGCCGGGGCACCGGACTGGGCGGGCTGGAAGGTGGCGGCCGCGCGCTGATTGGTGCCGTCGTTGATGAGCGCCTGCTCGTAGCTCGCAAGCAGCGCCTGGTCGTACATCATGCCGGTGTTGGCCCGCACCACCGTGCGGCGATCGCTGCCCACCGTCCACACCACGCCCAGGCGCGGCGCGAGGTTGTTCTTGTCGACCACGAAGTCGCGCGAGGCGTCGAAGGGCGCGCTGCCGTTTGGCGCCGGCACGTCGTAGACGTCGTAGCGCAATCCGTAGAGCACCTTCAGCGAATCCGACAGGCGCCAGTCGTCCTGGATGAACAGGCCGTAGAGGTTCGACGAGAAGTCCAGCTGGGGTTCACCGAAGTACTGCTGGAAGGTGTTGTACGAGAACGGATTGGCGCCGCTCTTCGCCGACTGGTAGGCGGCGACGGTGGCAAACGTATACAGCTGGAACGGCGTGCTGCTGCGCGAATCGGCGACGTGCTGGATGTCGAAGCCGGCCTTGAACGAATGGTCGCCGGCCAGGTAGGTGAGATTGTTGTTCACCTGCGACACGTCCTGCGTGAAGGCGAAGCCGGCGTCGCTCAGGCTGGCAATCGGCCCGCCGAAGTTGGCCACGTTCGGGATGTTGATGGCGGCCCCGCTGCCGGCGAGTTCCGCCGGCGTTCGGCTCTGCGCGCGCGTGGCGTGCTGCACGCGCAACTCGTTGAGCAGGTTGGTGCGGATGGTCGACACGAGCTGCGCGGCGGTGGAGTGCTGCCGGTCGAAGAAGTCGGTGGCGCGCTGCACCGAGCCAATCCCGCCGCCGACGTTGGCGGTGATGAAGTTGTCGAAGAAGATGTAGCGCACCGACAGGCGGTTGCTGTCGTTCAACCGGTGATCGATCTTGCCAATCGCAAACTCGGTGTTCAGACCACGCGGCTGATAGCGCGGCTCGTTCAGCCCGAGCAGCGCTTGATTCGCGGGGGTGATGGTGATGACGGAGCCGCCCGACAGGTCGCGCTCGGTGTGCTCGTAGCCGCCGAAGAAGTGCGTCTTGTCCTTCACGATCGGACCGCCGATGTCGGCGGTGTAGACGTTCACGTCAGTCGGGGGCTTGGTGGCCGAGCTGCGTTCGCCCTGCGTGAAGAACGGGAACGCCGCCATCGACTGGCGCTGCAGGCGATAGCTGCCCTGGCCCTTGAACGTGTTGGTGCCCGAGGGCGTGATGGCGTTGTAGATGAGGCCCATGGTCTGGCCGAACTCGGGCGCGTAGCCGGTGGTCACGATCTTGACCTCGCGAATCATCACCTCCGACATCGGCATCTGGCGCAGGCCGGCGCGATCCTTCTGGGTGTTGTTGCTGCCGTCGATCTGGTAGTTCACGCGCAACAGGGCGCCATTGGTCGTCAGCCGCGGCACGCCGAACTCCGAGTTCTCGAAGCCGACGACGCCGGGCTGCAACAGCGCGAAGTTGTAGGGGTTGCGCGAGGTGAGTGGCAGGGTCTTGATTTCCGCCTCGGTGATGGTGCGGCCCTGTTCGATCTTGCTGAGATCGACGAGCGGGGCATCGGCCGTGACCGAGATGGTTTCAGAGAGCGCGCCCACGCCGAGCTTCATGCTGATCACAGCGGTTTGTCCGGCCGAGATGTTGATGCCGGTCTGCTCGAGCTTCTTGAAGCCCTGCAACTCGGCCTCGAGCTTGTAGCGGCCCAGTGACAGCAGGGGCGCGCGATAGAGACCGCTTTCGTTCGTGACCACGACGCGCGTGTCGCCGGTGTCGAGGTTGGTGATGGTGACCGTGACGCCGGGCAGCACGCCGCCCGATTCGTCGGAGACGATGCCTTCAATCGCGCCGTTGATGGCGGTGGATTGCGCGGCGGCGGAACTGGCGGCCGCGACGAGCAGGGCGAGAGCGAGGATCAGACGACGCATGGGGTGAGAGCCTCCAAAGCAAATGCAGTGCAATGAGGCAGTATAGCGCTCCAGGACTGGGGGCTGGGGGCTGGAGCGTGCAGACGTCACGCGTTCCCGCCCCAGCCCCTACTGAACTGTCAGCACGACCTCCGGCGACGCCGGTCCCACGCCCGCGCCGTTGAGCGCCACCAGGCGCAGGTAGTAGGTGCCGGCCGGCACCACGCCCGACACCGAGGTGCCGGCGACCGGCGCTTGGAAGGTGGTGGCACCTGACGTGTAACCGGCCACAAGAAGGTAGCTTGCCGGGGTTCCGCCGCTGGCCGGCGCCTGCCAGATCACGGTGACCACCCGACCGGCACCGACCTCCGCCGCCACGTTCTGCGGCGCGCCCGGCAGGGCCGGACCGACCGCGACCACGCTGTCGGCGGTGGGCGCGCTCGGGCCCTGGGCATTCATGGCGAGCAGGCGCAGGTAGTAGGCGCCGTTGGGCACGCCGGGCACGACGAGCGACGTGCCAGTGACGTTGGCGGCGCCGTAGTTGGCGGCGCCGGGCGTGCTGCCCGCCTGGATCTGGAACGCGGTGGCGGCCGCGCCAGTGACGGCGGGCGTCCAGTTGAAGGTCACGGTCGAACCCGACACGACGGCACCGAAGGCCGTGGGCGTCGATGGCGCCGCGGCGGGCGGCGGCACGGCCGCGCCCGGATAGACCGCAGCGACGCCGGCGCGGTCGTCGGCCTGCAGGGGCAGGCCTGTCGTGCGGCTGCCGCACGTGCCCGAGATCGAGGGGTACATCACCGCCCCACTCGCGGAGGTGTGACCGAACCCGACGGCATGTCCGAGTTCGTGCGCGATCATGTCTTCGTAGCAGCCCGTCGACATCCAGGAGTACTTGGACGGGACGTTGTCGGTGATGACCATGCCCTTGATGATCGACCAGTAGTTGACGCCGTTCACCACGCGCTGGCCGGCCGACGTGAAATACGCGCCGCCGATGGCGAGCGTGTTGCTCGCGTCCGCGATCTCGCCACAAGGGTCGCCGTAGGTGACCGACAGGCGGCCGTCCACTTCGGCATTGGCGAAGCACCGCGGGCCGCGCGGCACGCCCATCTGCAGGTTCAGCGACCCGACGCCGGTCCACGCGGCCGCCGCGCGCGCCAGTTGCGTGAGGCCCCCACCGGCAAACTGCGGATGTCCACCGGTCTGGGTGTCGACGTAGACGGGCGTGCCCGTGTCGCCCTGGTGCCACCGTGCGGGAGTCGAGGGATTGAGCAACGTGAAGTTTGCCCCGGCGTGACCGTCTCCACCGGCCGGCGTGGCGGCAGGCACGGCCGGCGCCAGCACGGCGCCGGTGGCGCGCACGCGAGTGCCGGCCAACGCGGCGAGCGCCTCCAGATCAGCCGCCGCGCGGAAGTCGCGTGCCACGACCGCCACCTGGTCGGTGCCGCGCACCTCGCGCGCGAACGCCGCCGCAGGATCGGACGCGCCGGTCAGGAGCCACTTGCCCTGTTCGAGGCCGGCCACCGACAGCGTGCGATCGCGCGGACGCACATCGAGGAACACGAGCACCTCTTCGCCGAGGTCGAAGCGCGCCTGGCCGCCCACCACGAACGCGGTGTCGCCCACCAGGCCGCCCAGCTGCTTCACGACCACCCGCGCGGGCGAGCCGTCGAGACCCCACGCCTGCTGCACCTCGAGCGTGACGTAGGTGTAGATGCCGTCGACCTCCGCATCCCAGGCCGCCGTGACGTCCACGACCCGTCCCTGTACGGCCGCAGCGCTCGAGCGAGCCAGGGCGTCGTCAGAGATAGCGCGCAGCGAGGCCGAGGCCCCGAACGGCCAAAGCACACCTAGCGCAGGAAACACGAGGGCGACGAGAGCGCGGCGGGCACGTCCAACCATGTCCGACCGATTGCAAGGCCAGTACCGGCCTCGAGCCCGGCGTGTTTCCCGAACGATCGTGGCCGGTTTCGGGCCGAAGCAGGTGGCGGGGTGCGCCGCCTCTGGACACGCCGTGTCAGTTCCCTGTCGTGAAGCGCACCGGCAGAGCAAGAAGCATGCTCAGCCGCGGGTCAGGATCGGTCTTCCTGCACGCGGGCAAAGCCGAACATCTCGTCGGTGGCCGTAGGCTGGCGGAGCACGGCGCGCACGAGCATGCCGCTGGCCATCCAGGCCAGCGAGGGATCGGCATCGGTGCCGAAGGAGAAGAGCTGGTGCGGATACTGCCGGTGCGGCCCGACGAGCGGGAAACGGTCGGGCGCGGTGACGAGCGGAGACGACCAGCCGAACTCCGGCGCCAGGCCGGCCATGTCGGGGTAGCGCTTGAGGCACTCGTACATCAACTGCCCGGTGCGCTGCACGAGCGCGGCGGGGCGCTGCTTCTCGCCGAGGAGCGGCGCATCGGCGCCACTGAGCAGCAGCCGGCCGTCGGCCGTGACGGTCACCGCGAAGTCGGCGGCGCGATCGACCAGCACGGTGCTGCCCAGGTCGGCGCCAAGGGCCTTGCGCATGCCGGCGGGCAATGCGGCCGTGAGCACGTGGAAGCGCTCGTAGGCGCGCATGTGGCGATCGAGCGTGGGCGCAAGTGTGCCGGGGGCGTCGGTGCACATGACCACGCGCGGCGTGACGATGGCGCGGGTGCCCACGTGCACCGTGGCGTCGACGCGGGTGAAGGTGATGCTGGTGACGCGGCTGCGCTCGTAGACCTTCACTCGTCCGGGGCCCAGACGCGCCGCCGCGCCGGGCACCAGGTGAGCGACGTCCACGAGGCCAGCGCCCCGCACGCGCATGGCCGCGGTGATGTCGGCGCGCGTGGCCTTGGCCAGCGCGGCCCCAGACACCGCCGAGGCCGTGAGTCCGGCGGCGGCACGCGCCGCCACCTCGCGATCCCAGCCGCGGGCTGACGCATCGGCCGACAGTAGCAGGTCGCGGCCGGCCACGACGCCGGGGATCTTGGCGGCCTTGAGTGCCGCGGCGAGTCCCGCGCCCGCTTCGGCTACCGTGGTGACGAGCGCGCGCGCCAGGCGCCGGCCATGCGTGGCTTCGAGCACGCGGTAATCCAGCCCCAGCAAGAGCCCGGTGAGGCCCGACGCGCCGGCACTGTGCGCGGCCCCGGCGCGGCCGGCCTCGAGCAGCACCACGTCTTGTCCGGCGGCCTCGAGCGCCACCGCCGTGAGCATGCCGGTGAGTCCGGCCCCCACCACCACGACGTCGGCGGTGTCGACGGCCACCGTGGTGGGAAACGCCTTAGCCTTGGGGGCGGCAACGAGCGTCCACGGCGAGATGCCGTAGCGAATGCGGCTCATGCGGTGGCCACGTGAAGAACGGCGTGCTCGAAGAGCGACGCCAGGGCGCCGGCGGAGCGCCCTGCCCGCGGCGAGAGATACAGCCAGCCGCGGTGCCAGCGCTGCACGCGGCCCGGGTGCAGGGTCATGGCACGGGCGCGACCGGCGGGCGCGAGGCGCAGGGCCACCTCGGCGCCAGCGCCACGAATGGCCACGCGCCGGCCGGCATACACCGCCGGCTCGCCGAAGCAGGTGCCCAGGCGCAGGCCCGGGCGACCCGAGACAAATGCCTCGAGCAGAGCCGCGACGTCACGAGACCGGCGATCCACGAGGGCGGATTGTATCGGATCAGCGGCGGTTCGAGGCTGCGCCGTCGATCGCGCCGTCGGCCGCCGCTTCCCGCTGCAGCAGCGCCTGCTTGCGCGCGGCGCCCCACCGGTACCCGCCCGTGCCGCCGGCCGCCGGCACCACCCGGTGGCACGGCACCACCACCGCGACGGGATTTGTGGCGCATGCCCTAGCCACGGCGCGGGCGGCGGTGGGCCGGCCGATGTCCCGGGCCAGTGCCGCATAGGTGCGCGTCTGGCCGGAGGGAATCGCCTGCAGCGCCTTCCACACGGTCCACTGGAACGCGGTGCCCTGCACGTCGAGCGGCACGTCGGCTGAGGCGACCCGGCGCCGGTCCACGGCCTGGCTCACAGGCCTCACCCAGGCCTGGGGGAGGCCGCCCGCCCGCACCTGCGCGGCCGGAAATTCGCGGGTCAGTTCGGCCACGAGGCCGGCATCGGCCGCCCCCAGCTTCACGGCACACACGCCCCTCGCGGTAGCCGCCACGAGCAGCCGGCCGAGCGTGCACGCCACCACGGCGTAGCGAATCGTCTCGCCGGCGGCGCCGCGTCGGTAAGCCGCCGGGGTCAGACCCCGACCCGTGGGCTTGTGGGCCGACACGCGGCTCGGCGATCCGTAGCCGGCCTCGTAGGTAGCGGTCGTGACGTCGTGGCCGGCCCGCAGAACGCGGCGGAAGTGCTCGGCCCGGCAGGCGGCGTGGAACTCACGCGGCGACAGGCCGGTGTGCGCCGTGAACGCGCGCTGCAGGTGCGAGGCGCTCACGTGCACATGCGCGGCCAGGTCGGCCAGCGCCACCGGTTCGGTGGCATGCGCGCGCAGGAACGACGCAGCCTGGGCCACGGCCCGCACCGCGGCAGTCACGGGCCGGGCGCCCTGCGGCGTGCAGCGCAGGCAGGCGCGGTAGCCCGCGTGCTCGGCCTGCTGCGCCTGGTCGAAGAAGCGCACGCGGTCGCGGCGCGGACGCCGGCTGGGACAGGTGGGCCGGCAGAAGACGCCGGTGCTCTGCACGGCGTAGACGAAGCGGCCATCGGCTTCGACGGCACGCGTCAACACCTGGGTCCAGCGGGTGTCGTCGGGGCGTGGACGGGGCATGGCGGAAACGGTCGGCGGGTTCTGGCGAGTCATCATGGCACGAGCGTAGCGGCGCGTCCCCAACGCGCGCGATCCGCGGCTTGCGCGCAAACTTGTCACGGGGCCTGTCACCGTTACCACTTTCCCTGCGGCTGTGGGCGCGTCGTGGCATGATCGTGGCAGCGCGATAGCATTTTCGTATGAGCGTCAAGCAGCGACTGTCGGCGTCGGTCGACGCGAACCTGATTGCCTCGGCTGAGGACGCCGTGGCGAAGGGCCGCTTCGTCAGCGTGAGCGCGTGGGTCAACGACGCGCTGCAACTGAAGGTGGCGCATGACCGGCGGCTCGAGGCGCTGGCCGGGTTCGTCGCGGGGTTCGAGCGCGAGCACGGCGTGATTTCGCCCCACGAGATGGACGCTGCGGTCCCGCGGGCCCGGGGACGCGCTACGCCAGTCCGCGCCGCCCGTGTCAGCCGGCCCGCCCCCCAGGGCCGGCGGAGAGCAGGTTGAGGCTCATCCTCGACGCGGGCGCCCTGGTGGCTGTCGAACGCGGCGATCGCGAGGTGGTCGCCCTCATCAAGCGCGAGCTGACTGCGGGCCGCGCGCCCGTCACGCATAGCGGCGTGGTCGGTCAGGTGTGGCGAGGGGGCTCAGGCAGGCAGGCGCCGCTCGCGCGGCTGTTGCCCGGACTCGAGATCGTCGGCATCGATGAGGCCCTCGGGCGCCGGGCCGGCCTCTTGCTGGGCAAGGCCCGCCTGTCAGATGTCGTGGACGCGGCGCTGGTCGTGCTGGCAGCGGACGGCGATTCCGTACTGACGTCTGACGTGCAGGACTTGAGGCGGCTCGTCGAAGCCGCCGACACCCACGTGGACCTCGTGCCGGTCTGACATGCGCCGCCACGTGCTCCGCTTCTTCGCCCTCGTGCTGGCGCTGGCCGTCGTCGCCGCCATCGTCGTGGCCATTGGCGCGCGCGTGATGGTGGGGCGCAGCTTGCCGGTGCAGGACGGCACGGTGCCGGTGGCTGGACTCACCGCGCCAGTGACCGTGACGCGCGACGCGCTCGGCATCCCGACCTTCACCGCGCAGTCGCGCGTGGACCTGGCGCGTGCGGTCGGGTTCGTGCACGCGCAGGAGCGCTTCTTCCAGATGGATCTGCAGCGCCGCCAACCCGCTGGCGAGCTATCGGCGCTGGTCGGCGGGGCTGCGCTCACGGCCGACCGCTCTGTGCGCCTGCACCGCTTCCGTCACATCGCGGGGTTGGCCCTCGCCGCGGCGCCGGCCGACTATCGCGCGGAGCTCGACGCCTACGCCGAAGGCGTCAACGCGGGACTCGCCGCCCTGTCCGCAGCGCCCTTTGAATACCTGATGCTGCGCACCACGCCCGAACCGTGGCGCGCGGAAGACTCGATGCTGACCGCCATTGCGATGTACACGACGCTGCAAGGCGCGCAGTGGGAGTACGAGAAGACGCTCGGCACGATGCGCGACGCTCTGCCCGAGCCGCTGTTCGAGTTCCTGGCGGGCCGTGCCAGTGATTGGGAGAGCCCGATCGAGGGCGCGCCGTATCCGGTGCCTCCGGTGCCTGGCGCCGAGGTGTTCGATCTGCGCGGCCGCGGCGCGTCGCGATTGCCAGGACGCACGTCGCGGCTCACGCCGCCCGTCGATGCGGTGGCGGCCAGCGCGCCACTGCCCTACTGGGCGCGTCTGCCGCACGAGGAGGAAGCCACGCTCGGCAGCAACAACTGGGCGGTGTCGGGGGCGCGATCGAAGACCGGCAGCGCGATTGTCGCCAACGACATGCACCTGCGCCTGGCCGCGCCCAACATCTGGTACCGCGCCACCTACGTGCTGCCCGACGACACGCGCACCGGCGCCACGCGGCGTCTGTCGGGCGTGACGCTGCCCGGCGGCCCGCAGATGGCCGTGGGCGCCAACGGCGACATCGCGTGGGGCTTCACGAACTCGCTCGGCGACTGGTCCGACCTCGTGCTGATCGATCCCGTGCCAGGCGATGCCACGAAGTACCAGACGCCCGACGGACCGCGCGCCTTCGACGTGCACGACGAGTCGATTGCCGTGAAGGGCGCGGCGGCCGTCTCGCTGCCCGTGCGCTGGACGATCTGGGGGCCGGTCGTGGGCATCGACCACGAGCGCCGCGAACTGGCCCTCAAGTGGGTCGCGCATGATCCGCAGGTGCTCGCCACCGATGCCGCACGCGTGGCGCAGGCCCGCAGCGTCGACGACGCGATGCGCCTCGCCGTGGGCGCCGCGCTGGCCGCCGAGAACATGGTGGTCGGCGATCGCGACGGCCACATCGGCTGGACCATCTACGGCGCCATCCCCAAGCGCGTCGGCTTCCGCGGCGACGTGCCCACGTCGTGGGCCGACGGCACGCGCCGGTGGGACGGCTATCTCGGCTACGACGAGCATCCGCGCGTGGTCGATCCACCCGAGGGCCGGCTGTGGACCGCGAACGCCCGCGTGGTGGGCGGCGCGATGCTCGACGCCATCGGCGACGGCGGCTACAGCGACGGCATCCGCGCCTGGATGATCCACGACCGGCTGAAGGGCCTCGAGACGGCCGACGAGCGCGCGCTGTTCGACATCCAGCTCGACAACCGGTCGCTGTTCCTCGATCGCTGGCGCACGGTGTTCCTGCAGGCGCTCACCGCCGAGGCTGCGCGCGGCAGCGCCGTGCGCGCCGAAGCCAGGCAACTCGTGGCATCCGCGTGGACGGGGCGCGCATCTGCCGACTCGGTCGCCTATCGCCTCGTGCGCACGTTCCGTCTCACCGCGTCGCGCATGGCCATGGAAGCCATCACCAAGGGATTGCCACAGCGCGGCACCGGCGCCTTCGACATCGGCACCATCCGCCGCATCGAAGGGCCGCTGTGGCGGCTCGTGGACGAGCGTCCCGCGCATCTGCTCGATCCGGCCTACGACACGTGGGATGCGTTCCTGCTCGCGGCCATCGACCGCGCGATCGAGACGATGACCGCCGGCGGACAACCGCTATCGGGCCGCACCTGGGGCGAGCAGAACGCCGCCGACATCGCGCATCCGCTCACAGCCGCCGTGCCGCTGCTTGGCCGCTGGCTCAACATGCCGCGCGACCCGCTGCCGGGCGATGTCTACACGCCGCGCGTGCTCACGCCGCGGTCGGGCGCGTCGGAACGCTTCGTCGCCTCGCCCGGTCACGAGGCCACCGCCATCCTGCACATGCCGGGCGGGCAGAGCGGGCATCCGCTGTCGCCGCACTACGGCGACCAGCAGCGCGCGTGGGTGGCCGGCGAGCCGCTGCCGCTGCTGCCGGGTGCCGCCGTGCACATATTGACCCTGACTCCGCGCTAGCGCGGCCGCGCGCCAGGGCGCCGGCCCGAGGCCCGTGGTAGGCTGCGATTCCCCCGTAGAATCTCCATGTATCCCATTCAGCTGGCACTGCTCGGCGTCGAAGCCATCGTCATGGCCCTGCTCGTGCTGGGGCTGTTCCGGAGCCGCACGCTGCTCGGCTTGTCGCCGCTCTACATCGTGGTCGGCGGCTTCCAGTACCTCGAGGCGTCGCTCGGCCTGCGCGTCGACGTGGCGCCCGGCTGGGCGCTCTACCCGGCCTCCACGGTGATGTTCACGGCCACGCTGCTGGCGCTGCTGCTCGTCTACATCAAGGAAGAGACGCGCGAGGCGCGCAAGCTCGTCTATGGACTGGTGCTAGCCAATGCCGGCTTGTCGCTCATCTCGATGATCGTGAGCGAGCACGTGCGCATTCCGGGCAGTACGGTGCCCGTGGGCCTCACCACCGGGTCGCTGCAGGCCAATGCCTGGGTGGGCCTGGTCGGCACCGTGCTGCTCTTCCTCGACGCCGTCGGCATCGTCCTCGTCTATGAGTTCGTGAGCCGCTACACGCGGAACATGTTCGCGCGTACGGCGGTGGCGCTCGTCGTGATCGGCGCGTTCGACAGCGTGTTCTTCACGCTGGCCGTGCAGCAGGGACGGCCTGAGCTGCCGGCACTCATGCTGTCGGCGGTAGTGGGCAAGACCGTGGCCGTGCTGTTCTATGCGGCCGCGCTCACGCTGTATCTGCGGTTCATCGAACCGGACACCGTCACCGTCGGCAGTGGCGACGTGGCCGACGTGTTCCAGCAGCTGACCTACCGGCAGCTCTACGAGCAGGCCCGCACGCGCATGACCCGCGATGCGCTGACCGGGCTCTACAACCGGGGCTACTTCGACGAGGCATTGCCGCGCGCCGTGGCGCAGGCCGCGCGCTACCAGCATCCGCTGAGCGTGCTGCTGGTCGACACCGATCACTTCAAGGAGATCAACGACACGCACAGCCATCTCGTGGGCGACCGCGTGCTGCGGCTCGTGGCCGAGCTGCTCGGCGAACACGCGCGCGCCGCCGACACGGTGTGCCGCTACGGCGGCGACGAGTTCGTGGTGATCCTGTCGAGCGCCGATGCGGCAAGTGCGGCAGCCTTCGCCGAGCGCTTCCGGCGGCGTCTTCGTGACCGCGCCAGTGTGGCGCTGCCGGGCGGCGTCGTGCGCATCACGGCCACAGTGGGCGTGGCCACGTTCCTGGAAGACGCGACGGTGCGCACGCCCGAAGACCTGCTGCGCCTGGCCGACAACCGGCTCTACGTCGGCAAGCGGGCGGGGCGCGACCGCGTCGTGTGGCGCGACGTACCGGTCGAAGCGACCTAATCCCATCGTCAACGGGCGACACGGCTGCGGCTACAATCGCCCGTAGCGCGTGCCGGCGCCCGTCATCCGGCTCATCCGAAGGAGCGTCTCATGCGGACGTGGCGCCTGACCTCGATCGCCCTCCTCGCGTTGCTGCAAGCCTCGTGGACCCCAGCCCAGACCGTGGCCGCCAGCTCGTACCTGCTGCCACCCAAGGCCATCGTCGACATCCTCGATGCGCCACCGCCGCCTGACGTGCATCTGAGTCCCGCGCGCGATGTCGTGGCGGTACTCGACCTGGCGCCGATGCCCACGATCGCCGAGCTCGCGCGGCCGATGCTGCGCCTGGCCGGCCTGCGCATCGATCCCAGGACCAACGGCCGTCATCACGCGCGCACGGCCAGAGGCTTGACGTTGAAGCTGGTCGCCGACGGCGCCACCCGCGCCGTGACGCTGCCGCCCAATCCGTCGCTCACGTGGCTCGGCTTCTCGGCCGATGGCGCCCGCTTCGCGTATGCGCACACGCGCGCTGCCGGCATCGAGCTGTGGCTCGGTGAGTCGGCCACCGGTCGCGCCCGAGTCGTCGAAGGTCTGGGGCTGAATGCGGTCTTCGGCACGCCCTGCACGTTCGTGGGCGCGGGCAGCAGCCTGCTGTGCTCGGCGACCGTGCCGGGCCGGCCCGCCGCGCCGGCTGCGCCGCTCGTGCCCGCCGGCCCGAACGTGCAGGAACATCGCGGCGGCGTCGCGCCAGTACGCACCTACCAGGACCTGTTGACCTCGGCGCATGACGACGCGCTCTTCGAGTACTTCGGCACCAGCCAGCTCACGATGGTGGATGCCGCCACCGGCGCGCGCACCGCTTATGGACGTCCCGGACTGCACGCTCAGGCGCTGCCCTCGCCCGACGGCCAGTACGTGCTCGTCACCACGTTGGCCCGCCCGTTCTCGCGGCTCGTGCCCTACAGCGACTTCGCCAGGACGGTGCGGGTATGGGACCGCGTGGGCGCGATCACGAAGTCGCTGGCGGCTGTGCCGGTGGCCGACGCGGTGCCGAACGGCGGTGTGCCCACGGGCCCGCGCGCGTTTCGCTGGCATCCCACCGCACCGGCCACGACGGCGTGGGCCGAGGCCCTCGACGGCGGCAATCCCAAGACACTGGTGCCGCAGCGCGATCTCATCGTCACCCTCGCCGCGCCCTTCGCGAGCGCGCCGACGGAGCTGGCGCGCACCGAGTATCGCTTCGGCACCCTGGCCTGGACCGAGCAGGGCCTGGCGCTCGTAACCGAGAACGATCGCACCACGCGACGCACGCGCACGTGGCTGTTCGACAGTACCGGCGCCGCCCCGCGCAAGGTGTGGGACCGCAGCGCCGAGGACGCCTACAGCCATCCGGGCACGCCGCTGCGCAAGGCGACGGCGTCGGGCGCCGAGGCGATCGTGCAAACCGGCGACACGATCTTTCTGGCGGGTGCGGGCGCCTCGCCGCAAGGCGATCGGCCGTTCCTCGACAAACTGAATCTCACCACGCTGCGCGCCGAGCGCGCGTACCAGATGACGGAGGGCTACGAACCGGTGCTCGGGCTGCTGAGCGACGACGGCTCACGCGTGCTCACGCGCTTCGAGACGCGTGCCACGCCGCCGGCCACGCTGGTGCGCTCGACCACCGACGGACGGCGCGTGACGATCACCACCTCCGCCGATCCCGCGCCGCAGATCTCGTCGGCGCAGAAACAGCTCATCACCTACCGCCGTCCTGACGGCGTGCAGCTCTCGGCCACACTCTACACACCGGCCGGCTGGACGCCCGCCCAGGGTCGCCTGCCACTGCTCTTCTGGGCCTACCCGCGCGAGTTCGTCGATCCGAATGCCGCCGGCCAGGTGACGGGTTCGCCGCAGCGGTTCACCGGCATCAGCGGCGCCTCGCACCTCCTGCTGCTCACCCAGGGCTACGCGATTCTCGATGACCCGTCGATGCCGATTGTGGGCGCGGGCGAGACGGCCAACGACACCTACATCGAGCAGCTCGTGGCCAGCGCGAAAGCCGCAGTCGACAAGGTGGTGGCCATGGGCGTCGCTGATCCGAACCGGCTCATCGCCGGCGGGCACAGCTACGGCGCGTTCATGACCGCGAACCTGCTGGCGCATTCGGATCTGTTCCGCGCCGGCATCGCGCGCAGCGGCGCCTACAACCGCACGCTCACGCCGTTCGGCTTCCAGAACGAGCAGCGCACGTTCTGGGAGGTGCCGCAGATCTACGCACGTATGTCGCCCTTCAACAACGCACAGCTCATCACGGAACCGGTGTTGCTGATTCACGGCGAGGCCGACGACAACAGCGGCACGTTCCCGGTCCAGTCCGAGCGGTTCTACGTAGCGCTCAAGGGCCACGGCGCCACGGTGCGCTACGTCACGCTGCCCCACGAGGCGCACGGCTACGCGGCGCGCGAGTCGGTACTGCACACAGTGGCCGAGATGCTCAACTGGGCCAACGAGTGGACCAAGCCGGGCGCGACGTCGACGTTGCAACCGCAGCGGCAGCAGCAGTAGCCAGCGCGTGACCGGGACGCTCACCATTCGCCGCGGCACCGTAGCCGATGCCGCCGCGCTCGCCGAGATCGGCGCGCGCACGTTCCACGACGCGTTCGCGGCCGACAACCGGCCCGACGACATGGCCGAGCATCTGGCCGCGACGTTCGGACTGTCGCAGCAGACCGCCGAACTGACCAGCCCCGATTACGTGACGCTACTCGCCTGCGTGGACGGTGCGCTGGCCGCCTTCGCGCAGGTGCGCCGCACCGACGCGCCGGACTGCGTGTCCGGCCCGGCGCCCGTGGAACTGCATCGCTTCTACGTGGACCTGCCGTGGCAGGGCCAGGGCGTGGCCACGCGCCTGGTGGCCGCGAGCGTCGAGGCGATCCGCGAACTCGGCGGCCGCACGGTGTGGCTGAGCGTGTGGGAACACAACCCGCGCGCCCGCGCCTTCTACGCCAAGTGCGGCTTCCGCCAGACGGGCACCGCGGATTTCTGGGTCGGACCCGATCGCCAGACGGATCACATCCTGGAACGCGCGCTCGAGTAGCGCCCGGGCGCGTGGCGGCGCGCCGCGAGTGCCACTGCGCTCCGCGAACGTGACACGATGCTGCCCAATGACTCCGTCCTGGCGCATGTACACCGACCTGGCGGAGTGGTGGCCGCTGCTTTCTCCGGCATCCGAGTACGAGGAGGAGGCGGCCGATCTGCTGCCCGAGCTGCTCGGCACCGCCGATGCCCCGCCGCGCACGCTGCTGGAACTCGGCGCCGGCGGCGGAAGTCTCGCCTGGCATCTGAAGGCGCACCTGCGACTGACCCTCTCGGATCTGTCGCCGGAGATGGTGGCGGTGAGCCAGGCGGTGAACCCGGAGTGCGAACACGTCGTGGGCGACATGCGCACGCTCGACCTCGGGCGCTCGTTCGACGTCGTGCTCATCCACGACGCGATCATGTATGCCACGACCCCCACCGACGCGCAGGCGGCCCTGGCCACCGCGGCGCGACATTGCCGGCCGGGCGGCGCGGTGATGGTGATTCCAGACAGCGTGGCCGAAACCCTCGAGCCCGATACGCACAACGGCGGCAGCGACGCGCCCGACGGCCGCGGGCTGCGCTTCATCGAGTGGTCGTGGGATCCCGATCCCACCGACGACACCTTCGAGACGGTCTACGCGTTCGTGCTGCGGCGCGCCGATGGCACGATCGAGGTGACGCACGAGGTGCACACGAACGGCATCTTCCCCCGCGCCTCGTGGCTGACGTGGCTCGGCCAGGCCGGCATCGACGCCACCGTGCGCACCGACCCGTGGGGCCGCGACGTGTTCGTGGGGCGGCGGCGCTTGCCGCGCGACTAAGGCAGCGTCGTGGTCACCGCTGGCCAGCCGGGTGTAGTGCTGGAAGAGGCCGTCGGCCATGACCGGGAGTTGCGGCGGGCTCTGAATGGCCGCGCACACCGACCTCGGTCCCTTCCCGGTGGTGCGTTCGATGGTCGTCGGATCCAGCGGCAGTTCCTCGCGCGAGTTCACGGCGAGGGCGACCCGGTAGTGGCGGGGTGATCGATGGTCTCGACCAGCTTCAGGTGCAGCAGCGATCCGCACGGCGCGGACTTCTGGGGGTCGCCGCGTTCGCTCTCCCCTATCCATGAGGCGGGCTCGAGCATCTTGAAATGGGCGTCGAGGGCGCCGGGCACGGCCTCGAACAGGGCGGACACTCCCGCCCGATCGGGCCGGCATCCGTGACGGTCCTCAAGCTCAGCGGGCCGGTGGCCGATTGCGGGGGGAGACCCTGGGCTCATCCGTGCCGCCATCGATCACCGCGCTGTCCTTGTCGCCCCACGCCGACCGCCACCGCGCCGAAGCGCTGCTGGCGTTGTGCGACCACCTGCTGAGCCTGCTCGCCGAACACGCGCCCGACACGCCGTCGCTCCAGGCCGACGCCTTCCGCCGACAGCTCGCGACCTGGCGCCACGAGCTGCAGCACGAGGAGGAGGCCGCCCGGGTCGCGCGCCTCACGCGCGACATCGCGGCGGAGTGCGGCCGCTTCCTGGACCGCACGCGCGCCTACCGCACCGACCGTGAGTCGGAACTGATCGACCTGGTGAACGTGCTCCGGGAAGTGGTCGACGCCGTGCGCGGCGACTCCCTGCAGTTCGAACACAAGCTCGTCCGCTCCACGACGGCCATGAGCCGGATGGTGGAGATCGAGGACATCCGCGAGCTGAAACACGCGCTCAGCCGCGAAGTGCACACCCTGCGCGAGGCCGTGGCCGAGCGCCAGGTCAGCGAAGCCAAGCACCACGCCACCCTGACCGGCCGCGTGCAGTCACTCGAGCAGTCGCTCGTGAAGGCCCAGGCCCAGGCCGCCACCGATGCGCTCACCGCGCTGCCCAATCGCGGCGCCTTCGACCTCGCGATACGCGCGTGGCTGCAGCGCGCCGCCAGCGACGGCCAGGCGTTTACGGTGGCCATGGTCGACCTCGACGACTTCAAGCGGATCAACGACAGCTACGGACATCCGATCGGCGACCGCGTGATCGTCGCCGCCGCCCAGCTGCTGCAGAGCGGCGTGGTCGAGGGCGAGCTGGTGTCGCGCTTCGGCGGCGAGGAGTTCGCGCTGCTGCTGCGATCGGCCAGCGCGGCCCAGGCGCGCGAGCGCATCACCGCCTTGCTGCAGCGCCTGCCCGCTTCCTACGAGTTCGAGGACGCCGGACAGCGGCGCTTCGTGACGTTCACCTTCAGCGGCGGCGTCACCGCCTCGGTGGCAGGCGACACCGCCGAGTCGATCGTGAAGCGCGCCGACGAGGCGCTCTACGACGCCAAGCGCCGCGGCAAGAAGCGGGTCGAGACGCAGCCGCAGTCGTTCCTGCGCGGCCTGATGCGCTGACCGGGCCGGCGCCTATACGTCGCCCGGTTCGAAGCGCCACGACCGCAGGATGGCGGCCTGGTCGGCCTCGCTCGTGGCCTTCTTGAACTTCGCGCCCGAGCGGCCCGACACGCGCCGTTCGCAGTCGGCCCAGGTGCTGTGCCGCATCGGGGTTCCATCGACGACGCTCAGATACGAGTAGGCCGGTCCCTTCGACCTGGCGCTGCCACCCCTGGTGCCGCCGCTGGTGCCGCTGCCGGCCGGCGTGCTGCGGGCCGGCACGCTCGTGTCGTCGGGAATGTCGAGAACCTCGATGCCGTAGTCCGCGAGCGGTCCGTCGTACAACGTCACGCGGCTCTGCACGGCGAACCCATCGGCAATCTCGTCCACCCGTTCATTGCCGGGAATGCCGGTGTGCCCGCGCACGTAGTGCCACGCAATCGAGCGCAGCGGCCGCGCCGCGGTCAGGCCCGAGAGCTCTTCCCAGTACTCGCGGTTCATCACCTCGCCGCCCGTGGCTGTCTTCCAGCCGCGCCGCTTCCAGTTGTGCACCCACTGCTCGATGCCCTGGATGACGTAGGTGGAGTCGGTGTGGACCGAGAGCGGCCCGGGCACATCACGCAGGTGCGTGAGCGCCTGGATGGCGCCAGTGAGCTCCATCTTGTTGTTGGTGGTGAGCGGCGAGCCGCCGCCCAGTTCGGTGACGTGTCGGTCGGGCGTGACGATCACGACGCCCCAGCCGCCCGGACCCGGATTGCGTTTGGCGGCCCCGTCGGTGAAGACGACAATCTGCTGTGCGTTCATGCGCGTGCGCGGCGTGCGGCCCCGCAACCCTCGGGGCACATCTTATCAGCCGGTGTTGCGCAGGCCGGCGGCGATGCCGTTCACGCTGAGCAGCACGGCTTCGCGCAGCGCCGCGGTTTCGTCGGGCGCGTCGCCCGATCGCAGCCGGCGCAGCAGCGCCACCTGGATGTAGTTCATCGGGTCGACATAGGGATTGCGCATGCGGATCGATCGCTGCAGCCACGGCGCCGCATCGAGCAGCGCGCGCTGGCCGGTCATGCGGCAGATCGCGTCTTCAGTGCGCGCGAACTCGTCGCGCACCCGCGTGAAGACCAGGTCGCGATCGGCCGGCTCGGCGAGCGACGCGTAGACCTCGGCAATCAGCATGTCGGCCTTGCGCATCGAGACCTGCGAGTTGTCGATCATGGTGCGGAAGAACGGCCACTCGCGGTAGATCGTGGCCAGCACGTCACGCCGCGCGGCATCGCCGCCCGCCCATGCGTCGACCGCGCTGCCGATGCCGAACCAGCCGGGCAGCGTGACCCGGCTCTGGGTCCAGGCGAACACCCAGGGAATGGCCCGCAGCTCGGTCACCGCGCCGGTGCCGGCGCGGCGCGAGGGCCGGCTGCCGATGTTCAGCTGTTCGATCTGGTCGAGCGGCGTGGCGGTATGCAGATAGCGCGCGAGCGCCGGGGTCTCGAACACCAGGGAGCGATACGCCCGTTCAGCCAGCGTGCTGAGCTCGCGCAGCGTGTCTTCCCAGACGCCGCCACGCGACGGGCTCTTGATCGGCCGCTTGGCGCTCGTGAGCAGCACCGCGTGCACGAGCTGCTCGAGATGACGCCGGGCCAGGCGCGGGTTGACGTAGCGATTGGTGATGGTCTCGCCCTGCTCGGTGATGCGCACGCGCCCGGCCACCGATTCGGGCGGCTGGGCCAGAATGGCCTGGTTGGTCGGGCCACCGCCCCGCCCCACCGATCCGCCCCGGCCGTGGAACAGCGTGAGCCCCACGTGGTGCTCCGTGCACACCGACGCGATGGCGCGCTGCGCCAGGTGCAGTTCCCAGTTGGCGGTGAGATAGCCGCCGTCCTTGTTCGAGTCGCTGTAGCCGAGCATCACCGTCTGCCGGCCACCCCGCGCAGCCAGATGCCGGGCGTAGGCCGGATTGGTGAAGAGCTGCCGCAGCGTATCTGGGGCCGCGTGCAGGTCGGCCACGGTCTCGAAGAGCGGCACCACGTCGAGCCGGTCCGACACGCCGGCGTCGCGCGCCATGAGCAGCACGGCGAGCAGATCGCTCGGGCCGCGCGTCATGCTCACGATGTAGGTTTCGACCGCGGCCGGGCCCACGCGTTCGTGGGCCCTGCGGATCAGGCGGAAGAGCTCGAGCGTCTCGGTGGTGGCTGCGCTGAAATCGAGTCGATGCGGGGTGAGCGGCCGGCCGTCGAGCAGCGCGCGGGTCAGGATCTCGGCGCGCGCGTTTTCCTCGAGCTCGCCGTAGCCCGACGCCAGGCCGTAGCGCTCGAACACCTCCGCCAGGGCACTCGTGTGCCGGGCGGCGTGCTGGCGCAAGTCGAGCTCGCTCAGATGGAAGCCGAAGATGCGGGCCTGGCGGATGAGCGTGCCGAGTCGGCCGTCGGCCAGACGCTCGCCGCCGTGACGGCGCAGACTCGCCTGCACCACGAGCAGGTCGGCCAGGAACTCGTCGGCGTTGCCGTAGGTGCCGGCCTTGGGGCGATGGTCGGCCCGCCAGGGCCGCTGGCTGGCCTCCATCGTGGCGCCGAGCTTGCGGTAGATGAACGCCATCTTCTGGCGATACGGCTGCTGGCCATAGCGCTCGGCCGAACGGCGCGCCTCGTCGGGGAAGAGCGCGGCGTCGCGCTCGATGCTGGCGCTCAGTTCAGCGTCCACGCCCTGACGGGCGGCGGTGCTCAAGTGGCCATGCAGCCGCTCGAGGCCGCGCCGGTAGAGACGCACAGCCAGCACCTGGTGCTCGCGCAGCGTCTCTTCGGTGACCGCCGGCGTGACGAAGGGATTGCCGTCGCGGTCGCCGCCAATCCAACTGCCGAACTTCAGGAACGGCGGCACCTCGAAGGTGGCGTCGGGATAGACCTCGGCCAGCGCCTCGCTGAGCCGGCGCTCGATCTCCGGCGCCAGGTCGAAGAGCGTGCTCTCGAAGTAGTAGAGGCCGTTGCGCACTTCGTCGAGCACGCTCGGCCGGCAGGTGCGCGTGTCGTCGGTCTGCCACAACGACACGATTTCTTCGCGGAGTGAGCGCAGCGCCGCCGCGGTTTCGTCGGGCGTGGGCGAGTGGAAATCGAAGGCGTGGAGCGTGTCGGCGATGCGTCCCAGTTTGGTGAGCAATGTGCGGCGCTTGGCTTCGGTGGGATGCGCGGTGAAGACCGGCTTCACGAGCAGCCGCGTCAGCAGGCGCTGCAGCTCCTCGGCCGACACGCCCTGCTTCCGCAGCTCGACGAAGGCCGCGCGCATCGTCTCGGCCATCGGCGTGCCACTCGCGTGTTCCTCGTGCTGACGGCGGTGCAGCACCCGCACGCGCTCCTGCTCCTCGGCCAGATTCACGAGTTGGAAGTACGAGGCAAACGCCTTCACTACGCCGCGGGCGTCGGCCAGCGGCAGCGCGCGCACCTGCGCCAGCAGGCGTTCTCCGGAAGCCGCGTCACCGGCCCGGTGCGCCTTGGCCAGGGCCCGCACGTCTTCGACCAGCGCAAACAGCGCCGGCCCGTCCTGCTCGACGATGGTCTGGCCGAGCAGATCGCCCAGCAGGTGGATCTGCTCGCTCAACGGATCGCGGTCGGCCATGGGTGCAGCGTCAGCGTCCTCTGCCCGTGGCCGGTTATGGAAGTGATGACGAATAGCCATGCGTGGTGGCTAAGCCTGGGCTGAGCCATTCAGGAGGACGCTACGCCAGCACGTCGCGCGCGCCCAGCACGCGGGCGACCGCCGCGGCCGGCGTCTCGGCCAGGGCCGTGAGGTGCCCCATCTTGCGGCCGGGGCGCGGGTCGGTCTTGCCGTACAGGTGCAGCGTCACGTCGGGCACGGCCAGGGCGGCCTCCCACTTCGGCTCACCGCCCGTCCACGCATCGCCCATCAGGTTGGCCATCGCCGCCGGCCGCAGCAGCGTGGTGGCGCCGAGCGGCAGACCGCAGATCGCCCGCACCTGCTGCTCGAACTGACTGGTCACGCAGGCGTCGATTGTGAGGTGCCCGGAGTTGTGCGGGCGCGGCGCGATCTCGTTGACCAGCACGCGTCCGTCGCTCGTAAGGAAGAACTCCACGCACAGCACGCCCACGTAGGCGAGCTGTTCCATGATCGACTCGGTGATGGCCACGGCCTCGGCCACCGGTTCCGGCGCCATGCGTGCCGGGGTCACCGACAGGTCGAGGATGTGATGGCGGTGGGCGTTCTCGATCGCGCCGTAGTGCGCAAACGCGCCGTCGAGGCCACGAGCCGCCACCACCGAGAACTCGAGCACGAAATCGACCACGCGTTCGAGCACGGCCGGCTGATGACCCACGAGCGCCCACGCGCGCTCCAGTTCATGCGGCGCAGTGAGGCGGTGCTGGCCCTTGCCGTCGTAGCCGAAGCTGGCCGTCTTCAGGATGGCGGGCAGGCCGATGCGATCCACGGCCGCGGTGAGCTCGTCGAGCGAACCCACCGCTTCGAACGGCGTCACCGGGTAGCCCTTCATGGCCAGGAACGCCTTCTCGCGACCGCGCTGCTGGGTGACGTGCAGGGCGTGGCCGGTGGGCCGCACCGGCACGATCTCGGCGGCGGCATCGGCGGCGGCGGTGGACACGTTCTCGAACTCGAAGGTGATCACGTCGACGCCGCGCGCAAACGCGCGGATCGCGTCGAGGTCGTCGAAGTCGGCGTCGATCTCGAGATCGGCCACTTGTCCCGTGGGCGTGTCGATGCCGGGGGAGAGCGTGTGCACGCGGTAGCCCATGCGGCGGGCCGCAAGGGCGAACATGCGGCCGAGCTGACCGCTGCCGAGCACGCCCAGGGTGGCGCCGGGCAGCACGATGCGGTTCATGGCAGCTCGTCTTCCCGTACCTGCCGGGTCTGCGCGTCACGGTAGGCGCGCAGGCTGGCCCGCAGGTCGGGGCGCGAGGTGGCCAGGATCGCGACGGCCAGCAGGCCGGCGTTCTTCGCCCCTGGTTTGCCGATGGCGAGCGTGGCCACGGGCACGCCCGCGGGCATCTGCACGATCGAGAGCAGCGAGTCCAGCCCCTGCAGCGCGGTGCTCTGCACCGGCACGCCCAGCACCGGCAACACGGTGTGCGCGGCCACCATCCCGGGCAGGTGCGCGGCGCCGCCGGCACCGGCGATGATCACCTCGAGCGATCGGCCCTCGGCGCCCTGCGCGAACTCAGCCATCCACACCGGCGTGCGATGCGCCGACACGATGTGCTTCTCGTAGGGCACGGCGAACTCGTCGAGCACGGCCACGGCGTGGGACATCGTATCCCAGTCGGATTTCGAGCCCATGATGACGGCAACGAGGGGTGAGGCCATGGCGGGATTGCGGACGGCCAAGCTTATCAAATCGCCGCTACACTGGCCGCATGGGAAGGTCGATTCGCATTCTGGTCGGCGCCGGCGTGGTGGCGCTGGTCGCCGCACTCGCCTCGCCGGTGGGCGTGCGCGCGCAGAGCGCGGCGCCGCCGTCGGGCGCCCCGCGGCTGGCGGTGCCGTATCACGAGTTCACGCTCGCCAACGGCCTGCACGTGATCCTGCACCGCGACACGAGCACGCCGATTGTCACCGTGAACGTCTGGTATCACGTGGGCTCGGGCTCCGAGAAGCCCGGCCGCACCGGCTTCGCGCATCTCTTCGAGCACCTGATGTTCGAAGGCTCGAAAAACGTGCCCGAAGGCGCGTTCGACACCTGGCTCGAAGGCGCCGGCGCCGACAACAACGGGTCGACGACCGTGGACCGCACCAACTACTACATCGACGGGCCCCGCAACGCGCTCGACCTGATGCTCTTCCTCGAGTCGGACCGCATGGGCTATCTGCTCGACACGATGACGCCGGCCCGCGTCGACGGCCAGCGCGACGTGGTGAAGAACGAACGACGCCAGAGCATCGAGAACCGGCCCTACGGCATCCCGGAACTGGCGCTCGACGGCCTGCTGTTCCCTGCGGGTCATCCCTACAGCTGGTCGACGATCGGCTCGATGGAGGATCTGAGCGCCGCGAGTCACGAGGACGTGCAGCAGTTCTTCCGCATCTACTACGCGCCGAACAACGCCAGTCTGGTGATTGCTGGCGACATCGAGATCGCGCCGGCCCAGGCGCTCGTGGAGAAGTGGTTCGCCGAGATCCCGCGCGGCATCCCGGTGCCGCCGGTTGGGCCGCCGCCCGCGATGCTCACCGCGGTGACGCGCACGACCATGACCGACAAGGTGCAGCTTCCGCGGTTGTATCTCGCCTGGCTCACGCCGGCCACCTATCGGCCCGGCGACGCGGCGCTCGACGTGGTGGCGTCGCTGCTCAGCGGCGGCAAGAACTCCCGCCTTTACAAGCGGCTGGTCTACGACCTGCAGATGGCACAGGACGTGACCGCCTACCAGCAGTCGCAGGCGCTCGGCAGCGTGTTCATGGTGCAGGCCACGGCGCGGCCCGGCAAGAGCCTTGACGAGATCCAGAAGGTGATCGACGAAGAGATCGACCGGCTGGCGGCGACGCCACCCGAGGCCCGCGAACTCGAGCGCGTGCGCAACTCGATAGAAGCCACGTTCCTGCGCCGCGCCGAGCGCGTGGGCGGGATGTACGGCAAGGCCGACCAGATGAACGCCTACTACACGAGCACCGGCACACCGGATTTCTTCGAAGAAGATCTGTCGCGCTATCGCGCGCTCGACGCCACCGACATCTCGTCGGCCGTGCAGTCGTTCCTGCCGCGCGACCGTCGCGTGGAACTGGTGGTCGTGCCGGAGGAGAAGCGATGACCGGGCGTGCGTTCCGTGCCATAGGGGTCAGATTCCTTTTCGCGGCGAGCCTCTCCGCGGCGCTGCCGCTGGCGCGCATCGTATCGGTCGCCGCGCAGCAGGCACCCGACCGCTCGAAGCCGCCCGCGGCCGGACCGACGCCCGCGCTCACCCTGCCGGCCGTGCAGAAGCTCACGCTGGCAAACGGCCTGCGGGTGTGGGTGCTCGAGCAGCACGAGGTGCCGCTCGTGCAAGCCAACCTCGTGGTGTTGTCGGGCGCGTCGGCCGACCTGCCCGGCCAATTCGGCGCCGCCAGCATGACCGCCGCGATGCTCGACGAAGGCGCCGCGGGCAAGGCCGCGCTGGCCGTGGCCGACGGCGTGGAGTTCCTCGGCGCACAGCTCGCAACCTCGGCTGGGTTCGACGCGTCGGTGGTACGCCTGTCGACGCCGGCCGCGAAGCTGCGCGAGTCGCTCGACCTGTTGGCCGACGTGGCCCTCCGCCCCGACTTCCCCACCGAGGAGCTCGAGCGCCTGCGCACCGAACGCCTCACGGGCTTACTGCAGGCGCGCGATGACCCGGCCTCGCTCGTGGGCCTCGCCTTTCCGCGGCTGCTGTTCGGACCAGAGCATCGCTACGGCACGGCCGCGGGGGGCACCGAGGCGTCGCTCGAGGCGCTCGGCGCCGGCGAGCTGCGCGCGTTCCATCGCAGCCACTACCGGCCCGACAACGCCGTGCTGATCGTGGTCGGCGACACGACGCCGGCCGCGGTGAAGCCGCTCCTCGACGCGCGCTTCGGCATGTGGCAGGCCGACGGCCCGGCGGCGGCCCCGTTCCCGGTGCGCGCATCGCCGCAACCCGGCAAGCGGCAGATCTATCTGGTCGACAAGCCCGGAGCGGCGCAGTCGCAGATTCGCATCGGCTTGGTGGGCGTGGCGCGCTCCACCACCGACTACATCGCGCTCGACGTGCTCAACACGATTCTCGGCGGCTCGTTCACCTCGCGCCTCAACCAGAACCTGCGCGAGAAGAACGGCTACAGCTACGGCGCCTCGTCGCGCTTCGACATGCGGCGCGCTGCGGGCCCGTTCCAGGCCGGCGCCGGGGTGCAGACCGACAAGACCGCCGAGGCGCTGAAGGAGTTCTTCAACGAGCTCACCGGCATCCTCACGCCCATTCCCGCCGACGAACTGGCGAAGGCCAGGAACTACGCGGCGCTCAGCTACGGCGGCGAGTTCGAGACCACGGGACAACTGGCGGCAAAGCTCGAGGAGATGGCCGTCTACGGCTTGCCGGATGACGTCTTCACCAGATACGTGGGCGCGGTGCAGGCGGTGAGCGCGGCCGAGCTCGCGCGCGTGGCCAGACAATACCTGCTCCTCGATCGCATGGCCGTGGTGGTGGTGGGCGACCGCGCGAAGATCGAGGCGGGCATCCGCGCCACCGGGCTGGGCCCGGTTACGGTCGTGCCGATGGCCGACGTGCTGAAGTAGCGGCGCGCTCCAGGCCGTCACTCCCGGCGGTGACGAACCCTTCTTTGGCGGCGGCAGCGGCCAGTCGGTCATCGAGCGTCACGATGTTGAGCGAGGCGGGCCGACGGTCGGCCGCAACTGTCGCCGACGCCAGCTGCACGGCGTCGGCCGCACGCAAGCGGTGCACGCGCAGCAGCCGTCGCGCGAGGTCGCGCACATCGTTCGACGGCTCGACCTCGCGCCAGAGGGTGAGGAGTTCGTCCAGCCGGGAAAACGCGGTGCCGGCCTCGCCAGGCGTCAGCAGGCCATCATGCTCGGCTCGAGCGATCGCGGACGCGCACTCAACCGGGGTCGTCCAGGCCACGAGGACGATTGGGTCGGCAGCGAAGTGTGCACGCATCGCTTTCGTGGCCGCTTCATGCACGAGCAGCGGCACCAGCGCCGAGGTGTCCCAGAACTTCACCAGCTGTCGCCACGCTCGGCGACCACCCGCGCGCTCAGCGAGACCGCCTTGCGCGGACGCGGCGGCGGCGTGGCCAGTCGTTTCACCGGCGCGGACGATAGCGCGGGCCGGATGACGCCGTAGCGCTCGAGACGGGTCAGCCGATCGCGATCCGCGCCGCCGCCCGTGCCCGTGACGGGGTTGAGCTGCGCAACGGGAATGCCGCGGTCCTCAATCAGGATGGACTCGCCGTGCCGCACGCGGTCCAGCAGCGCGCTCAGGCCGTTCTTGGCGTCGGTCACGCTGGCTCGTTTCATAGAGCTATAATAGCCACTTCAGAATGACCTCGCAAGCGTGGCGAGCGGAGCGCCCCCACAGGAC
>Ga0163144_10003147_pt1 | contig 37659 bp, 39 predicted proteins | sample OliLak19BULKMAT1_FD_123175 | JGI IMG/M metagenome (GOLD analysis project Ga0163144, IMG submission 123175) | Freshwater microbial mat bacterial communities from Lake Vanda, McMurdo Dry Valleys, Antarctica - Oligotrophic Lake LV.19.BULKMAT1 | ecosystem: Environmental > Aquatic > Freshwater >...
CGTTGGTGCCACTTTCCAGGAACCGGTGTCAAAGCTAGGTACGGTGCAGTCGAGCGGTAACCGTCACGGCCACGCGCGCATGACGACTCGTCGTTGACACGCCAAAAATCTCACCGATATAATCGGCGACCTTGCGGCTTCGCAGCGCCAGGTCAGGAGGAACAGTCCAGTGCCACGCGACCTCTTCGGTGATGTCGTCACCCCATCGATCAAGATGGGCAACAAGTCGGGGTACACCGTCGTGCTCACGATGCTGGCCGAGGTTGTCGTCGTCGGCGCCATCGTGATCGTGCCGTTGATGGCAGCCGACATCCTGCCAACGCCTCCGTCGATGATGGCGTTCGTGGCGGCGCCCCCGCCCCCGCCCCCGCCCCCGCCGCCTCCGCCGCCCCCGCAGGCGGCGGCACCGCCACCCGTGGTGGAAGTGAACCCCACGGCGGCACCGGTTGAAGCACCGAGCGAGATCCGTCCGGAGACGGGTATCGAGGCCGGCTTCGAGAGCGCCGGCGTGGTCGGTGGTCTCGAAGGTGGCGTCGTCGGCGGCATCACGGGCGGCATTCCGGAACCGCCGCCCCCGCCGCCCCCGCCCCCGACCCAGCCTGTCCGTGTGGGCGGCAACATCAAGCCCCCGCAGAAGGTGAAGCACGTCAATCCCGTGTATCCTCCAATCGCGCAGTCGGCGCGCGTTCAGGGCATCGTCATCATCGAGGCTACGATTGGCCCGAACGGTATGGTGCAGGATGCCAAGACCCTGCGGTCGATTCCACTGCTCGACCAGGCCGCCCTGGACGCTGTGCGACAGTGGCAGTTCACACCGACCTTGCTGAACGGCGTGCCAGTGCCGGTCATCATGACGGTGACGGTGCAATTCACGCTGCAGTAAGTCGAATCGATTTAGGTTGAACCCGATTCAGGGTCATTTCCGGAGGAATACGATGGACGTTCGGAAGATTGGTCAGATTGCGGCGGTTGCCCTCGGCGCCCTGCTCGTCAGCACGTCGGCCTTCGCCCAGGAGAGCGGCGGCATCGACTTCATCGAGATGTTCGAGCAGATGGGCGCAGTGGCTCTGGCCATCGCCGTCGTGCTCTTCATCATGTCGTTCTGGTCGGTGGGTGTCGCAATCGAGCGCATCTACACGTTCAGCCAGGCCAAGAAGCAGTCCAAGATGTATGCGCCGCTCGTGGCGAAGCACCTCAAGGACGGCCGCCTGAAGGAAGCCATCCAGCTGTCGTCCTCGAAGGACTACCGCTACAGCCACCTCGCCAAGGTGGTGCTGGCCGGCCTCCAGGAATACCAGTTCCAGCAGGACTCCGCGGGCGGCGCCACGCTGAATCGCGACGACCTTCTGGATACGGTCCGCCGCTCGATTCAGCGCGCCTCGGCGCTGACCGCGAACGACCTGAAGAAGGGCATCTCGAGCCTGGCGACGATCGGCGCGACCGCGCCCTTCGTGGGTCTGCTCGGCACGGTCGTCGGCGTCATCAACGCCTTCGTCGGCATCGCGTCGTCGGGCTCGGGCGGCATCGGCGCCGTCTCGGCCGGTATCGCCGAAGCCCTCGTGGAAACGGCGCTCGGTCTGTTTGTGGCCATCCCGGCGGTGTGGTTCTACAACTACCTGACTGGCCGCCTCGAGTACTTCAACGTCGAGATGGACAACTCGTCGTCGGAACTGCTCGACTACTTCATCCGCAAGACGGCTCACTGAGGCTTCGTCAGGCGTTGATTTCGCCCGGAGAGTGAACTATGTCAATGAATGTCGGCGGCGGCAGAGGGGGCATCAATTCGGAGATCAACGTGACGCCCCTCGTGGACGTCATGCTGGTGCTGCTCATCATCATGATGATCATCGCACCGCTCTTGCAGAAGGGTGTTCCCGTCACGTTGCCTACGGCGACCAATACCGCTGACAAGCCCGAAACGCAGGATCAGACGGTTGTGGGCGTCACATCGAATGGCCAGTTCTGGGTCAACGGTGTGCAGGTGCCAGACGCCGACGTCCGCACGCGTCTCGACGACATTCTCGAAGGCAAGCAGGAACGAATCATCCTGATCAAGGCCGACGAGGATGCGCCATACGGACGCGTCATGGAAGCGATGGACACCCTGCGGGCTGCGGGCATCGAGGACATGGGTTTGATCACCGAGCGTAAATCTCCGGCTGGAGGCAACTAGTGTCTGCACGCAACCACATGGGTGCCGAGAAGGTCGTCACCGCCAAGAAGCTCGAAGCCAACGGCGACATGAACATCACGCCGATGATCGACGTGCTGCTCGTGCTTCTGGTCATCTTCATGGCGGCGTTGCCGCTGTCTCAGAAGGGCATCGACGTCAACCTGCCTGCTGAAACGAAGACGAAGGACCAGAAAACGCTCGATATCTCGCAGATCGTGCTCGAGTACACCAACGACAAGCGCATCTCGGTCAACAAGAACGATGTGCAGCTAGGTGATCTCGGCGAGATGCTGCGCAAGATCTACGAAGAGCGCAAGGACAAGACGATGTTCATCGCCGCCGACGGCGGGCTGCGCTACGGCGACATCGTCGAGGTCATCGACGCGGCCAAGGGCGCGGGTGTCGAGAAAGTCGGCATCATCACCGAAGGCATGCGGAAGGCTGCGCAGGCATCCGCCGGCGGCGCCAACTAGGCGACGCTCCCACACATACTCTTCGTGTTCGACTTGGGCCGTCCGTCGGGGCGGCCCAAGCTGTTTCTGGCCCTTGCTGGAGCGTCTGCCGGTGCCCAGTCCTGCCTCGCGTCTCGTGCTCGTCGGCCTTCCGTGGGATGCCTCCTCGTCGTTCCTGCGGGGCGCGTCCGACGCCCCCGCGCTGATCCGCCAGGCGCTGTGGTCGCCCAGCACCAACACGTCCACCGAGCTAGGCATCGACGTCGACCCGCGGATGATCGACGACGCTGGCGACATCCCGCTCGGGCAGGAAGCACAGGAAGCGCGCAGCGCCATCGAGTCAGCTCTCACGCACATCGTCGGCAAGGGGGCCGTGCCGATCAGTCTGGGCGGTGACCACTCGGTGACCTATCCCGTGCTCCGCGCCTTCCGGGCGCTCGGGCCCGTGACCATCCTGCACGTGGACGCGCATGGAGATCTCTACGACCAGTTTCCGTTGCCCAAAGCAGGGCAGGCGGACGGATCGGGCGACCGCTACTCGCATGCGTGTCCGTTTGCGCGCATCATGGAAGAGGGGCTGTGCCGCCGGCTCGTGCAGGTCGGCGTTCGCACGATGACGCCGCACCTGCAGGCGCAGTCTGACCGCTTCGGGGTGGAGGTCTACGGGCCAGACTCGTGTGCCGAGGTGCCCGTGGAGGCGCTCGAGGATCCACTCTACGTGTCGCTCGACCTCGACGGCCTCGACCCGGCTTTTGCCCCTGGCGTCTCCCATCCCGAGCCCGGCGGCCTCACCGTGCGCGACGTGGTGCGCCTGCTGCACCGCATCCGGGCGCCGATCGTCGGCGGTGACATCGTGGAATACAACCCTACGAACGACCTGCGCGACCTCACGGCACGGGTCGCCGCGAAGCTCGTGAAAGAAATGGCGGCAGTGGCGATCCGCAACGAACCCGGCCGCACGTGACGTGTTCGTTTTCCGAGCCCCGAACTAGAACGAATACCGCAGCATGACCTGGAAGCGGTAGACGTCGGACAGGAACGTCGTCGTCTCGAACGACTTGCTCATGAGCTGAGGCGCACCGTCAGGCCCGGGCAGGGCACGGAGACGATACTGGGCCCGGCCCAGCGTATCGGCCTGCTGGCCGGCCGTGATGAGCAGAGGCTGGTTGTTGACCAGCCGCTGGCCCGCGCCCCAGTTGCTGTTCAGCAGGTTGCCGAAGTTCAGCACGTCGGCACGAAGCTGCAGGGAATGGCGGCGGTTCCAGAGGTTCTTCGCCAGCTCCTGCGACACGCTCACGTCGAGGCGGCGGAGCATCGGCAACAGCACGCCGCCGCGTTCGGCGAACTCCCCGCGCCGATTGCTGAGGTAGGGATCCTGCGAGATGTAGGCGTCCCACGCCGCTGCCTGATCCGCGGCGGTGAAGGTGCGGCCAGACTGGGTGTAGGTGACGAAATTCATCTCCGACTGGTTGCGGGGCACGTAGAGCAAGTCGTTCTGTGTGCCACCGTCGCCGTTCAGGTCGCCCGAGAACAGATAGCTCTGCACGTTGTTGTTGCGCGCCTCGAAGAACAACGAGAGCGACGAACGGCCGAATGCGAAGAAGTCCTTGCCAACCGCGCCGGTGACGAACATGCGATGGCCAGCACGGCCGGTCGGCGAGAAGCCCACGCCCGGGTTGTTCGGGTCGCCGGCGTGCTCGTTGTTGTTCCACGAGCCGAACGCGATGGAGCCCGGGTCGACGGTGTTGCGGGCCTGGCCGAAGCTGTAGGCCACCTTCAGGAAGTTGGCGCCGAAGCGGCGATCCAGCGAGTTCGCGATGTTCCACGACGAGCCCACGTCCTGGTTCTTCAGCACCACTGCATTGGCGACCGCCTGATGGATGCGGTTCGTGCCCACCCACCGGGGCCGCGAATCCGCCCCCACGAACGAGGCGTTGGCCGGCGCCAGGTTGGCGTTGATGTAGTACACGCCGTTGACGTCCTTGTTGTAGATGAACTCCGTCGTGTTCGAGAAGCCCCAGGGCAGGCGTTGGTCGATGGCGATGTTGGTGCGCCAGATTTGCGGGAACCGGAAGTTCTCGTCGGTCAGCGCCAGCTCGAAGCTGCTGGCCGGGGCGCCGGTGACGCTGGTCGGCTTGTAGCGGTTCGGATCGGCACTGAACGGCCGCGCCGTGGTGTTGTCGAGCTGTTCGAAACCGGTCAGCACGCCGGTGTTGCCGATCTGGTTGGAGATCCAGACGTAGGCCGGCCGGCCCGTGAACACGCCGGTGCCGCCGCGCACCTGGGTGTTGCGCTTCTCGTCCACCGCCCAGTTGAAGCCGATGCGCGGCGACCAGAGGAAGGCCGGGTCTGGCAGCTTGCCGGTGCTGTACTGCACGGGCTGCCCGTTCTCGTCACGGAAGGTCAGCGCGTCGGCTACGGTATTGGTGTAGCCGGTGTCGCCGAACCGCGGCACGTCGAAGCGTATGCCGGCCGAGACCGTGATGTTGTTGGTCGGCCGCCACTCGTCCTGGATGTAGGCGCCGCCGTACATCACTTCCAGCGGCTGAACTGGCTTGTCCTGGCCAGGAATGTTGTTCCAGCGCACCTGGAAGCGGCGCAGGTTGATGGGCGATACCGTCCTGTTCGGGTTGGCCAGGGAGTCGTTGACGTCGGTGTAGAAGTCGGCCAGCGAGTTGTAGACGTAGGCGCTCTGCGAGCCCGGGAAGAAGACGTTCTCCGACTCGTAGCGCTCCAGCACCGCGCCGGCTGTGAGCGTGTGCCGGTCGATGAACTTCGAGAAGTTGTCCTGCAGCTGGAACGTGTTGTAGCGCAGCTCGTTGTTGGGCGTGAACGGCTCGGACCCGAACGAGGTGTAGGTCGTCGCGTTGTCGAGGATGTCGACGAAGGGGAAGAGCTTGTCGAGCTGGCCGCGGCTCTCATCCTGGGAGGTGTAGCCGACGATGAGCGAATTGGCCATCGAGCCGCCGATCGTGCCGTTCCACTCGCTGACGATCGACCGGATCTTCTCGGTGATCGTGTAGTTGGAGCCCTGGAAGTTCATTGCCTGCGTCGTGCCCTGACGGTTGCCAAAGCCGAGTGACGACGAATTGGACGCCAGCACGTCCGTTTCGGAGTCGAGGTGAATGTAGCGGGCGGTGATCTTGTTGGCGCTGTTGAGGTTGTAGTCGGTCTTGAACAGGTAGCGCTGCCCGGGAGTCTCGAAGGGATAGCCCTCGAAACCGCCTGGGTTGTAGTTGAGGCGGGTGTTCAGGAAGGCGCTCAGGTTGTTGAGGTCAGACTGCAGCACCCGCGTCACGTTGCCGGCCACCGCCTGACCGCCGGTATTTGCCGTGAACGTGGTGCCGGGCCGCTTGGTCTCTTCCCGGTCGGCATTACCGAAGAAGAACAGCTTGTTCCTTACGATGGGCCCACCCAGGTAGCCGCCGGTGTTGGCGAACTCGAAGGTGCCGGGGTTGAAGGGCAGGCCCTTCGCTTCGGTGCCCACCATGTCCTCGTTGCGGAACTGGCGGTAGAGCGAGCCGCTGAACCGGTTGGTGCCGCTGCGCGTGACGGTGTTCACGCCGGCGCCGACGAAGTTGCCCTGGCGCACGTCGAATGGGGCCACGTTCACCTGAATCTGTTCGACGGCCCAGGGCGAGATCGGTGCGACACCGGTGCGTTCGCCGGGCGCGCCGCTCGAGCCGAGGCCAAAGGAGTTGTTGAACGACGAGCCGTCGACGGTGATGTTGTTCAGGCGTCCGTCCTGGCCGGCGAACGTGTCGCCCTTGGCCTGCGGGGTGAGGCGCGTGAAGTTGTCGAGCCGGTTGCTCAGGTTGGGCAGGTTTTCGATCTGCTGCAGGACGACGGTGGTCGCCGCGCCGGTGCGGGTCGAGCTGAAGACCTCAGACGTCGACGCGGTGACCGTCACCGTTTCAGTCACCGCAATGGAGCGCACCGTCATCGGCACGTCAGTTGCGACGCCGAGATTGACCGTTACGTTGTCCTGCGTCAGCGGCTCGAAGGCGTTTCCCGTGCCCTGGTAGGCCACGGTGATGGAGTACGGTCCACCGACGCGCATGCCGGGCATGAGGAAGCGCCCGTCGCCACGCGTCGTGGCCTCGTAGGTCGAGCCCGACGGCAAGTGGATCGCTATGACGCCCGCGCCCGACACCGGCTGGCCACCCTGATCGGTCACGACGCCGGCCAGCGATCCGGTCGTGACGCCCTGGGCGAGCAGCGTGGACGGAAGGCCGACGAGCAAGGCCACGAGCAGCGCAAGCGGCCTGAGCGCGCGAACAACGAGCTTCATGCAGGTCTCCATGTGACGCAGTTTGACAACCCCACTCTATCAAACCGTCCAGCTCGGAGCGTGTCACCCGCGTAAAATACCAGCCGGCCGCCCACACGAACAAGGGCTGTTTCGCCTGGAAGGCGAAACAGCCCTTTCGTCGGTTCACTTTCGCGCGCCCATCCAGGCGCGAGACGCATCCGAACTCCGTGTTACTTCTTGGCGGTGGCGTCGGTCGCGGCGTTCTTGGCCTTGCGCATTGCTTCGGCCTTGTCGCGCAGCTGGTCGGCTTCGCGAATCAGCGCCTGCTGGCGGGCCGGATCCTTGATCAGGTTGGCCTCGAGGCGGAGCAGGAGGTTCTTGTAGGCAATTGCCTCCATGTAGTCGTCCTTGATCGTGATGGCCCTGTCGACCGACTCGAGGCCCTTCATGACCATGTCGAGCTTTTCGGCATCCTTCAGCCGGAAGTCGCGGTAGGCCTTGTCCCAGTAGTAGGTGGACACGGTGTAGTGCGCCTCGGGATTGTTCGGCTCAATCGCCACGCGCTGGCCCAGGGCCTCGATCGTCTTCGGAAAGTCGCCCTGCCGGTTGTAGTAGCCCGCCAGCTGCATATAGACGTTCGGATCGCTCGGCTTGGCCGCCTTGGCCTTGAGGAAGGTCTCTTCCGCGATCTCGTACTCGCCCGAGTTCTCGTAGATGCTGGCGAGCTGGAAGTAGTTGGCCGGGTCGGCCGGATCGAGCTCGATCATCTTCCGCACGATCGGTTCGGCCATCGTGGGGTCGTTGAGCTTGTCAGGACCGTAGGCCGACACCAGGAACTCGAACGACCGGCGCTTCCACAGCGGGTCCGCGATGTTCTCGGCGGCCTTGTTGTAGTTCTCAATCGCCTTGACGAGCAGGGCGTCGTTCTCCGGCTCGCCCACGCGCGTGGGACGGTAGAGATTGTCGAGCGAGTTGGCGAGGAAGAAGTAGCTGTAGGCGTTGGAAGGATTCAGCTGGACGGCTTCCTCATACTTGTTCGCTGCAGCGCGCCAATCGCTTGCGGCGTACAGCTTGTTGCCGTCCTTGAATGCCTTCTGGGCGCGCACCTCGTTGACCTTGCCGCACCCTGCAACCGCCAGGCCAAGGCCGGCCACCAGTGCCAGACCCGCCATCGAAGACCGGAGCTTCATCGTTTCCCCCTCAAAACCTAAGACCGCGCCGAAACCCCGACGGAACGCTTGCCCCGGGTTCTTCCGACAGGGATATAGAGCCGCAGGGCGGGAAGTATAGCCAGTTCCCACCCCCCCCGCAACCCGTCCTCGCGCCACGGCGAGGCAAAGCCCTGACCACCGGACTGCTATCATGGGCGCGCAGAGAAATTCTCTCTCTGATGTTAGACACCGAAACTCGTCATTTGGCCATGATCCGCTTCGAGGATCTCCTCGGGAAGGTTCGCGCCTACAGCCCCGAGGCCGACTTGGAGCTGTTGAGGAAAGCGTACGTCTTCTCGGCCCTCGCCCACAAGGGCCAGGTGCGCCATTCGGGGGAGCCGTATCTCGTCCATCCGCTCGAGGTCTCAGACATCCTGGCGGATCATCGGCTGGATGTCGTGTGCGTGGCGGCCGGGCTGCTCCACGACGTCGTCGAAGACACCCTCACCACGGTTGAGCGCATCCAGGAGCTGTTTGGCACCGATGTCGCCCACATCGTGGAAGGCGTAACCAAGATCAGCGCCATCCCGTTCTCGTCGAGCGAAGAGCGGCAGGCCGAGAACTTCCGCAAGATGCTGCTGGCGATGGTCGACGACATCCGCGTGATCTTCGTCAAGCTCGCCGATCGCCTGCACAACATGCGCACGCTGCAGTTCATGCCCGAAGAGCGCCGGTCCCGCGTGGCGCAGGAGACGCTCGACATCTACGCGCCGATCGCGAGCCGGCTCGGCATGAACAAGGTGAAGAACGAGCTCGAGGAACTGGCCTTCTTGCATCTCGAGCCCACGGCGTATCAGTCGCTCAAGGCGCGCGTCGCCGCCAAGCGCGCCACCACCGAGGGCGTGATCGAAGAGCTCACCTCCGAGATCCGCCTGAAGCTGGCGGCGGCCGAGGTGGCGGTCGTGGCTGTCGACGGCCGGGTCAAGCGGCTCTACAGCATCTGGCTCAAGCTCAAGCGCCAGAAAATCGAGCTCGACCAGGTCTACGACTTCGTCGCCATCCGCATCGTCACGCCGTCGGTGAAGGACTGCTACGCGGCCCTCGGCATCATCCACCAGGCGTGGTCGCCGGTGCCCGGGCGCATCAAGGACTTCATCGCCATGCCGCGGCCCAACGGCTACCAGTCGCTGCACACGTCGGTGATCTCGGATCGCGGCGTGCCGTTCGAGGTGCAGATCCGCACCGAGGACATGCATCGGCGCGCCGAGGAAGGGATCGCGGCGCACTGGAAGTACAAGGAAGGGCGCGTCGGCGCCGGCCGCGATGAGCAGTACTTCCAGTGGATGCGCCAGCTGCTCGAGACGCATCAGGAAGTGCGCGACTCGCAGGAGTTCCTCAACCACCTGAAGATCGATCTCTACCGCGAGGAGGTCTACGCCTTCACGCCGCGCGGCCAGGTGAAGGTGCTGCCCGACGGGGCCACGCCGATCGACTTCGCCTACGCCGTGCACACCGACGTGGGCCATCGCTGCGTGGGCGCCCGCGTGAACGGCCGCATGGTGCCACTGAGATCGCGGCTGAAGAACGGCGACATCGTCGAGATCATGAACACCGCCGGCCACGCGCCCAGCCGCGACTGGTTGAGCTTTGTGAAGACCTCGCGCGCGCGCAACAAGATCAAGCAGTTCATCCAGATCGAAGAGAACGCCCGGGCCATCGACGTGGGCCGGAAGCTGCTCGAAAAGGAAGCCAAGCGCTTCGAGATCGGCAAGGCGATGCTCGAGGAGGAGAACCTGCGGCCGGCCGCCGCGGCCCTGGGCACGGGCAAGGTGGACGACCTGCTGGCGCAGCTCGGCTACGGCAAGCTGTCGGCCCGCCAGGTGCTCGATGCGCTGGTGCCCGAAGGGCAGCTGAAGGAGAAGGCGCCGGACCACCCGGTCGTGTCGGCCGTGAAGCGCGTGCTGCGGCCTGGTGCCGCCGCCGCCGATCGCATCACGGTGAGCGGCGCCGACGACGTGATGGTGGCCCGGGCGCGCTGCTGCAGTCCGATTCGCGGGGAGAAGATCGTCGGCTACATCACGCGGGGCAAAGGCGTGTCGGTGCACGCGGCCGCGTGTCCCAACGTGGTCAACCTGCTCTACGACCCGCAGCGCCGCATCGACGTGGAGTGGGATACGGGCGGCGACCCCGCGCCGTACACCGTGCGGCTCACGATGCAGGTCGAAGACCGCAAGGGCATGCTGGCCGAGCTCAGCGCGAGCATCGCCGACATCAACACCAATATCCTGAACCTGGAGGCGACCACCGGCGCTGACGCGCACGCCCGCATCGACGTCACCGTCGAGATCAAGGACATGAAGCACCTGGAGAAGGTGATCAAGTCACTGCGGAAGGTGGATGGAGTGCTCGACGTGGGGCGAGCGGCGAGCCGCTGAGACGGTGGGGCGGCGCGGTGCGTGGCGGGCGATCAGTCGAGCACGGCGATCGCGTCGATTTCGATGCGTACGTCGCGAGGCAGCCGGGCCACCTGCACCGTGGCGCGCGCGGGGTAGGGCTCGTCGAAGTAGCTGGCGTAGATCTGGTTGACGGCGGCGAAGTCGGCCATGTCGGCCAGATAGATGGTGGTCTTGGCCACCTTCGAAAAACCGGCGCCGGCTTCGGTCAGCAGTGCCCGCATGTTTTCGAGCACCTGCACCGTCTGTTCCTGGATGCCACCGGCGACCACGGCGCCGTCTGGGCCCAGCGGAATCTGTCCGGACAGAAACACCAGCGAACCCACGGCGAGCGCGGCGGAATACGGGCCGATGGCGGGGGCTCCGGCGGCGGAGCTGAGGGCGCGGCGACCGCCTTCGCTCGGGTTTGAGCGGTCGGGCATGGCTAGGCGGCCTTGACGACCTTCTTCGACCGGATGCAGCGCGTGCAGACGCGCATGCGCTTCGTGGCGCCGTTCACTACCGCACGCACGGTCTGCAGGTTCACTTCGAACCGGCGCGGACCGACATTGTGGGCGTGAGAGATGGTCCGACCGACGACCGGACCTTTGTCGCAAATTTCACAGCGTCTCGCCATGACAGATACCTTCTTCGCTACGTACTGGCTACGTGGAACACGAACGTGACAAACGCCAAGCCTACCATGCCACCGCCGGACTGATCCACCGTGGGGCCCCTTCGACCGTCCGCTGTGACGATCAGTGGCCAGTGAGCCACACTGTAGCCGTGTAGTTCTTGCCACATTTCTGGCACCGCGTGTCGGAACGCCGTCGCCAGATGTGGACAGTACCCCAGGTAGAACCCGATCGGCTCCTCCGGCGTCTAATCGGATGAACACGTTCGAAACGCCCGTCACCGCCGCGCTCAACAATCGCTAAGTCTATCAACAGAAGCGACTTAGCGGATGACAACCGGTGACAGAATCCCGGAAGAATGTCAGACATCTCTTGGTGGCTGACTCGAACATGCCGGACACTCGTGATGTTCCGCGTGTCTGGCGTGCCGAGATTAAGAGCTCGACGAGGTCGTCTAGCCAGGTACGGCGATTGCAAGCTTGTGAGGGACATCACGAAGTCCTCTCCAACAGAGGACACGGAAGGAGCGGCTGAAGTCATGGCCAAGGCAGCGAGAAAGAATGTGGCGGCAACGGCGGTGCTCGACACGAGCGCGCGTCACGCCGAACTGAAGACGATGCTCGACGAGCGCCGTCGCGTCATCCTGCAAGAAGTCCAGGGCCGGATACGCGGGGTTCGCGCCGATGGCGCCGACCGGCCGCACGAGAGCGCGGATCCTGGCGAAACCGCCGAAGTCGACATCCAGGAGGATATCGAGTTCGCGCTGATCCAGATGAAGGCCGAAACGCTCAACAAGATCAACGAGGCGCTCGCGCGGCTCGACGAGGGGCGCTACGGCCACTGCTACGAATGCGGTGACGAAATCGCTGAGGCGCGCCTGCGGGCGCTGCCGTTCGCGGTGCGTTGCAAGGATTGCGAAGAAGAACGCGAGACGGCGATGCTTCGCGAGCGTACAATGTCGCGTCGCGGCTCGTCGAGCATCTTCGACCTGCAGCGCTAGACCCGGCATCCAACCGACGAGCAGGCCCCGCCCCGGCGGGGCCTGCGTCCCACATCGGCCCGGGTTCTCGGGCACTTCCACGCGCGCGTCTTCTCGGAGGGGATCGCCATGAGCGATCACGACAATCAGTTCGAGGCGGACGAACCGTCCGCGGAACAGCCGTTCCATGTGCCGGCGGAACTGCCCGTGCTGCCGCTGCGCGACACGGTGCTGTTCCCCAATTCGTTCATGCCGCTCGCGGTGGCCCGCGAAAGCTCAGTACGCCTGATTGACGAGGCGGTGGCGGCCGGTCGGATGATCGCGGTCTTCACCCAGCGCGACGCCTCGGAAGAAGATCCGCGCCAGGACGACCTGCACACCATCGGCACCGCCAGCCACATCCACAAGATGTTCAAGCTGCCCGACGGCAGCCTTCGGATCATCGTGCAGGGGCTGGCGCGCGTCACTTTCGACGGCCTGATCGCCAGCCGCCCCTACCTGCTCGCCAACGTGAGCGAAGCCAGGGACGCGCTGGCCGACGCCGACCGGCTCGAGATCGACGCGCTGCAGCGGAATATAAAGGCCAATTTCCAGCAGATCGTGTCGCTCTCGCCGCTGATGTCCGACGACCTCCAGACGCTGGCGTCGAACATCACCGAGCCGGGCCGTGCGGCTGACTTCATCGCCTCCAGCCTGGCCACGCTCTCGACCGCCACCAAGCAGGAGGTGCTCGAGACAGTCGACGTGCGCGCGCGCCTCGACCATCTGAACCGGCTCCTGATCAAGGAGCTCGAAGTACTCGAGCTCGGCTCGAAGATCCAGTCGCAGGTGCAGTCCGAGGTGGGCAAGAACCAGCGCGACTATTTCCTGCGCGAGCAGCTCAAGGCGATTCAGCGCGAACTCGGTGAAGGCGACGACCAGTCCAAGGACGTCGAAGACCTGCGCCAGAAGATCGAAGCGGTGGGTCTGCCAGACACGGTCAAGAAGGAGGCGCTGCGCGAACTCGACCGCCTGTCGAAGATGCCGCCGGCCGCCGCCGAATACACCGTCTCTCGCACCTATCTCGACTGGATGGTGGCGCTGCCGTGGGCCAAGCGCACCGACGAGGTGATCGATCTGCCGAAGACCCGGGCAGTGCTCGACAGCGAGCATGCCGGTCTGGAGCGCGCGAAGGAACGGATCCTCGAGTATCTGGCCGTGCGCAAGCTCAACCCGGCCGTGAAGGGGCCGATCCTGTGCTTCGTCGGCCCCCCCGGAGTGGGCAAGACGTCGCTCGCGCGCTCGATCGCGCAGTCGCTCGGCCGCAAGTTCGTGCGCGTGTCGCTCGGCGGCATGCGCGACGAAGCCGAGATCCGCGGCCACCGCCGCACCTACATCGGCGCGTTGCCGGGCCAGATCATTCAGGGCCTGCGCCGGGCCGAGTCACGCAATCCGGTCTTCATCCTCGACGAGATCGACAAGCTCGGGTCCGACTTCCGTGGCGATCCGGCTTCGGCCCTGCTCGAAGTGCTCGATCCGGAGCAGAACAACACCTTCCGCGATCACTATCTCGACGTGCCGTTCGACCTGTCGGAGGTGCTCTTCATCACCACCGCCAACGTGCTCGATCCCGTTCCGCCCGCCCTGCGCGACCGCATGGAGGTGCTCGAACTGCCCGGCTACACCGAGGAAGAGAAGCTGGAGATCGCGCGCGGCCACCTCGTGGGCAAGCAGGTGCCCAATCACGGACTCACGCTGAAGCAACTCGCGTTTGCCGACGCGGGCCTGCGCACGCTCATTCGCGGCTACACACGCGAAGCCGGCGTGCGCAACCTGGAGCGTGAGATCGGCGCCATCTGCCGCAAGGTGGCGCGGCGCCGCGCCGACGGCAGCACCGACCGCGTGAAGGTCACTCCGGCCGTCGTGCACGAACTGCTCGGGGCGCCCAAGTACCTGGACGAAGAGATCGCCGAGCGTACCAAACGGCCAGGTGTGGCCATCGGCCTGGCCTGGACGCCGGTGGGCGGCGAGGTGCTCTTCATCGAGGCCTCGCGCATGAGCGGCACGGCGTCGCTGACGCTTACCGGCCAGCTCGGCGACGTCATGAAGGAATCGGCGCGTGCGGCGCTCTCGTGGGTGCGGGCACACGCGGCGCAGTGGAGCATCGACCCCGACTTCTTCAAGTCGTCCGAGATCCACGTGCATGTGCCCTCGGGCGCGATTCCCAAGGACGGACCATCGGCCGGCGTCACCATGGCCACCGCGCTCGTGTCCGAGTTGTCGCGGCGGCCGGTGCGCGGCGACGTGGCCATGACCGGCGAGATCACGCTGTCTGGCAAAGTGCTGCCGGTCGGCGGCATCAAGGAAAAGGTGCTGGCGGCCAAGCGCGCCGGCGTGCGCGAGATCATCCTGCCGCGGCAGAACGAGAAGAACGTCAACGAGGATCTCGACGCCGATCTGCGCGCCGGCCTCACCATCCACCTGGTGGGCACGATCGACGAAGTGCTGCTGCTGGCGCTCCTGCCGGTGCGCTCAACCACGGGCAAGCGTACCAGCCGTCGCGTGCAGCCCGGGATGCAATAAGCTCGACGCGTGCGCGTCGTCTACTCGCCGCGATACCACCTCGACTTCGGCGCGCACGTCTTTCCGACCGCCAAGTACCACGCGGTGGCCGAGCGGCTCGAGCGTGGGGGCGTCGTGGCGCCCGGCAGCTACGTGGCCCCGGCCGACGCCACCTGGGACGACCTGGCGCTGGCGCACGCCCCGGGCTACCTCGACGCGCTCCGTAGCGGCACCTTGAGCGCCGAGGCGATTGCCCGGCTCGAAATTCCCTACTCGCCCGAAATCGTCGACGGCTTCCGCTTCATGACTGGCGGCACGGTGGTGGCCGCCCGGCTGGCGCTCGATGGCACCGACCGCACGGCCGTGCACCTGGGCGGCGGCTTCCACCATGCCTTCGCCGGCCACGGCGAGGGCTTCTGCATGTTCAATGACGTGGCCGTGGCGATTCGCGTGGCGTTCCGGGACCGCCTCGCGGCCAGCGCCGCGGTCGTGGACCTCGACGTGCATCAGGGCAACGGCACCGCCGCGATCTTCGCGGGCGACAGCCGCGTCTTCACCCTGTCGCTGCACGAGCAGGACAACTACCCGGAGGTGAAGCCTCGCGGGTCGCTCGACATCGGTCTGGCGCGTGGTACCGGCGACGACGACTACCTGCAGGTGCTCGAAGGCGCGCTCGCGCGCACGTTCGACGCGCTGCCCGACGTGGTGGTGTATCTCGCCGGCGCCGATCCCTACGCCGACGACCAGCTCGGGGGCCTGGCGCTCACGCGCGACGGGCTGCGGCGCCGCGACCGGATGGTGTTCGAGGCGGCGCGCGGGGCGGGCGTGCCGATCGTGGTGCTGCTGGCGGGCGGCTACGCGCGCCGGTTCGCCGACACCGTGACGATCCACGCGGCCACGGTCGAAGAAGCCGCGCGGCTGTGACGCGGCGTCAACCCAGCAACGCCACGCCCGCCACGGTCTTCATGTCGACGATCTCGCCGCTGGCGATCATGCGCCGCACCTCGGCGAGCGGGAAGGTGCGCGGCTCGATCACTTCGTCCTCGTCCTGGTGCGCGGTGGAATCGGGCGCCGGCGCGGTCAGCTCAGTGCAGCGATAGAACGTCATCAGCTCGTCGCAGAAGCCGGGCGTCGGCAGCAGCGCGCCCAGTTGCTCGAGACATCCGGGCACGAGGCCGATCTCCTCCTCGCATTCCCGCGCCGCGCCGGCACGCGGATCTTCGCCGGGGTCGAGGCTGCCGGCCGGCACTTCCCAGATGAACCGGTCGACGGCGTAGCGATACTGCCGGATGAGCACGAGCTGGTCGGGGGCGGGCATCGGCAGCAGCACCACCGACCCGGGATGCCGCACCACGTCCATCACCGAAGTGTGGCCCGACGGCAGGGTCACGCGATCGGCCGAGAGCGTGAAGACGCGGCCGCGGTAGACCTCGCGGCGTTCATGGACGATCGTCGCTGGCGCCGTCATCGGAGTCGCCGTCGGCGTCGTCGGGTTCGTCGGGTTCAGCGGCTGGGACATGACGGGGCTCCGTTAGCACGGCCGACCGCTTGTCGGCCGGCGTGATCTCTTCGAGCACCGAGAGCAGGTCGTCGGGCAGCGGCGCCTCGAACGACACGCGCTCCTTCGTGGTGGGATGGGTGAAGGCGAGCCGTTCGGCGTGCAGGAACGGACGCGTGAGGCGCTGCACCGCGCGCACGTCGTGCGCCACGCGCTTGTGCACGCCGCCGTAGACCGCATCGCCGATGATGGCGTGGCCGATGGCGCTCAGGTGCACGCGGATCTGGTGCGTGCGGCCGGTGGCAATGGCCACCCGAATCAGCGTCACGCCAGGCAGTTGGCGGGCCCACGTGATGCGCGTGACGGCCTCACGCGACCGGCGCGCCCGCGTCGAGATCCTCTCCCGATGCACCGGGTCGCGTCCGAGCGGCAGGTCGATGCGCTTGCGGTTGTGCACCGTACCCCACACGAGCGCCACGTATTCCTTCTCGACTTCGCGGTCGTGGAACTGGCGCGCCAGCTCCTGGTGGGCGGCGTCGTGCTTGGCCACGACCATCACGCCCGAGGTGCCCTTGTCGAGCCGGTGCACGATGCCCGGACGCGCTTCGCCGCCGATGCCGCTCAGGTCCTTCACGTGATGGAGCAGGGCATGCACCAGCGTGCCGGTGGCATGGCCCGCGCCGGGATGCACCACCAGTCCCGCCGGCTTGTTGACGACGACCAGGTCGGCGTCGTCGTAGAGGATGGGCAGCGGCAGGTCTTCGGCGACGAGCGTGGAGGGTGCCGTGTCGGGCACGTCGAGCGTGATCCGGTCGCCCTCTCGCACTTGCGTACTGGCCTTGGGCATTGGCACCCGCGCCACCACAACCCGACCCTCGTCGATGAGGCGCTGGAGCTGGGCGCGCGAGGTGTTGGGCACCTCGCCGGCAAGGAACTTGTCGAGACGCAGGCCGTGCTGGTCGGGCGAGACCTCGAAGGTAAGCTGGTTCATGCGGGCCGTCTGACTAGAACGCCCGGCGCTTCTTGACCGCCGGGCCGTCGACGACGACCGCCGGTGCGCGTCCGGCCAGCCACCAGAGCATCACGAGGCTCAGCGGGGCGAGCACGAGCGAGATCATCTGCGAGGTCGAGAACAGCGCCACCATGCCGCGATCGTCGCCGCGGAAGAACTCGATGATGAAGCGCGACACCGCGTACATCAGCACGAACTGCCAGAACGTGCGTCCCGCATAGGGGGTGCCGCGACGCTCGATCACGAGCAGGATGACCAGGATCAGGAACCCGGCGAGCGACTCGTAGAGCTGGGTGGGGTGCAGCGGCACGCCGAGCGGCGTGCCCACGTTCAAGGCGGCCGCCGGGTCGGTGAAGGTAATCGCCCAGGCCAGGCCGGGGGCGGCCTTGCCGTAGCAGCAGCCGGCGGCCAGGCAGCCGAGGCGCCCCACCATGTAGCCGAGCGCGATGCCCGGCGCGAACAGGTCGCCCGATTGCCACAGCGGCAGCTTGTGTTTGCGCAGCTGATAGATGCAGGTCAGCGACGCGGCAATCAGCCCGCCGTAGAAGACGCCGCCCGACCGGAGCAGTGAGAAGAACTCTTCGCGGCTGCTCGTGAAGTGGTTGAAGTCCACGACGAAAAGCAGGCCCTTGGCCCCGACCAGCGCGGCGATGATGACCCAGATGCCCAGGTCCATGACCTTGTTGCCATCGAGGCCCGCCTGGCTGGCGCGCCGCACGCCCAGCCACAGCCCGAGCAGATAGGCGGCCGCCAGCAGCACGCCGTACGAGTAGATGGTGACCGGGCCGGCTTCAAGCAGGATTGGGTGCACGTTGGTATCCCAGGATGTCGAGCGCCACGTCGAGGAGCATCAGCACCGCGCCGACCGTAATCGCCGCGTCGGCGACGTTGAAGGCCCAGAAGTGCCACGTGCCCCAGTAGGCGTCCACGAAGTCGAGCACGTAGCCCGCCGTGGCGCGATCAATCAGATTGCCGATGGCGCCGCCGAGCACCCCCGCGATGCCGGCGCGCGTCACCTTGTTGGCATCGGGCAGGCTCGCGGCGTACCACGCCACGCCCGCCAGCGCGCCGCCCGCGACCAGCATGAGCACCACGGTCTTGAACGGAAAGTCGGCGGCGTTCAGCATGCCGAAGGCCGCGCCCGTGTTGTGAACGCGGGTGAAGCTCAGCCAGCCGGCCACGACGTCGATGCTGTCGTGGAGCTCGAGCCGGCCGCGGACGAGCGCCTTCGTCCACTGGTCGAGCACCACGACGGTGAGCGCGATGAGGAGCTCGAGCCGGCGCATCGTCGTCCTAGAGGCTCACGGCCTCGGCCAGCGCGTCGACACAGCGCGGGCACAGCCCCTCGCGTCCGGCCGCGCTCGTCACCTCGGGCACCACGCGCCAGCAGCGCTCGCACTTGCTGCCGTCGGCGCGCGTGACCGCCACCTGAGGCCCGGTCGCGCCGCCGTCGTCATCGGCACTCAAGCGCACGACCGACACGCCGAACAGGGTCGGCAGCATCGCCTCGTAGTGCCGCAGCAGCTCGAGCGGAGCGCCAGTGGCGCGCACGTTCACGGCTGCCGAGAGGTTCCCGGCAATGGTCTTGTCCTGACGCTTCTGCTCGAGCGCCACGTTGACCACGTCGCGCACGGTCCCGAGTGCCGCCCATCGCTCCACGAGCGCGTCGTCGAGCATCCCCTCGAGATCGCGCGGGAAGAGCGCCATGTGCACCGAGGCCTCGCGCGGGCCCGGCAGGCCGCGCCACAGCTCGTCCATGGTCACTGACAGGATCGGCGCCAGCAGGCGCGCCAGGCCGTCGACCACCGTGAACATCACGGTCTGCCCCGACCGGCGGCCGGCCGAGCGGGCGCCGTAGGTGTACATCCGGTCCTTCGTGACGTCCACGTAGAACGCGCTCACGTCCACGGTGATGAACTGGACGGCGAGCTGAAAGACCGTAGGGTAGTCGTAGTCATCGTAGGCCTTCACGATCTTCGTGGCCACGTCGGCGTACTTCGCGAGCATCCAGCGATCGACCTCGTCGAGTTCCGCGACCGGCACGGCGTCGTCGGCCGGGTCGAAGTCGTAGAGGTTGGCCACGAGCACGCGCAGCACGTTGCGGATCTTGCGGTAGGCCTCGATCGTGCGCGTGAGGATCTCCTTGCCGATGCGGATGTCCTCGCGGTAATCCACCATCGATGCCCACAGCCGCAGGATCTCGGCGCCGCTCTGCTTGATGACATCCTGCGGCGACACGCTGTTGCCGAGCGACTTGGACATCTTGCGGCCGTCCTCGGCCATCACGAAGCCGTGGGTCAGCACCTGATTGAACGGCGCGCGGCCGCGCGTGCCGATGCCCACGAGCAGCGAGCTGTGGAACCAACCGCGATGCTGGTCGCTGCCCTCGAGGTAGATGTCGGCCGGCCAGCGATGATCCTCGCGAAAGGGCAGCACCGCCTCGTGGCTCGAACCGGAGTCGAACCACACGTCGAGGATGTTCGACTCACGCTCGAACGCCGTGCCGCCGCACGACGCGCAGGTCAGACCGGCGGGCACGAATTCCTCGAGCGGCCGTTCGTACCACGCGTCGGCGCCGTAGGTGTCGAACACGCCGGCGGCCTGGTCGACGAGCGCCTTCGTGAGCACGGCCTGTCCGCACGATGTGCAGTCGAGCGCCGGAATCGGCACCCCCCAGGCGCGCTGGCGCGAGATGCACCAGTCGGGCCGGTTGGCGATCATGCCCTCGATACGAGCACGGCCCCAGCTCGGGATCCAGCGCGTGTCGGCAATCGCCTTGAGCGCCTTCTTGCGCAGGTCCTGCGCTTCCATGGCGATGAACCACTGCGCCGTGGCCAGGAAGATCACCGGGTGGTGGCAGCGCCAGCAGTGCGGATACGAGTGCGAGAAGTCCTCGCGATGCCAGAGACGTCCGCGCTCCGCGAGCGCCGCCTCCACATGGGGGTTGGCCTTCCACACCTGTTGTCCGGCGAACAGCTCCACCGTGTCGTTGTAGTGGCCGCCGGCGTCGAGCGGCGCGTAGATCTCGAGGCCGTACTTCACGCCGGTGTTGTAGTCGTCCGAGCCGTGACCGGGGGCCGTGTGCACCGCGCCGGTGCCGGCCTCGAGCGTGACGTAGTCGCCGAGCACCGCCAGCGAGTCGCGGTCGTAGAGCGGATGCCGGAAGACGAGCCGCTCCATCACGGCGCCAGGGAACGTGGCCAGCAGCGTGTCGAACGAGCGGCCGGTCTTGCTCGCCACCGGCGCGGCGAGATCCTTCGCCACGATCACGGCGGTGCCGTTCACGTCGTAGGCGCCGTATTCGAAATCGGGATGGAACGCGATCGCGAGATTCGACGGAATCGTCCAGGGGGTAGTCGTCCAGATCAGCACCGACACCGGCCGGCCTGCGAGCCCCGGCACGCGCGCCTCGGCCTCGGCGCGGCTCGCCTCGCTCAGCGGGAACTCCACCGTGATCGACGGCGACACGTGCGGCTCGTACTCGACTTCGGCTTCGGCCAGCGCCGTGCGGCAGTGCGTGCACCAGTGCACGGGCTTCTTGCCCTTGTAGACCATGTCCTTTGCGACGAACGCGCCCAGCGCCCGCACGATGGCCGCCTGGTAGCGGAACGCCATCGTCAGGTACGGGTCGTCCCACTTGCCGATGACCCCGAGTCGCTTGAATCCCTCGCGCTGGATGCCGACGTATTTTTCTGCGTAGGCGCGGCACGCCCGGCGGAAGTCGGCCGTGGTCAGCTCGCGCTTCTTCGGGCCCAGCTCGCGATCGACCTTCAGCTCGATCGGCAGGCCGTGGCAGTCCCATCCCGGCAGGTAGGGCGCATCGTAGCCGAGCATGTTGTGCGACTTGACGACGAAATCCTTCAGGATCTTGTTGAGCGCCGTGCCGATGTGAATCTCGCCGTTGGCGTAGGGCGGGCCGTCGTGCAGCAGGTAGGTCGGGGCGCCCTTGCGCGCCTGGCGGATCTGCCCGTAGAGATCCATCGCGTCCCACCGCGCCACGGTCTCGGGCTCGGCCGTCTGCAGGTTGGCCTTCATCGAGAAGGCCGTGCGCGGCAAGTTACACGTGTCTTTCCACTCGGCCATAGGAATTCGACCATTGTACAGTGGAGGCATGGTGCACGAGTCGACCCTGGCCAATGGCCTGACGGTGCTGGTTCAGGAGGTGCACACCGCGCCCCTGGCGTCGGTGTGGTGCTGGTACAAGGTTGGGTCCCGCGACGAAGGCCCGGGCGTGACCGGCGTGTCGCACTGGGTCGAGCACATGAACTTCAAGGGCACCACCAACATCCCGCGCGACCAGGTGAAGGGGATCATCGAGCAGTTCGGTGGCAGTTGGAACGGCTACACCTGGATCGACCAGACCACCTATCTCGAGACGGCGACGGCCGATGCGCTCGACCGGATGCTCTTCATCGAGGCCGAGCGGATGGCGAGCTGCCTCTATGAACCGGCCGACTGCGAGTCGGAACGTACCGTGATCATCTCGGAGCTGCAGGGCGGCGACAACGACCCCGAGCAGCGGCTCGACACCGAGATGACGGCCACGGCCTTCAAGGCGCATCCTTATCGCCATCCCACGATTGGCTGGATCGGCGACCTGAAGACCATGACGCGCGAAGACCTGTACGGCCACTACCGCCGTTTCTACGTGCCCAACAACGCCACACTGGTCGTGGTCGGCGATGTCGACACGGCCGATGTGCTCACGCGCGTGCAGGCCGCCTTTGGCGGGATTGCGCCCGGCACGCCGGCGCGGCGCGCCACCACGGTGGAGCCGCCGCAGGAGGCCGAGCGCCGCGTGCACCTGCGCAAGCCGGGCACCACCGCCTACTGGCGGGCGGCGTACCATGCGCCGCGCTTCGCCGACCCAGACTTCTTTCCGCTCCTGGTGCTCGACGCGATTCTCACCGGCGCTTCCGGCCTGAACATCTGGTCGGGTGGCTCGGTGCCCACGCCGCAGCGCAGCGCGCGGCTCTACCGCACGATCGTGAATGCCGGTCTGGCCTCGTCGATCGGCGGCTTCCTGGCGCCCACGGCGGAGCCGTTCCTGTATGCCATCAGCGCCACGGTGGCGCACGGCCAGACGCTGGCCGCCGTGGAAACCGCCGTGCTCGAACAGTGCGCGCTGGTGGCCCGCGACGGCGTCACGGCGGCGGAGCTGGCGCGCGTGCGCGCCCAACTGAGGGCGCGGTTCGTGTTCGACGGCGGCAGCGTCACCGATCTGGCACATCAGCTCGGCTACTTCGCCACGATCGGGCGCTGGCAGGACTGGGGCGAGGTGAACGGCCGGCTCGATGCGGTCACGCTCGATCAGGTCAACGCGGTGGCCGCTGCCTGCCTCACCGCCGACAACCGCACCCTCGGCATCTTCGAGCCCACCGTGGGCGCAGACGGCGAGGCCCGCTGATGGCGCTGGCACCGGTGCGGCGCGTGTTGCCCAACGGCCTCACGATCATCGCCGCGAGAAATCGACTCATTCCGGCCGTGTCGCTGGCCATCGGCGTGAACGCCGGCGCGTCGGCCGATCCCGACGGGGCCACCGGTAGTGCGGCGCTGACCGCGCGCGTGCTCGACAAGGGCACTGCCCGCTACGGTGCCGACGCCATAGCCGACGAGCTCGACGGCCGGGGCGCGTCGCTGTCGGTGGGCGCCGGACGCCAGCAGATCGTGGTCAGCGCCACCTGCCTGGTCGACGACCTGGCGGCCGTGCTGCCGGTGGCGTGCGACGTCGCCCGCGCGCCGAGTTTTCCCGAGGTGGAAGTCACGACGCGGCGGGCCGAACTGCTCACGGCGATTCGCGAAGCCGCCGACGACCCTGGATCGGTGGCCGTCGACGCGCTGAACGCGGCGCTCTATCCGCACGGGCATCCCCAGGGACGCCCCGTGCGCGGCTATGCCGCCGACGTCGAGGGGCTGACGCGGGCGCACCTGCAGGCGTTCCACAGCCGCGCGTTTGCGCCTTCCGCCGCCACCGTGGTGATCGTCGGCGACCTCGATGCCGACGGGCTCGTCGACGCAGTGTCAGCTCAGATGGGCGACTGGACCGGGCCAGCCACGGCCCCGGCCGCCCTGTCGGCGTCACCGGCCACCACCGAGCGCCGGCTCGTGGTGCGCGCCATGCCCGACAAGTCGCAGGCCGATGTCGCCTATGGCTTCGTCGGGTTGTCGCGCCTGGACGACGACTACTATCCGGCGCTCGTCATGAACAACGCGCTCGGCCAGTACGCGCTCGGCGGGCGCCTCGGCGACAGCATCCGCGAACGCCAGGGCATGGCCTACTACGTGTTCAGCAGCCTGGATGCCGGTCTGGTTGCGGGTCCGCTGATGGTGCGGGCGGGCGTGGCGGCCGAGAACGTGCAGCGCACCATCGACTCGATCGACGCTGAGCTGCGGTCGGTGCTGACCGGCGGCTTCACCCGCGCCGAAGTGGACGACACGAAGAAGTACCTGATCGGCTCGCTGCCGCGCCAGCTCGAGACCAACGGCGGCATCGCCGGCTTCCTGCTCTCGGCCGAGATGTTCGGGCTGGGGATCGACCACGACACGCGCCTGCCCGAGCGGATTGCCCGCGTCACCCACGAGGACGTGGCGCGCGTGACGCGCCGGCTGCTCGACCCGGCGCGCGCGGTGGTGGTGGTGGCGGGCCCGTGGACGGGCCCGAGCGCATGAGCGGCCCAGCGGCGATTCGCGCGGTCTTCTTCGACGTCGACTTCACGCTCATCCACCCTGGACCGCGCTTTCACGGCGATGGCTACGCCGCGACCTGCGCGGAACACGGCGTGGCGGTGGACGTGTCCAGGTTCGACGCGGCGGTCAGCCACGCGATGCCGATGCTCGACGACCTCGACGATCCGCGCTACGACCACGAGCTGTTCATCGCCTATACCAAGACGATCATCGAGCAGATGGGCGGCCAGGGCGGCGGCGTGCGGGTGGCGGCGGCCGAGATCTACGAGGCGTGGGCGGTCAATCACCACTTCGATCTCTACGACGACGTGCAGGCGGTGCTGCCGGCGCTGGCCGCCAGGGGGCTCGAGCTGGGCGTGATCTCGAATTCGCACCGCTCGCTCGAGGTGTTCACCGAACACTTCGAACTCGACCGCTACGTGCGCACCCACGTGTCGGCGCACCCCCATCGCTACATGAAGCCGCACCGCAGCATCTTCGAGGCGGCGCTGGCCTCGGCCAAGGTGCGCCCTGAAGAGGCCGTCATGGTGGGTGACAGCCTGAAGGCCGACGTGCATGGCGCGCTCGCCGCTGGGCTGCGCGCGGTGTGGCTGCGGCGCGTCGGCGACGATTCCACGGAGCGGCCGGCACACGTGCCGCTCATCCGCCGGCTGCACGATCTGCCGCCGCTGCTCTGGCCCGCGCTACACTCGTCATCCGATGTCTGAGCTGCGTTTCCGCGACCTGCACACCGCCGACGAATTCCGCCAGGTGATGGACCTGGAAGCCCAGGTCTGGGGCTTCACCGACCTGAACGACATGGTCACGCTGCCGGTCTTCACGATCACCGTGAAGCGCGGCGCCATCCTGATTGGCGCGTTCGACGCGGCCGACTGCATGGTGGGCTTCGTCTACTCGATTGTCGGCATGAAGGCCGGCCGGCAGGTGCTCCAGTGGTCGCACATGCTCGGGGTGCTGCCGGAGTACCGCAACAGCGGGCTTGGTCGATCGCTGAAGCTGGCGCAACGCGACCGCGCCCTGGCGCAGGGCTACGAACTCATCGAGTGGACCTACGACCCGCTCCAGGCCATGAACGCGCACCTGAACTTCACGAAGCTGGGCGTGGTGGCCGAGGAATACCACCGCAACGTCTACGGCGAGTCCACGAGCGTGCTGCACAAGGGCACCCCCACCGACCGTCTGGTGGCGCAGTGGTGGATTGCCAGACCGCATGTGGCCCGTCGCGTCACGCCAGACGATGCGATTCCGGTGCAGACGAACGAACTGGCGGATGCCGCGCCGGTCAATGCCACGCATCCGGCGCAGGCGTGGCTGGCCAACTCCGAACTCTTCCTGACGCGGGAAGAGCGGCGGCTGGTGCTCGAGATCCCGATGGGCTTCACCGAGATGCAGCGCGAGGCGCCGGCGCTGGCGTTCGAGTGGCGGATGCAGACCCGCGAGCTGTTCGAGACCTATTTCGCGAAGGGCTACCGCGTCGTCGACTTCCATCTCGACCGGCCGCACGCGCGCGGCCGCTACGTGCTCGCGCGCAATCCGGTGTGAGCCACCGGTGGCGCCTCGCCTTGCGGCACTCGGCTAGCCCGGCGGCCAGGCCAGGGTTCGCCCGCCGAGCACGTGCAGGTGGAGGTGGAACACGGTCTGGCCGGCGTCGGCGTTGCAGTTGAAGACCGTGCGGTAGCCGGAGCCGGCGTAGCCGCGCTCGGCCGCCAGAAGGCCCGCCCGGCGCACCATGGCGCCCACCAGCACGTCGTGTCCGGGTGCCAGGTCGTTCACCGTGCTGATGTGCGCGCGCGGGATCACGAGCACATGCATGGGGGCCTGCGGGTTGATGTCCTCGAACGCCATGAGGTCGTCGTCCTCGAACACCACCGTGGCCGGAATCTCGCCCGCCGCGATTCGACAGAAGAGGCAGCTCATGGGCCGGAGTATAGGGCACGGCCGAGCCGATTGGATGTGACAAACGGTCGCGAGCCCGTGTCATGATTCCAGCAACCACATTCCCCGAACGTGGCACCGCACCGCCTGAGTGGAACGGCGGCGCACATGGAGAAACGCACATGCTCGACAAATACCGTGACCTGGAAGGCATTGCCACGACGCTTGGCGTCAAGAACTTCTCGCTGAAGGAAGTGGCCGGAAAGGTGCAGATCGCCGGCACCACCACCTACGCGCTCGAGCGCGACCTGCTGTGGGACGCGATCAAGAAGCACAGCGGCTGGGAGACGGAAGTGGCGGCCGAGGTGAAGGCCGAGCGCACCGACATCCACGGCGTGCACACGGTGAAGCCCGGCGAGTCGCTGTCGAAGATCGCCAAAGTGCATCTCGACGACGCCAACCGCTACATGGACATCTTCAACGCCAACAAGGACAAGTTGAAGGATCCCAACGTGATCCACCCCGGCCAGGAACTCGTGATTCCGAACCGGTAGCGCCTCTCGAGGCCTGGCCGCGGCGCCGCCGTGGCCAGGTTCTCACCGCGTGGCGACGACGACGCGCGGAATCCCCTGCAAGTCGGTTCGCACGTGCGCGTGCGCTCCCAGTCCCGCCTCGGCCAGTGCGTGGCGCACGTCCGGCCACTGTCCCATCCCGATTTCCATCACCAGCGACCCGCCGGGCGTGAGTGTCGCGGCCGCAAGCGCGACCAGCGCGCGCACGTCGCGCAGGCCATCGGGCCCGCCGAACAGCGCCAGGCGCGGCTCGTGCGCGAGCACTTCGGGGGCGAGCGATGACGCGTCGCGTTCGGGCACGTAGGGCGGATTCGCGACGAGCAGATCGAAAAGCCCGGAGACGCCGTCGAGCAGCGATGTGTGGCGGAAGTCGATGCGCGTCGTCACGCCGAGCGCAGTCGCGTTCGCCCGGGCGATCACCAGCGCCTCGGCCGAGATGTCGGTGGCCGCCACCGTCGCGCCCGGCGTCTCGAGGGCGAGCGTGATGGCGAGGCAGCCGCTGCCGGTGCCGACGTCGGCGATGCGCGGCGTGGCCTGCCCGGCCAGCAGCGTGAGCGCTTCGTCGATGAGCAGTTCCGTCTCAGGGCGCGGGATGAGCACGCCGGGCCGCACCTGGAAGGCCCGGCCGTAGAACTCCTGCACGCCGCGAATGTAGGCGACGGGCTCGCGCCCGGCGCGGCGCGCGATGGCCCGCGCGAAGGCCTGCGCCACGGCGGGGGCCGCGGCTTCGTTGCGTCTGGTGATCCACGAAGCGCGATCCCACGCGAGCACGTCGCGCATCAGCAGCTCGGCATCGAGCGCGGCCTCGTCGACTGGGATGCCGGCTGCCACGAGCGGCGTGCGGGCGGCATCGACCAGGTCGCGGAGGCGCGCCACCCTCGGACCGCGCTACTTCTTCGCCGGGTCGGCGCCTGGTGGCGTGTTGGTGCTCGTGACGTCCTTCAGGCGTTCGGACTGGAAGAACGTCGAGACGGCGTCGAGCAGCTCGGCCAGTTCGCCGTTCAGCACGGTCGGCAACTGGTGGCTGGTGAAGCCCACGCGGTGGTCGGTGATGCGGCTCTGCGGGAAGTTGTAGGTGCGGATCTTCTCGGAGCGCTCGCCCGTGCCCACCTGGCCGCGCCGTTCCCTGGCCTCGGCATCCTGCTGCTTCTGCAGCTCCATCTCGTAGAGGCGCGCGCGCAGCACCTTCATGGCCTTCGCCCGGTTCTTGATCTGCGACTTCTCGTCCTGCTGCGACACTACCATCCCGGTCGGCAGGTGCGTGAGGCGGACGGCCGAGTAGGTCGTGTTCACGCTCTGGCCACCCGGACCACTCGACATGAACGTGTCGATGCGCAGGTCCTTGGCCTCGATCTGGATATCGACCTCTTCGGCCTCCGGCAGCACGGCCACCGTGGCCGTGGAGGTATGGATGCGGCCGCTGGCCTCGGTATCCGGCACACGCTGCACGCGGTGCACGCCGCTTTCGAATTTCAGCCGGCTGTAGACCCGCTTGCCTTCGATGTTGACGATCGCTTCGCGGATGCCGTTGCCGATCTCGCTGAGCGACATCAGGTCCATCTTCCAGCCCTGCTTCTCGGCGAAGCGGCTGTACATGCGGTAGAGATCGCCAGCAAAGAGCGCGGCTTCCTCGCCGCCGGTGCCGGCGCGGATTTCGAGGATGACGTTCTTCTCGTCGTTCGGATCCTTCGGCAGCAGCAGAATCTTGATGTCGGCGAGCAGCGCGTCGCGCGTGGTGGCCAGCTCGAGCAGCTCGTCGGCGGCCAGTGCCGCCATGTCGGCGTCGGTGCCCTTCGCCAGTTCATCGGCCTGGGCCATCTGCTCGAGCACCTGACGGTAGTCGCGGTAAGCCTGCACGAGCGGTTCGATCTCGGCCAGCGCCTTGGCGTGTTTGCGGTACTCGTTGGGGTCGCTCTGCACGGCCTGTGAGGCCATGGCCGCGGCATGAGATTCGTAGCGTTGTTCGACGCCAGCCAGTTTGTCGAGCATCCGTTACCTCGGCTCCGCGCTGCTGCCGCCAGAGACTGGCGGCAGGAACGCCACGTCGTCGCCCTCGGAGACGGCGGTCGTCATCCGGGCGTACTCCAGATTCACCGCACACGACATCGACCGCTCGTAGACCGCGGCCGCCGGGTGCGCCTGCACGAGCGCCTGCCACACGTCGCGCACGGTGGCGCCGTCGGGCGCGTCAAGGGCGAGATCGCCCGTGCCCACGAGCTCGCGCAGGCGGGCGAACAGCTTCACGTTCACGCGCATGCGATCTTCAGCGCGGCTTCGCGCGCGGCCTCGTCGTTGGCGTCGGCCGTGGCGCCCTCGATCCACACTTCGCCGCCCTCGAAATGCTCGTGCTTCCAGATCGGCACGATCTGCTTGATGCGCTCGATGGCGTAGCGGCACGCGCTGAAGGCGTCGGCGCGGTGCGCCGTGGTCACGGCGATGACCACACTGGCCTCGCCGATCTCGATCCGGCCCGTGCGGTGGTGGATGGCGGCCCGCGCGCCAGGCCAGCGTGCCTCAGCCTCACCGATGATGATGCCGAGTGCCTTGTCGGCCAGGGGCGCGTAGGCTTCGTAGTCGAGCCACAGTACCCGGCGGCCCACGTTGTGGTCGCGCACCAGCCCTACGAAGGTCGTGACCGCGCCTGCCCCCGGGCCTGCGACGGCGCGCAGCACGGCGTCGACGCTGAGGGGCGCGGCGGTGATGGCGGTGACGGGCGGCATCAGGGGCAGACCTGGAATTATAGCGGCACCGCCGTCGCCGCGGGGGGCATGGCCGGAGAACCCACCCGCGTGGAACATGTCGTCCTGGAAACGGAAAGGCTCGATGGCTCGGCGTCGAGTTCGCGCGGCCGGATTCCGGCGCTGAAGAATGGCGCGAGTGCAGTGCGCGAGTGCTATCCTCGGACATGTCCACCGCGCCCTTGGCTGGCCACGCCGAGTCGCAGTTCTGGCAGGGCGTCGATGCCACGTCGAGGTTCTTCATGGGCGATGCCGATGTGCAGCGTGCGCTCCACCAGATCGTGGAACTGCTCGACCAGTTGAACGTGCCGTATGCGTTGATCGGCGCAATGGCGTTGAACGAATTCGGCTACCAGCGGGCCACGACCGACGTGGACTTGCTCTTGACCGCTGACGGCTTGGACACGCTCAAGGCGGCGGCGCTCGGCCGGGGCTACCTCGAAAAGTTTCCCGGCAGTCGGGGGATTCGAGACACGGCACACGGCGTCGATATCGACATCGTGCTGGCCGGAAGTTTTCCTGGCGACGGCCGGCCGAAGTCCGTCTCGTTTCCCGACCCCGGTGTGGCGGCCAGACGCGGCGCGCGAGTGTCGTTGCTGCCCCTGCCGACGCTGCTCGAGCTGAAGCTGGCCTCGGGGCTCAGCGCGCCGCATCGTTTGAAGGATCTGGCCGACGTGCAGGAAGTGATTCGTGCGTTAGGTCTGCCGGAGTCACTGGCGGCGGAGCTCGATGCGTCTGTGCGCGCCAAGTATTCAGAACTATGGCGGTCGGTGCAGGACGTGCCGCCCGAGTAGCAGGCCGGTCCGTGCATCGGGATCGGCTACAGAGACCGTTTCGATGCCGATAGCGATCAGCAATAGTGCTCAGTGCGGCCGGTCGCGCCAGAAGTGGTCGAGCGGGCGATGTCCCTGGCCGAGCGGCACGCCCGCGCGCATCGCGCCGGCCACGTAGGCCTGCGCCGCGCGCGCGGCCGCTTCGAGCCCGTCGCCGAGCGCCAGACGCGCGGCGATAGCCGCCGCGAAGGTACAGCCGGTGCCGTGGGTGTGCACGCCCGAGACGCGCGGGCCCACGAGCTGCACGACGGCGTCGCCTTCGTCGCCGTCAACGAGCACGTCGACGATGTCTGGTCGGTCGAGATGCCCGCCCTTCACGATCACGGCGCGCGCGCCGAGGGCGCGGATGGCGTGGGCGGCACGAATGGCGTCGTCCAGCGTCGCGATCGTCAGGCCGGCGAGCACTTCGGCTTCAGGGATGTTCGGCGTCACGACCCGGGCGAGCGGCAGCAGGCGCTGCCGCAAGGCCGCCACCGCGTCCTCGGCCAGCAGGTGGTCACCGCTCTTCGACACCATCACCGGATCGACCACCAGATGCGGCAGGCGAAGACGCGTGACCGCCTCGGCCACGGCCTCGACGATGGCCGCCGCCGCCAGCATCCCGGTCTTCACGGCATCGCAGCCGAGGTCGCTCACCACGGCGTCGATCTGGGCCACCACCATGTCGGCCGGCGCGACCCGTAGCGCAGTGACCGCCATGGTGTTCTGCGCCGTCAGGGCGGTAATGGCCGAGGTGCCGTAGACCCCGAGGGCAGCAAAGGTCTTCAAGTCGGCCTGGATGCCGGCACCACCGCCGGAATCACTGCCTGCAATTGTCAGCGCTGTCCGCATGTTGGTAAGATTCCCCCCGTATGACGCATTATCGTGCCGCTCGCCTCCCGGACTCCACGACCCGTCCCGACCGACGCGCGGTTCGCTTCGGCCTCATGGCCGGCACCGTGACCGGGGCGGCCGTGCTCACGGCCGCAGCCGCACAAGTCAGCGTCACGCTGCCGGGGTCGCCGATTCCGTTCACGCTGCAGCCGATGGCCGTGCTGCTCGCGGGCGTGGTGCTCGGCGCCCGCCAGGGCGCGCTCAGCCAGGTGCTGTACCTCGCGGCGGGCGTGGCGGGTGCGTCCGCGTTTGCGTGGTCGCCGGTCCTGCTGCCAGGCGCGGCCCGGCTGCTCGGACCAACCGGCGGATTCCTGCTGGCCTTCCCTGTGGCGGCAGCCGTCGCTGGACTTTCCAGCAACCGCGGCGTGACGCGCGGCGTCGTCGCCACGATGGCCGCCATGGCGGCGGGACTCGTGGCGCTGTATGCGGGCGGGATCGCGTGGGCGAGCCTGTTCGTGCCGGCCGCGACCAGCGCCGGCGTGGTCGCGACGTTCGCGCCGTACGCCGTGGCCGATCTCGTCAAGGTCGCCCTGCTCGCACCGGTCGTGCCGATGGTGCGGCGGGCGCTGGCTGGCTCGCGCCCCTAGCGCCCCCGGTCGGCGCACTCGCGCGGCCGAAGATCAGGAAGTACTGAAACGGCAGGAAGGTCTCGCGCCGCTGCAGGACCAGGCCAGCGCGCGCGGCCTCGCCCTCGAGGACCTCGGCCGCGACCCGGTCGCGCGGGTCGGGGCCGGGCCCGGCCCCGCCACTGCGGAAGTCCACGACGCCGATGCGGCCCACGGGCTTGAGCGCGGCGGCGAGATTCCGGAAGAGCGTCACGCGGTCCTCTATCTCATGCACCACGTCCACGATCAGCACCGCGTCCAGTCTGCCAGCGGGCAAACGCGGGTCGCTGCCGCGGCCCAGCACCGGGCGTACGTTCACCAGCCCCTCGCGCTGCACGCGCCGCGTGATGGCCGCCAGCATCTCGGGCTGCACGTCCTGCGCGTAGACCAGTCCGTTCGGGCCCACGCGCCGCGCCAGCCGCACCGTGAACCACCCGCTCCCGGCGCCGACGTCGGCCACCACCGAGGCGTCGGCGATGCCGAGCGCGTCGAGAATCTGATGGGGCCGCTGCCACTCGTCGCGGTCGGGCGCCTCGAGCAAGCCGAGGTCTTGCGGCGGAAAGAGACGCCCGTGCTGGCTCTTCGCTGGCTGAGGCGCCTGGGCGGCGAGCGGCAGACACGCCCCGAGCACGAGGAGTGCCGCCACGCCTGCGCCTCTCATTGCCACGCTGATTACTATACTAGGCGGATGCTGCCCGCTTTCCTCGACTCGGTCGTCGCCCTCATCGTCAGAACCTCCACCGATCTGCCGCCCGACGTGCGCGCCGCCATGCGCGTGGCCATGGACCAGGAAGAGCAGCCCCGCGCCGCGCAGGCCCTGTCGATCATCGGCCAGAACATCGACCAGGCGGCGGAGGTGGAAGGCGCCATCTGCCAGGACACGGGCATGCCCACCTTCGAGGTGAAGACGCCCGTCGGCGTGAATCAGATCGTGTTGAAGCAGCGCATCAAGGACGCCGTGGCCGAAGCCACCACGCGCGGCAAGCTGCGGCCCAACTCGGTCGACTCCCTCACGGGTGAGAACTCGGGCAACAACCTCGGGCCCGGCACGCCGATCATCCACTTCGAGCAGTGGGATCGCGACGTGATCGAGGTGAAGCTGATCCTCAAGGGCGGCGGCTGCGAGAACATGAACATCCAGTACTCGCTGCCGACCGAGCTGGCGCACCTGGGCCGCGCCGACCGCACGCTCGAGGGCGTGCGCAAGTGCATCCTGCATGCGGTGTGGAACGCGCAAGGCAAAGGCTGCGCGCCCGGCGCCCTCGGTGTGGGGATTGGCGGCGACCGCACGTCGGGCTACGTGCTCGCCAAGGAACAGCTTTTCCGCACGCTCGACGACGTGAACCCCGACGAGCGGCTGGCCGCGCTCGAAGCCGAGGTCATGGGCACGGTGAACCGGCTCGGCGTGGGCACCATGGGCTTTGGCGGCAAGGTGTCGCTCATCGGCTGCAAGGTGGGCGCGGCCAATCGTCTGCCGGCCAGTTTCTTCGTGTCGGTGGCCTACGACTGCTGGGCCTTCCGTCGTCTCGGCGTGGTGCTCGACTCGACAACTGGCGCGATCACCGAGTGGCTGTATCGCGATCCTGCGGTGCCGGCACTGGCCATGATGGACCAGGGCGGCTTCCGCCGCAGCGGCCGCGAGATTGCGCTCACGACGCCGCTCGACGAGGCCACCGTGCGCAGTCTCGAGGTGGGTGATGTGGTGATGGTGAGCGGCCGCGCCTTCACCGGCCGCGACGCGGTGCACCACCACCTGATGTCGCATGAGCCGCCGGTCGATCTGCGCGGCAGTCTGGTCTATCACTGCGGTCCGGTCGTGAAGCAGCTCGACAACGGCTCGTGGACGATTACCGCCGCTGGTCCCACCACGAGCATCCGTGAGGAGCCCTACCAAGCCGACCTCATCGGCCGCTACGGCATCCGCGCCGTGATGGGCAAGGGCGGCATGGGACCGAAGACCCTGGCGGGATTGAAGGCGCACGGCGCCGTGTATCTGAACGCCATCGGAGGGGCCGCGCAGTTCTACGCGCGCTGCATCGAGCGCGTCGACGGCGTGTCGTTGCAGGAGTTCGGAACCCCGGAAGCGATGTGGCATCTAACGCTCAGGGACTTCCCGGCCATCGTCACCATGGACGCGCACGGCAACAGCCTGCACCAGGACATCGAGCAGGCGTCGGCCACGCAGCTGGCGGCGTTGGCCACGCCCGTTACGGAGCCGCGGGATCGTCTTGCGGCTCTGCTGTAAGTGACTACATCTGAACGGGTTGCGAGTGGAATTCAACCCGCATTTGCCGTGCTATACTGAGCGAACCATGCACACCGATACCGCCATCGCAACGTCACTCGACGCGCCCGTGCCGGTCCTCACGCCCAGTATCATCAACGTGACCGAAGCTGCGGCCGGGAAGATTCGCGAACTGCTCATGGAAGAAGGCAAGGCTGAGAGTGGCCTGCGCGTGTTCGTGCAGGGCGGCGGCTGCTCGGGTTTCCAGTACGGTCTGATGATCGAGGAATCCGGCGGCGTCGGCGACCAGTTGTTCGAGTCGAACGGCGTGCGTCTGTTCGTCGATCCCGTGAGCCTCAGCTACCTGAAGAGCGCCGAGGTCGACTTCGTCGATACCGTCACCGGAGGCGGCTTCACCATCAAGAACCCGAACGCCAGCTCCACCTGCGGGTGCGGGTCGTCGTTTAGCGCGTAACGTCGCTGCCGCGGCGTCGTGTCAGGTTCCCCGTCATGGCGATGAGCGCACTTCCCGACATCGATCGCCTGCGTCCCGCCGGCACGAAGCGCTCCGGCAAGCGCGATCAGATCGTGAATACCTTCCTCAAGCAGGAAGGTCACCTCAGCGCCGACGACCTCGTCGACGTCATCAAGCGCGAAGACCACCGCATCAGCCGGGCCACCGTCTATCGCACGCTGCAGTGGATGGTGGCGGCCGGCATCGCGCGCAAGGTGGACTTCGGCGAGGGACGATTCCGGTTCGAACACTCCTACCGCCATCCCCGGCACTATCACCTCATCTGCAAGACCTGCAACCGGTCGTTCGAGTTCCTCAGTTCCGACATCGAGGCGCTGGTCGAAGAGGTGGCGGCCGCCCGGAACTTCACCGCCCGTCAGAGCGTGGTGCAGATCTACGGCACGTGCGAGGCCTGTCAGGCCGGACGCACGACGCAGCCCGATGCCGGCAACTCCGAACTGTTGTTCGCTCGCGACGCGATGCGCATCGCCATTGCCACCGAACGCAGCGGGCGCGAGTTCTATACGCGGGCCGCGCGCCTGGTGAAGAACACCCGCGGCCGCCACGTGTTCGAGAAGCTGGCCGAAGAAGAAGTCGATCACCTGAACCGGCTCGAGGCGCGCTATCGCACCCTGCTCGAGCGCGACCCTGAACTGGAATCGCGGCCGACGTTCCTGTTCTTCAAGGGCGCCGCCAACGGCCTGTTCGCCGAGGGCACCGAACAGCTCAGCAAGCCGGGCGTCGACGAGGCCGAGGCCCTGCGCATCGGCATCCGCTGCGAGCGCGGCTCGCACAAGTTCTTCAAGCGCTACGGCGAGCGCTTCGAAGATTCCGAGGGCAAGCAGATCTTCCTGGAGTTCGCCGACGAAGAACGGGAACACCTCGAGCTGCTGATCCGCGAGTACCGGGCGCTCATCACGCGACAGCACGCCGGGCCGAAGACCAGGCGCGCGGCGGCGGCGCGGCCCGCGGCGCCCCGGAAGCTTCGCCCGCCGACGTGATCGACCTGCACATGCACACGACCGCGTCCGACGGTCGGTGCAGTCCAGCCGACCTGGTGGCCTGGGTGCACGCCGCCGGCGTCACCACCTTCGCGATCACCGACCACGACACCGTGGCGGCTCTGGCCGAGGCGCGCGTTCATGCCGAGCGCCTGCGGCTCACGCTTGTGCCCGGCGTCGAAGTGACCGCCGTGTGGCAGGGCCGCGACGTGCACGTGCTCGGCTACTGGATCGATCCGGCGCATCCGGCCCTCGGGGCCTTTCTGGCCGGGCAGCGCGAGCGGCGCGTGGCGCGCGCGCGGGCCATCGGCGCCGCCCTGGCCCAGGCCGGGGCGAAGGTGGATCTCGAGCCGCTGCTCGCGCGCGTCGCTGCTCGCGCGGGGGCTGCCGTGGGCCGGCCAGGCGTGGCGCAGGCGCTGGTCTCTGCCGGCCACGCGTCGTCGGTGCAGGACGCCTTCGACCGTCTGCTCGGCGAGGGCTGCCCGGCCTACGTGTCGCGCACCGGCGTGCCCCCGAACGACGTGTGCGCGATCATTCACGCGGCCGGCGGCGTGGCCTCGCTGGCACATCCCGGCGTGACCCGGCGTGACGACTGCCTGGCGCAATGGGCGAGTGACGGTCTGGATGCACTCGAGGCCTACCACTCCGACCACAGCGAGGCCGATCAGGTGCGCTATCTCGAACGTGCCCAGCAACTCGGTCTCGCCGTGTCGGGCGGGTCCGACTTCCACGGCGACGATCCCATGAGCCACCGCTCGCGCCGCCGGGTCCTCGGCGGCGTGCCGCTGCCCGAGCCGGCCTGGCACGCCCTTCAGGCGCGGCGGTCGACGCCCAGCGCACCCGAGACCCGCCGGTGACCACGGCTGACTCCGAGGTGCTCGTCGAACTGGCCGGCGTGGTGAAGGACTACCAGGGCCTGCGCCCGCTGCGTATCGTCGACTTGCGGGTGACCCGCGGCGCCATCGTCTCGGTGTCGGGTCCCGATGCGCTCGCCGCTGAAGTGATTGTGAATCTCATGACGGCGGCGATGCGTCCGGACCAGGGGTCGGTGCGGCTCTTCGGCCGGTCCACCGAGGCGATTGACGATTTCGACGCGTGGCTGGCCATGCTCGACGGATTCGGCTTGCTCACCGAGCGGGCGGTGCTGCTCGACCAGTTCTCCATCGCCCAGAATCTGGCATTGCCGCTCACGCTCTCGATCGACCCGATCCGCCCTGACGTGCTGCCTGCGGTGGAGGCCCTGGCCGACGAAGTAGGGATCGCCCGGGGCGACCTCGGCCGGGCGGTGCGCGGCGCCGATCCGGTGGTGCTGCAGCGCGTGCGCCTGGCGCGCGCGCTGGCGCTCGGTCCACGGCTGCTCGTGGCCGAGCATCCCACTGCCTCGCTGCCGCGCCACGCCGTGACGGGCTTTGCGCGAGACCTGGCGCGCATCGTGTCGCAGCGCGGCACCGGGTTGCTCGCGATCAGCGCCGATCGGGACTTCGTGAAGGCGCTGGGCGGAACAGCGCTCACGCTCGACGCCGCCACCGGCCTGCTCTCGCGTCCGGGCTTGCTGGCACGGCTGGGCCTCAGGATAATGGCGTCATGATCATCCACGGAGCGGTCGTGCGGATCGAGCTGGCCCACGGCTTCGGCTTCATCCGCGACGACCAGCAGGGCGAGTGGTTCTTCGTCGAGCACGGAGTGCGTGCCGGCGGCATGGCCAGCCTGTGGGTGGGCGAACGCGTGAGCTTCTCGCAGGAGCGCACGACGAGCGGCCCGCGCGCCATCGACATCCGCCACGAGTCGGCCGAGTGACGCCGCGGCTGCTGCTGTTCGACATCGATGGCACGCTCGTGCTCACCGGCGGCGCCGGACTGCGGGCGATCACCAGGGCGTTCCACGAGCTCTTCGGCGTTGCCGACGCGTTTGCGGGCGTCTCGCTGGCGGGCCGCACCGATCGCTACCTCGTGGAGCAGGGCCTCGAGCGCGCCGGCGTGCCCGCGACGCCAGACGCGCTGGCGCGCGTGCGCGATCGCTATCTGGCGCACCTGGCCGAGGCGATCCACGAGCCAGCCCAGGGCACCAAGGCGATGCTGCCTGGTGTGCCGCCGCTGCTCGATGCGCTGGCCGGGCGCGGCGAGGTGCATTGCGCGCTGCTCACCGGGAACTACGAGGCCGGCGCGCGCATCAAGCTGGAGCACTTCGATCTGTGGCGCCGTTTCAGCTGGGGCGCCTATGGTGACGATCACGCCGACCGCAACGACATCGCCCGCGCAGCGCTGGCCGCGGCGCCGTCGCGCGGCGTGCGACTGCCGGCCCCGTCGCACGCGATCGTCGTGGGCGACACGCCGTTCGACGTGACCTGCGCGCGCGCCGCTGGCGCCCGGGTGATTGCCGTGGCCACCGGCGGGCACACCGCGGACGAACTCCGCGCGTGCGAACCGGATGCGGTGTTCGAAGACCTGAGCGACCTTGCTGCCGTGCTGGCCGCCATCGACGCGTAGCGCCGCGTAGCGCCGCGGGCCGAGACGCGCACACTGCACGGGGGCGCGGCCCAGGTCCTCATCGGCTCAGCGGCTGGCGGAAGCGCCTGGGAGTCGAACCCAGCCCGCCCTCAAAGAGGGCAGCGA
>Ga0163144_10003148_pt1 | contig 37658 bp, 34 predicted proteins | sample OliLak19BULKMAT1_FD_123175 | JGI IMG/M metagenome (GOLD analysis project Ga0163144, IMG submission 123175) | Freshwater microbial mat bacterial communities from Lake Vanda, McMurdo Dry Valleys, Antarctica - Oligotrophic Lake LV.19.BULKMAT1 | ecosystem: Environmental > Aquatic > Freshwater >...
CCGCCCCGCCCGGCCCCGCCCGGCCCCGCCCCGCCCCGCCCCGCCGCCCCGCACGGCCCCGCCCGGCCCGGCCCCGCCCCGCCGCCCGGCCCCCGCCCGGCCCCGCCCGGCCCCGCCCGGCCCCGCCCGGCTACCATACGCGGGATCCCGCTGAACCTGAGGAGCCTGCTTGGACCTGGACCAGATCCTGCCCATCGCGATCGCGGTCGCCATCATGTTGCTGGTCGGATTCCCGGTCCATGAGTTCAGCCACGCACTGGCTGCCTATCGGCTCGGTGACGGGACGGCGAAGCTGTTCGGTCGATTGACCCTGAACCCGATCGTCCACTTCGACCCGCTCGGCGGGATCCTGCTGGCGGTCACGTTCATCGGGTCCGGCGGAGCTTTCGGGTTCGGGTGGGCGAAGCCCACACCGGTCAACCCGGCGAACCTGCAGGGGGGGCACCGCGGGGAGGCACTCGTGGCGGCGGCCGGCCCGTTGTCCAATCTCGTCCTCGCTGCGCTTGCCGCCCTGCCGTTGCGCTACATCCTGTCCAACCCGACGATCGCCGCGGCCGTTCCGGAGCTGGTCATTCGGACGCTGTTCATCTTCGTCCTCATCAACCTGGTCCTGATGGTCTTCAACTTCTTCCCGATCCCGCCCCTGGATGGCTCCAAGGTCCTGTTCGCCCTGATGCCGCCGCGCTTGGCCTGGAAGTGGCGCCCCATCCTGGAGCAGTACGGGTTCATCCTGCTGCTCATCGTGTTCTTCTTTCCTCCCGGCAATTCGATCGGCGGTCGGATCATCAGCCCCATCCTCGATGGCCTCCTCTCCCTCCTGGTGGGCGTCTAAGGCGCGCCAGTTCCGCACCCATCTGGCCGCCCACGTGGCCCCGATGGAGCGAGCGGTGCTGGCAAGCTGGGTGACCCCGCCGCAACTGGAGGTATTCGATCGGATGCACGTCGCCGACCGCCGCCACGGCCTTGACGTCGTGGCGACCCTGCGGGATCGCGGTGTCCGCGACCGGGAGGTCCTCCTGGCCGGCTTGCTCCACGATGCCGGGAAGGGCGATACCGGTGTCTGGTCAAGGATCGCCTTCTCACTCGGACAGGCCTACGGTCCCCGTGCGTGGCGAGCTGCGGTCGTCATCCCGGGCGGGAGATCGGCCATGCAGCGACTCCACGACCACGCGGAGGTGTCAGCCCGGATGGCCGCCGAGGCCGGTTGCACGCTGCGGACCGTGGAGCTGATCCGGAACCAGGACGCACCAGTGGACCCTGAAGCCGGCGAACTCCTCAAGTTCGCCGACGACGCGAACTGATGGCCACACAGGGCGAAGTTTCGCTCGGCGTCCCGGTCATGGCGCTGGCGGACGCGCCCGTGACGCAAGCCGGTACCTCCGTCAGTTTCAACGCACCCGAGGGACGTCGACAAGGTTCCTCGACCCACGTCCAGGTCGCCGAATTCGATGGCCCGCTCGCGCTCCTCCTGTCGCTGATCGAGGCCCGCCAGCTGGACATCCTGACCGTATCGCTGGGTGGCCTTGCCGATGCCTACCTGGACGCCCTCGCGAGCCTGGAAGCGGATCGGCTCGGCAACATCAGCTCGTTCGTGGCCGTCGCGTCCCAGTTGATCCTCATCAAGAGCCGCGCCATGCTGCCCCGCCGGACCGTCCTGGATCCGACCGCACTGGCCGACGAGGGGCCCGATCCGGAGGCGGAACTGCGCGCCCGGCTGCTCCTGTATCGGGCCTACCGCGACGCGGGCCGGCGCCTGGCCGAGGATGCGATCGCCCGGGTCGGCCTGTTCCGACGCGAACCAGCCGCGGCCCGTGCCTCCGGCATCGCCGGGGCCCGCCCGGTAGATGCCCCGCGGCTGGATCCGACCCGCCTTCCGCGTGCTCTCGCGCACCTCGTGACCATCGCGCCGGTCCCCGTCGCGCCGCCGGAGGTCGTTCAGCGCAGCATCACCCTGACCGAGCGGGCGGAGATCATCCGCGCCGCATTGCGTGGCGCCTCCACGGTCGTGCTCCAGGACCTGCTCGCGGGCGTTCGCGATCGGGTCGTCATCGCGATCACCTTCCTGGCCATGCTGGAACTCATGAAGCGTCGCGAGATCATCGTGGAGCAGAGCGAGCCGTGGGGTCCGATCGTCGCCCGGATGATGACGGCGGACGAACGGATCGCGGCCGGTCTGGCAGTGCTGACGCCGGACGAGGCAGTGCCGCTCGACGAGTCGCTGGCATCCTTCGCATGACCGACCAGACGACGAGGGTCATCGCGGCGCCACTGGCCGACACGACGATCGAGGAGCGCCCGGCGCCACTGGCCGACACGACGATCGAGGAGCGCCCGACGATCGAACTGACGGAGGCCGCCCTGGAAGCCCTGCTGTTCGTGGCCGAACGTCCGCTCAGCCGCCGCGAGATCGCCCAGCTGGCCGGCACGGATCGCGAGACCGTCGATGCGCGACTGGGCGACCTCGAAGTGTCGCTTCAGGGCCGCGGCACGCGCCTGGTGGTCGACGGCGATCGGGTTGAGCTCGCGACCGCTCCCGAGGGCGGTGCGCTCGTCGCGCGTTACGTGGGCGCGGACGCGATCCGCCTGTCGGCGGCCAGCCTGGAGGCGCTGGCCATCGTCGCGTATCGACAGCCTGTCACGAAGTCCGCCGTGGAGCGCATCCGGGGCGTGGATTCCGACTATACGATCCGCACGCTCCTCCATCGACGGCTGGTCGTGGAGCTTGGCCGCTCGGACGCTCCCGGGCGACCCTTCCTGTACGGGACCGGGTTCGAGTTCCTTGAGCGCTTTGGGTTGACCAGTCTGGAGGACCTGCCGCCGCTCGAGGTCGACGTCGCATCGCGCCTGGCCGACGAAGGCGGCGAATCCCTTACCGAGCCCATGTTCGGCGATGCGCCGGGGGAGGCAGACTGATGGCCGTGGAGCGACTCCAGAAGGTGCTGGCCGCCGCGGGCATCGCCTCCCGTCGGGGCGCCGAAGCGATGATCGCCGACGGCCGCGTGACGGTCGATGGCAAGGCCGCCAGGATCGGTGCCCAGGTGGATCCCGACCGGGCGGTCATCGCCGTCGACGGTCGGGTCATCGGGGCCGCCGCGATGGCCGCCTACCTGCTGCTCCACAAGCCGGCCGGCGTCGTGTCCACCACGCGCGATCGCCATGCCGCAAAGACCGTGCTGGACATGATCCCCACGGCGCTCGTGCCCGATGGAGCGCGTCTGTACCCGGTCGGACGACTGGATCAGGACTCGGAAGGGATGCTCCTGCTGACGAACGACGGCGGCTGGGCGGAACGTGTGCTCCACCCGAGCCACGGTGTGGAGCGCGAGTACGCCCTGGGCCTGGCGGCACCGCTGACCGGCGAGCAGGTCACAGCCCTGCGGGCCGGTATCGAGGTGGAGGAGGGCCTCGCGACCCTTGGACTGCTGCGCCCGATGACCGAGATCGAGATCGAACGACTCGAGGACCTGCTCCGACCACCCGCGGTCCGCCTCATCTGGTATCGCGCCACCCTGACCCAGGGCTGGAAGCGGCAGCTCCGGCGCATGTTCGGGGCGGTCGGTGCACCGGTCCAGCGCCTGGTCCGGGTCCGCATCGGCCCGGTTCGGATCGATGGTCTGCGCAGCGGCACCGTGCGTCCGCTCAAGGCCCCGGAGATCAGAGGCCTGGGTTCCGGTGGCGGTCGGTCCCGCCAGGGAAAGGAGTAGCCGATGCGACGACTGGTCGTGGCCCTCGATGGGCCCGGGTCATCGGGCAAGAGCAGCGTCGGCGCGGCGGCCGCACTGGCGGTCGGCTATCGGTTCTGTGACACCGGGCTCCTGTATCGTGCCGTGACGTGGCTGGCCGAGGCGCGCGGCGTGCCGGTGGACGATCCCGAAGGGCTGGTTGCCCTCGTGGCGGCAGTGGACCTGGCGCCGGACGAACGTGGGCGTCTGGCTCGCGTGGTCGTCGACGGCACTGATCACACCGCCGACGTCCGGAGCCCCGCCGTCGACGCCGCCGTCTCCGCCGTCTCCGCCGTCTGGGAAGTCCGTGCCGCGCTCCTGGAGCGCCAACGGGAGCTCGCGGCGACGGGTGGGATGGTCATGGCCGGTCGGGACATCGGGACGGTCGTGTTGCCCGGGGCCGACCTCAAGATCTACCTCGACGCGTCCGTCGACGAACGAGCGCGGCGCCGGGCGGAAGAGCGCGGCGTGGATCCTGGCGGACCGGACGGCCAGGCGATCACGGAGGCGCTGCGTCGGCGCGATCACCTTGACGCCACGCGCGCCGTGGCACCGCTCAGCGTGGCCCTTGACGCCCGGATCATCACGACCGACGGCAACCAGTTCGAAGACACCATCTCGGCCGTCGTGGGTGCCATCCGGGATGTCGAGGCGCGCCTGGCCGACGAGGCTGGCGGGACTCCCGGATGAGCGACGACTCGCTGCGGCCGCCACCACCGCCCATCGTCGACGAGATCACACCCTGGATGAACGCCCTCGCCACGGTCTCTCGCGCGGGCCTGGCCGGGCTGACCCGGGTCCGCGTCCAGGGCGCCATCGACGAGATCCCGAGATCGGGCCCCGTGATCGTCGCCGCCAATCATGCGTCGAACCTGGATCCGGTGGTCATCGCGGCGGCATTGATGCCCAGGCTTGGTCGGCGGCTCCAGTGGCTTGGGAAGAAGGAGCTGTTCAGCTGGCCGATCCTTGGCTGGGTCGCGACGAACGGGGGCGTTCATCCGGTCGACCGGTCCACGGCGGACGTCGAGGCGTTCCGCCTGGCCGTGCGCATCCTCGACGAAGGGCACGCCCTGTTCGTCTTCCCGGAAGGGACCCGAAGCCACGACGGGACGCTCCGTGAAGCCCGCGACGGCGTCTCCGTTCTGGCCCTGCGGACCGGAGCCCCGATCGTGCCGGTGGGCATCGCCGGTTCGTTCGAGGTCTGGCCACGCGGGCAGAAGTTCCCGCACCCGGGCGGGCGGGTCACGGTCCGTGTCGGTTCCCCGTTCCGTGTCGCCGATGGCCTGCCCGAGGGTACGGATCGCAAGGCGGTCAGGAGCCTCGCCACCGACCTCATCATGGGCCGCATCGCCGCCCTACTCCCGGTCCGACAGCGCGGTCGGTATGGTCAGGAGTCCGCCGCCCCGATCCACGAGCCCGCCGATCCCGAAGTGTAGGCAGGGGGGCCAGTGTGGCCCCGTGCGATAATCGGGGTGTGGGAATGGTCCAGGAAGTCCGGATCGCGCGGCGCACCGGGTTCTGCTACGGCGTACGCGAGGCGATCGACAAGGCCAAGGAGGCCTCGGCGGTCGGCAAGTTGACCCATACCCTTGGCCAGGTCGTCCACAACGAGGGCGTGGTCAACGACCTCCAGCGCCTGGGCATCAAGACCGTCGAGAGCCTGGACGAGGTGGACCACGGGGCAGCGGTCGTGATCCGTGCCCACGGTGTCCGGCCGGACGTGATGGAACGGGCCAACGAGAAGGGCCTGGAAGTCATCGACGGCACGTGCACCTGGGTCATCCAGGAGCACCGCGAACTCAGCAAGCTCGTCGAGGAGGGCTACACGATCGTCCTCCTCGGAACACCCCGGCATGCAGAGGTCGTGGGCATGCTCGGCTTTGCCCCGGACGCCATCGTCGTGGACGAGGAAGAGGAGTGGGAGGCGGCCATCCCGCGCAAGAAGCGCATGGCCCTCATCAGCCAGTCCACACAGCCGCCCTGGAAGTTCGAGAAGCTGGCCGCCTTCATGACCTCGCGCGCCCACGAACTCAAGATCGTCAACACCGTCTGCCCGGTGACCATCCGTCGCCAGGAGGACACCATGGAGACCGCCCGCGAGGTGGACATGATGGTCGTCGTGGGCGGCCGCTCCAGCGCCAACACCAAGGAATTGACCCGGCTGTGCGAGATCGCCGGGACGCCGGCCGTCCAGATCGAGAGCGTGCGCGACCTGACCGACCCGTCCGTCTTCGGGGACGCACGCATCGTCGGCGTGACGGGCGGGACGTCCACCCCGATCGAGGACCTCCGCGACGTCGTCCAGCGCATCTTCGAGTTCGCGGGCACGGACGACGTCCGGCAGCGCGCCGCGGAGCTGGCCGAAGCCGCGCTCGCCCGGGCGGCGACCCCGGCCGGCCGGACCACCTCGCTGCCCAACCTCGCTGCCCGGCCGGCCTCGGGCGCCGCCTGATCGTGCCCAGCAAGCGAAGTGCGCCACTGACGGCGACCCGGCTCGGCGGGGCACTCCCCGTCGTGGCCATCGTGGGTCGACCCAACGTCGGCAAGAGCACCCTGTTCAACCGGGTCATCGGCAGGCGCACGGCCATCGTGGAGGACCGTGCGCGCACGACGCGCGACCGACTTTACGGCGACGCCGAGTGGAACGGCCGACGCTTCGTCGTCGTGGACACGGGCGGCCTGGAGCTCGATCCGGACGACCCGATCGAGGCGCGCGTCCAGGAACAGGCCCGCCTGGCCATCGCGGAGGCGGACGTCATCGTCTTCGTGGTCGACGCCGCGAGTGGCCTCAACCCGGCGGACATCGAGGCGTCCGAGTTACTGCGCCGCGCGACCGCTCCGGTGATCGTGGCCGTCAACAAGGCGGACAACGAGCGGCGCGAGCTCGAGGGGATGGAGTTCCACTCCATGGGCTGGGATGAGACCTATGCCATCTCGGCCGCCCACGGGCGCGGCACCGGCGACCTGATGGACGCCATGGTCTGGGCCCTGCCGCCGGAAACGGAGCAGGAAGTCGCGCGGCGGAACCGCGAGGCGGCCGCGGAGGAATGGGCGGACGAGGTGGCAGCAGGCCGCCTGGAGCCATTCGTCGTGACCGGTCCGGAGGCGGGCGACGCGGATGGCGAGGAGGCCGACGAGAACGGCGGCAGCGATGACGGCCCCGATCCGGGCCTGGATCTGGATATGGACACGGTGGCCGCGAAGTGGGATGCCGCCATCGCCGCGGAGGCGGACACCTCGCCCGCCGCGATCGCCTTCGTCGGGCGACCCAACGTCGGCAAGTCGAGCCTGCTGAACGCGCTTCTTGGCGAGGACCGGTCGATCGTTTCGGAGATCCCGGGCACGACGCGCGACGCCATCGACACGCGCATGGCCTGGGGCCGCAGCGAGATCGTGCTCATCGACACCGCTGGCATCCGACGCCGGGGCAAGGTCGCGTCGGGCAGCGCGGCGGAGCGCTATTCCACCCTGCGGGCGCTGTCGGCGCTGTCGCGCGCGGATGTCGCCGTCCTCGTCATCGACGCCGTGGAGGGGCTGACCGCCCAGGACGCCCATGTCGCGGGCTACGCGGTGGAGGAGGGCAAGGGTCTGGTCATCGCGGTCAACAAGTGGGACCTCGTGGCGGAGAAGACGGATCGCACCTTCGACCAGTACACCGAGTGGATCCGCAACGAGGTGCCGTTCCTGGACTTCGCGCCGATCGTCTCGATCAGCGCCTTGACCGGGCAGCGCGTCGGGCGGGTGCTGGAGCTGGCCATCGATATCTGGGCCGAACGGCGCAAGCGGGTGTCGACCGGAGAGCTCAATCGCGTGCTCCTGGCATCCACCGAGCGCACCCCGCCCCCGCCGGTCCGTGGCAAGCGGCCCAAGCTCTTCTACGCGACCCAGGCTGCGGTGGCCCCGCCGACCTTCGTGTTCTTCGCCTCGGATGCATCGGTCGTCCACTTCTCGTATCGACGCTACCTGGAGAACCGGCTGCGCGAGACGTTCGGTTTCGATGGCACACCCATCCGGCTTATCTTCCGGACCCGGACCTCGGTGAAGCTGCCCCGTTGCCGCAAGTCGCGTTCCGCCCCGGTCAAGCCGGCCCGCCGGACCAGCATCGCGCGCCTCAAGGGGTGAGCGCCTGGGCGTGGCCAGCCAAGGCCGGGCCTAGGAACGGCTGGCCGTGACCTACAGGCCGCCCGACCCCGCGGCCTTCATCGCCCGGGTCGCGGCCGATCCGCGTTGCGCGGCCATCACCGCCGGTGCCTCCGTGGACGCGGCCCTCACGAGCCGGACTCCCGTGGTCGTCATCCTGCGCGGCAACGGTCTGTCGCTGGTGCCGCTGGTCCGGCGGGTCCATGCGGCGGGCAAGCTCGTGGCGGTCCACATCGACCTGGTCAGTGGCCTGCGCCAGGATCGCTCAGGCGTAGCCTGGCTGGCGGGCGCCGGGGTTGATGCGGTGATGAGTTCGCACGGTCAGCTCATGGCCTCCATCCGCGCTGAGGGCATGACCGCGATCCACCGGCTCCTGCTCGTCCGTCGCAGCCAGCTTGACAGTGCGGCCCAGGCGATCAGCCGGGCGGCGCCGAGCATGGTGGAAGTCCTGCCCGGAGTCCTCCTTCCATCCATCGTGGATCGGCTGCCACCGTTCAAGGTGCCGGTCCTGGCAGGCGGTTTCATCCGTACCGAGGGCGATGTCCGGGCGGCCATGGATGCCGGGGCGCTGGGGGTGACGACGAGCGCCATCGAGTTATGGGGCGCCGGTGGCGACTGAGTGGGCCACGCGCCTGCCGCGCGTGCTCCTGGCCAGCGATGGCCGACACGCCGTCCATGTGCCCCCGGAGTTGGAGGGCGGAGTCCTGATCCGCGACTCGGACCTGCCCGCCCTGGTCCACTGCGCCGCGTCGGGCAACCGGCCGGAAGCCGTCGACATCGATAGCATCGCCGGTCTTGGGAGCGACGACGCCGCCGTCGACTTCGTCATCAGTCGACTCGGCTTCCGGATCATCCTCACCCGTCGCCCTGCGCTCGCGGTCAGGGCGGCAGAGCATGGCCGCCTGGGTCTCATCCACATCTTCGGCTACGACTCGACAGGCATGGCCCGGTCGCTCGAGGGCCACCCGCGCGTCGATCGAGTCGGGAGCGTCCTCTCGCCGGGGCTGGTCATCACCCACCTCCGCGCCGACGAACTCGCGCAGCTACCGAGGCCGCTTCTGGCCTATGGACTCATCGATGACGTGGCCGATGCCGAGGCATGCCTGGCCCTTGCCGATGCGATCGCCGTCCGCCCGGTCCTTGCCGTACGGCTGGCCGCCGCTCCGCGCCGAGACTGAGACCCAGGGGAGGATCAGGCGCCCCAGCCGGTACCGGACCACAACCGTGCCGATACCTCTTGACAACGTGGCTGCCCATCGGGTACAAGGAACGAGCTACCTCTCGGGACGATGATTCGACAAGTCCCGCTTCGGCAAGTGTGCCGAGGCGCGGACTTTTTTGATGCCTCGGTCAGGTTCCAGAGGGTGGCGGAGGGGCCGGCGACAAGTCGTCGCTTGCCGGTAGGCCGGTAGGAAGGAGAGGGAACATGACAGAGAAGTTCCTGGCGGAGGTGCTCGGCACAGGGGTGCTGGTACTGCTCGGCGACGGCGTCGTGGCAGGCGTGCTCCTCGCGAAGTCGAAAGCACAGAACTCCGGCTGGATCGTCATCACCATGGCCTGGGCATTCGCCGTCTTCGCCGGCGTCATCATCGCCGGGCCGATCAGTGGCGCCCATCTCAATCCGGCCGTGACGATCGGCCTCGCGGTCAATGGCGCCCTGCCGTGGGCGGAAGTGCCCGTTTATATCCTGGCCCAGATGATCGGTGCCTTCATCGGCGCGGTCCTGGTCTTCCTCCACTACTACCCGCATTGGAAGGAGACGGAGAACGCGGACCTGAAGCTGGCCGTGTTCAGCACCGGTCCGGCCATCCGCAGCACGCCCTGGAACTTCCTGAGCGAGGTCATCGGGACCTTCGTGCTGGTCTTCGTCATCTTCGCCTTCGCGAACAACACGGGACCGGCGGAAGGCCTGGCGTCGCTTGGCGCGCTTCCCGTCGCGTTCCTCGTGCTGGTCATCGGCCTGGCCCTTGGTGGCACGACCGGATACGCCATCAACCCGGCCCGGGACCTTGGGCCGCGAATCGCCCACTTCCTGCTGCCCATCCCGGGCAAGCGCGACTCGGACTGGAGCTACGCGTGGATTCCGGTCCTCGGGCCCATCGTCGGCGGCGCGCTTGCCGCCGTTGTGTACTCCCTGACGTTCACCAACTTCATGCTGTAGGCCGACGCCTCAATCAGTACGGAACAGGAGCTTGTTCATGGCGAAGTATGTTGGGGCCCTGGATCAGGGCACGACCAGCACCCGGTTCATGGTCTTCGATCACAGCGGACAAGTCGTCGCGCTGCATCAGAAGGAACACGAGCAGATCTTTCCGAAGCCCGGCTGGGTCGAGCACGATCCGGCCGAGATCTGGGCGCGCAGCCAGGAAGTCATCCGCGGCGCGCTCGACAAGGCGGGACTGAAGGCATCCGATCTGGCTGCCGTCGGGATCACCAACCAGCGTGAGACGGCCGTCGTCTGGGACAGGAAGTCCGGAAAGGCGGTCTACAACGCGATCGTCTGGCAGGACACCCGGACCGACGAGATCATCAATGAATTCGCCCGCGACGGCGGTCAGGATCGGCTTCGTGCCAAGGTCGGCCTGCCCCTCGCGACCTACTTCTCCGGCCCCAAGGTCAAGTGGATCCTCGACAACGTCGACGGTGCGCGCGCCAGGGCCGAGGCAGGCGATCTGCTCTTCGGCAACATCGACTCCTGGTGCATCTGGAACCTGACCGGTGGCGTCAACGGTGGCGTCCACGTCACCGATGTGACGAACGCCAGCCGGACCATGCTGATGAACCTCGAAACGCTGGACTGGGACGACGAGATCCTCAGCCTGATGGGCATCCCGCGCTCCATGCTCCCGCCGATCAAGGCCTCGTCCGAGGTCTATGGGATGGCGACCGGCGAACTCGCCGGCATCCCCGTCGCCGGGGACCTTGGCGATCAGCAGGCGGCCCTCTTCGGCCAGACGTGCTTCTCCGCCGGTGAGGCGAAGAACACCTACGGCACGGGCTGCTTCATGCTCATGAACACGGGCACGAAGATCGTCCCGTCCAAGAGCGGCCTGCTGACCACGGTCGGCTACAAGATCGGCGACAAGCCGGCGGTCTACGCCCTTGAGGGCTCGATCGCGATCACCGGCGCCCTCGTGCAGTGGCTTCGCGACAACCTCGGGATGATCACGTCGTCCGCAGAGGTCGAAGCACTTGCCGGCACGGTCAAGGACAACGGTGGCGTTTACTTCGTCCCGGCGTTCTCCGGCCTGTTCGCACCGTACTGGCGGAGCGAGGCTCGCGGCGTCATCGCCGGCCTGACCCGTTACGTCACCAAGGGCCACATCGCGCGTGCCGTCCTCGAGGCGACCGCGTGGCAGACCCGCGAAGTCCTGGATGCCATGAACGCCGACTCCGGCGTGGAGCTGACGGCCCTCAAGGTCGACGGCGGCATGGTCTTCAACGAGCTGCTGATGCAGTACCAGTCGGACGTCCTGGGCGTTCCGGTCATTCGACCGAAGGTTGCCGAGACGACGGCCCTCGGGGCGGCCTACGCGGCCGGCCTGGCGGTCGGCTTCTGGGCCGAGGTCGAGGATCTGCGGGCCAACTGGGCGAAGGACAAGGAATGGACACCGTCCATGGACGAGGCCGTTCGCGAGAAGGAATATCGACTCTGGAAGAAGGCCGTCACGCGGACCTTCGACTGGGTCGAAGTGGCTGAGCGCGAGCTCGTCCTGGTCTGACCAGGCAGTCTCAAGCAGACCCGAACAGGGAGGTGGCGGCGTGAGTTTCACTCGCGCCGCCATTCCTTGCCCATGAGCCCGGCGCAGTCCTTCGACATCCTGATCATCGGTGGCGGGGCCACCGGGGCCGGTCTCGTCCGGGACTTTGCCCGGCGCGGCCTGCGCAGCCTTCTTGTCGACAAGGGCGATCTCGGCAGCGGCACCAGCGGACGGCACCACGGCCTGCTCCACTCCGGCGGGCGCTACGTCGTCAAGGACGCCCTCGCGGCGCGCGAGTGCATCGACGAGAACCGGATCATCCGACGGATCGCGCCGGCCAGCGTGGAGGATACCGGCGGTTACTTCGTCGCCACCCCCGACGACCCCGACGAATACGTCGATGCGTTCGCGGCAGCCTGCCACGCGTCCGGTGTTCCCTGCGAGGAGGTCCCGGTCGCGGAACTCCTGCGCCGCGAGCCGGCCCTCAACCCCGCGATCCGGCGGGCCTTCCGCGTGCCGGATGGCGGGCTGGAGCCGTGGGGACTCATCGAGGCGACCGTCGCCGACGCCCGTGCGCGCGGCGCCCAGATCTGGCCCTACCAGCGTGCGGTCGCGATGGAGCTGACGGCTGGAGGACGGATCGTGTCGGTCGACCTTGCCGATGAGCGCAGCGGCTCGGTCACCACGGTCGCGCCGCGCTTCGTCGTCTCCGCAGCCGGCGCGTGGGCGGGCAGCGTCGCGGCGCTGGCTGGGATCAAGCTGTCGATGGCACCCGGCAAGGGCACGATGCTCATCTTCAACCAGCGCATGACCGATGCCGTCATCAACCGTTGTCATCGGCCGGCCGACGGGGACATCATGGTGCCGGTCCACGAGGTCGCGATCCTTGGGACGACGGAGATCACCGTCGACGATCCGGACGTCTACGGCATCGGCCGGGACGAGGTCGCGCAGCTGATGGTAGAGGGCTTGAAGCTCTTCCCCGACCTCGCCCGGATGCGTCTCCTGCGCGCCTATGCCGGCGTCCGGCCGCTGTACAAGGACGATCAACCGGCCGCGGCGGTCAAGGACGGCCGGGAGATCTCCCGAGCGCACCTGATCATCGACCACGAGACCCGCGACGGGGTCGGGAATCTCGTGTCGATCGTCGGGGGCAAGATCACCACGCACCGGCTGATGGCGGAGCAGACGGTCGACGCGGTGTGCGCGAAGCTGGGCGTGGCGGAGCCGTGCACGACCGCCGAGGAGGTGCTACCGGGGCAGGGCGACGCGGCGTCGTACTGGCTTGGCCATCGATTGGCCGAGCACGAGGAGGACGGTGGCGGGGACGCGGACCTCATCTGCGAGTGCGAGATGCTCACCCGCGCCTCGCTCGACCGCTTCCTGGACGCCCGCTGGCCGTGCAGTCTCGACGATGTCCGACGGGGCACGCGACTCGGGATGGGTCCCTGCCAGGGCGGCTTCTGCACGTTCCGGGCGGTGGGTATCGTCGCTGAGCGGAGCGCGACCGGCACGCTGCCCGCGCAACCCGAAGGACTCTCGCCGGAGGCGGTCGACCAAATCCTGCTCGACTTCCTCGACGAGCGGTTCCGAGGTACACGGCCCATCGCCTGGGGCCGTCAGCTCCAGGAGCTCTGGATCACGGCCGGCCTGTATGGCGGCGTGCTCGGGCTGGAGTCGCTGAGCGCGGGATCGCGGCCGCCGACCGCGGAAATCGCACCGGCCATCGCCGCGGAACGGGAAACGGTCCATGCCCAGGGCTGACGTGGTCGTCATCGGTGCCGGCCTCGCCGGGCTGACCGCTGCCATCGCGCTGGCCGATGCCGGGGCGCGGGTGGAGCTCGTCGCCCGCGGGCACGCTGCGACCCACTGGACACCGGGCGGTTTCGATTGCGCCGCGCCCCCGAGCGCGCCGACGTCGACCGTCGGGATCGAGCGACTCGCGGCCCGGGAAGGCCACCCCTACGGCATTCTGGCCGGCGACGTCCAGCCCGGCCTGGCCTTCGTTCGGTCGATCGTCGGCGAAGCAGGTCTGATGTACCGCGGCGAGCTTGAGGACCTACTTCGTCCCGTCCCGACCGCGATCGGCGGCACCCGTCGCGTGGGGATCGTGCCGGCGGGGCAGGGGAGCGCTCTCGATCGCTGGTCGGCCGATGAGCGGTTGATCGTCTGTGGGATCACGGGCTTCAAGGACTTCTGGCCGTCGCTGATCGCGGCGAGCCTGGCCCGGCCGAGTGTCTGGTCGAGCGCGAGTGCCGGCGCAGGCGATGGCCTCGCTGCGGACGCCGATCCAGACGATGATCGCCCTGCGCGGGTCGAGGCGGTCAGTGTCGGCCTGCCTGGCCAGGCCGGTCGACGGAGCATCAACGCGATGGAGCTCGGGCAGGCCTTCGACGATGCGGCGTGGCGGCGCGAGGCTTTCGGCCGGATCGCCAGAGCGGTGGAGGCCAGCGGCCATGGCCCGGGCCGGATCGCCATGCCGGCGGTCCTCGGCATCGCCGATCATGCGGCCGCGATGGCAGATGCGGCGGAGATCCTCCCGCTGGCGATGTTCGAGGTCCCCCTGGTGCCGCCAAGCCTGCCCGGCCTGCGCCTCTACGCCGCACTGCGCGGGGCGTTCCTTCGTCGAGGTGGGCGCCTGTCGATCGGTGAGCCGGTCATCCGAATGGAAACCGACGGCCGACGGGTCACCGTGGTCGTCCTCTCGGCAGCGGTCCGCGAACGCCGAATCGGGGCCGGCGCCGTGGTCCTCGCGACGGGTGGGATCGCCGGTGGCGGGCTGATCGGTCTTGCCGATGGCCGGCTTCAGGAGCCCGTGCTGAACCTGCCGGTCGAGGCACCAGGGGTAGAGGACTGGCTCGCAGAGCAGGCGATGTGCGACGACGGTCACCCGCTGGAGCGTGCCGGGGTCCGGACGGACGCGCAGCTTCGTCCCATCGACGCCGCAGGCGATGTCGTCTATGACAACGTGGCCGTCGTGGGTAGCTTGCTGGCTGGCCAGCGAGCCGTCGCCGAACGCTGTGGCGACGGGGTGGCCATCGCCAGCGGTTGGCGGGCGGCAGCCACGCTGGGTTCGTCATCGGGCGCGGCTCTGCGCGGGTCCCTCCAGCCCACCGTTGCCGGGAGCAGGATATGACGATCCAGGACCTGGTGCGCGAGGCGACCTACCTCGACGTCGCGATGTCGGCCGACAGTTGTCTCAAATGCAACGTCTGCAACACGGTCTGCCCGGTGTCGCGGGTGACCGACCTCTTCCCGGGCCCCAAATACGTGGGTCCGCAGGCGCAACGCTTCCGGCTCGGGACGACCCTCCCGCCGCAGAGCGATGTCGCGCCACACGACGCCTCGCCGGATCGCTGGGTCGACTACTGCTCCGGCTGTGGGATGTGCACGCTGGCCTGTCCAGCCGACGTGAAGATCGCCGAGATCAACAACCGGGCGCGAGCCGAGATGAAGGCCGGCCACCGGCCAAAGCTGCGGGACTGGCTGTTCGGGCAGACGGACCTCGTGGGTCGGCTCGGGGTCATCTTTACCCCGATCTCCAACTGGTCGCTCCAGAACGGCCTGATCCGATGGGTCCTGCAGGTGGTCATGGGTATCCACCGCAAGGCCCCGCTGCCGGCCTTCGCCAGGCGCACCCTGCGATCGCGGCTCGGCCGCGTCGATTCGGTGACACTGGCACGACGAGGGATGGACGCAGCAGGGCGGGCCAAGGAGCCTCCGCCGGATCGGGCCGTCGTGCTCTTCCACGGCTGTGCCGCCAACTACTACGAGCCGCACGTCGCGCTCGCGGCGATCGAAGTCCTGCGCAGGAACGGCTACGAGACGATTGTCCCGGAACAGGTCTGCTGCGGACTGCCGCTGATGAACAACGGAATGTACGTCCAGGCGCGCAGCCGGGCGCACAGCAACATCGACGTCCTGGCCGACTACGCCCGTCGCGGGTATCGGATCGTCGGGACCTCCACGTCATGCACGCACACCTTCAAGGCCGAATACCGCGAGATGCTCGACATCGACGACGAGGACGCCCGGCTGGTCGCCGAGGCGACCTGGGACATCTGCGAGTTCCTGGTCGACCTGCACGACGACGGTCGCCTGGACACGCGCTTCGGGCGGCTCGATGAGACGTTGCCATACCATCCGCCGTGTCAGCTCAAGGGTCACGGCATCGGGATCCCCGCGATGGACCTGTTCGCGCTGGTGCCCGGCCTGCAGGCGATCGACATGGACCACGACTGCTGCGGCGTCGCCGGCACGTACGGGCTGAAGAAGGAGAAGTACGACATCGCGATGGCCGTCGGCGACCCACTTTTCAAGCGGATCCGCGAGACCGACTCGGCCCAGGCGGCGTGCGACTCCGAGACCTGCCGCTGGCAGATCCAGACCGCGACCGGCCGGCCGACGCGCCATCCGGTGGAGATCCTCGCCTCGGCCTACGCGGCGTTCTCCGATGCGCCTGCCGCCTCGGCGACCGTCGGTGCCCCGGAGAGGGAACCCGTCACGCCCGGTCGATGACGGACCTCGTCGTTGGCGGTGGAGCGGTGGGGACGCTGCTGGCCTGGGCTCTCGCGACGGGCGGGCGCGAAGTGGCCATCGTGCGACGGCGACTCGACGGCCCGCCGCGTCCGGCCCGGATCACGATCGTCGATGTGGCCGGTCGGCGTGCGGACGCGTCGGTCACGGAGGTCGGCCGACCGTCAGACCTGAGCGCAGCCCCGGCCCTCATCGTCTTCGCGGTCAAGATGTTCGATCTGGCCGAGGCGGTCGAATCGTGTGCCGTTTGGTCGTCGTCGACCGCCCTGACCGTCTCCAACGGGATCGGCGCGGAGGAGATCGTCGGCGGGCTTCGTGAAGCCCGCCTGATCGCGGGCTCGGTGACGTCGGCCGTGGAGATGGGGCCGGACGGCGCAGTCGCGCGGCTCAACCGAGGCGGCATCGGATTGGCCCCGGTCGCGGGCGACGTGGGGCCGCTCATCACGGAGATCCTGGAGGCCGTTGCGGGCGCGGGCCTGCGGGTGGCCCGCTGCGATGACGCGGCGGCGATGAAGTGGTCCAAGCTCGTGGGCAATCTCGTGGGCAATGCGACGAGCGCCATCCTGGACCTGTCGCCGGGCGAGATCTATGCCGATGCAGGCGCCTACCGGATCGAGCGCCGGCAGCTCCTGGAGGCCTTCGCCGTCATGCACCGGCTCGGGCTGGATCCTGTTCCACTGCCCGGCGCCGACATCCGACTGCTCCGCCTCGGATTGCGCCTGCCCGTCCAGCTTGGCCGGCCGATCATCCATCGGGTCGTCGCCGGTGCGCGCGGCCGCAAGGACCCATCGCTCCGGCTACACGCCAGATCGGGCTCGGGCCCGTCCGAAGTAGGATGGCTCAACGGAGCGGTGCACCGTGAGGCCAGGCGGCTGGGTCGCCATGCGCCGGTCAATCGGCGCCTGACCGAGCTCGTGGAGGAGGTCCTCGCCGACCCGGACCGCAGGGACTGGTTCCGCGGGCGCCCGGATCGGCTCGTGGCAGACGTCGAACGGCCCGCCTGACGCGCTCATGCTCGCCCCCGGGGCCACATCGCCGACCCTATACTCGCGACCCATGAACGTCGGTGAGCTCGCCATCGCCGCTGTCGTGATCGGGTTCGCCTACCTGATCGGTGGCATCCCGTGGGGCGTGGTGCTGGCGAAATTGACCGGTGGACCCGATCCCCGAACGATCGGCAGCGGCCGGACCGGTGGCGCGAACGTGATGCGTGCGCTCGGCCCGCGCGTCGCCCTGGCGTCCGGGGTCCTGGATGTGCTCAAAGGGGTGGTCGCCGTTGCCGTGGCGATCGCCGTCGGGGCCGGCCTGCCCGTCCAGATGCTGGCAGCGTTGGCCGCCATCCTGGGTCACAGCCGCTCGGTCTTCATCGCATTCGGCGGTGGGCGGGGGATCGCCCCAGCCCTGGGTGGCCTGATCGTCCTGCAGCCGATCGCCGTCCTCGTCGTTCTTCCCGTGTTCATCGTGGTCCTGCTCGTGGGGCGCTACTCATCGCTCGCATCGCTCACCGCGACGGCACTGGGGGCCGTGACGGTCATCGTGATGGTGATCTCGGGCAGCGTCTCGCCGCTCTACGCGGTCTATGCCATCGCCACTGCCGGGATGATCTGGCTATTCCACCTCGACAACATCCAGCGGCTCCTCGCGGGTTCCGAGCGCCGGATCGAGTTCCGGCGACCGTAGGTTCCCGGCGGGGCGTAGCCGTTGGCACGGTCCGAGCGGACCAAGGGGTGAGCGCGGGCTGGTGCTAGACTCCCGGTGCGTCGGGGCGTGGCGCAGTCTGGTAGCGCACCAGTCTGGGGGACTGGTGGTCGTGGGTTCGAATCCCGCCGCCCCGACCAAATCCCCGCACAAATGGCACTTCCTGGGACGAAGTGCGCCCGGCGAGTGACCGCAACGCGGTCAATCGAACGCCCATCCGTCGGGCTCGGAGAACCTTGGGACGCTCGAAGAGCCTGCGGCGTCCGACTCCGCCTCGCATTCGGGTGACAGGTTCCATTTCGTTCATGTAGATTTAGCGATCCGCCCCCCGCGCGAGTGATGTTCCTGTACTTGGCGGCCGGGTAATCTCAAGCGTTTGGCGGGAGGCCCTGGGGCGTAGACTGACGATTGGCCTTCGATGCATCCGGGAGGGAGCATGTGCGAGACAGCGTCTCGCGAAGATGGCGCCACGCAGGAATCGCTGCTCATCACGATTGAGCAGTGGCGCGGGGCGCTGCCGCTCAACGCTGTCCAGGAGGTCGTCAGCGCGGTCGCGATCACGCCACTCTCTGGTGCACGCGGTCCGGTGCTCGGATATGTCGACGTGCGCGGCGATATCTGCCCGGTCATCGATGCCCGTCGGATCCTGGGCCTCCGGCGGCGAGCGCTGCGTCCAAGCGACCGGATGGTGGTCCTGGGTCTCGGGCGGAGCCGTCTCATCATTCCGGTCGACGAAGCGAGCCGTGTCTGCCGTGTACGGGTCATCGAGAGCGGGGCAACGGAGGCGGTTCCGCCGGATCAGCTCGGCGGGCCGGCGGGTCTCCGGGCAGCCAGCATCGACGAGCCGAGCGGCGAGATCGTCGTCCTCGTCGATCCGGTGGCCGTGTTCGGGCGTTTCGCGCGGGGGCGTCTGACGACGACACCGACAGGAGTCGGATCGGCTGCAAGCGGGTGACTGCGTCGACTGACCTGGCGGCCGGATCCATGCCCCGAGCATCAGAACGTCACGCTTCGGGCCCGTCGCCGGTGGATGGCGCGTTCGTGGACCGGGTCGGATCGCTCTTGGAGTCCCGGACGGGCCTGGTGTTCCCAGGCGGCCGGAGGGCACTGCTCGAGCGAGCCGTCGCGACGTGGCTGGATGCCACGGGATCATCACCCGGTGCGGTCGCGCTCGAGCTTCTCGCCGAGCCGGCCGGCGCTGCCTGGGATCGGCTGGCCACCCTGGTGACCGTCGGCGAGACGTATTTCTTCCGGCATCGCGAGCAGTTCCTCGCGCTCCGCCAGCTCGCGCTCCCGTTGCTCACTGAGGCTCGGCGGAACGTTCATGCCCCGGTTCTGCGTGCGTGGAGCGCCGGCTGCTCGAGCGGCGAGGAGGCCTACTCCCTCGCGATGCTGTTCGAAGACGTCCTCCCGGACCGGGCTCGCTGGCAGGTCCGGGTCGTCGGGACGGATATTGACGCCGAGGCGCTCGAGCGCGCCCGGGCAGGCCTTTACGGCCGGTGGGCGTTTCGGGCGAGCGGTGACGAACGAGCTCGCTGGTTCCGGGCGGGGCCGGGGGGCGAACAGATCGACGGGCGGATCCGGGATCTCGTCACGTTCGAGCGGCACAATCTCGCCGACCCGGCGGCTACCTCGCCGGCAGCGCTCGGGGGTCCAGCCGACGTCGTGGTCTGTCGCAACGTGACGATCTACATGAGTCCCGACGCGACGCGTTCGGTTGTCGCGCGACTCTTCGACGCGCTCGCGCCGGGTGGCTGGCTGCTCGTCGGGCCCGTGGAGCCCTCGACCGAGCTCTACCAACAGTTCGTGCCCCACCACGTCGACGGGATCACGCTCTACCAGCGGCCGCTTGACGAACGGCCGCGTCGCGTTCCGCATCCCGTCGCGGCGAGCATGACGAGTGCGCCCATCGCGCCGCCCGTCGTCGCGCCGCCCGTCGCCGGCCCTCAACCAGTCGATCCCGCGCCGCGAGCCACCGTCGTGGATCCTCGAACCCTCGTGGACGAGGCGCGCGCCCTGGCCGATGCGGGCCGACTCGACGACGCGCTGGCCCGCTGCCGACTGGCGCTGGCGCGCGATCGGCGGCTCGTGGGCGGGTACGTTCTCCTGGCGACGATCGCCGAGGCGCGCGGGGACCTCGAAGGTGCCTGCCATGCCTTTGGGCGCGCCGGCTACCTGGAGCCGGGCGATCCGGTCACCCAGTTCCGGCTCGGCCTTCTCGAGTGGCGGCGCGGGCGGACCACGAAAGCGCGAGGGCGGCTGCGGGCTACGTTGACCCTGCTCGACGGGCTGCCGGATGAGCGGCTGCTCGACGAGCGGGACGGCCTGACCGTGGCTCGCGTTCGCACCGTTGCCACGACGCTGCTGGTGTGATGAGATGAGCGACGAGCAGGCGACGGCGATCCTCGAGCGTCGGGCGCGGGCGCTGGCGCGACCGATGACGCGCGCCGGAGAAGGGCGGGGCGAGTCGCTCGTCACGTTCACCCGCGGAGCTCGCTACGCGCTCCCGGTCGCCTCCATTCGCGAGATCCGAGCGTACCGGCCGCCGCAGCCCCTGCCCGGAGCACCGGCGTTCGTCGTCGGGCTCGTGGCCGCGCGGGGCGGCATCGTTCCGGCCGTCGACCTCGGGACGTACTTCGGGACTCCAGCCGCCGGTGAGCCGGAGGTACTCGTCGTCGTCGCCGCCGGCGCCCTCGAGGTGGCCCTCCTGGCCGACACCGTCGACACCGTCGCGGACGTCCCGATGGCGTCCCTGGGGCGTTTGCCGGCAGGAACCCCGCCGCTCGCCCGGGAATACGGGACCGGGCTGGCGCCCGGGGCCGGCGTGATCCTCGACGCGACACGCCTCCTGCGGGGGATCGCGTCCTCGCTCCAGTTTCGGGACGTGGGGAGTCACGGACACGGAACACCGACGTCAGACGAGAAAGGCACCACATGAGAATGCAGAGCCTGCGAGCCAGGATCGCCATCGTCTTTCTTCTCTCCGTCACCCTCATCGCCGCCGAGGTCGGCGCGATCGTCGTCCTGACCGACCGCGTCGACACGGACGCGAATGTCGTGGAAGTGGCCTCCTTGGAGCGGGGCCGGGTCCAGCGGCTCGCGAAGGACGTCCTGATCCTGGCCCGCGTCGAGGACGAGGCGGCCCGCGCAAGCCTCGAAAAGGTGTCGTCCGATTTCGACCGCGCCCTCAACGCCCTGATCGACGGCGGCGACGCGCCCATCCCGAGGGGTTCGGTCTCGCTGCTGCCTGCGACCGGGGCCATTGCCTCCCAACTCACCGCGATCCGGGAGAGGTGGACCGCATTCCGCGCCGCCACGACGGCCGTTCTCGACAGCCAGCGCGGGTCGTCCGCCTTCGAGTCGGCGGTGGACACGGTGATTCGGACCAACACCCGCTTCAACGTCGACCTGGAGGTTGTCGTGGATGCCGCGAGCGAGGACCTCAGGGCCAGCGTGAACCTGCTCCGGCTGATCACGATCTGCGTCGCGACTCTCACGCTCATCGTCATCGTCGGGGCCTGGTCCTGGTTCGGACGCCAGGTGGTGCGGCCGGTCGAGGACCTCGCCCGGGCCACCCGCCGGATCGCCGCCGGCGACCTCTCCGAGCATCTCGATCCCGTCCACCGGTCCGATGAGATCGGCGCGCTCGCGGGCGCGTTCGGGGAGCTGTCCGAGAGCCTGCGCGGCAATCTCCGCGCGCAGGGCGAGGCGGCCGCCAGCCTCAGCTCCGCGTCGTCCGAGATCCTCGCAGCGGTCAACCAGCTCACCGCCGGGGCGACGGAGGAATCTGCCGCGGTCACCCAGATCGGCACAACCGTCGAGGAGGTGCGGGCCACCGCCGAGGAGGCGGGCGAGCGCGCCCGGGCGGTGGCCGATGCGGCCGCCCGGAGCAGCGACGTCGCGATCGAGGGGCAGACTGCCGTGGCCACGGCTCGCCAGGGGATGATCGATCTGTCGTCCAGGGTCGACACGATCGCCCAGCGGATCCTGGCCCTCTCGGAGCAGACCCAGGCGATCGGTGAGATCGTCACGACGGTCACCGACATCGCAGACCAGAGCAACCTGCTCGCCGTCAACGCCGCGATCGAGGCCGCCAAGGCCGGCGAACAGGGTCGCGGCTTCGCGGTCGTCGCCCAGGAGGTGCGCAATCTCGCGGACCAGAGCCGCGAGGCGACCGCCCAGGTCTCGGGCATCCTGGGCGAGATCCAGAAAGCGGCGAACAGCGCCGTGCTCGTGACCGAGCAGGGGACGCGGGACGTCGCGACGGCCCTCGAGAAGGTGGAGCAGGCCGGAGCTGTCATCGACCAGTTGGCGGCCACCGCCGCCGAGGCGTCCGGCCTGGCACGCCAGATCGCCGCCTCGGCGGGCCAGCAGCGCGTCGGCGTCGAACAGATCGCGAGCGGTATCGCGAATGTCGGGCAGGTCTCGCACCAGACGGTCGCAGCCGCGCACCAGCTCCAGCAGGAGGCGGAGGGATTGACCCGTCTCGCCGATCACCTCGATGCGTTGACCCGGCGCTTCGTCCTGTCCGGTGATCCCGCTCGTCCCGGCGACGAGGCGCAGGCCAGACGTCCCTCCCGGTGAGCGAGCGGACCGAGCTCCAGGAGCGCCTCGCCGAGACCTTTGCGGTCGAGTTCGGCGAGAGGCTGCACGCGCTCGAGCGCGACTTGCTCGCCCTGGAGGCTGCCGAGGACGGCGACGCGAGACACGAGCTGATCCGCTCGCTCCTCCGCGAGGCGCACAGCCTGAAGGGGGCCGCCCACGTTGTCGGGCAGGCCGAGGTGGGTGTATTCGCGCACGCCGTTGAGAGCCGTCTCGAGGAGATGCGCGCGGATCGAGCTCCCGGCGAGTTGGCACTGCAGCCCCTCTTCGACGCCCTCGAGGCGCTGACCGCGCTGGGCGACCCGGCACGGGCAGCCCCGGTCGAGGTCGCGCCGCTCATCGACGGGTTGCGCGCCTCGAGCCGGCACGCCGAGGCGAGGGGGACGCCGATTCGCCAGGTGCGGCCGACCGCGCCGCCCCCCGGTCGCAGGCCGGCAGGTGCGAAGCGTCCGGGTCGAGCGCGGCCGTCCAGGGCGTCCGCCACACCCCCGGATGCGACGCTCTGGTCCCCGTCGGCCGAACCCCCGGGCGTCGCTCTCGACGACCGGTTCGGTGGTTCCATCCGGGTTCGCACGGAACATCTGGACGCGCTCCTGGCCCGCGGCGCCGAGCTGGCGGCCGCCTGGGATCGCGCGGCGAGCCGGCAGGTCGAACTGCGCAGGCTCCGTCGACTCGTCGGCGAGTGGCGACGCGAGTGGCAGCGTCTCCGGGGGGACGTGGCGAGGCTGACCGGCACCGGCCATGGCGATCCCGGGGTCCGCGAGGTCGTCGCCTTCGCCGCCGACGCGGGCCGCCGACTCGAGCGGCTTGAGCGAGACCTCGCCCGCGCGGTCGCCACGGGTGGGCTTGATCGCGGTCGGCTGGCCGCTCTCGCGGACGGTATGGGAACCGAGCTCCTGGACCTGCGACTCGTGCCGGTCGCGACGTTCTTCGACCGGTTCCCGCGGATGGTGCGCGACCTGGCGCGTGGGTCCGGCAAGCGCGTCGAGTTCCGTCAGGTGGGCTGGGAGACGGAGATCGATCGCCAGCTGCTCGAGCGGCTGACGGACCCGGTGATGCACCTGCTCCGCAACGCGGTCGACCACGGGATCGAGCCGGAAGCGGAGCGCGTGTCGGCGGGCAAGTCGCCGATCGGCACCGTACTCCTCGAAGCGAGTCAGCGTGGCGGCGGTATCCACATCGAGGTGTCGGACGATGGCCGCGGCATCGATCCAGCAGGTGTCCGTCGCGCGGCGATCGTCGCCGGCATCCCGGAGAGCGATCTCCCGCCTGCATCCGATCTCGCGGGGATACTGCGGCTCGTCCTGCGTCCCGGGGTCTCGACGGCCGGCCACGTCAGCGAGGTTTCCGGCCGGGGGGTGGGGCTCGACATCGTGCGCGATGCGATCGCCCGCGTCAGGGGGACGATCGAGGTCGCGTCGCAGCCGGGGAGCGGAACACGGGTGGGCCTCCAGCTGCCGCTGACGCTCGTCCTCGTCGATGTCGTCGTGGTCGGGGTCGGCAATCGTCGCTACGCGCTTCCGATCGGTTCGGTCGAACGCTGCGCCCGCGTCGTTCCCGGCGAGCTTACCGAGGTGAGCGGGCGGCCCGCACTGCAACTCGGCGGCGGACCCGTCGTGCTCGCCGACCTTGGCGAGCTGCTCGGCGGCCAGTCGGTCGACCCGGGCGCCGACGGCCGGCGGCTCGTCGCCGTGTTGAGGGCCGGCGACGAGCGCGTCGGCTTGCTCGTCGATGTCGTCCACAGCGCGATCAGGGTCGTGGTCAAGAACCTCGGAGCGCTGCTCGAGGCAGCGGGAGGATCGCCCCTCGTGTCGGGCGCCGCGATCATCGGAGACGACGAACTGGTGCTCGTCCTCGATCCGGGAGCACTCGCGCAGGCCGCCACGAGTCAGCGGCCGAGTCTGACGGCCCCGGGCTCATCGGAGCGCGTCGCACGTACGCCGCGCTCCGTGTCGATCCTCGTCGTGGACGATTCGGTCACCACGCGGACGCTGGAGAAGAGCATCCTCGAGGCGGCGGGCTTCGCGGTCGCCGTCGCGACCGATGGACTCGAGGCGCTGGCTGCCCTCCAACGCGAGCACGTCGACATCGTCGTCAGCGACGTGGACATGCCGCGCCTCGACGGGTTCGAGCTGACGAGACGGATCAAGGCCGACCCGCGGACGCGCGATCTGCCGGTGGTGCTCGTCACCAGGCTCGAGTCGTCCGAGCAGCAGGAGCAGGGCCTGGACGCCGGCGCGGACGCATACCTGCTCAAGCGCACGTTCGATCAGCGCGTGCTCCTCGAGACGATCCAGCGCCTCGTCGGATGACGAAGCCGCTGACGCCCATCCGCGTCGTCGTGACCGAGGACAGTGCGGTCATCCGGGCGCTGCTGACCGCCATCCTGGAGGAGGCGCCCGGGTTCGAGCTCGTCGCGGCCGTGCCGGATGGAGCGGCCGCCGTGGATGCCGTCGCGCGGCTCCGGCCCGCGGTGGTGACCATGGACCTCCACATGCCATGGCTCGATGGTGTCGAGGCGACCCGGCGGATCATGCGCGAGACGCCGACCCCGATCGTCGTGGTCACGGCGAGTTCCGAGGTCGATGGCCGGATGACCTACGACGCACTCGCCGCCGGTGCGCTCTCGGTCGTGGCACGCCTGGTCGGGCCGTGGGACGCGCGCTTCGCGACCCGGCGCGACGCGCTGCTTGCCGAGCTGCGGCTGATGGCCGGGGTGCGCGTCGTGCCGCGGATCGAGCGGGCGGAGCCGCGTGTGCCGATGCCTCCGCTCGCCCCGCGACGACCCGCTCCGCCCGTCCGGGTCGTCGCGATCGCCGCTTCAACGGGCGGGCCTGCGGCGCTGTACCGATTGCTCGGCGACCTGCCGCGGGACTTCGACGTGCCGATCCTCGTCGTCCAGCACATGTCGGAGGGATTCATCGGCGGGCTCGCGCGCTGGCTTTCGGACGTGGCTTCAAGGCCCGTGCAGGTCGCCGCCGATGGTGACGTGCTCGTCGGTGGCGCCGTCTTCCTCGCACCAGACGGTTCGCATCTGCGGGTGACCGCCGACGGAGCCGTTCGTGTCGACGCAGGCCCGCCCATCGGCGGTCACCGGCCATCGGCGACCGCGCTGTTCGATTCGGTCGCAGAGGTCTACGGGGACAGTGCGATCGGCGTCGTCCTGACGGGCATGGGCAGCGATGGCGTAGACGGCCTGACACGCCTGCGCGCAGCCGGCGCGGCGACGCTCGCGCAGGATGCCGCGAGCTCGGTCGTGTTCGGCATGCCGGGCGCTGCCGTGGAGGCTGGCGCCGTCGAGCGGGTCCTGACGCTCGATGACCTGGGCCCGACGATCACCGCGCTGGTGGTGGCCGGTCCCGACCGCCGTCGCGGCGGTCCTCGATGAAGGACACACGCAGGGCGAGCCGGCGCGCTGGCCGAGCAGAGCCGCGCGCGACCGAGGTACCGCCGGCGGAGCCCGCGCTCACCGCACCCAAGGACGCGCGGCCCGCCCCGCGCATCCTCGTCGCCGAGGACAGCCGCACCCAGGCCAGGATGATCCGGCTCGTCCTGGAGGCGCATGGCTATCGTGTCGTCGTCGTCGGCGACGGCGCGAAGGCCCTCGCGCGAATGCCGAAAGGTGACGTCGATCTCGTCCTCACTGACATCGAGATGCCGCTGATGGACGGCTTCGAACTCTGCCGCCGCCTCAAGGACGACCCACGCACGCGCCATGTCCCGGTGGTTGTCCTCACGCAGCGCGACCGTGTGACTGACATCATCCGCGGCCTTGAGGTCGGCGCCGACAGCTACCTGACCAAACCGTTTTCACCCGAGGATCTCGCGTCCCGGGTCGGACGTCTGCTCGGCGAGGTCGAGCTCTGGCGTGACCGGACCCGATCCCAGCGCCACCGCCTCGGCATTCCGTCGGACGAGCTGACCCTGTCATTCGAACGAACGCAGGTGGTCGAGGTCCTCATGGCCACTGCCGAGAGGATCGAAACGGAGCTGGCCACCGTCGGTGAGATCGGCCTCGGGCTGACGATGGATCACGACCTCGACCAGCTGCTCGGGATGATCGCCGCACGAACGCGCGAGTTGAGTGGCGCCACGACGGTGGCGATCGGCCTGTGCGACGACGCCAACGTCTGCGACGTGCGCGTGACGAGTGACGCGAAGGTCCTCCGCGATGGCTCGTCCGGCGCACCGTTCCCGTTCGCGCAGCTCGGTATCGCTCCGACCAGGCTCGTGACCCGCGACCACGTCCTCGTCTCGATCGCCGCCGGATCGTCGGCGGGTCTCGATGCCTGGCTTGGCAGGCCAGCTGACGGCGCGATGCTCCTGGTCGTGCCGCTCGTCGTCGACACGCGCCTCGTTGGGATCCTTGTCTCGAGCTTCGCCGAGGACCGGGCCTTCCGATCGGAGGAGCTCCGACGCTATCGAACGCTGGGGGACCAGGCCGCGGTGGCGATCGAGAACGCTCACCTCTTCGAGCGGGAGCGCCGCCTCCGCGAGCGGATCCAGCAGCTCCAGCGGGCCGCCGGCGATCTCGGGATCCGTCACGGACGCGAGGTGGCCAGCCAGCGCGCCGTCGACCTCGCCCGCGAGGCGCTGCGCGCCGAGTACGCGGCGCTCCTCGTGCCCGACCCTGATGGGGGCACGCTCTTCACAACCTCGGGTCATTCGGCGGCAGTGCTGCCGAGCCTCCACCCGCCCCTCGGACGGGGGCTGCTCGGCCTCGATCTCGAGCGCGGACAGGCCGTTCGTGTTCCCTCGGTTGCCGATGATCCCCGATCCGCCGGGGCGCCAGCGGGTCATCCGCCGCTCGAAGACCTGCTCATCGTCCCCGTCTATGGAGCGGATCGGCAGCTGGGACAGCTCTACGTCGTGAACAGCCTTGATGGTGGCTTCAACGAAGACGACGCGCAGCTGCTGCCGACCCTCGCCGAGCACGTCGGCTCGATGCTCGAGACTGGTGCCGCCATCGACGAGCTGCGCCATGCCCGTGCCGCGGAGGCGCGCCTCGGTCGGCTGCTCGACGAGTCGTCGGACGAGATCCACGTCGTCGACGCCGAGACGCTGCGCTTCGTCCAGACAAATGCGGTCGCCCGGCGCAACCTCGGCTACACGGAAGATGAGCTGCGCCGGATGACGCCCGCAGACATCCAGCCCGCGTACACGGCCGACGAGGTCGCAGCGATCATCACGCCGCTCCGAACCGGAGAGCAGGACCAGCTCCGGGTCGAGACCTCCCAGCGCCGGAAGGACGGCTCGACCTACCCGGTCGAGGTGCGGATCCAGTACGTCCCATCCGAGGAGCCGCCGGTCCTCGTCACGATCGTCCAGGACATCACCGAGCGGCGGGAACTCGAGAGCCACCTCCGCCAGGCCCAGAAGATGGAGGCGGTCGGTCAGTTGGCCGGCGGGATCGCGCACGACTTCAACAACCTCCTGACGACGATTTCCGGGTACGCGCAGCTGCTGGCGGGCGATCTCGATCCCGCCGATGAGCGACGCGCCAACGTGGAGCGGATCCTGGACGCGTCCGATCGTGCCGCGCGTCTCACCCGCCAGCTGCTCGCCTTCAGCCGACGCCAGGTTCTCCGCCCCAAGGTGCTCGACCTCAACGCCACCGTGCTGGGAATCGACGCGCTCCTGCGCCCGCTGATCGGCGACACGATCGTGCTCACGCTCGTGCTCGACCCGGATCTCGGCCTCGTACGGGCGGATCCGAGCCAGCTCGGGCAGGTGATCATGAACCTCGTGACCAACGCGCGCGACGCGACGCCCACGGGCGGTCGGCTGACGATCGAGACGGCGAACGTCGAACTCGGCAGCGCCTACGTCGCCAGTCACACCGAAGGGCAACCCGGACCGCACGTCATGCTCGCGGTGAGTGACACCGGGGTCGGCATGGATGCCGCGACTCGGGCCCGGTTGTTCGAGCCGTTCTTCACGACGAAGGAGCCGGGGAAGGGCACCGGACTGGGGCTCGCCACCACGTACGGCATCGTCAAGCAGAGCGGCGGCAATATCTGGGTCTACAGCGAGCCCGGCATGGGCACGACGTTCAAGGTCTACCTCCCCCGGGTCGAGGCCGACGGCAGCATCAGCCCGGCCATCCAGGGCCGGGTGCCGGAGACGCCCGTGGGTGGTGCGGAGGTCGTGCTCCTCGTCGAGGACGACGCCGAGGTCCGCGCGCTGTCCGAGAAGATCCTGGCCCGGCACGGCTACACGGTCCTCTCCGCGCCGGATGGACGGACGGCCCTCGAGGTCGCTGCAACGGCCGGCGCGATCGAGCTCCTCGTCACCGACGTGATGATGCCCGGCCTGCGCGGTCCGGAACTCGCGGAGCGCCTCGTCGCGCTTCGCCCGGGGCTCCGCGTCCTGTATGTCTCAGGCTACGCCGCGGAGGCGGTGGAAAGCCACGACTTCTTGCCACGAGATGAGCACTACCTCCAGAAGCCGTTCACGCCCGATGCGCTCGCCTGCGCGGTTCGAGCGATCCTCGATGCTCCTGGACGCGACCCCGCCGGGCCCTGAGGGCACATACCAATTCCCGGTTGCGTCCCCCTGACGTCCATCAAACTCGGGGTCGATACGCTCAGGTTTTCCGATCGACGGCCGCGACCGGGGCCGGTCACTCAAGGAGGTAGCCCTGGCCGAGCTCCACCGCAATCGAGCGGAGCGTCGCAAGCTCGGCGTTGGTCTCGATCCCCTCGGCGATCAGCTCGGGAGTCGGTCCGCAGGGCGAAGTAGACGATCCTCGCGACGGCGCCCCGCGGACCGATCTTCGCGAAGTCGGGCCGGAGCTGGATGATGTGACGGAAGCTCGCGAACCCGGCACCCGCGTCATCGACCGACAGCGGTCCGGTCGTCCCGTTCATGGCCGAGCCCGGTTGACCCCGAGCCCGACCCGCCGGCGAGCCCCCTCATCAGTTGGGCACCGCCGGCACGCAGCCTGCAAACGGCGCGCCCGGGATGCCCCCGCACCGACCAACATGACGACGTCGAATTCGCGTCTGATGATGGCGCCACGCATCCGCGCCAACGCGATACCGCCAAATGCCCGCCCCCGGAGCCGTAGGCGCTGTGCGCGTGCCGGATCAGCCCGGCGGGCTTCCCGGAGCCTCCGGTCCCGAGCCTCGCCACGCACGAACGAACGTGCGGGACCGGTGCGACGACCGCCGTACCGAGGTGCCTGGCTTCACAAGGGCGCCCAATGCTCCCCGGGCGGGCATATGGCGGAGTTGGGCCTTCCGGGGTCCATCTCGCCAGGTCGAGCGTGTCCGGGTCGACGTCCCAGGCCTTCTCACGAAGTAGAGTCGACCCAGTGATGACCCGAATGCAAGGCTATCTTTTTCCTGCCGAGCCGCGCACACTTCGCCGACCAGGATGGAGACAAGGGGGGCGTTCGCGTTTCCCGCCAGCGCGGCGTTCCACACACGGTCGCCTTCACCGTCGCGCAGGGCCAATGGCGAGACCGACCTTCCCGTAGCGCGCCTTGACGCGCCAATGATAAGGAGACCCCCGATGCCCAGGTTCATCACGTTCTTTTCGTACACCGGCGAGGCCGCGAAGGCGATGATCGAGCATCCGAGCGACCGTTCCGCCGCCGGAAAGGCGCTGGTCGAATCGCTCGGCGGCACGCAGGAAGCCTTCTACTGGATGCAGGGGAAGCACGACGGCTTCCTGATCGCGAACTTGCCCGACGGCGTGGCAGCCGCCGCACTGGCGGCGGCGGTCGGTGCCACTGGCGCCATCGTGGGCATCGAGACCCACCAGATCTTCGACCACGACGAGCAGGCAGCCATCGTCAAGCACGCTGAGACCGCCCGCCGGGGCTACAAGCCACCGACCGGCTGACCCCTGCGCTCGCGGCCGGCGCGCGATCCCGGTTCGCCGGCCAGCGCCGGCAGCGACGGCGATAGCGATAGATAGGCGCAGGGCGACGCCCGCGAGGCCTGAGCGATGGCCGGTTCGCGCTGGAGGCGTCAACCGCGAACGTCCGCGGTTGACGCTATCGCTGAGATCGGGGGACTGGTTCGGCCGGCACCAGCATCTGCACCCGGGCTGGGATCGGCTGGATCGAGATGTACTTGCCATCCCAGATCATCGCCTTGGGCTTGAACTCCCAGGGTGTGAAGAAACGCCGCAGCTCCCTGGGCGTGAGCTTCGTGTTGGGCTTCATGTCGTAGCCGTTCCTACTCTGCCGGCCGTACAGGGGACCGGTGACGCGCACGGTGAGAACGGTGAACGCAGATGTCACCGCCGGGTCCGCCGTGGCACTGAATCCGGCAAGGATCCAACCGTGACCGCCGTGGGCCACCGCGATCGCCACTGGCAGGTTCGTCTGGCGCAGCCGAGTCACCGCGGAGCGCAGGGCCCCCTCGAACGTCCCGGAGGCGACGAGTCGGTAGCGGTCATCCACGAAGTGGCGCAAGCCGGCCGTCCAGCCCTGCGGGTCGACCCCGGCCGCCTCGGGCAGGTCGTACCGGTTGCGTTGGCGCATCCAGTCGAAGTAGCGTCGCTGCGAGGCCGCGCGATGGTCGTCGTCCACCGCGACGATGTTGCGCATGATCTGGACGTCCGCCGCCGTGCACCACAGCCACGACTGCTGGGTCGTGAAGACGCCCGTGCGGTACAGGTCGATGTCGCCGTCCCACACCGGCAGCGATGTAGTGACAAGGGCCGGGCCGCCAGCGTCGACGCGGAGCGGAGCGGCGACCCACCCCCAGGCGATGCCAATGGCGAGAAGCACCTGAGCGAGGGTTCGAGCGCTTGATCGAGCGCGAGGCTTCACCAGGACCATGCGGACATCGTGCCCCAGATCATGGGATCGCGTCGGCGACCCGTGCGCGCGTTCACGTCTACGCTGGTCAGGACATGGGATGGCAAGCAGCGGACATGCCGGATCAGTCCGGTCGGGTGGTGGTGATCACCGGGGGCAATCGTGGACTCGGTCTGGCCGCCGCGCGTGAACTGGTTCGCGCCGGCGCGTTCGTGATCATCGGCTGTCGTGATCTCGAGGCGGGACGACGGGCAACGGAGCGCCTCGGGAATGCGCACGCGCAGGCGCTACCCCTCGACCTGGCTGATCTGGACTCCGTCGCCGCCTTCGCCGCGACCGTCCTGGCCCGCGGTGGCGGGCTCGACCTCCTGGTCAACAACGCCGGGGTCATGGCCGTCCCGAACCGGCTCGAGACGAAGCAGGGATTCGAGCTGCAGCTCGGGGTGAACCACCTGGGCCACTTCGCCCTGACCAGCGCGCTGCTGCCCGCCCTCAACGATCGGCGCGGGTCTCGCGTCGTGACGCTGTCGAGCCTCGCGCATCGCGGCGGAGTGGTCCGGTTCTCCGACCTGAACTCGACGCACGCCTACGAGGCCTGGACGGCGTACAACCAGAGCAAGCTCGCGAACCTGTTGTTCGCCCTGGAGCTCGACCGACGCTCGCGGGCTGCGGACCTCGACGTCGAGAGCATGGCCGCCCATCCCGGGATCGCACGCACCGAGCTCGGTCGGGCCGGGCCGCAACTGGGCGGCGGCGGTCTGGTCGGCCGGCTGACCGACCTCGCGTTCCGTCTGTTCGGTCAGTCTTCCGGGTCCGGCGCGCTGCCCATCCTGTATGCGGCCACGTCCGCTGATGCGCACGGCGGTGACTTAATCGGTCCGAGCTGGCCGGGGGAGATACGAGGGTCGCCGGTGCATGTTCGACCAGCCCGTCAGGCTGCCGACCCGGAGGCGGCAGCGCTCCTCTGGCGGATGTCGGAGGAACTGACGGGGGCGCACTTCGAGACCCTCTACGTTCAGGCAAGCGCTCGTGACGATCGGGCGGGGTGAGATCCGATCCCGGTATCCCGGCGTATCTCCTGAAGGACGGTCCTTGCCGATGCATGTCCCGCGTCGCGCCGTCCGACGTAACGGAGGTGCCCACGTGCGCTCGATCCGCATCCTGCTCTTGCTTGGTCTCGCGGCCATGATGACCTTTGCCGCGACCGCGACCGTATCCGCCACGGGCGGTCGACCGCTGAGCACGACCTTATCCGGGGCGGAAGAAGTCCCAGGTCCGGGCGATCTCGACGGAACGGGCGTTGCCAGGATCACCGTCAATCCCGGGCTTGGGAAGGTCTGTTTCTGGCTGAACGTCGCGAGCATCGCACCCGCCACCGCGGCGCACATCCACGTCGGCGACGCCGGGGTCGCCGGTCCGGTCGTCCGCGGTCTCATCGCTCCGACCTCTGGCAGCTCGAGCGGCTGCGTCGACGTGACCCGTGAGCTGGCCAAGGCGATCATCCAGAACCCGTCCCACTATTACGTGAACGTCCATAACTCGATCTATCCGGCTGGCGCCGTGCGAGGCCAGTTCGGCGACTGACCGCTGAGCGATCTACCGGTCATCGACCGCCGGGAGCTCCTGCGGCTCCCGGCGTCGTCATGCGTGCCATGATGTCGATGCCCAACGTGTCGATGGAGGGAAGCCATGGCGCAGCCGCCCGAGGACCGACGCCCCGTGCCCGAGGACCCGACCCCGGATCCGCCCGTGGTGCCAGTGCGCGATGACCAGCCGACCATCGCGTGGTCCCCGCCGGAGATCGGCCCGATCGCGCCCGCGGAAGCGGCCATGCCCGAGCCTGGGGAAGCGGGCCCGGTGCACCCCGAGTCCGCGGAAGCAAGCCCGGTGGACGCCGACCCCGAGCCCGACCCGCCGGCGAGCCCGCTCATCAGTTGGGCACCGTCGGGCACGCAGCCTGCGAATGGCGCGCCCGGGATGCCCGCCGCGCCCGGCAGTCCGATCGTGGGCTGGCAGGTGCCGGACACGACGCTCGCCCCATCGGGCGTTGAAGGCTACGTCACGGCGACGGTCTGGGCCCGCCTCGTCGCCTATTTCATCGACGCCTTGCTCATCGGGATCATCCCGGCCGTCCTGGGCCTGGCCACGACCGACTACGGGGCGCTCATGCGTGAGGTGGTCGAAGCCAGCCGGGCGGGTGGGACGGCGGTCGTCACGGTACCGCCTACCCTCGCGGCGGTTCTGATCACGATCGTCACCGTGGGCCTCAACTTCATCTACTTCGTGGGCTTCTGGACCGGGGATGGCGGGGCCACGTTCGGCATGCGCGGCCTGCGGATGCGGGTCGTGGACGCCGTCAGCGGTCGCACCCTGACCCTGGGCGCAGCCATTCGACGGTGGGTCGCCCTGGGGGCGCCGCTCTCCCTGCTGGCGATCATCCCGGCGCTGCAGTCCACGGCCGGGATCGCCGGGTTGCTGCTCGCGGTCGTGCTCCTCATCACGGTGGCCACGGATGCCCGCCGGCAGGGCCTCCACGACAAGTGGGCCGGATCCACGGTCATCCGCTCCACGGCCAGCGGCGCCGGGGCGACCGCTGTCGGCTGCCTCGTCCTGATCCTGCTCATCGGGGGCGTTGGCATCGTGGTCGCCGTTCTGGCCGCAGCGGAGGTGCTGCCCCAGATGGAGCCGTTCCTGCGCGAGATGCAGCAGGCGCTGCGCTGAGCGTCGAACCGGTGGACGAGCCGCTGACGGACATGGATCCGGCCGCCTTCCGGGCCGCCGCCCACCGGGTCGTCGATGTCATGGCGGATTACCTGGAGACGATCGAGCAGCGAGCCGTCTTTCCGGCGATCGAGCCTGGGTCGCTGCGCCCCCGATTCCCGGGCTCCGCCCCGGAGGGCCCAGAGTCGCTGGACGTCATCCTGGGCGACTATCACAGCCTCATCGAGCCGAACGCCACGCACTGGCAGCACCCGGGGTTCTTCGCCTACTTCGCGACCACGGCGTCCGGACCAGGGATCCTGGGCGAGATGCTGACGGCGACCCTGGGCCAGAACCCGATGCTGTGGCGGACCTCGCCGATCGGTACGGAGCTGGAGGAGGTCGTCATCGACTGGCTGCGCCAGGCGTTCGGGTTGCCGGAGACATTCGATGGCTTGCTCACAGACACGGCCTCCACGTCGTCGCTGATCGCGCTGGCCGGCGCTCGACAGGCGTCGGGATTCGATGTCGCGGCGAGTGGCCTGGCCGGTCGAGCGGAGCTGCCCTCGCTGCGCGTCTACGCCTCGACCGAGGCGCACAGCTCCATCGAGAAGGCGTGCATGACCCTGGGCCTTGGTCGGGCAGGACTCGTCCGGGTGCCGGCCAACGATCGATTCGAGATGCGGGCGGACGCCCTGGAGGGGGCCATCGCTGCCGATCGCGCTGCCGGTCATCGGCCGATCGCCATCGTCGCGACCGTCGGGACGACGTCATCCACCTCGGTCGATCCGGTCGCGTCCATCGCGGACATCGCCGAACGGGAGGGCCTGTGGCTGCACGTCGATTCGGCGTATGCGGGTGTGGTCGCGATGTTGCCCGATCGGCGCGGGCCGTTCGCCGGCTGGGAACACGCCGATTCCATCGTGGTCAACCCGCACAAGTGGCTGTTCACGCCACTGGATGCGTCGCTCCTGCTGTCGCGCCGGATGCCGGTCCTTCGCGACGCATTCAGCCTTGTGCCGGAGTACCTGCGCACGCTCGATCGCGAAACCCCTGGCCGCGACTACAACGAGTACACGCCGCAGCTGGGCCGGCGCTTTCGGGCGCTCAAACTGTGGATCCAGTTGCGCTGGTTCGGGCTGGAGGGCCTCCGTCGCCGCATCGAGCGTCACCTGGAGATGGCCCAGACGTTCGCCCACTGGGTGGACGACGACCCCGAATGGGAGCGGCTGGCGCCCGTTCCGTTTTCGACCGTCTGCTTTCGCTGGGTGGGGCGCGAACGCCAAACCGACGCGGAGCTCGATGCGCGCAACGCCGCCATCATGGATGCCGTGAATCGAACCGGCGAAGTCTTCCTGTCGCATACCCGTCTGGCTGGCCGCTTCACGATCCGGATCGCCATCGGCAACCTGCGCACGGAGCCGCGCCACGTGGAGCGGGCATGGGTGCTCCTGCGCGAGGCGGTGGCAGTGTCGTGAGGAAAGAGATCGAGACAGTGTTGGGCAAGGTCATCGATCGACTGCGAGCGCTCGACCTGGGCGATCCGTTCGAGCCGCGCGCGGCGGCCGCGATCGTCGACGCGGGGTTACACCGCCTGTGCGTTCCCGCGTCGGCGGGTGGCCTCGGAGCGACGATGGCGGAGGCGGCCGAGGTCCTCTTGGCGCTTGGGGCCGAGGACGGCGCGACCGCGCTCGGATTCGCGATGCAGGTCCACGTCACGGGTGCCATGCGCGATGCCTCGACGTTCCCCGAAGCGATCCGTGATGCAATCTATCGCACGATCGTCGCGGATGGTGCGTTGGTCAACAACGCCGCGACGGAGGAAGGCGGTGGCTCGCCGGCTCGTGGCGCGATCCCAGGCACGCAGGCGACGCAGGCGGCGGCGCCGGACGAAACGTGGCGGCTCACCGGGGAGAAGACCTGGACGACGTGGCTGCCAAATCTGACCTATGCCTTCGTCACGGCCCGCGTCGGTGCGGATGATCCGGCGGAGGTCGGGATCTTCCTGGTCGATCTTGCGACGGACGGGGTCCAGCGTGGCGAGGGCTTCGAGGCGATGGGCATGCGTGGCTCGGCTTCGGGTCGGTTGGTCCTGGATGGGGTGCAGACCACGCTCGTCCAGCGGCGCCGGATCGATGCGCCGGATCCGCGGGGCGCGGCACCGATGGCCTGGTTCGGGATCGCGATCGCGGCGTCGTACCTCGGGGTGGGGGAGGGTGCCCGAACCGCGGTGGCCCGATGGGGGCTGAACCGTCGACCCGGCGACGGATCCACGTCGGTCGCTGACGTCCCCAGCGTGCAGCTCCGGCTTGGTCGGCTGGATGCCGAGCTCCGCGCCGCGCGGATCGTCGTCCTGGACGTGGCGCGCCGCTGGGACGAGGACCGTGATGCAGGCGACGTCGCCCTGGCCAAGCTGGTCGCGACGCGCGCCGCCGTCAACGCCACGGACGAAGCGTTGCGGATCGCGGGCGGACCGGGCTTCCTTGCCGGTCGGCTTGAACGGGCGTTTCGGGACGCGCGGGCGGGCCTGATCAATCCGCCGCTGGAGGACGTGGCGCTCACAGGCTTCGGCAAGGCCGTCGTGCAGCGCGAAGGACCGTCGTAACCGACGATGAAGCGCGACCGTACGCGCTAACACGAGGAGTCGCCATGCGTTTCGGGCGGATCGGTGCCGCGCTGGTCGTGGTTGGTAGCGTGTCCGGGATCCTTGCCTGGGCAATGGGCTTCACGGGCACTGACGTCCGATGGGGAGAAGCGTGCTGGCAGTGGGCCGGGTGCGGCAACGTCGCAGGTGGTGGCCTGAGCGTCGCTCAGTGGATCGCGCCGATCGCCCTCACCTTGCTCGGTATCGGAAGTGCGCTCCTGAGCCTGGCTGAGCCGGATCCGCTGGTCGGCCGGGTCACCCGGATCGCCGTGGCCACCCTCGCCGTCGGCCTTGTGAGTTTATGTGGTCGCCAACCACCTGCCAGTTCGCGCCGGGTCAAACACGCTCGAGAACCCGCCGGTCATCGCATGGTTGGTCGTGGGCCTGTTGGGCACGATCCTCGGCCTCCTGCTGACCGGGTTGTCGCTCCTGCGGGCCCGGGGCCCTGTACGCGTGGCGGGCTCGATGCTTCTGGCCGGGCCGCTGCTCCTTCTCCTTGGTCAGATCCTCTCCAACGCGTCCGTCGGGGGCCTCGGCGGTCCGTTCGAGCGTGCTCTGGCGGCACCCGGTGCCGTCAGCCTCTTCTTCAGTGGCATCGTGGTTGGCGTGCTCGCGTTCAAGGGCGATACGCGGCGTGCACTGGGCGGCCGTAGACCGCGATAATGCCGCCATGCCACCGATCAACGAACTGACCCGCATCGAGCCCGTCCATCTGGAGCGATTGGAGCACCAGGGCACATTCACGACCGGACTGCTCCTGGAACGGTCGGAGACGCCGACCCGTCGGCAGGTCCTGGCCGACCAGGTCGGCGCCGACACGAACGACGTCCTGATGTGGCGCGACGAGGCGCTGATGCTCAACTTGGCGAGCTTCGGGCCGGCGGAACACCAGCTGTTGATCCAGGCACGGGTGGACGGGCTGCGCGACATCCTGGCCCTCTCGCTGGACCAGTTTCGCGACCGTCTGCACCGAGCGGCGACGGAGCTCAACACGGAGCCGCCGACGGATCTGGTCATCGGTGGCTGGTTGGACCAGGCCCGCACGCTCGAGGACGAGTAGGGCGCTCGACTCGGGGAACGCAGCTGCGGTCAACTCCGCTGCGTTCAACTCCGCTGCGTTCAACTCCGCTGCGTTCAACTCC
>Ga0163144_10003149_pt1 | contig 37657 bp, 28 predicted proteins | sample OliLak19BULKMAT1_FD_123175 | JGI IMG/M metagenome (GOLD analysis project Ga0163144, IMG submission 123175) | Freshwater microbial mat bacterial communities from Lake Vanda, McMurdo Dry Valleys, Antarctica - Oligotrophic Lake LV.19.BULKMAT1 | ecosystem: Environmental > Aquatic > Freshwater >...
CGACGCCGACACCGGGTGGGTTGGAGGTCGCGGCACGAGTTCATTCACGGACGACGGCGGGGAGACCTGGACGCAGGTGGTGGACCCCGACGGCCGGCTGAACCGGATTCGCGTGGTCAACGACTCCCTGGCCTTTGCGCTTGGCAGTCAGGTCTATCGCTACCGCCGCGCGTCGGTGCCTACACCTATCGAATCGCCTCTTCCCCTGCCGGAGGTATTCGTGCTCGACCAGAACTACCCTAACCCGTTTACCGAGTCGACTACCATCCGCTACACCCTCCACCGCGACACCTACGTGCGGGTGCGCGTCATCGACGCGCTCGGGCAGGACCTGCGGGTGTTGGCGGACGCGTATCAGGGGATGGGCGTGCATGACATTCGGTGGGACGGTCGCGATGCGTCGGGCCGGCGCGTGGCCGCAGGCGTCTATATGTATCTGATCGATATCGGAGACGCCACCGAGATGAAGACGATGGTGGCGCTCGGGCGGCCGGAGTAGCGATGCGACGCGCTCGATTTGGCGCAATCTCCCGGAAACGTCGCTTGTATTTCGAGGTGCGTTGGGGGATCATGAGGCAAAAATTGAGCATCCATGGTCATTTACGGAACCGCACTCCTGTCACTTTGCCTCCTGGCCGGCATGCTGGCTGGCGAGGCGCTGGGCTGGTTGATGGGGGTCGAGACCAACGTCGGAGGCGTGGGCATCGCCATGCTCCTGCTGATGGTAGTGACGGACAAACTGAAGTCTGCCCGGCGATTGCGGCCGGCTACTGATGAAGGCGTCTTGTACTGGAGCGCCATCTACGTCCCGATCATCGTCGCCATGGCCGCCAGCCAGGATGTCGCCCGTGCCATGAGCGGCGGAGCGGCTGCGATCGTGGCCGGCGTGCTGGTGGTGGCCGTGGCGTTTGCCCTCGTGCCTGTGGTCGGCCGGATTGGCCGCCCCGCCCCCACTACAGAATCCGGGGAAGAAGCGTGACCGAATTACTGAACGAGTTGCAGTTGGCGCTGACGTCCTACGCGCTGGTGACGGCCTTCGCGTTGGTGGGGCTGACGGTGCTGGTTTCCTACTGGTTTTCCCGGAGATTTACCGCCGGCCGGGTGCATGGCTCCGCCATCGCCATCATGATCGGGCTGGCGATGGCGTATGTGGGCGGCGTGATGACGGGTGGGTCTAAAGGCGTGGCGGATTTTCCGATGCTGGCGGGAGTAGGCTTGATGGGCGGCGCCATGCTGCGGGACCTGGCCATCGTGGCGACGGCCTTCGGCGTCCGGATGGAGGAGTTCAGGTCGACCGGGCTGAGCGGGGTTGTGTCGCTGCTCGCCGGCATGGTGTCGGCCTTTATCATTGGCGGAATAGTGGCGTACGTCGCGGGGTATCGCGATGCGGTGAGTGTGACGACCATCGCGGCCGGCGCGGCGACGTTTATCGTGGGGCCTGTGACGGGATCGGCTCTCGGGGCATCGTCCGACGTGATCGCCCTCAGTATTGCCGTCGGACTCGTAAAGGCGGTTGTGGTGATGATCGGGACGCCATTCGTGGCGAAGTATATCGGGCTCGACAATCCCCGTTCCGCGCTGATCTTCGGCGGGCTGGTGGGCACGACGAGCGGAGTGGCCGGCGGGCTCGCCGCGACCGACGCGAAGTTGGTGCCCTACGGCGCCATGACGGCCACGTTTTACACCGGCATCGGGTGTTTACTCGGTCCGTCTCTCTTTTATATGGTGATCCGGGCGCTTCTCGGCCCATAGGCGACGACCATGAAGTTATTTCACCGCGCATCCACACATGGTGATCGTATCGCATTCCGCACGCCAGACGCGGATCGCACCTACGACGAACTCGTGATCGCAGCGGAAGAAATCGCGGCGATGCTGCTTAACGGCGATGCTGACCTCGCGGAGGCGCGTATCGCCTTCCTCGCGCCGGCGGGCTTCGACTACGCGGCGGCGCAATGGGGCATATGGCGCGCCGGCGGCGTCGCCGTGCCGCTGAGTCTGTCCGCGACCCCGCCCGAGCTGGCGTATACCCTGAGTGATTCTGGCGCCTCGGTCCTCCTGGCGTCCGCTTCCCACGCGGCGTCGCTTGTATCGGTGGCCGCGGCGGCCGGCATCCCGCTCCTCACCATCGAATCCGCCGCCGGCACGGTGCGTCGCGCGCTGCCGGCGCTCGGCCCGGAGCGCCGCGCGCTGATGCTCTACACGAGCGGGACGACAAACAAGCCCAAAGGGGTGCTCACCACCCACGCGAATGTGGAGGCGCAGATAACGACCCTGATCGAGGCGTGGCGCTGGCGCGCGGACGACCGGATCCCCCTCTTTCTCCCCCTGCACCACATCCACGGGATCATCAACGTCCAGTCATGCGCTTTGTGGGCCGGCGCCCTCATCGAACCCTTTCCGAAGTTTGATCTATCCACCCTCCTCCCCCGGGTGGCGGTGGGCGCCTACACCGTATTCATGGCGGTGCCGACGATCTATGTGAAGCTCATCGAACACCTGGATGCCCTGTCGGAAACGGAGCGTGGGCCCGTGGTGGCGGGCTTCGGGCGGATGCGGCTGATGGTGTCGGGCTCGGCGGCGTTGCCGGCGAGTGTACACGAAGCCTGGACGCGGCTCACCGGCCAGAAGCTGCTGGAGCGGTACGGGATGACCGAGATCGGGATGGGGCTGTCAAACCCGTACGAGGGTGAGCGCCGGCCCGGGATGGTGGGCCAGCCCCTGCCCGGTGTCGAAGTGCGGCTCAAGGCCGAAAACGGCGCGATCATCACTACCGAAGGCGAGCCCGGCGAGATCCTGGTGCGCGGGCCGTCGGTCTTCCAGTCCTACTGGAATCGCCCGGAGGCCACGGCCGAGTCGTTTGAGGAGGGCTGGTTTCGGACGGGCGACATGGCGGTGGTGGAGGACGGTTACTACCGGATCATGGGCCGGCTGTCGGTGGATATCATTAAAAGCGGCGGCTACAAGCTCTCGGCTCTGGAAATCGAGGCTGTCTTGTTGGAGCATCCGTCCATACGCGAATGCGCCGTGGTAGGCATTCCGGACGCCACCTGGGGCGAAGCGGTATCCGCCGCCGTCGTGCTGGCGCCGGGCGAATTGCTTACGCTGGAGGATTTGCGCGCCTGGTGTGGGGATCGGCTGTCGAGTTACAAACGGCCGAGCCGGCTGCTGGTCGTGGGTGATCTGCCCCGGAATGCGATGGGGAAGGTGACGAAGCCGGCGGTGGTGGCCTTATTCAGGTAAGCATAGGGAAGTGACCAGGTCATCCAGGTGTCCGGCGAGCGCTTCCGTGAGGCGCCGGCGTTCGTAGGGAGCGCGGGTGGTCGCATCCCCCTGTGGGAGCGTGCCATTCATCCAGCCGCGCACCAGCATCGCGATGGCCTCGGCGATGGCGGGCACATTTTCCGGATCGACGGTGAGGGCGGCCGCGTCGCGGCTCAGCACATCGCGCGCGGCGCCATCCGGCACGAGCCCGAGGATTGGCTTCCGGGTGCCGAGGTATTCGTAGAGCTTGCTGGTTGAAATCTGCGCCTGCCCGGGCCCGGACCCCACCGTGAGCCACAGGATATCGGCTGCCACCACATGGCGTATGGCCTCGGGGTGTGTTTTGTAGCCCGTGGCGGTGACGATGGGGCCAAGCCCGAGGGATGCGATGAGGGCCGGGACGTACGCCGGCAGCAGACCGACGAAGTAGGCCTCCACCACATCTCGCCATTCCGGATGCCGATCGAGGACCCGGGCCAGGGCCTGGAGAAAGAAGTCGGGCTTCTGCCTGTCATAAAACACGCCGCTATATACAAACCGGCATCGTCTGTCCGTTCGTGCGGCACCGTCCTCCGTTCCGTGAGGTGGGTGAAAATCAGCGGCGTCGAATCCCTGGGGGAGCACGGTGAAGGCTTCGGGCGTAACGACGCCGGCGTGTCGGCCAAGCATCGCCGCGCGGATACGGTCGTTGATCGTAAAGATCGCGCCGGCGGCGGTCAAAGCGCGGCGTTCGAGGTGGAGGTGAGCGGCGCGGTGAAGCGCGGTCGGGTACACATGCCGGGGGTTGCCGACCCAGTCATCCCTGAAATCCAATGCCAGGGGGAGATGTGCCTCGGCGGCCAGGCGCTGGCCTATGAGCGCGGCGGTGTAGGGTGGCGCCGTGGCCAGGATGGCATCGAACGGCCGTTCGGCGAGTACGGCCCTGCCGCGGCGGAGGGCGGCCGGCATCCACCCGATTTTGTTGTCCGGCACGAACAGCCAGTGGCTGAGTGCGGCCAGTTTTCGGCGGGAGGATTCAGCGGGCAGGGCGACCTGTCGGGACCTGCCAAAGAGGCGCGTTGGGTCCAGGCTGGTAGTTCGATGGATCGGGATGCCGCGCTGCATCAGTTCGTCGAGCAGCGAGGCGTCGTAGGCGAAGTAGCCGGCGGGGTCGATCGTGAGGACTTCCGGCTGCCAGCCGAATTCGGGCAGGTACTTGACGAATCGCGCGATGCGTTGCACGCCGCTGAGCCCCATCGGCGGGAAATAGTAGGCAACGATCAACACCCGGCGGTCGGCGCGCGGCATCAGGCGTGGGACATACGGTTGGAGAAGCAGGTTCGGGGCGTTAGTTTACGGAGGAACGGCAGGGATTGCTATCGCCACAGGGTTAATTTGGACAAGCACATGGAGAATATCGGGACGATCGTGCTCGCGACGGGCGCGCTGGGCGCCGCGGCATTTGGGATTGTAGAGGCGTTGAAGTGGACGCGGATGGTCGGGCTCATCGGCTACAGCCGGCTGGTCTATCTTCTGGGCCCGATCTGGGGGACGCTCGAGCGCGCCTACGGATCGGCGTACGAGGAAGTCCTCTCGGGCCAGTACCGCGGGGATCACCGCGAGTTGGTGCGCATGATCCGGCAGGGCGTACGGATAGGGCTCACGGCGGACAACGCGCCGCGCGTGGCCGGCTTCCTGGGAGTCGTGGAAGGGGCCGATCTGGCGCAGGCCGCGGCCCGCCTCGGGGACGCCGAGACGATGTCGAAGGAGCACCAGCTCGTGCTCGGACGGTATGAACTGGCCGTGGATGCCCGGATCGAGTCCGCTCTGGCGATGGCTCAGAGCCAGTACGCCGGCAAGATGCGGACGCTCGCTTCCTTCATCGCCCTCGGAATCGGCGGCGGAGTAGGTATCTACCTTTCCGAGCCATTTCTGGGGTTGATGATCGGGATCGCTGCTGTGCCGCTGGCGCCCATCGCCAAGGATCTGGTCAGCGCACTCCAGGCCGCCACGATGGCATTAAAGAGGCCCGTATGACGTATGTCCTGGATTTTCGAGGCGCGAACGTCGGCGGCCCCGTGTTGCCGGGCCAGCTGGTCGAGGGCCGGCTGAGCGCGTTGCAGATGGCCGGGGACGTGACCTTCCTGCTGCACGGGTTTAACGTGGATCGGGCAGAGGGGAAGGCGACGCTCAAGCGTTTCGCCGAACATCTGACGATGGTCCCCCATCACGCTCTGGTGGCTACGTTGTGGCCGGGCGACCACTGGGCCGGCGCCTTCAGTTATAGCGCCGAGGGGCGCGATGCGGATGACACGGCGCTGGAGCTGGCGAAGTTTATCTATACCTACTTACGCAAAAGCACCCGCGTGTCATTCGCCACGCACAGCCTGGGCGCTCGGGTGGCGTTGCAGGTGATTAAGCTCCTAAAACCGTACGGTTATACGTTTGCGCAGGCCTGCCTGATGGCGGCGGCCGTGGACGACTTTAGTCTTGGCGATCCATCGCAATTTCGCGATGCGGCACGCGGCGCGCAGCGGGTGGCGGTGCTCGCGTCGCGGCAGGATCTGGTGCTCAGATACGCCTATCCCGCCGGCGACCTGTTTCAGTCCTGGCGTTTCATGGGGCAGGAAAATTCGGGTCAGGCCCTGGGCTATCACGGCCCGCGGACGCGGGGCAGCCATGCGCCACCCGGCCAGGTGCTGCATACCCAGATTGCGGATCCCCGGAATGCCAGCCATAGCGATTATCTCCCCGGTCCCCGCGCCACCCCGAATCAGCGCGCGGCGATGCAATTTGTGAACGACGCGTTGTCGGGGCGGTCGTCACCCCGGTACCCGTGAAGTGGTTACAGGTTGGCAGGTTACAGGTTGGCAGGTTACGGGTTGGCAGGTTACAGGTTGGCAGGTTACAGGTTGGCAGGTTACGGGTTGGTAGGGCGGAGCGACATCCCTTCGTACCCAATATTACAATCGAATCAGCTGTTTCGGGCTATTGGCGAGGGACTCGGCGGACGTCGGCCCCAGGAGCGCCATATCTTCGATGCGGACGCCGAATCGGCCGGCGAGGTAGATGCCGGGCTCGATGGTGATGACGGCGCCTTCGGGCAGGACGTCCTCGGTCCGAAACGAGACGCTTGGCCATTCGTGGATCTGGAGGCCGACACCGTGGCCCAGGCTGTGGGCGAAGTGAGGTCCGTAGCCTCCCTCCGAGATCACTTCGCGGGCGATGGCGTCCAGCATTTTTCCGGTCATGCCCGCGTGGGCGGCCTCGAGGGCGCGAAGGTGTGCATCCAGGACGATATCGTAAACACGGACCGCCTCGTCCTCGGGTGTGCCGATCGCCACCGTGCGGGTCATGTCTGAGGCATAACCATCTACAAAACACCCCATATCCAGCACGACCAGATCCCCCACTTCCAGCGCTCGGCTGGTAGGCCGCGCGTGCGGCAGCGCGCCATTGGGACCAGACGCCACGATCGGTTCGAACGACATGGCCGAGGCGCCGCGTCGCAGGTGCTGGTAAACGATTTCGGCGGCGAGCTCGTGCTCCGTCATCCTTGGGGCGATAAAGGCCAGGATATCCTCAAAGACCGCATCCGTCACGGCCTGCGCGCGGCGTATGGCGCCAACCTCATCCGATGTTTTGACGGCCACTATGTTCTGAAGCAAGCCGGCCACGGGCACCCATTCGAGCCCCTTGAGGCCCTCCTGGAGCTGATCGAAGAGGTCGAGGGTGAGGTGATCGCTCTGCACGATGACCCGCGTGGCGCCGGCCAGGAGCGCGGCCCCGCTGGCGAAGTCGACCAGGCCGCGGGGGGCGATATGGACGGTGGCTCCGGCCACCTCACGGCTCACTTGTTCGGCGTATCGTCCGTCGGTGACAAAGTGCGCCGTGTCACGAAGGACGATGAGCAGCCCGTTGGAGCCCGTGAATCCGCAGGTCCAGCGGATATTGGGCAGGAACGTGATCAGGGCGGCGTCCGCGCCGTGGTCAGGAAAAAGTGAACGGATGGAGTCGAGACGTTCTTGCATGGTGGGAAGCGGTGATCACCGGCGCGGCCGGCGGAAAAAAAATCCGCCCGAAGGAAGTTGACTCCTACGGGCGGATTCCTGTTCATGGTTCACAAATCGTCGAGCATCGGGGGTGCCTCCGGTCGAAACCGGATAAATCCGCGAATTTCGTACGTTTTGCCCCACCTATCAAACGCGCGTGCTGTAGTTGGGGGCTTCTTTTGTGATGAGAACATCATGGGGATGGCTTTCACGCAAACCCGATGCCGTGATACGGATCATCTGAGCGCGTTCGTACATGTCCTGCAGCGTGGGACAACCACAATACCCCATGGCGGCGCGGAGGCCGCCGACCATCTGGTACACGACTTCGTTCAGCATGCCGCCGTACGGTACTCTCCCTTCGATACCCTCCGGAACCAGCTTCTTGATGTCGTCCTCGACATCCTGGAAATACCGGTCCTTGCTCCCGTCTTGCATGGCGCTGAGGGAGCCCATGCCGCGGTAGCTTTTGTATTTGCGTCCTTCGTAGAGGATGGTCTCGCCGGGGCTTTCTTCTACGCGGGCGAAGAGGCCGCCGATCATGACGCAGTTGGCGCCGGCGGCGATGGCCTTCGCGATGTCGCCTGTCTGCTTGATGCCCCCATCGGCGATGACCGGGATGCCGCGAGCCCGCGCGACGCGGGCACAGTCCATGATAGCCGTCAACTGCGGCACGCCGACGCCGGCGACGACGCGTGTGGTGCAGATCGACCCGGGCCCGATGCCCACCTTCACGGCCGCGACGCCGCGGTCGATGAGGTCCAGCGTAGCCTCGGCGGTGGCGACGTTGCCGGCGATGACCTCGAGGTCACCAAAGCGCGCCAGGATGGCCGAAACGGTGTTCAACACGTGCAACGAGTGCCCGTGGGCGGTATCCACAATGACGAAGTCGACCCCTGCCTCCTTCAGGGCGGCAACGCGCTCCATCACCCCGCTGGAGACCCCGACGGCGGCGCCCACGCGGAGCCGGCCGTGTTCGTCCTTGCAGGCGAAGGGAAACTGGCGCTTCTTCTCGATGTCCTTGAAGGTGATGAGCCCTTTCAAGTAGCCGTCGCGGTCGATGACGGGGAGCTTTTCGATTTTGTGTTGCTGGAGGAGCGCTTCGGCTTCTTCGAGTGTCGTGCCGGCGGGGGCTGTCACGAGGCCCTTGCGCGTCATCACGTCGGACAGGAGGATGCCTGGCTCGTGGACAAAGCGGAGGTCGCGGTTGGTCGCAATACCGACGAGGCGATTGCTGGCATCCACCACCGGGATGCCGCCGATCGAGTACCGCGCCATGAGGCTACGCGCGTTGGCGACAGTATCCTCGGGGTGCAGGGTGATCGGGTCGAGGATCATGCCGCTCTCGGAACGTTTCACGCGGCGCACCATCGCGGCCTGTTCGTCGATCGTCATGTTCTTGTGCAGCACCCCCACCCCACCTTCGCGCGCCATCGCGATGGCCATCTCGTGTTCGGTGACCGTGTCCATGGCCGCTGAGAGCAGCGGCACATTCAGGCGTATCTTTGGCGTGAGCTGGGTTTGTGTGTTGGCTTCGCGGGGCATGATATCCGATCGGCCGGGCACGAGCAGCACGTCGTCGTACGTCAGGCCGAAACCCCGGATTTTCGAGCCGGCAAGCGCGCCGTCTCCTTCTATTTCGAGGCGGTTATCCATGTCCTTATATCAGTTTGACGAGGCGTTTGAGTTTTTTGACTTCATGCGGCTGGAGCCGGCGCCACTTGCCACGGCGCACCCCGTCGGACGTAAGGCCGGCGTAGTTGACACGTTCCAGGTGTTCGACTTCGTGGCCCATCACTTCAAGCATCCGGCGAATCTGGCGATTGCGGCCTTCGTGGAGCCGGATGCCAATTTCGTGTTTGTTGTCCGGCGAGCTGTACCGCGCATCGTCCACCTGGGCGAGCCCATCGTCCAGCATCACGCCCGTGACGAGTTGTTCGAGCTGGTTGGGCTTGATGGCGGCGGTGGTGCGGACCGCGTACAGCTTGTCGATCTGGTAACTCGGGTGCATCAGGCGGTGGGCTAGTTCACCGTCGTTTGTGATCAGCAGCACGCCGACTGTATGCCGGTCGAGCCGACCAACGGGATAAAGATGGAGGGATTCTTTTTCGGGGATTTCGATCAGATCCATGACGGACGAACGGCCTTTTTCGTCCTGGTTCGTGGTGATGACGTTACCCGGTTTGTTGAGCAGGAAATAATCGAGCGCTCGGGGCGTCAGCCGCATGCCGTTAACTTCCACGGTGTCGCCGGGGTTGACACGGACGCCCATCTCGGTGGTCACCACGCCGTTGAGCAGGACCCTGCCTTCGAGGATGAGTTCGTCGGCCTTGCGGCGGGAGCAGATGCCGGCCTGGGCGATATACCGGTTCAGGCGGATCGGCTCGAGCGGATTTTCAGGGGGGGGCGGCGCGGCGATCGTCCGTCCACCCTTCCGCTGGGAGGGGTCGGGGGATCCACCGCCAGGCTTCCGTTTGGGCCGGTAGCCGTCCGTACGACGCGGCGTGTCGGACGCAGGAGCACCCGACGGCCGTCCGCCGAAGCTACGTCGGGGGGTTTCTGATGCTGGAGGACCGGACGGGCGACCGCCGGAGCCGCGTCGGGGAGTCTCCGGGGAACTGGAGCCCGCCGGTCGCTCGCCACGGCCCGAGCCACGTCGAGGTGTTTCGGAGGACGAAGAACCCGATGGCCGGCCGCCACTACGGGGGTTGGTGCCGGCCTTGATGATCCCACGGTGGGGCTTCTCATCGGCGTCGTCGGAACGACGTTTTCGGGGCGAGGGCGGTGTCTTCAAGGCGTGGCCTGGATACAGGTTGGCTAGATACAAAAAAGGGCACAGCGTTTATGAGCTGCGCCTTTCGACGTGAAATCAGGCCGCACGATGATCGTTGTTGGCGGCGGGAGGTCGCGGGTCGACGGTGCATGCAAGGTCGGCGGGGTGGATCACCAACGGGCGTGCGCCCAAATATACAACCCCCCGGGTTTTAAGACACGGCGCGAATTGCAAAAAGTTCGTGGAGCCCTCCCTGGCCGCGGGCCGGGGGCTGATTTCAGTCGTTCTTTTTCCGGTTCAGCAACCCTTTGAGGCGGTCCTTTACCAGGTCCTCCCCCTTACTCTTGAGGCTGTCGACAGCTGGAACGGCAATGGGCGAGCCGGCGGCCGTGCTGTCGCCTTTGACCAGGTTTTCGAGGCGGGAGCGGGCTTCCTGCTCCAGCGCATCTTTCTGGGCCCGGGCGAGAGAATCGAGCCGGGCCTGGGCTTCCTGGCGAACGCCAGTGACGAGCGCCGAGGCATGTGCTTTGAGCCGTGTTTTCATCATGTCTGTATTCAACCGAATGGCCGGTTTGCCGAACGCCCCCTGCGCCAGCAGGTCCAGGACGATGCGGCCGGTCGCCGGGTCGACCAGGGCGGCGTTGACGACGCCAGCGAGCGGCCTAAGCGTCGCGCCCACCGGGGCGGCAAGCAGCGCGTCCGATGCGGAGGCCGGTAGGATGAGGCGGAGCGTGTAATCGATCTGGTCATCGAGGCCCTGGCTGCCGTTGAGCTGCATCGTATAAGGGCCGGCATTCAGGTTCAGGTCGCGGATATCCAGCCGCTCGCCGGCGACGGAAAACGACTGCGACCAATCGTTGAGCTTCAACGACCGGAGTTCCGCCAGACCGGTATAGACACTCAGCTCCTCCAGGATGGGCAGACCGGTAAGGCTTCCTTCGCGGGCGCCGAAGAGGCCGGATGCCTGAACGGTTTCGAGTTGCGGATTGAGAAGGGAGTCCATTCGTAGCGAAAAGCGCGCTTCGCTGTCGAACAAGCCTTCGAAGAAGCCGGCCAGCTTGGCGAAGCGGTTGATGGTCTCCATGGTGGTGAAGAAGCGCTCGGCCACAAGTCCGTCAACGGCGATGGCGCCCTCGGTGGTGGGATTCAACGGGTCCTGGGTGCTGAAGCTCATCCGTCCGGTCAACTGGCCGTCGAACATCGCGGCGCTCATGTCGCTCATCGTCAGGATGTCGTCTTCGAGATGGATGACGGCGCGAGCGCCGGCGAGTTCGATGCCGCTATAAACCAGCCGATCGGCCGTATACGTCACATCCATGAGGAGGTCCGGCAGATCAAGCGGCTCGGTGTCCGTGGTATCTTCCGGGATGAGTTCGTCGGCGAAGAGCAGGTTGCTGTGCATCTGTCCGGTGAACGCCGGCGACGGCGCATCCGGGGCGGACGAGGCAAAGCTCATGTAGTTCGTGACGGCGCCGCTGAGCGTGGCGTCCGTCTGCCCGGCGCGAAGGGCGAATTGTTCGAGGCGGATGACCGCTCGATCCAGACGAATGACCCCGTCCAGCGCGTCAATCGACTGGGGAAGATCGGGGGAGGTGTAGCGGACCCCTTTCAGTTCGGCCGTTCCTTCTGCTTCCAGGGCCTGTGGGTTGTCGACGGGTCCTTGTACCCGGGCGTCCACTTCGATGGCGCCGGCGAGCGTGGTGCCGGAATCCAGCGGGTAGAACCGGGGGATCGTGGACAGGTCCGCGTTCATCGCGAACGTCGCATCAACCGTGGTCGGAGGACCATTGACGACACGGCCTGTGGCGGCGAGCGTATTTCCCGCGGCTGCGGCGGAAAAGCGCGTGATGTCGACTTGCTCGTCGGTGATCCGGGCGTCGAGGGCCAGATCCGTGATGGCTTCCGGGAGATCGGCATACTGGATAAAGCCGTCCTGGATGCCGATACGGGCATCGAGAGCGGGCATTACATCCTCCCCATACTCCCCTTTGATCGTGGCGGCCAGCGAGAAGGCGCCCCGGGCTTCGAGGCCGTCGAGTTCCTTCACGAGCCCACGTGGGAGTAGCGACAGGAAGCCCTGGACGGTGCCGTCGGGGGCGTCGATGGAGAGGTCGATGGCCATGCGCTCCTGGCCCCAGCCGGCTACTTCGCCGGCCAGCGCGATATCCAGGTTTTCGGCGCGGAGGCGTGTTGAGCCCAGGCGGAGGGTTTCGGCGGTAAGGTCCGCCACGGCGTCCACATCCAGGCGAAGGTCCCATTCACTGGCGTACACGAGGCCGCCCGATTCATACGTGAGGCCGGCGGCTTCGGCATAGCCGGACAGCGCCATGGTTTCGTCGATGGTGGCGCGGAGTTCGGCGTCGAGGTCGGCGATGGCGAACAGGGTGCCCGTTTCATCGGCATACGCAAACACGCCGTCGCGCACGGAGATGTAATCGAGCTGGATGGAGCCGAACGCGGAGCTGTCTGCCGGGGCATTGTCCGCATCCCCGCCCAGGCCGTCGAGTGTCGTGCGCCCTTCCCCGATGGGCTCGATGAGGATGCGGGGGCCGATAAGTTCGATGGCCGAGATCCGTAGTTCGTCACCAAACAGAGACGACAGCGGCGCGGCCACCCAGAAGCCATCGATCGAAGCGAGATCGGGCCCGTCCGGGGTGTGGATGGTGAGGCCTTCGGCGCCGAAGCCCACGTTTGGGAAGGTGCGGAAGAGGCTGAGGTGCACCGATTCGAGCGTGACATCGCGTGCGAGGGCCGATTCGAGCGCCGGCTCGATCAGCCCGCGTAACCGGGCGTCGTTCAGGTACAGGTAGAGGCCGGCCACAGCCGTCACCAGCAACGCGGCGACGACAATGACCGGAATGAGGACAAACTTTTTAAGCGGAGTCATCGGGCGGCATATTGTCCACCGCGTCAGTCTCCCTCCGTTCGCGCCGGTTGGGCGGCCTCCCAGGCCTTACGCGAAACGACCTCGCGGCGGTGTGTGTAGTAGGACAGGCCTTTTTTATTGCCGACCACGATATCAGGTAAGCCATCCCCGTTATAATCCTTGACGATCAACTGCGTCCCAACTCCCACCTCGTCGCCGATAAAGTAGGGCGTGAAGTGGGCACCTTGATCGGCCGGCCTACTCAGCTTAAACCAGTAGAGTACCGACGGTTCCATTTCGCCGGCGTCCCGGCCCATGTGCGCCCAGTAGCGCTTTCCGGTGATCATGTCCTTCAGCCCATCGCCATCCATATCCACCAACTCCATGGCATGTAGACCCGAGAAGGCGACGCCGTAGGGGTTTTCCGAGGGCGCCTCTCCCATGATTTGGTGTCGGGTGAAGGTGATGCCGCCATCCGCGCCGGCGATCTGTTCGTACCACAGCAAGCCGAAGCCATGCGCCCGGTTGCTTGTGATCACATCGTTATCGCCATCGCCATCGACATCATACGCGTGCATGTGCGAGCCGCCTTCGGCAAACGTGTAGTCATGCCGGATCCAGAGGGGTTTGCCTTCGAGACTCGGCGGTTGCTGGAACCATCCGCCGGCTTCCATGACGTCCGTCTTTCCGTCGCCGTCCACATCGCCGACGCCCATCCCGTGGGTAAAGCGTTGGAGGCCATTGTCCTCGGCGATCGGCGTGAACACCCACGGGCGTTCCGGGAAATCCCAGTCGGGCTCTGCGTAACCGTACCGTCCCCCAGAGACACAGACCAGCTCTGGCTTGCCGTCGCCGGTGATGTCCGTAAAGGTTGGCGACTCATTACTCGTCTCCTCAAACACCTTGTGTTTTTCCCAGATCGTGTCCACCGTGCCCGGGTTACGGTACCAGGCGGATTCCTGGCCGGGGAATCCAATGTAGAAGATGTCGTTGCGTCCGTCCGCGTCAAAGTCGTACACAAACGCGAAGAAGTTATCCGAGTAGACTTCGATGGAAAAGGGCGCCGGCTCGTAGATCGTGTGCCGATTGATGAAATCCGGTCCTTCGAACCAGAAGGGCCCAGAAAGGAGGTCCATGACACCATCACCCGAGATATCGCCAAACGTGGCCCCCTCGCTGTAGAAGGTGTCGGAGAGCCGGGCGTGGTCGAACCGGTGGACCACATGGTCGTCTCTCATGAAGATGACGGCGGCGGCGGCGATGCTCCCGAGTAGCGGAAGAGAGAAAAGTAGTGGGTAGCGCTTGAACATGGGTGGCCTCGTTTGGTGATTGCGCGGCGCGTAGGGAGGGTAAAGTAAGCGAAACCTGCGAAACAAGAAACGGGGCTGTATATTGCGGCGAGATCCCCGACCCACTCGGACCCTCCGGACTTGTGTTATGCATCGCATCGCCATCGTCGGCGCCGGCATGATTGCCGAGTATCATCGTGGCGCCGTTGAGGCGAACGCCGCACACGGGGCCGAACTGGCGGCCATGGTCCACCACGACCCGGCTCAATTCGCCCGCATCGAAGCCGCTTTCGGCGCCCCATGCCGCTTGTTGGACGACGTACTCGCGGATCCGACGATCGGTATCGTCACGCTCTGCACGCCAAGTGGGCAACACGCCTTTCAGGCGCAGGCCTGCGTCGAGGCGGGCAAACACGTGCTCGTGGAGAAGCCCATGGCGCTATCGCTCACGTCGGCGGATGCGCTGATCGAGGCGGCGGAGGCCCGGGGCGTCCGCCTCGCCGTGGCGCTGCAGCGGCGGGTGGATCCGCTGTTTCGGCGAATAAAGCAGGCGATCGACGCCGGCGACCTCGGGGCGCTCACGCTCGCCGCCGTTACGCTCCCCTACTTCCGGGGCCAGGCGTATTACGATCAAGCCGCTTGGCGCGGCACCTGGGCCCTCGATGGCGGCGGCGTACTGATGAACCAGGGCATCCACATCGTCGATCTGCTCGTGTGGTTCATGGGCGATCCGGTTTCGATCCAGGCCGAGGCCCGGACGCTGCACCGGGACATTGAAGTGGAAGATGTGGCCTCGGCTATCCTGCGGTTTGAAAACGGAGCGCTCGCCACCCTGGCGGCGACTACGACGGCCGGCGCCGGCTTCCCCCATCGTCTCGAGATCTACGGCACCAACGGCGGCATCCAGGTCGAGGGTGAAGGCGTGGTCCGCTGGAGCCTGGCCGACCCGGCATCGGCCCGGGTGGAGCCGCCAGACCTTTCGAGCGGCGCCTCGATGAGTACCTCGGCCGGCGCCGGCGGCGATCCCCGAGCCATCACGACGGCCGGCCACACGGCGATCCTCGCGGATCTGATCGCGGCAATCGAGGAGGGCCGAAATCCGCACATCGACGGGCGTGAGGGCCGGCGCAGCCTGGCGGTCATCCTGGGAATATATGAGGCCGCGGGGTTGATCTGATTTTACACGTTAACCGTTGATGCGTTTAGAAGCTGTTGGGATTTCAGCCTCCGGACTCACTGCGCGTTCGATCACCAGCAGCGACACATCGTCGGTGTAGCGGGCCCCGGGGGTCCACGACTCCAGGATGGCTTCAAGCCGGGCGAGGCTTTCGGTGATGGGCAGGGCGCGGGTATCGGCGAAGTGTCGGGCGATACGTTCTGGCGTGAACATGTCGCCGGCGGCATTTTCGCACTCCGAGGCGCCGTCTGAATACAGAATGAGGCGTCCGCCCGGGGGCAATTCCAGGTCGTAGGTCTCGAACTCAATATCCGGCACCCAGCCGATGGGTAGCCCGCCCTCCCCGATCAGTCGCGTGGATCCATCGCGCTGGACGAGGATCGGCGGTGGGTGGCCGGCCTGGCCAAGGTTGATGCGTCCGGTGAGTCGGGATATGGTGCCGTAGACCATCGTAAAATATTGCGACGTATCGACACTCTGGAACCGGTCGTTGAGCGACTGGAGGACACATTGCGCCGGCTGGGCGACCGTCATACGGTCGTCCAGCAACGGACGTGCATCCATGGGCGAGGTGAGCATCTTGGTGACACTCACCGTCAATAACGCGGAGCGGATTCCATGGCCTACAACATCGAACAGGTAAAACACCAACGTCTCGGCATCGCGGGCAAAGACGTTGAGCATATCCCCGGCGACGATCGAGTGCGGCCGGTAGAGCCAGGAGGCGGTGTAGTCCCCCGATGTAAAGAGTGGCGGCGGGAGGAGGGTATGTTGCAGTTCCGCGCCGGCCTCCAGATCCCGGTGCATCGAAGCGCGCGCTTCGTGCAGCTCGAGGTTCATTTCTAACAGTGTTTCACTTCGCCGCGCCAGCTCGTGCTCGAGCCGGATGATCCGTTCGCCGGCCCGGATACGGGCGTGCAAGATGGGAAAATGGATCGGTTTGGAGATGAAATCGTCCGCGCCGGCGTCAAAGGCGGCTAAGACATTTTCGTTTTCCGAGCGGGAGCTAATGAGGATCGTGTAGATATAGAGGCCGGCGTCCATCGAGCGCACGAGCCGGCACAGGTCGAGGCCGTCGATCTCGGGCATGATCCAGTCCGTGATCAAGATTTCAAACGGCTCCTGCAAGATGGCCTCCCAGGCATGCCATCCATCCTCCACGGCCACGACCGAGTGGCCCTGCCCCGTCAACTCGTGCTCCAGGAGTGTGCGGAGGATCGGGTCGTCATCTGCGATGAGAATCTTCATTCGAACGGTGTTTCACGCCGCTCGCTGAGGTAGTCGGTCGGGACCTCGCCGAGCAAATTCAGCAGCGGTCCGCGCTGCACATAGTGGATGGCCGTTAGGATGAGGGCGTTGGTGTGGGCCGTGTACGATTCCACCGGGGCGCTGTCGCGGAGGTAGTAGCCGGTGCGCCATCCCTTGCGCGGATCGAGCGCCCGCACCGCCTCGGTGCGCAGCACTTCCGCGTAATCGGTTTCGAAGAGCGCCGCCCAGCCGATGGCCGCGCCGGCGCTGAAGAAAGAGGCGTCGTGCCGGGGCGCGCCGTCGTCGTTTACGCAACGCCAGCTGCGGTTATCGATGATGAGTGCGCAATGCACGCGGCCGGCTGGTGCTTCCAGGTAGCCGGTGCCGGCGGCCGTAGGCTCCCCGATCGATGCGAAGCGCTGTCGTTGCACGCGAAAGACCTGATAGGCCATGGGGAGTGTCTCCCGGCTCCAGCCGAGTTCGAGGCCGTGGGCGATGTAGGGATCGCTCGTGACCAGGCTCAACCCTTCGATTGGGAATGATGGGCGGGTGTCGATGGCCAGTTCGACGCCGTCGATATGGGTGAGTTGGATGTGTGATCGTCCTTCCCCGGAGCGGTGTGTTTCCAGGTTGTAGAGCGCCATTACGCGGGCCGCGTATTCTTCGTATCCGAGCCGGCCCTCCCGATGCAATACCACGCGGCCCGTGCGGCTGAGGTGAGCGCCCTGCATCTGGCCGCCCTCGACCAGGAGGTGGAGCTGCCAGCGGCTGACGATGTCGCGCACCTGGGGCGTGAAGTAGGGATATTCCCAGCAGATAATTTTGAAGGCGAGCAACATCCGGCTAATAGCGACGGCGGACCAGCCGGCGCCGACGACATCGACCTCTCCATCCCGCCCGATCATACCCAGCTTTTGGAGGTCATACGTGTGGTTTGGAAGCGCGTCGTCGAAGAGTGGCAGCCGAGAGAGTGTGTCGAATAACCGGCTCATGCGCTCGTTGAACGCGCCTATTTCGATGATACCGAGGCGATGCGCGGCGACCGAGGCCAGCAGGTACGATCCGATGTCCTCTACATGGACCATTCGGTCGCCGGCGACCGATGCTGGCAGCCCTGTCCGCGGAGATGTGTTGCGCTCGAAGTACTGCCACGCGGCGGCGGCCCAGCGGACCTCCTCGGCCGAAAGGGGTTGCGGGTGGCGAACGGGAATGGCGGTGTCGGACTCGACGAACCGGCGCCAGGCCGAAGCGCGATCCTGTTCGACCCGCTGGTAGACGATCCACGCGAACATGCCCAACGCGGCCACAGCACAAACGCCGAGGGCGTACGAGAGGTAGCGGAGCATCCGTTCACGGCGGCGTCGTCCGCCCCGACGCGAGCGTCGGCGATAGGGGGAGTCGCTGTTCACCACGAGTTCACCAGGGTATCGATTTGATCAGCGTTAGACGGTTGACGCCATCGGTGCGTTCGTACGTGATACGATCCATTACCTCGTGCATGATGAATAACCCCATGCCCCCTTCCGGCCAGGTATCGACTACCTCGCTGTCGAAGGTGAAGGTATTGGATAAATTGCCCGGGCGCGGTTTACCCTCGTCGCGGATCTCGATGAGCAACTGGTCGGGCTGAAACGTCAGCCGGACCTGTACGGAGGCGTCCGGCTGAAATTCATAGGCGTGTTCGACCACATTATTGAGCGCCTCGATGACGCCCAGTTCAATGCGATAACTTTCGGCCTCCGAAAATCCGGCGAGCGGGCAGAGCACGCGCAGCGACTCGCCGATGAACTCGATACAGTCCAGCCGGCTCGGGATTTCGAGTGCCACCGAACGCGGTGCATCGAAGTTCATGGGGTCGCTCACCCGGCAAAGGCTTCGAGCGCTTCCGGCTCGGATTGGTGCATTTTGAAGATGCGGTCCATGCGCGTGAGGCGGAAGACATCCGCCACGGCCGGCCGAACCCCGAAGAATACCATCGAGCCGCGGTCCCCCAGCAGCTTCATGGAGGTCACGAAGGCCCCGAGCCCGCTGCTATCAATGAAGGTGACCGAGCCCATGTCGATGGCGATATGGAAAACCCCGGCGTCGAACTTCTTGAGGAAGCCGGACTTGATGGCGACGGCGTTTTTGGCGTCCAATCGTCGTTCGAGGATCTCCAAGACGAGTATCTCCCCTACCTTGCGTTCCCGAAATCTCATGGGTTTTCCGAAGGATGATCGTGCAGCAGTTCACTGCATCAAACATCGTCGAAACACCGGAAAACTTAAGGTCTATGGAACGTTGCTCGTTTGAACGTTGAACGTTGGCGTATTGAACGTTGAGCACAAAAACGTTCAACGATCAAACGTTTGCCTTTCCCTCCAGCGTGGCGCCGTCGGGCAGGACGACCGTTTCGGGATGCTCGTTGACGAGGTGCACGTCCCCGATGAGCCGGACGCCGCGGCCAAACCGGATGCTGCCCTCGACGCGGAGGGAGGTGCATTCCTGGAGCGAGGGGGTCCCGTGGGGGGTGTGGGCCGCGAGTTGGTCGACGGTGCGGTAATACCTGGGGTCGAGGGTGACCACCGGGACGTGAGCGCCGCGTGTCGGATGCAGGGCGATTGTGAAGTCGGGCAGGAGGACGTAGGCGTCGGACTGGACGGCGAGCAGTTCGTTGGTCGTTTTGACAGGTGCGAAGCGGACGCGCGGGACGCGGATGGCGCCGGCGCCCTCAAACAGGGCAATGGCCGCCCCCATCGCCGTCTCCAGCTGGAACACCGGGGTCGAACCCGAATCGCGCGGGTCGACGGTTTTGGCGTTTCGGATCATCGGGAGTCGGAGGACGCCCTCGTTGGCCTCGATGAGGCGTTCGAGCGCCTGGATGTCGATCCAGAGGTTGTTCGTGTTGAAGAAGCGGTGGCGTTCGATGTCCTGGAAGAATCCGGCATCCTCGTCCGGGCACTGAGCTGATTCTCGTAGGAGGAGTCCGCCGTCCGGATGAAGGGCAAGGTGTCCGCCTTTGCGGTCGGCCGGCGTGCGGTCGGCCACTTCCATCATAAACGGGAGGCGGCGCGAGGCGAAATAGCCGAGGATAGCCTCGTCGACGGAAGCGCCCAGGTTATCGCTGTTCGACACAAACAAATAGCGGTAGCCGGCGTCGAGTAGGGCTTCGAGCATCCCGCTGGTGACAAGGGCCGTGTAGATATCGCCGTGGCCGGGTGGGCACCATTCGAGCTGGCGGTTGTGGGGCCAGTCGACTGGCGACAGGTCGTGCCGGGCGATCTTCGGGACCTTATGCTGCAAAAAATCCAGCGGCAGCGACCGGCTCACGCCGTGGTAGGCCGCGAGGAGACGGCGGGAATCGTCGGCCGTGGAGAAGCTGTTCATCAGCACCAGCGGCATGGCGCGGCTGAGCGCCTGGCGGGCGATCACATCCAGAAAAGTGAATCCTTCCTTGACGGGCAGTAGTGATTTGGCGCGTTCCAGGCCCATGCTGGTCCCCAGGCCACCGTTGAGCTTGAGCATCACCGTATGTGGCAACGCATCGGCTCCTGCGCGGCGGTCGGCGTCGGTCAGGTGCTCGCTATCGGGCAGGCTGTCGACCGGGCGGATGGCGTGTTCGCGGATGAGGCCTGTCTCGCCACTCAGGAGGTGCTCGAAGTAGTGCGCGAACGCACGGATGGCTATTTCAGGTAGGCCTTCCGCCTCCATCCGCTCGCGGTGCGGGGCAAAAGTAAGACGTACGCTCGACATGAAGAAGAGATCGATGCAGGTAAGACGTGTATGGGGCCACAGTGGCCGGAGACACCGGAAGGAAGGGGATGGGTCGATCTATCCGATGCCCTCTTGTTCGAGGGAGACGCGCTGGAGTTCCCGCCGGTTGCAGATCAGTCGCCACGGTAGGGGTCGCGGCGGATTCCAAGCCGGCGCATTCGTCCCCGTAATGTGTTGGGGTTGATGCCCAGCAGCTGCGCAGCGCCGTTTGGGCCTTCGATGCGACCATTCGTGAGTGAAAGCGCCCGGCTGATGTGGCCGGCCATCGCCTCGTCTATCGTCGGAAACGGCCCGGCTGAAACGCTGTGCATCGACAGTTTCGGATCCGCCATACTCTGTAATTTAGTGCCCATCGCGCTCGCGATCTCGAGGCGATGGCCCCCACCCAGGATGGCGGCTCGTTCGATGACGGCCGACAACTCGCGCACGTTGCCGGGCCATGGATAGTGTTCCAACAGCACGAGGTCTTCGCTGGTAGCGCTGAGCGGGGCGCCGCCAAAGCGGAGGCCGGCGTTCCGGGCGAAGTAGGCGACGAGGTCGGGCAAATCCTGCAGGCGGGAGCGCAGCGGCGGCAGGTAGATCGGGAAGACGCTGATGCGGTACCACAGATCTTCGCGAAACTGGCCGTTGGCGATCAGTTGCTCCAGGTTGCGGTGTGTCGCGGCGACGATGCGCACGTCGGCGGTGCGCGTCTGGCCGCCGCCGACGCGTTCGTAGGAACCATCTTGCAGGACACGCAGGAGGCGGACCTGCGCCGGCAGCGGCAGTTCGCCAATCTCATCCAGAAACAACGTGCCGCCGTCCGCCCGTTCGAACCAACCGCTCCGCTGGGCCATGGCGCCGGTGAAGCTGCCCTTTTCGTGGCCAAACAACTCGGAGTCGATCAGTTCGAGTGGAATGGCGCCGCAGTTCACGCGGACGACGGGGCCATTCCGCCGGCTGGAACGCATATGGATGGCGCGGGCGATCACCTCTTTGCCAGTGCCAGTTTCCCCAAGGATGAGCACGGGCACACTGGTGACGGCCACCTGATCCACCCGGGCCATCACCGGCGACAGGGTGCCCGCGGCGCCGACGATTTCGTCCAGGATGTCCTGCCGGCCCAGACGCGAGAGCAGGGCGCGCTTTTCCGCTTCGAGCGCTTCGCGGAGGCTCAGCAGTTCGCGTAACCGGCGGTGATTTTCGAGAGCGACCGTAAAAGGGTCGAGCAGTGAAGTAAAGATGGCTTCATGTGCATCGTTCAGCGCGCCGGGTATCTGGCTGGCCATCAGCAGCACACCGCACACGCCCTGATCGTTCAACAGCGGGCCCGCCAGGACGTCGCCCTGCAGGTCGTTCGGAAGCAGGAGCCGGCACAGCGGAGCGTGGGAGCCACGGCGGGTGCGGAGCACCTGACGTTCTCGGCACCAAGACTGGAATTGCTCCAACTGCGCCGGCGTCAGGCTCGTCCGCGCGTGACGAGGGACGGGCACCCCACCGTGTTGCCCGACGGCTTCGGTCTCGAGGATTGACTCGACAGGGTCGATCCGGCGAACCACCAGGAGATCGGCTGGCAGCCGACGACGCACGAGTGCGGTCAGCCGGAGCATCGACTCGCTCAACTCGATGTGCCGACAGGCCTCGCGCCAGATCTGGAGTTGGAATCGTTCACCGGAGGCAGTAGTGGGCATAAAGGGGCCTGACATGGATCACCAACGGCTCAGTGACGCGCCTGCGTCCGGCAACCGCCGTATATGACGGATCGGTCGTCACATGCGATGGCTTTAGCGGACAATTAGGGTACTGGGGCTCGCTCCTGTACGGATCTCTCTAGAACTTCTGGGGTCATATGGCACCTCAACACGCCCCTAGAAGGCGATCTGGAATCGTGTGAGCACGGTGTGCTCGGTCGGCCTGCGTCCGGCGCCGCCGGCGGCCTCAAAGGTGGTCTGCTCGTAATTCAGCTTCGCCGGTTTGAGCATGCCGTAGCTGGCGTCTTCACCCGTCAGGGCAATGCTGGTGGCCACCTGCCATGCCCGGTTCTGGAGGCTTGCCGTGAGGCTGTCGGTGGCTAACTCCTGCTCCGACACGGCATATTCCGCCAGCAGGCCGAACGGGCCGGCGTATAGATAGCCCTGAGGGATGATGCGGGTGTTGCGGCCTTTAGCGACGGCGGCCTCATCCGCTGGCGTCGGCTTTCACCGTGGCGCCCTCCGCCTTCTTCGGGGACGCCTGCGCCGCGCCGCCTTCCGCGGACGACGGTGTGGTTTCAGGTGCCGTCGCCGGGGCCGAGACCGCGGGTATCCAGGCCTGCGCCCGAGCGGTAAAGGAGATGGGCAGGGCCAGTAGGATCACAACGACGAGTGACAAATGTGCGATTATCATGAAGAATCGGACCGTATGGTGTGTTCGTTCAGAAGGATGACGTGGCGAGAACGCCCTGGTATGGACGCATCATGTAAAGAGCGTGCCAACCGAACCGATCACAAACGCTAAGTACTTTATTAGTAATAGTATAAGCCAAGTTTCGACTCACGCTACCTGAGGAGCAGCCATGGTATATGACGGCTTTACCTGTTAAATAGGGTGGTTCCGAAACAGGTAGTGACTCTATTGCACGCCGGCGCCGCGGTCTGAAAATCTGAAACGGGTGCGACATGGAACGATCCTACACATACCGATGTAGAGTTTCGGCATTTTCAGATATAGCATCTCTCGAATCGTATGTTTGCATCGCTCGGTTGGGAAGCGTGGGTAACGCTCGGGGTCATTCTCCTCATGTTGATTGCCCTGGTGCGGGGCATGGGGCGCCCTGAGATCATCCTTTTTGGCAGTCTCGGGCCTCTCCTTGTGCTCGGCATCCTGACGCCGGAGCAGGCCTTTGCCGGCCTGTCGAATAGCGCCCTGCTGGCTGTCGGCGCCCTGTTCATCGTCGCGGCCGGCGTGGAGAACACGGGGGCGCTGAGTTTCTTCGACCGTCTCATCTTCCCGAATTCGAGGAATATGACGGTGACGACCCTTCGGCTGATGACCACCACGGCGGCCATGTCCGCCTTCCTCAACAATACGCCGATCGTGGCGATGCTCATTCCACGCGTCCGTTCGTGGTGCGAGCGTAACAAAGTGGCGCCGTCGAAGCTGATGATTCCGCTGTCCTATGCGGCGATTATCGGGGGCATGACGACCCTGATTGGCACGTCGACGAACCTGCTCGTGGCCGGGCTCATGGAGTCGTCGGGATACAAAGGATTGGGGATGTTTGATCTGGTATGGGTCGGCGGGCCGGCGGCGATTGCCACGATCCTGTATTTCGGCTTGATCGGCTATCGGTTTCTGCCGGATCGTCGCGAACCGGGTGGAAGCGACGATGAGGGGATGCTCCAATTTCTGTTTGAGATGGAGATGCCTGGCGGCTCGTCGCTGGTGAGCAAGACGGTGGAAGAAGCGGGACTGCGTTCACTGGGCGATGCCTTTCTGGCCCACGTGATCCGCAACAAGGAGATTGTTCCTGCCTCGCCTGAAATGGTGCTTCGCGAAGGCGATATCCTGGCGTTTCGCGGGAGCCCGGCCGTTCTCGAGCATCTTCAGGAGCGTCACGGCCTTCGCTCCGTCCTGGAGAGCGTGGAGTCCGCCGGTCACATGACCCTCCCCATCTTCGAGGCGGTTATTGCGCCTACGTCCCGCCTCGTAGGTAGAACGCTGGTGGATGTGAACTTCCGCGAGGAATACCAGGGCGTTGTGCTGGGGATCTACCGTGAGGACGAAAGTATCGACAAATCCATAGGCCGGGTTGTGCTACAGGCCGGCGACCTGCTCCTGATCGAAGCCCGCAAAGGCTTCGACAAACGCTGGAATAAGAATCGTGAGGAGTTCTACCTGGTGGCGCCGCGTCGGGCGGAGCGCGTCAAGCCGCAACCCGGAAAGGCGCCCCTGGCGTTGTTCATCCTACTGGCCGTCATCACCGTGGCGGCACTAGGATATGCGTCGATCGTCACGACTTCCTTTATCGGTGCGTTGGCGATGATCGGGACGCGCTGCCTCCGGGGGCGAGACGCCAAGTCTGCGGTGGACGTGCCGGTGTTGCTGGTCATCGCGGCGGCGCTCGGGCTCGGCAAAGCGATAGAAAGTACAGGACTCGCAGAGGCAATAGCGCTATTCCTAACAGAGAATGGCAGCGCCTTCGGCGTGATCGGGATCGTATCCGCCGTCTATATCGCCACGAGCCTGCTGACCGAGGTGATCACCAATAATGCGGCGGCGGCGCTGATGATAGGTGTTGGACTGGAAGCATCGACCACGCTCGGGGCGCCACCCGAGGCCTTCGCGCTGGCCGTGGCGGTGGCCGCTTCAGCCAGCTTCCTTTCGCCGATCGGATATCAGACGAACATGATGGCCATGGCTGCCGGCGGGTATAAGTTCTCTGACTTTTTCCGCGTAGGGCTCATCGTCAACATCGTGGTCGGCGTGACGACGCTCGTCATGATTTCGTATTTATGGTTGTGAAAAACGCCGGAGTCATTATCCTCTCGGCGCCACCGATGGCGCGGGCGCGCCGAAGTTGCGGATGCGGTAGGTAAAGTTGAGGAGCACGTAGCGGCCAAGGACATTCGACTGGTTGTCTTCCACGTAAAACTCGTTGACGGTCCGCACGATGCTGGTGTTCTGGTTGAGGATGTCGGACACCATCAGTTTCACCTCTCCCCCATTTCCCTTTAGGAATTTATAGCCCAGGCCGGCGTTCCACACCAGGTTGTCCTGGTCGTAGTCCTCCCCGAGCCCGGAGTACTGGATGGCGTTGAGGTCGGTATTCAGCACCCACGACTTCCCGAGGATCAGGTTGATGCGCGCGCCGGTCCGGTGGTACATGTAGTTGGCGTCGAGCTCCGGGTATACGGAATTGCGGGCAATGCTGTAGGTGAGATTGTAGGTCAGCGTGAAGTCGATTTTTTCGCTGATGTTACTTCCGATGACGGCCCCACCGTTGATGGCGTGTGTGTCCGAAATATTCCGCTGGTTATTGATGAGGCCCGGCGCGTGGGTGAGCGAGTAGCCGGCGTTTACGTTGACGTTACTTTTCAACCAGCCGGTAGGCAGGCCGGCGGTCATGAACGTCCGCGCGCCCCAGTAGCCATCCAGGTTGACCGGCCGCGTAAACTGCGAGCCCTGCGCGAGGACGACACCGGGAGCGATCGTGGTGTCCTGAATCGCGATGATCGACTCCGTGCCGATGTTGTTCGTCCCCTGGTTGAAGCTGGCAAACGTCATGAAGACGCGCCCTGTCGCCGGCTGGGTCTTGTTGAACCGCGCGACCATAAAGTGGGTGTAGCTCTGCTGAAGATCCGGGTTGCCGCTGCTGATTCGGAGCGGGTTCGAGTTATTGATCACGCTCTGGAGTTGGGAGATGGACGGCGTATTGGTGGACGTCCGATAGAACACCCGCAGGTTGTCGGTCTGGCTAAACCGGTAGTTGTACATCGCCTGAGGGAGCACGTCCTGGAAGGAGCGGCTGACGCCGTAGGTTGTCGGGAAGGTCTGGTTACCGGTGAGTTGGACGTCCTGCCCGTCGACGCCGACGGTGAGCATGGATTTTTCGCTGCGCAGCATGTAGCGCAGGCCAGCGCGCTGGCGCACCGAGCGGCTGTCGAACACTGTAGATAACGTTGGATCGAGGATACTGTATTGCACGGTGACCTCGTCCAGGGAGTTGGTCGTCCGGTCCGCGTCGCTGTTCGACACCGACGGGCTGTAGTTGAACTGGAGCTGACCGCGTTTACCGATCGGTTCGGTGTACTCGATGCTACCGGAGACGGTGGTGCTCACTTCGGCATTGCGGGAACGCTGATCGAGCACGATGAGGCGATCCACGGCGTCGTAGAACTCGCTCGATGCCAGCTGTTCGGCATCGCCGTTGCGGTCGTTCAGGCCCAGGCTGACGTTGACGGAGGCCGTCCGACCGGCTTTGGGGAAACGGTGCCGGAAGAGCAGGTTGCTGTTGGACGAGAGGCCGCGGTTGTGCGACAGGTAATCGTTGTTCGTGGCGCTCAACGGATCGCCAACCAGCGTATTCAGGCCTTGCAGTAGGCTCGCGGCGGAATTGATCTGGTAACTCACGCGCGGCGTGAAGATAAGCGAATTGGTTTCGTCGATATCGTACTGAAGCCGCAGATTCAGCCGGTGGTTGGTGTTGTCGGTATCGGATGCGTTGGTTTCGTTGTAGAGCTGCGTCGTGGCTTCGGTGAGGAAGTATTCGCGGTCGAGCAGGACGCTGCTCGTGTTGTCGGACCGGTTGAAGAAATAGCTTCCGGTCAGGCGCACCTTCTCGCCCCACCGATCCGAATAGTTGAGGCCAAACGCATTGGTGGCGTTGATCCCGCCCTGGTTACCGACGAGGAAGCTGCCGGTGTCCGGCCCGCCGAAGCCGCCGCCTCCACTGCCCTGGCCTCCACCGCCCTGGCCTCCACCGCCCTGGCCTCCCCGGCCACCCCCGCCGCCGGGAGGCCCGCCACCGCCCGGACCTCCAAATCCACCCCCACCTCCAAACCCACCGCGGTTGGTGTTGCCCAACACGCCAAGAAGGTCCTCGTTGGCGAAGTTCTGCTGGTTGACGTTGTTGCTCAGGCCGATGAGCGAAATCCGTCGGTTGCCGTCAAAGATATTCATGCTTCCGCCGGCGATGTAGCGGGTTTCGGAGCCGTAACCCCCATAAATCTTCCCAAACTGCCCGTTTTCGGTGCCGGTGGTCGTGATAATATTGATGGTCCGTTCTGAATTCCCATCGTCGAAGCCCGAGAACTGGGCCTGATCGCTGAGCCTATCGAAGACCTGGACGCGCGCGATCACATCGGCCGGCAGGTTACGAAGCGCGGCCGTGGGGTCGTCGCCGAAGTACTCGCGCCCATCGACCAGCACACGGCGCACGTTTTCGCCCTGCACCTGCACCTGGCCGTCCTGCACGACCACGCCGGGCATCTTGCCGACCAGATCTTCCGCGCTGGCATCCGGGTTTGTTTTGAAGGCGCCGGCATTGTACTCCGTCGTATCCCCCTTGATGGTGACGCGCTCCTGCACTTCTTCCACCACCACTTCGTCGAGCGCTACCGTGTCTTCGTCGAGCAGGACAAAGCCGAGGTTATACCCCTCGGCCGGTACATCGATCTGCATCGCGGCGCTCTTGTAGCCCACGAAAGACAACTGGAGGCGGTAAAGACCGGTGGCGGGCACCGTCAACGAAAAGAAGCCCCGGGCGTTGGTTGATGTGCCGTAGGTCTTTAACGAATCCGCCATGCTGGTGAGCACGACGTTGACAGCGGGCAGCCGTTCATTCGTTTTGGCGTCGCGAGTGAAGCCGGCGACTTCCGGATTGGCGCCCTGCCCGAAGGCGAGGACGGGAAGGAAAAAGGCTGTAGCGAGAAAGACGGCGAGAAAAAAGAAGCGGTAGTTCATGCGAGGCGCACGCTCCAGGAGGATGATGTAGCACAGGCTGTCCGCCGGCCGGCGAACGCTGAGCTACTGACGGTGCAACGCCGCATCGCATTCCATGGCTTCCGGAAAACGATGTTAAATAGTGTTAAGAGAAGGGGTTTAAGGTTAACAAGTTTAAGGTTTAAGGAAAATATCTTGAACCTTAAACCCTTCAGCCCTTCAATTCATGCAAAAAATCTCCGTCCACAGTTCGATCGCGACGTCGATCACGCGGCCGCCCTGCTCCGGCGGGCGGGCGTCCTCGGTCCATTTGCCCATCAAGGGGTTCCAGTACAACGCTTTGTAGCCCCAGAATTGCCAGTACGTCCCGGGACGGTCGGCTTCGCGGCTGTAGTGGATGAGGTACCACCCTTCACGGGTAGGCTGAATGGCGCTGTACTTGATCCAGTTCATTGGCGACCTCCGGTTCGTGGTGAAGGGGACGGCTGCCCGTATGATAATCGCCCGAAGCAAGGGCGGACAAGAGCCAGGACGTAACGGTCTGGGCAAAGAAGTTGGGACGATGCACACGCTATGAACAAACGTTCCACATTCAACGCGAAAACGGCTTATAACGCCTCAAACGGCACATTAAGTACGGGGTACTGGCCCCACTCGTTAAAGTCGAAGTGCCACCACTCCCACTCGTACACCGTGAAGCCGGCCTCTTCCATGATATCGCGCAGCAGTTCGCGGTGCCAGCGTTCCAGGGCGCTGCCGCCCGGGTAATCCGGGAAGGCGCGCGGCGAGAACTCATCGTAGCCGCTGGGCATCGGGACGAGGTTGCCGGTGGCCAGGTCGTACAGGCCGATGTCTATCGCGCAGCCGCGGTTGTGGCGAGACCCCTTTGCGGGGTCGGCGACAAAATCGTGTTGGTGTTCGGGCGTTGCCTCCCAGAACATCTTCGTTACGGCCCAGGGGCGGTAGCCGTCATAGACGACGATCCCGAGGCCCTGTTTTTTTAGCTCCGCGCCGGCGCGGACCAGCGCCTCCGCCGCTGGCCGCTGCAGGAACGCCCGTGGCTGCTGGTAAAAAACGGCTCCCATGAAGTTGTTCGTGGTGGCGTAGCGGATGTCGAGTTTAAAGGTCGGATCGAGGGTGCTCAGCTCGACGAGGTCTGGCGCGCGAAGGGAATCCGGCTGCGCCGGCGGGGTGGCCGCCATCGCCTCGGAGCGCAGGGTTTCGACAGGGCGCACGGGATTGATCTTGAAGGTGGCCCCGCCATCGGGTTCGATCCGTCTCCGTTCAAAGTCCACCCCGACAAGTGAAGCGTTCAACCCACGCCCCTGCGCGTCGCGGGTGAAGGTGAGCGTCTCGTCGGGATACAGCCCGTACGCCGGCATGCGGTAGACGTCGGGGCTCACTTCGGTGAGAGGATAATAAAAGAACCACTCTATGAGGGTCCACAACTGCCCGTCGCGTTCGAAGACGTAGAGGGTGTTGTGGTCCCACCCGTATTCGCCGATGAGGCCGGCGTGATGCGGATACGGGGCGGCCGGCCGGGTCGGCGCGACCTGCACGAACCGCTGGCCGGCGGCATCGATCAGGGCGTCGCCTTCCGGAAGCAAGGTGTAGCCGTGGGCGAGCCGGTCGTCGGTGATCAAGGAGTCGCCCCGCATCCGGAGGCGGTGGCGTTCGAGGCCGTTGAAGAGGTAGAGTTCGCCGTTGCGTTCGATGAGTTCGCGGACCGCTCCGTTCGATTCGTACCTGCCGTCGAGCCGGCGCGCGAGGAGCGAGTCGACGGGCGTGAACCGTTCGAAACCGGGCAGGGGTAGACTGGCTTTGTGCGCCCGCAGCAGCCGAAGGGCGTACGCGCCGATCCGGTCCACGGCATCGTTCGCGGCGTCCATCGTTCCCACGACGGCCACGCCAAGCCGCTCGTCCGGCAGTGCGGCTAGGCGGGTGGCATAACCGTACATCACCCCGCTGTGCTGGACGCGTCGCGCGCCCTCGAAGGCATCGACGAAGAAGCCCAGGCCGAAACCAGGCGCTCGCGGATCCCCGCCGCCGGCAAATTGTACGGTCCACATGGTATCCAGCGATGCGGGGGAGATCACGGTGGCTCCATCGGGACCGATGCCGCCGGCGAAGAGGACCGTCATGAAACGACCGAGGTCGTCCATGGTGGTGTACAGGTTGGCCGCCGGCGCCATGCCCAACTCGAACACCGGCGCGGGGAACGTGCGGCCGTCGTAGGTCCACATGGTCCCTTCCGCCAGCCCGGCGCGGAGGGTGGGCCGGGGGGCGAAACTGCTGGTCGTCATCCCCATCGGATGCAGTAGCGCGCGGTCCACGTAGTCGGCGAACGGCTCGCCCACTACAGCTTCCACGACGCGGCCGGCCACGGTGACGGCCGCGTTTGAATATTTGGTCCGGGTCGTCGGCGCGTAAATGAGCGCCGTCTGGTTGAGGCTGGCGACGGTGGCCTCGATCGAGGGCTCGTCGGGGTCGAAATAATGCCCCACCGGCGGCTCGCGCACGAGGCCCGAGCGGTGGCTGTGGACCTGGCGTAGAGTCACCGGGGTCCCGAACGGGTTGGCCGGCTTAAAGTCCGGCAGATAGGTCTCGATGGGGGCGTCAAGATCGAGCCGGCCCTGTTCGACCAGTTGCATCACGGCCATTGCCGTAAAGAGCTTCGAAAGCGAGGCTACGCGGTAGACGGTCTGCCCCGTCGCAAGCGCCCCGGAAGCAGGCTGCGCGGTCCCATATCCATTTGACCAGACGATGTCGGGCCCATCGACGAGGGTTATCGACACCGACGGTAGCCCTTTATCGGCCATCTCGTACTGGATATAGGCGTCGAGGGCGTCGATTACGGACGAGAGGTCCGGTTCGGGAGGAGCAACAGGCCGGCACGCGGCGAGGACTGGCAAGATCAGGAGAAGGAGGTAGCGCGGAGAGTGCATGCGGGTTCGGTTTGTCAGCCCGGCAAGATACGACAGGCCGTCCGCAAGCTTCTCAAAAAGATCACTGGATACGCGGCCCCGATTGCGACGAAGCGGGTTTACATCCCCCTGTGGTCCCCCCTGTGGTCCCCCCTCGGTTTTCCGTGTTATCCCCATCGATCGGAACGCTCCGCATGCAGGCTACCTCGACACCACCGGCACGCTGGGCGCTCGTCACGGCGCTTGCCAGTGTGTACATCATCTGGGGATCGACGTATCTGGCCATACGGTACGCGGTCGAAACGTTGCCCCCGCTGCTGCTGCTGGGGAGCCGGTTCGGCATCGCCGGCGGCGTCATGTACCTGTGGCTCAGGATGCGCGGCGGCGAGCGTCCAACCTTCGTCCAGTGGCGGCGGGCGACCCTCGTCGGCACCCTGATGCTCGGTTTTGGCACCGGCACCCTCGCCTGGGCGACGAAGTTTATCCCGTCGGGCCTTGCCGCCCTGCTCATCACGACTGTGCCGATGTGGATGGCGCTGTTGGACTGGCTCTGGAAAAAAGGCGCACCACCTAACCGGCTGACGATCATCGGGTTCATCGTGGGTGCGGTGGGCGTGGCGTTGTTGTTCGATACCGGGTCGATTCTGGCCGGCGATGGACTCAATGTCGCCGCGGCGGCGGCCACATTATTGGGCGGGATTTGCTGGGCGGTGGGGTCGCTGCATGGCCGCAACGCCGGTCTCCCCGCCGATCCGTTCCTCTCCACCGCCATGCAGATGCTCGGCGGCGGCCTGATGCTGACGCTGGCCGGCCTGGTCGCCGGCGAGGCGGCGGAGATCCACCTGGCCTCCTTCACCATGCGCTCCGTGCTGAGTTGGGCCTATTTGCTGGTTTTTGGCTCGTTCATCGGGTTCAGCGCGTACGTCTGGCTCCTCACCCATACCACACCGACCGTGGCAACGACATACGCCTACGTCAATCCGGGCGTGGCTATTCTGCTGGGCTGGGCGCTGGGAGGCGAGACAGTGACCTGGCGCATGGGCGTGGCGCTGGTGCTGCTGGTTAGCGCCGTGGCGATCATCAATATCTTCGGAAGAAACCGGGCAAAGAAGCCGGCGAGTTTCCCCCCGCCACCCAATCCCGCCGCGGCCCCGTCGGATCAGCCCGTAGGTCGGGTTAGCGAAGCGTAACCCGACGCCACACCACGCCCCCCACATTCCGATCGATTCGGAAACCCATCCCCCCAGACCCCGACTCGGGTCCGGGGGGATCGTTCGATCCTCAGTCGTTCACCCAGCAGTAGCGGGTGACCTGTGCGTTAGGGCCTGGATCCCAGAATCCGTCGTATTCCGCCACGTAGATGCATCCGTCGGGACCGACTTCCATCGATATCGGCGTGCTCATGGTGAGCTGATCGAACGTTTTGATGTTCGTCAGGCGCGTGGTGCGGGTGGAGTACTGGAGCGGCGTGTTCTTTACCATCCGCTCGTCGTCGGAGGTATAGGTGCCCTCCTCGATGTCGCCCCACTTGATCCAACGGCGGGACCAGTCGTAGACGAAGCCCTTGTTCTGAAACGCCTCCGGGAATGCGCCGGCGCCTTTGAAGCGATACACCGGTCCAAACGTAGCCGAGCGGGCGCCGCCCTGGTCATAGCGGTACTCCCAGATCGGCGGCTTGAAGTTCGGAATCATGTCCGGAGTCCACTCATTGTAAAACAGCCGGCCGATCGAGCGCGGCCACCCGAAGTTCTCTCCGCCCTGTGCGACGTTGTACTCGTCGTAGTCGTACACCGCATCCGGGCCGACCACGCCGATAAACAGGGATTCCGTCTCCTGATCCCACTTGATGCGGTACGGGTTGCGCAGGCCGTAGGCGAAGATCTCCCAGCGGACGCCGGGCTGGCCGTAGAGCGGGTTGTCCTTCGGGATCGAACCGTCTTTGTTGATGCGGAGCACCTTGCCACGGAGATCAGTCAGGTTCTGCGAGGTATGCTCGGAGTCCACGATGCGCGACCAGTGCGTATCGTTCAGGTCGTACTTCTCGGCGAACGCTTTTACGCGCTCCTCGCTGATCTCCCATTCGGGCCGGGTGCCGGAGTACCCGGTATCGCCGGTGGAGATGAAGAGGGTGCCGTCGGCGCCCCACTCGAGGTCGCCAGCCTGGTGGCAGCACTGCGGCTCGGTGGGGACGCGGAGGATGATCTTCTCGGTGGAAAAATCGATCGCGTCGTTCCGGTACTCGTACCGCAGCAGCGTGTTGACAAACGTCTCGGGCTCCGCGTAGAAGATGTAGACGTAAGGCTCGCCGGCGTAAAAGTTTGGGTCGACCTCGATGCCATAGATCCCGTGTTCGATGCCCGTCGGGTCGGTCGTCTTGATTTCGGCGAGGAGGCGCGTCTGCTTCGTCGTGGCGTCATAGCGGTGGATCTTGCCGCGTAATTCAGCAATCCAGACGTTACCGCGATCATCGACCGCGATGTCATCCGGCCAGACGTCCGCGGCGATCACTTCCTTTACGCGCCGTCCGCCGAAGTCGGCTTCGACGCGGCCGGCGGCCATGCGCATCCCCTGGAGGACGTGGGTAACAAACGCCGGGTTCTGCCAGACCTCCGCAAAGTGGCCCAGCTTGGTGACGAACACGCGTCCGCCGTCGTACTTCCGAATCCAGGAAATCGGGTAGTCGTTGCGCTCCTGATCCGATGGTTCTTCCGTCACCCCGACACTTGCCATGTCCAGTGAGGCCAACACGCGGGAGTTCCAGCGGGGATTGTTGTTGAGGACGTAGATTTCGTCATTGATGGTGAACGATTCTCCGAAGTGGGCCACGGCCGGGTTGGTAGGCTCTTCGATGGTTACACGGACTTCTTGCGTCCACGGGTTTGACTTAAAGAGGCCGCCGCCGACCATTGCTTCGTATTCGCTCCATCCATAAAACGCATCGAGGCCGGCGTGTGCCACGGCGACGCCTTTGCCCGAACGCACGAACCGCATGATGGCGGCCCGCTGCGCGTGGTTCACCGGCGTCCCTTCGTAGCTATCGCGGGGAGGGCCCGTGCGGGTGCCCGTGAGCACGATGTCGGTGCCGTCGACGGTGACGGAGCCGTTCATCGCATCGCCATCGATCTGGGTAGTGGCCGTGATGGTCGCGGCGCCCGAGCCGAGGTCGTTTTCGATCCACGAAAACGTGAGCGCACGGCCGGCCAACGTCACAACCGTCAGCGGCGCCGGGGCATCACCCACTTTGATGTATCCGGTAAGCGAGCCGGGTGCGCCGGAGATGGCGAGTTTGCCGGTGGCTTTGCCTTGCGTCGTTTCGTAGGAAAGGTCGTAGTTGCCCCAGTCGCCCACCATCGGGTCCCGCGCCGTCACACGCTCCGAGTCCGTCAGGTCATTGGCCACGCGGAGGGTGGAGTTGGCGAAAAAGAGGACGTCGTATTTCGCGAGATTGGCGTCGTTGAGGTCCTCCACGTTCTCCGTCATGTCGATGACGAACTCGGTGGAATCGCTTGCCGCTTGCATGACGGTTTTCGAGGCTTCAATCGACTCGTGCCGGAAGCCGTTGGTCGCCGTGATCATAAGCACCCGTATGGCGTTAGGATCGGCGGCGTTCATCGTCTCCACGGCGGTAGATCGGGCGCCGGAGCAGCCAAAGAGGATAGCCGGCATCAGGAGGATGAAAAAAATTCGCTGGAATGAGTTCATGGCAATAGGAAAGCTGGGCCTGGAAAGAGGAAGGCGAAGTTCACGTAGCGCGATCAGGGCAGGTTGATGCCGGCCAGACGCGCATGCTGGAGCGCGGTGTCGAGGCCGCCTTCCATCATGGCGGGCTCGACCGTGTTGTTGCCATTGGCGTCGACGCCGGCGCGCACTTTTTCGAGCAACTGCGTCATGCCGGCGGCGTGCTTCCGGGCGGCGCCGATATCGTCGCCATACGACGTTTTGAGGATGTTCACCGCCTGGGAGTAGGCGTCGAAGATCCAGCCCGTATCGGCTGAGGAGAGCCAGAACTCGGAGGGCGCGTCCCACTGGGCGGTGAGGTCGACACGCGGCATGCCGCCGCGGGCCGGCGCATAATCCATCCGTTGCCACCCGATCACATTATTGAGGGCGGCGAACGTGTGCTGGAAGTGGGCTTTGCCGGCTTCAGCTTCCACCTTGATCAGGTCTCGCACGTAGCGTCCACGTCCGACGATGCCCATCAGGGCCGGATCGGTGACGGCGGCCGGCAGCACCCCGAATTTTTCGGGGGTCTCGAGTTCGAAGTCATCCGTATCGGACTGCCAGCGGCTTTTCCAGTCGTGCACCTTTTCAGCACCCAGTGCGCCGTCGGCGAGGCCGGAGGTGATGCCCCAGATCGAAGCGAATACAATGTCTGCCTCGCGTTTCACTTCGGCCACGGAGGCGGCCGTCTCGGCCTTTTTGCTGGCGGCGAGGGCGTCGGTGGTGAGCTGATCGATCGCTTTCAGGTGCGTCGCCATCTCAGTTTTGGAAGGCTGGGCGAGGGCGGGTGCGCTCAGGAGGCTCGTCGCAAGGAGTGTCAGGGCGATTCCCGTCCAGAAGCGATTCCGGACAACGGGCGCCGGGACGGCGGCGGGGCGAAGATTCGGCGTGCGCGTCAGGAGAGCCAGTAGCCGGCGAAGGTGCTTTTTCATCATGGGGAAAGGAGTCGGTGGAGGAATGGAGTGCGAGTCGTCCTGCGGAGCGTGTGGATGACGGGCTCCTGTCAGGCTCGTACGCGGAGTATACCCCGCATGGTTGCGGCATGACCGGGAAAGGTGCAGACAAAGGGGTAGTCGCCCGGGATCGACGGCGCCTCGAAGTAAATGGTTTCGGTGGTGGCGGGTTGTAAAAGGCTTGTAAAGAACAGGACGGCGCCGGCATCGGGCACATAGCCCATCTCCTGCCCGCGCAGCCCGAGGTTGAGCGCCTCCGTGGCCACGTGGTCCGCCTCGTCGGGGGCGGTGATGACGAGATTGTGGAGCATATCGTCGTTGTTATTAAACGTGAGCGCCACGCGGGCGCCGGCCTTCACCTCGAACTGCGCCTCGTCGAACCGCAGGCCCGGGAGCGTGCCCAGGGTGAGGGTCAATTCGGGGCCAGAATTCCAGCTGGCCGGCGGCTGTGTCCTATGCTTCAGGCCAGCGCTGACGTCTGACGCCGGCTCGGACGCCGCGGCATGCGCGCCGGCCACGGTAAGTCGCTCTCCATCCGGGATCGCGTTGAGGGTGTAATAGGCGAAGTCGTGCAGCAGCGGCGCGCCCGACTGGGACGGCAGCGCACCGAGGCGGATCTCGTGGATGTAGCCTTCACGCAAGCCATCCACCACGAGGCGTGCCCTCAGGCCGTTATCGGAGACCTCGACATGGCGAACCGGCAGCGTCTGAATATCGACTGCCGGGCTGCCGTACGTGTTGTGGTACTTGTACGTAAAGCCCTGTACAGTGTACATCGCGGGATCCCCCGCGGCGGCGGGGTCGGCCGGCTGGGTGAAGACGATCTCGAAGCCATCGGGCATGGCGCGTACTTCCTTCATCTCGAAAGGCACATTGCCGGTCCATACGAGCCGCTGGAGCGCGTACGGCGCCTTGCCGGTCGCATCCCATCCGCGGCTTGTCTGGCCCACAAACAGGGAGTGATCCAGCCCCCACGCCGTCCGCAAAATACCCGAGGCGAAGCCTTCGTAAAACGGGAAGTTGGCGCCCTGGTATTCGCCATTGACCTGTTCCAGAAAAACCCGCATCAGCTTGCTGTGGCCCTGGTCCCCGACGAATACCTGGCCGGCGTACGGCCCGAAGCCGCCGTCGGTGATGTCCTGGATGATGGCGGAGGTCGATATCCCCATGATGGTGTGCGGAAACCAGACGGCCGGCAGTTTGAGTGGCTCGATCGTTTTCGCGGCCTCCGCCATCGGAGCGCCGGTGTTGGGGATATCGTCGTACGCCAGCTGGAAATGGGTCCACTCCGGCTCACTCGTCCAGTTCAATCCACCGGGATGCCCCAGGAAATCGCCCGTTTCGATGTGGGTCATCCACCCGGAGCCGATCCAATCTCCCTGGTTTTCGCCATAAAAGATGTCGCCGTTTTCCAGGATCCCGATGCCGGCCGGCGAGCGGAAGCCGACGGCCATCGGCGTCATCTCCCCTTTCGGGGTGATCTCGAGCGCCCAGCCCCGCCACTTCGCCCGGCTCTCCCCTCGATCGAACCAGCCGAGGTTGAGTGAGACGAAGAAATTACCGTTGTTCATCAATAACGGACCATACGAATACTCGTGGTAATTGCCGGTCAGCGGCCAGGCGTAGACCGTCTCGAAGTTTTCCGCGCGTCCGTCGCCGTCCGTATCGGTCATCTTCGTCAATTCGCCGCGCTGGGCGGTATACAGCGACCCTTCATGGCGCAGCAGCCCGAGGGGTTCGTGCAGGCCGCGCGCGAAGAGCGTGAAGGCCGGCGCTTCGGGGCGTTCACCGTAGGCGTTGTCAACCAGCCAGACCTCCCCGTGACGTGTCGCCACGGCGGGCCGTCCGTCTGGCAGAACCGCCAGGCCCCCCACTTCAAGGATGATGTCCTCGGGGATGGGGATATCGACCACCTGGTAATAATACCCCACTTCCTCCGGGGTGTGGTCCAGAGGGTCCCCCATCGGGCGAGGCTCCGCGCAGGAAGCCAGCAGGGCGGCGGCGACGGTAATCCCAACCACTCGAGCGAGCGGCTTGGGCTGTCGTGCGGCGATGCCGTGTAGCGTAACAGGCTTTATCATGCGGATCTACCAGACAATATCATAGGAGACCAGAGCGCCGCCGGCGACATCGACGCTGATGAGCAGCTCGCTTTTCCCGCCGACGTTACGCACGAAGGCAAGCCCTCCCTGGAGGTTTTCGATGAAATAGGTGTGGTCGTCCACGGCGTAGGCGCCGTCGGGCATCAGCTCGATCCG
>Ga0163144_10003150_pt1 | contig 37657 bp, 31 predicted proteins | sample OliLak19BULKMAT1_FD_123175 | JGI IMG/M metagenome (GOLD analysis project Ga0163144, IMG submission 123175) | Freshwater microbial mat bacterial communities from Lake Vanda, McMurdo Dry Valleys, Antarctica - Oligotrophic Lake LV.19.BULKMAT1 | ecosystem: Environmental > Aquatic > Freshwater >...
CGGCGGTGGCGGCGGCCGTGGCGGCTACGGTGGCGGCGGCGGCGGTGGCCGTGGCGGCGATCGCGGCGATCGTCGTTACTAAGACGACTTTCGTTCCCGAACGAATTGATTTTTCGAAGGACGAAGCTCCTGAGGAGCTTCGTCCTTTTTGTTTTTCCCTTTCGACGCCGGGACTCATTTCCCGGGAGCGGTCCCATGCTGGCGGCAACGATTCGGTTCGGCCCACGGTTTCGCGACTGCTGAAATCAGGTCACTGAATTAAATGTCTTTTAAAGCTCTCAATCTCTCCGAGTCGGTCCTCCGTGGCGTTCAAGCCGCAGGTTATACCGATCCGACTCCCATTCAACTTCGGGCCATCCCCGTTATTCTCGGCGGCGGCGATCTCATCGGTTCCGCCCAGACGGGCACCGGCAAAACGGCCGCATTTGCGCTGCCCATCCTGACGCGGCTGGGATCCCATCGCAAAGGGGGCAACGCCCGGGTCCTGGTCCTCGAGCCCACCCGCGAACTCGCGGCCCAAGTCGAGACGTCCTTTCGCGATTTCGCCCGCTTTACTGATATGCGCGCCGTCGCGATTTTCGGCGGTGTCGGCTATGGCGTCCAGCGCCAGGAACTCAAGCGGGGCGTCGACATCATTGTCGCGACGCCGGGTCGCTTGATGGACTATTTGAAGGAGGGAACGATCACCTTGCGTGACATCTCCATTCTCGTGCTCGACGAAGTCGATCGCATGCTCGACATGGGCTTTCTGCCCGTCGTGAAGGACATCATTAGCCGCTGCCCCAAGGTGCGGCAGACTCTGTTTTTCTCCGCCACGGTTCCGCCTGAAATTGCCGCGGTTGCTTCGTTTGCTTTGAAGGACCCGACCCGCGTCGAAGTCGGGGTCAACCGTTCCGTCAACACGTCCGTCAATCACGCCGTCTATCCAGTCTCGTTCGAACAGAAGTTCGATTTGCTGATTGCCCTCCTGGCGAAGGACAATTTCGACTGCGTGCTCATCTTTTCCCGCACGAAGCACGGGGCGGATAAGATCGCCCGGCGCCTCAAGGCCGCGAACCACTCCGTCGCCGTCCTGCACGCGAACCGTTCACAAAACCAACGCATTGAAGCCCTCGCCGGATTCAAGAGCGGCAAGTACGAGGTGATGGTCGCCACGGACATTGCCGCACGCGGCATCGATGTCGCGGGCGTGACGCATGTCATCAATTACGATGTGCCGGAGAATCCCGAAGACTACGTGCATCGCATTGGCCGCACCGGACGCGCCCAAGCGGTCGGTGACGCGTTTACGTTGGTAACGCCGGAGAACGCGAGCGACGTTCGCGATATTGAGCGCTTCATTGGCCACAAAATCCCCGAGCTGAAACTCGAAGGGTTTGACTATAAGCCGCTCACGGCCCGTCCGGCGCAGATTGCTCAGCAACGTCCGCAAGGGAGCTTGCCCGGTACGATCCGGCACGGTGGCGGATTTCGCTGTTTCGGCAGCCGCCGGTAATAATTCGGGTGGCGGCAGCGTGAGCGGCCGCCACGATTGATGGCTCGATATGACCATCGCCACCCGCAAGCCCGCGGTTTCCCTCGTCGAAAAGCACCTCGCGGCGCTTAGCGCCTGTGTGCGCTGTCCGCGGATGCTCAAGCCGGTCGTCTGCGGACGACCGGTCGTGAGCAAGGTGCTGCTGGTCGGTCAGGCACCCGGGGACAAGGAGCCGATCCTCGGGCGTCCGTTTGCGTGGACCGCCGGCAGGACCCTTTTCAAATGGTTCGAGGCCGGGCTCGGGTGGACGGAGGACGAGGTGCGGAATCGAATCTATTTTGCCGCCGTGTGCCGTTGCTTTCCGGCTAAGCGGCCGGAAGGCGGCGATCGCGTGCCGGCGCCGGATGAAATCGCGAACTGTTCCGCGTGGCTCGAGCGTGAGTTCCAGTTGCTTCAGCCGGAGCTGGTGCTGCCGGTGGGTAAGCTGGCGATCACCCAATTCCTAGGGGAGCGACCGCTGTCGGAGACAATCGGAAAAAAATTCTCCGTCACGTATCGTGGCTATGCGGCGGACTGTATTCCGCTGCCTCACCCGTCAGGGGCTTCGCCATGGCATCGGATGGAGCCTGGAAAGACGCTGCTGACGAGCGCGCTCGCACTGGTCGCGAGCCATCCGGCCGTCCGTTTGATGGTTCAACCGTAACGGCACCCCGGCAGGATTAGTTCACCCGGTTCCACACCGGCTGACCGAGAACGGCAGCGCGGGCGATCCGGGCGGAGGTGCTACGCATTTCGACCATGCCTTCCGGACTGCAAAAGGCGGCGTGGCAGGTAACAATCAGGTTGGGCGTTTCCGCCTCTTCCCGCGTTCGAAGCGGCTCGGCTTCCACCACGTCCAAGCCAGCGCCGGCGAGATGACCACTGTGCAGCGCGGCGAAGACCGGCGCCTTTTGCACGATGTCGCCGCGTGCAGTGTTCACAAGGAAAGAGCCCGGCTTCATCAGGCCAATTTCCCTGGCGCCGATCATGCCGCGCGTTTCGGCACTGAGAGGGCAGTGGATTGAGATCGTGTCCGCGAGACGCATGATCCCCTCCAGCGTATCGATTCGTTCGATACCAATGGCCTTGTGCGTTCCGCTCGGCACGTATGGATCGTAGAACACGGTGCGAAACCCAAGTGCCTTGGCCCGCAGTGCGGCCGCCGTGCCGATGCGACCCAGGCCGATGACGCCGAAGGTTTGCGTGCGCAGCCGGCGCATTTTGGGGGCGACGTTAATCTTCCAACCGAGCCGCTTCGCTTCAGCGTCGAGCGGGAAAAGCTGGCGGTAGAGTGCGAGGGTGAGCGCGATCGCATGGTCGGCGACTTCTTCCGTGCCGTAATCCGGCACATTACAAACCGGGATTCCCGCCTTGGCGGCGGCGTCGATATCGACGGTGTCGAAACCAACGCCATTCCGAATGATCGCACGGCAGTTTTTCATCCGGGCGAGCACGTCGGCGGTAACCAAGGGGCCGTGCCACAAAATCAGCGCGTCGGCGGCCGCCGCTTCGTCAGGGAAGGGAGCGTTGAAACCGACCCAAACGGTTTTCACATCGGCCGCTTCCCCCAGCAGAGGCGTCTCGACGCTGGCCTCGTGATCGGTGAATTTGAATTCATTCGGACACAGGATTACGACCGTGGGGCGGGGAGGGGAAATCATTGACCACGGATTACACGGGTGACACGGATCCCGGGAAGTCTTATTCGTCCCATCTGTGAAATCTGTCCTGAAACACTTCCTTTTCGTGGTCGGCCTCGCCGCCGTCCTTGTCCCTGGCTTGCACGCACAACGGGAAAAACTGCCGCCAGCCGATTTGGATTATGTCGAGAAGACCTGGCCGGACGCGAGGAAGACCTCGACGGGGATCCGGTACGTCATCTTGAAGGAAGGCGAAGGCTCCACCCCCAAGCCTGGCGACAAAGTGAACGTCCTCTACGTCGGTAAGCTCCTCGATGGCCGCGTGTTTGATGAAGCGAAGGATCCGGCGCAACCGTTCACGTTTCGAGTCCGGCGCGAGATGGTGATCGAAGGCTGGGATCAGATCCTCCAGTTGATGAAGCGGGGAGAGAAGCGAATCGTGATTATCCCTCCCGAGATGGCTTACGGTACCCGGGGGCAGCCGCCGAAGATCGGCCGGAACGCCACCTTGGTGTTCGAGATGGAGCTGTTGAGCTTCGGTCAGGAGTGAGCGGGATTTCCCGTGAAACAGACATTCCTGTCTGTCTTCCGCGTGCGTTAGTGGCGAGTGCAGGCGGAAGTGCCTGCCTCCCCGTTCCCGCCTCAGCGCCTGCTCGCCGGCCGACGCTGCGAGAGTAGATTGTCGATCGTGTAGAGAGCGAGCCCGGCCCAGATGAACGCGAAGCTGAAGGCACGTGAGGCGGAAAACGGCTCCCGGTAAAACCAGATTCCAAGGATGAGTTGGACCGTGGGAGCGAGGTATTGCAGCAATCCCAGCGTGGATAACCGGATGCGTTTCGCACCGTAGGCGAACAGGAGGAGCGGCGTGGCGGTAATCACTCCCGCGCTGAGGATCAGCACGTGCGTATTCAGATCTACGCGACCGAGCGCGCCGGTTCCTGCGCCCTGCTGCCAAGCGAGAAATCCGAGTGCGAGTGGCGCGAGCAGAAGGGTTTCAGTCGTCAACCCCACCACCGCCCCCAACGGGGATTTCTTGCGCAACAGGCTATAGCCGCCCCAGGTCGCGGCCAACGAAAGGGCAATCCATGGCGGCCGGCCGATCTGTATCATCATCAGGATTACGCCGGCGGCCGCTAGTCCGATCGCAATCCACTGTCCGCGCCGGAGATGCTCGTGTAAAATGAAATGCCCGGCTGCGACATTCACGAGCGGGACGAGGAAGTAGCCGAGACTGCAGTCGATCACGTGGCCCGTGTTCACGCCCCAGACATAGATGAGCCAGTTGCCCGTGAGCAGGGTGGCACTCAGGGTATGGAGGCCGAACGAGCGTGGGTTGCCGACGACGGCAAAGACCGCGCCGAAATTACCCTGAAGCGCGATGATGATCACCAGGAGCGCCAATGACCAGACGTGCCGGTGGGCGATTAACTCGACGGGATTGATCGCCGAGAGCTGCGTCCAGTACAGGGGAACCAGGCCCCACAAGAAGTAACAGAGCGCCGCCGCCGCGGCACCGCGGGCTTGGGCAGGAGTATGATTCGGTCCGTTCATGCCGCTGGATTCGGACGCGGCATGAACCAGTCGGCGTCGGGCACGTCGTCCGGCGATAGCCAGGCGGCGGGCACCGAGTGATTACTTCTTCGCAGAATTGGCGAAGGGGAACCGCTCGCGGAAGTCGTTCTCCGCTTGAACTCGGGCCGCATCGGCCGCCGCGCCTTGGGCAACAATTTCGGCGGTGCGCTTCTCGAGCCAGCGCCGGCGGAAGGTCTCTTCTACATCTCTCGCGATGGCCGAGCTTTCCTTGGCCCGATCGCTTTTCCTGAATAGGCTGCAGCCCGTCGAGCCGGCTGCGAACACCACGAGAACCGTAAGTAACAGGGCTTTGTTCATCAAAAAAGGGCTTCAAACTGAGCCGAACAAATAAAGACCGCGAGGGAAACTTTCAGGTTCATCCCATTTCTTGCCGGAAACGGACGATATCTTGGAGTAAGAAATGAACCTAAACGGAAACACTGCGAATTGCGTTTCACAGAATGGGCCTGGAATTCCACGGGATTTGCTAATTTTTGTTTTCGCACTCCACCCATTCGTACTTACTTGTGAGGGGTATGAGTGACGAGTCTCAACCGCCAGCGCCCTCGCTTCGCCTCAGGCCTCGTCTGAGTGCCAGCGAAAACGAGGCGGACTCTGAGGTCGGCGCGAAAGCCTCACGCGCAGATCCTTCCGCCTCGCCGGGAGGCGTGGGCGAGGGGGCGTCGCCGCCGCAGAAGACGAAGATCCGCCTTCGTCCGCGTCTGAACGCGGAACCGACTGTTCACGCTCCCCGCTCGGCTGACTCGCCCGTGCTGCTGCCCGACGAGCTGCTCTCACCTGCGGCGATGCCCCCCGCCGGGCCTCAGGTCCCGTCGGCGACGGTTCCGGCGGCCGACGCAGTCGACTCTGTCCCAACGATCCGCCTCAAACCACGCTCCACCACCGAAAATGAGCTTGAGGCAAGAGCGTCGAACGCAGCGCACAGTGCGCCGTCGGTCGCATTGCCGGCCTCCTCCAGTCTTCCCGCACCGGGTGCCGCGCCTTCGTCCACGGTTCCTGATGCCATCATTCCGTCCCCGTCGGCGAAAGAGCCTGCGGTTGCAGAAGTTAACGCTTTACGTAAGGCCTTGACGTCCGAAGGCGTTAAGTTGAAACTCAGGTCCGGGGATGCGGTGATCGGGGACCCGGCAATGTTGGTGGGTGCGTTGCCGGAAAACCCCATTCCGGGCGAGGGTTCGTCCGCGCCTCTGGTTCCGCCCACGCCAGGACCGGTGATTAAACGCACTCCGCCGCCGTTTCCGGTTTTAGCCACTGCGCCGAAGCTTCCTCCTCCGCGTATACCTCATCTCGCGGCGCGCGAGTCCTCTTCCCTGCGGTCCGAAGGCCGTGTCCGCAAATCGAAAGGCATGCGGCGTTTAGTCGTTTTGCTTTGCGTGGCGGTGGCAGGGGGAGGCGCTTACTTCGGGTGGACCCGTTTAAAGAGCTCGCCGCAAGGCGTCGCTCCCGCGGCGGTTGCGCCAAAGTCTGTCACTCCGTCTGAAACGCTCAACGCCCTGGCCAGCGTTCCCTTTCAAGCCGTCCGGAAGGCACAGGAGGTCCTTGCCGTGCGCCAGGAGGGCGTACGAGCGTTGGTCGACGCCATGGCGACGGAGAAAGAAGGTGTCAGCAAACAGGCGCCGCGCCCTTCCGTTCCCGTGCCGGTCCCACCGCCGCTCATGGCGGGGGCAACGGCAACGACGACCGTCGCGCCGGGGCTTTCCGCTTCCATGCCCATCGCGGCGGCAGCCGATGCGAGTGCCGCGTTTCGAGAATTTGTCGCCAACGCCAAGATCAGTGGCGTGGCTGACACGCGCGCGTTGATCAATGGGCGTCTGGTGCGCATCGGCGAGATCGTCGATCCGACGCTCGGAATCCGATTTCAAGCCGTCGATCGGGAGACGAAACAACTTATTTTTCGGGACTTCAGCGGAGCCCAGGTTGGCCGGCGGTTTTGAGGTCGGGCGGACTTCGTCGTGCTCGCAAGGCGAACCCCTCCTTGCCCACGGCCCTGCACCGTTAAACCCTTGTCGAAATCACCATACGTCCACGGGCCCCTTCGGGACCGGTATGCTGGTGCGGGAGAGGACCTCAGCTTCGCCGGGCTCGCGCATGAAAGACGCGATCATCGGCTCCGGGGCAAAACGCTGCAGCAACTCGCCGCGATCATCGCAGAATTGAGCGCGCCAGCCGATAAACTCCGCGATCGCAGCATCGAAATCGGCGCGGGATCGGATGGTGATAATCCGTTGCTTAAAGGGTTTCGCGGGACCAAACCGTTTCGCATACCAAGGCGCCACTTTTCGGAAAAGCCGCGAGCCGTGGTCTTCGCCGTAGAAGTCGCAGTGGCGTTCGAAGTGCCGGCGCATAACGCGCACCCGTTCGGCGAAATCCGGTTCGGGCAGCAGGATGCCCGTGCGAAGATAGTGCTGGGTGCGACGGAAAATCCAGGGATCGTAGAACGCGCCGCGACCGACGCTCACGCCAGCACATCCGGTTTCCTCGAGCATGTGTTTCGCGGCTTCCGGCGTCGTAACATCGCCGTTCCCGATGACGGGAATTGTTTTCACCGCATCCACTACGGCGCGAATTCCGGCGAGGTTCACCGTGCCCGCGAAACCTTGGGCGCGGGTTCGGCCGTGCACGAAAATTGCAGCCACACCCACGTCTTCGAGCACCCTGGCCAAATCCGGGGCCGTAAGGTTGTCGTCATCCCAACCGAGCCGCATCTTCGCAGTGACCGGAATTTTCACGGCCTCGATCATTCCGCGCACGAGCGCGCCCGTCTTGCTCAATTCCGTCATCATTGCGGACCCGCCGCCGATTTTGACGACCTTCTTCACCGGACAGCCCATGTTGATGTCGATCGACTCCGCGCCAAGTTCCTGGCCCAACACGGCCGCATCGCGCATTTCCTCCGGCACGCTGCCGAAGAGTTGGATGGCAAGCGGTCGGTCGCCCGGTGCGGAGGCGACGAGTTTCAAGGCTGTGTGATTTCGCTCGATCAGTGAGCGGGCGTTAACCAAGTCCGTCGTCGCCCAGCCGAGTCCGCCCAGTTCGCGGACCGTCAGCCGCATGGGAAGATTGGTGTAGCCCGCGAGCGGAGAGAGGAAGAGGTTGGAGGAGAGTTCGTAGGGACCGAGGCGCACGCGGCCACTAGAATGCAGGCGATCGGGCCTGCATTCAAGCTGCCGTTCCCGATTAGGGTACCGGAGAGTCTCCCGGTCCGCGCAGGACACTTGGGCTGGGCAGCCCGGGGGGTTTTTGGCACGAAAAAAAGGGGTTTCCCAGTTTGTCTCCGTTCGATTCTGCAGTAAGGCTCCTTTTATCGCTGAGAGCCTCCGCTGCGAGGTGCGCTGCCAGCCATTCCCTAAGACATCAACCACTTGGCTTTACAGCATGCCGTCGACGCTCCGCCTTTCGTTTTCGGACCTCGCTCTTGAGGTGCCGCGGAGAGAACAGTCCGCGCAGGCTGTCCCGCTCTTCGGGTAAGTTCCACTTTCTGCGTGCACCTCTTACATCTGGAAGACTCGGCGACGGATGCCGAATTGATCGGAATCCTCATTCGGAGGGAATGGCCGGCCTGTGAAATTGCTCATGTGGTCAATGCCGACGAGTATCGGGAGGCATTGAGTCGGGGTGGGTTTGACCTGGTTCTCTCTGATTATTCGTTGCCCGGCTTCGATGGATTGGCGGCGTTGGCCGTCGCCAAGAGTCGATTGCCGGACACGCCTTTCATTTTCCTTTCCGGAACGATTGGGGAGGAGCGCGCCGTGGAAGCCCTGAAACGGGGCGCAACCGATTACGTGATAAAAGATCGGCCGAGCCGGTTGATTCCGGCCATTCGGCAGGCGATGGCGTTGATTGAAGAAGCGAATCGTCGGCGGCAAACCGAAGCGGCGCTCCGGGAGAATGAGGAACGTTTCCGGCAAATCACCGAAAACGTGGCTGAGCTCATTGCGTTGGTGGATGCCGAAGGGCGTCGCGTTTATCTCAACCCGGCCTATCGCGAGTTGCTCGGAGCCTCGAGGCCTTTGGAAGGCACGGATGCGTTTGCGGAAGTGCATCCCGACGACCAAGCCCGAGTACGGGCGGCGTTTGCGCAGGCCGTGGCCACCGGGCAGGGGCACCGCGGCGAGTACCGCCTGGTGGTGGACGGGGGAACACGTGAGCTCGAGTGTCATGCGAGTGTGCTACGCAACGCCACTGGCGCAGTGAGCAATGTGTTGCTGGTCTCGCGGGATGTGACGGAGCGGCGGGATGCAGATGCGCGCCTCCGGGAGCAGGCCTCCCTGCTCGACCGTGCGCGCGACGCGATTATTGCGACCGACCTTGATCACCGCATCGCGTACTGGAACGCCAGCGCCGAGCGTCTTTACGGTTGGAAGGCGTCGGAAGTGTATGGACAACGCCTGGATCAACTCGGTCTCGGATTTGATCTTACCCGTTTTGCGGGCGCCCGGTCGCAATTGCTCGCGACGGGAGAATGGCGCGGTGATTTCAGGCTGCGGACGCGAAAGGGCGAGACCATCATGGTCGAGAGCACCTGGAGCCTCGTCGTCGAAAACGATGGCAGTCCGCGGTCGATTCTGTCGATCGACACCGACGTGACGGAGCGCAAGAAGCTCGAAACCCAGTTGCTGCGCGCACAGCGCATGGAGAGCATTGGCACCCTCGCGGGCGGCGTGGCCCACGATCTGAATAATGTGCTGACCCCGATTCTCCTTTCGATCGAGTTGCTCGCAGCCAAAGCCATGAGCCCGGAAGATCGCCGGCTGATCGAGAAAACCAAGGCGAGCGCGAGTCATGGTGCGGCACTCGTGCAGCAACTGCTGGCTTTCGCCCGCGGAGCCGACGCACGACGTACGCGTTTGAATCCGGCCACCGCGCTCGCCGACTTGCAACCGTTAATCCGGCAAAGTCTGCCACCGAATATTCAGTTGCGCATGGATACGTCGGCCGGGGCCTGGCCGATTCAGGCGGATTCCACCCAGTTCAGTCAGGTTTTGATTAATTTGTGCATCAACGCACGGGACGCCATGCCGACGGGCGGAAGAGTTACGGTGATCACCGGCAATCTGGAGGTCAATATGACCTTGGCGCACGTCAATCCCGGCGCCCAGGCCGGGCCGTATGTGCGTATCTCCGTTTCGGATACCGGGTGCGGGATTGTTCCGGAGATCATCGATGATATCTTCGATCCATTTTTCACCACCAAGGCGGCGGGCAAGGGCACCGGCCTCGGGCTTTCAATGGTCGCGGGCATTCTGAAGAGTCACGGCGGGTTTGTGCAGGTGGAAAGCGAGCCCGGGCAGGGCACGACCTTCCATCTTTTCTTCCCCGCGATCGCGGAGGCGCCTCCGGCCATCATTCCGGCGGCACCGCCGCCATCCCGTGGCGAGGGAGAAGCAATCCTGTTGATTGATGACGAACCCATCGTGCGCGATACGCTGCAGCTGTTGCTGCAACGCGCGGGCTATCGGATTTTTCCGGCGTCGGACGGCCGGTCCGGCATCGCGGAATTTGAACAGCGGCAGTCCGAAATCTCACTCGTGATCACGGACATGATGTTGCCGGATCAGGTGGGGACCGACGTGATCCGCACGCTGCGGAAACTCGACGCCACGCTACCGGTCATCGCGATCAGCGGCATGATGGCCTCAGGCCATTTCGACGAACTCCTCCAGGTTCAGCCGCGCGTGGTGTGCCTCTCGAAACCTCTCATGCCTGCGACCCTGATGGCGGCTGTACGCCAGGGGATTTCGTCACGTGGTTCACCGGTTAACGGCGCGGCTGTCCCGGTGATCGGCGCTTAAGGGACTCGGTCAGAAATAAACGCTCAAATCTACCTGGGCTTGAGTCGCGATCCGGCGTTGCTGGCTCAGTCACCTATCGGAGATAGGCTCCGTCGCCCGCGCCTTGGCTGGCCGACCCAATCCCGGTGCAGCTCTGCGCATTTATTTCTGACCGAGTCCCTAAGAGGGGCGCGCCGTTGAGGCTACCCGTTCTCATTTTCGCTCGCATCAGGGCGCCGCTGCCGCCGGCTGGATCGTTCACCCGTGGCACGGTGGCTCAGTGGCCCATGCCGTGGGTCCAAACGTGTTGCACTCCGCCCTTGCAGGTCGCCACCGAAGTTGTCCTCTCTTCGGAATGAAGGTTTCGTTCACGCCCAAGGAATATGCGCGGCTGCTGGAGCTGGTCCACCTTGGCTTATGCATGGCGGGTGCCCGGCCCGATGACCCTGCCACCATGCCACCGCGCTATAACGAGATCGCCCGGAAAGTTTTTACTCTGGCCGAGCCCTTCGGTTGCGCCGATCTGGTGGAAACGGATGTCAATGGACAGCTTTTTCCCGGAGAGAAACTCGTTACCGGGTTGGCCGGCGACAAGGTCGATCGCTTCGTGGAGGAAGCCTTTTGGACCGAACTCGTATCGCGGCTTGCGGAGCGGGATCTGCTTTCCGAACTTAGCGCGACCAAGCTCAGCAGCCCCCTGTCGTCGGACGAGGAAGAGCGTCTTGGGCGGATGGAGGATAGCTACTGGCGTGAGTTTGAATCCCGCGGTGTGGATAACCTGATTCTCCTCCGCGGGGGCAACGGCTAGCTGCAGGATTCCCTTTGCTTTGAGCACACTTCGCTCTGGCAGCGCTGGGCGTATGATGTCTGAGTCTTCCGCAAAATCTTTTATGAACCCCGATTTCCCCTCATCCGTTACTCGTCGTGATTTCATTTCCCTGATGGCGGCCGCGGGCGCCGCGCTTCCCCTTGGCGCCAGTGTGGCCCAGGCGCAACCGGCCGGCGCCAAGGCGGTCGGTTCCGGTGGCGCGCGGACGCTTCATGTATTTGCGAAGCCATTACAGTGGTTGTCGTATGATGACACCGCGGCCTTGATCGCCGAGGCGGGTTACAGTGGGATCGACTACGCCGTGCGTCCCGGCGGCCACGTCGTTCCGGAAAAGGTTCAGGATGATCTCCCGCGCGCGGTTGAAGCGGCGAAGAAGGCGGGACTCAAGGTTGAGATGATCACGACCGGCATCAATGACCCGCGCGACAAGCATACTGAGCCGCTCCTGCGGACGGCGGCGAAGGTCGGCGTAAAAGTTTATCGGTATGGAAATTTCAATTACGACTTGAAGCTCGGCGTGTGGGAGTCCCTGCAGAAGCACAAGGCCGCGCTTAAGGAGCTTGGCAGCATGAATCAGAGCCTGGGCTTGCACGGCGCCGTCCAGAATCATGCGGGGCCCCGCGTCGGCGGACCGGTCTGGGATCTGTATGAGTTGATGCGTGACCTCGACCCACGGTGGTCGGGCGTGCAATACGACATCCGCCATGCCATCGTGGAGGGAGCGCAATCGTGGCCGATCGCATTACGCCTCCTCGCCCCATGGATCAAATGTACCGACATCAAAGATTTCAGGTGGCAGCAGACTCCCGGCAAAGGAACGGTGGAGAACGTGCCGCTCGGAGAGGGAATTGTGCCGTTCGATGCCTACTTCAAACTCGTGAGTGAGTTGAAGATCGCCGGGCCCGTGTCCGTGCATTTGGAATATCCGCCCTTCGAACGGTCGCCCCGCCCGCTGACGGACGCAGAGAAGCGGTCGCTTTTCCTGGCCGGTATGAAGAAGGATCTCGCGGTGCTGAAACTTCACCTTGCGAAACATCAGCTGGCGTAAGCCGGAGTGATCCGCTCGAACGGTGGAGGGTGCATTGTTCGCCCCTCACTGAGCTCTTTTTTGTTTGTACCGATGAGTTCTACGTCTCCTTCAAAATCCCTTACAATTGCCCGCGTTGGCGCTGACTTTGAGCGCGAGCCATTGATCCGCCCGTTTGGTTTCAAAGGCGGTTATCAAACTGAAATCTGGCAAAGTGTCGCGATGCTTGAGAGCTCCTCGGGCAAACGCGGCGTCGGATTATGTACGCAGGGAGTCTTATGGAGCGATGCCCAGGTGTTTGCCGGCCATTCGGAGAGCGGAGGCAGCGCGTTGATGTATGCGGTGACGGAACGCGCCTTGCAGCAGCTTAAAGGTCAAAGCTTCGCGGACCCGATCGCGTTAATCGAGGCGATCCGACACGATGTGTACGCCTTCGCCAAGAAGGTCACCGAGCATCCCGGTTTGCGGGAAACGTTCGCATTGAATGCGCTTGTCGGCATCGATTTCGCGGCCTGGCTGCTTTACGCGCGGGAGAATAACATCACGTCCTTCGATGACTTGATCCCGGCCGCTTACCGGCCGGCGCTCGCCACGCGCCATGACAAGATTGCGAGCATTCCGCTGATGGCTTACGGGATCCCGATCGAGGAACTGAAGACCGCCGTCGATGACGGCTACTTCTTTATGAAGATCAAGATCGGCCAGCCGGGAACGCAGGCCGAGATGCTCGAGAAAGACCAAGCGAGACTTAGCGCCATTCACGCGGCGATCGGGCATGCGCGCACCCCTCACACCGCGAATGGCCGGTTACCCTATTATTTCGACGCCAACGGTCGTTACGAGAGCAAGGACACCTTGATGCGCCTGCTTGATCATGCCAAAGCGATCGGCGCCTTCGATCAGATCGCGTTACTCGAGGAGCCGTTTCCCGAAGAACTCGAGATCGACATCAGCGATATTCCCGCGCGGATCGCTGCCGATGAAAGTGCGCATACGGATCGCGATGCGCTGAAACGGATTCAGATGGGTTACAAGGCGATCGCGCTCAAGCCGATCGCGAAGACCTTCAGCATGTCGCTTAAGATTGCGCAGCTCGCGCACGAACATGGCGTGCCGTGCTTCTGCGCTGATCTCACGGTGAGCCCCCTTCTGGTCGAGTGGAACAAGAACGTCGCTGCCCGCCTGGCGCCCTTTCCCGGACTCGGCTTGGGTCTGCTCGAGACCAACGGTCACCAGAACTACCGGAACTGGGACGCGTTGCGCCGTTATCATCCTGCTCCCGACGCACCATGGGCGAAAACCCGGCAGGGTTTGTTCGAGCTCGACGACGATTACTACGCGCAGAGCGGGGGAGTGTTTGCTTCGATGCCTCACTACGAGGCGATGTTCGCCCGCTAGCGCTGACTTGGGCGCAGCCGTAGCTTTCGAGAGAGTCTGCGCTTGCCCGGGTTGGTTGACGGAACTCGAGGCGCGTGCGGCGATGCACGCGTCGGTGTCGAAGGAGCGATCCCTCGACGCGGCGATCGCTTTAAACCAACAGCTCTAAACTTGGTTCGCTCGCGCTGCCGGAGTGCTCCTCCCGGTGGCTTTTTCGTAGAGCCAGGAAGCAGGACAGAAACGCGTGAGGGCCGACTGGAAGAGCATGAAGCCTACAAAAGCGGTGAACCACAACCAGAGCGGGTTGTGATAGTGAGCGAGCGCGAGACTGGCGAGGATCAGCAGGCCGGCCCAGAGGCGGACGAAGGATTCGGTTTTCATGGGAATTGAATAACTATATCCATATACGAACATATACTTGAAAAAGTGTCAAGGAGTGGTTTTGTTCGCCCGCATGAAAAAAGCCCGTTGGTTGTCAGATGATGCGATCGAGCTGATCGCCCGGCGTTTTTCCGCGCTGGCTGAGCCGATGCGGCTAAAGCTCGTGCATGCGCTTTTTGCGGGGGAGAAGAGCGTGAATGCGCTGGTTGAGGAAACCGGTGGCACGCAGGCCAACGTCTCCCGCCACCTGCAGACGCTGACGCAAGCGCACGTGCTGTCGCGGCGAAAAGAAGGGCTGCAGGTTTTCTATGCGATTGCAGATCCGACAATTTTCAAACTGTGCGATCTGGTGTGCGGAAGCGTGGAGAAACAGTTGAATCGTCAGGTCGAGGCCTTCGGCGTCAGGGCCGATTGAGTCGGTTGAGCGATTAGCGGGATCGTTGGGTCCGCCTTATGGGACGCGGGTGAGCGGGCGCACCGAACCTTGCGGTTGCGGTCCGCCCGGTAGGTTAAGCGGTCGTGATCCAACGTACCCGAAGGTGAAACGCGATTGACCCTCCCGGTTTCGATCGCGAGCGTTCGCCTCGCTCGCGCCGATCCGCGCGAGTTTTTAACCCCCTTCCGCTCATGGTGAAGTCCTCGATCTGGCTCGGTGCAACGTTGGTGCTCGCGGTGCTGAGCGGCTGTGGCAAAGCCGACTCCGGAGGAGCCGCCAGCAGCGGCACAGGCCCGCTGGAGATTCGCTTCGCGCACGCGCATGCCCCGGATCTCAACGGAGAACTGCACTATAGCGCCGTGGCGTTTGCCGAAGCCGTGGGCGGCTTGTCGGACCGGCTCACCGTGAAAATCTTTCCCCAAGGTTCGCTCGGCAGCGAGCGCGAGATCTATGAGGGCATGCAACTCGGGTCCGGCGCGGCCGTCACGGTCACGGGCTCGGCCATCCTGAATAATTTCGATCAGCGAATCGGCGTGCTGGATCTGCCGTATCTATGGCAGGACTACGATCACGTCCATCGCGTGCTCGATGGCGAGGTGGGACGCGATTTGGCCGCCGGGCTCGAGCGCCAGGGACTCATCGTCCTCGCCTGGCTCGATGGTTGGGGCTACCGCAACCTGATCACAACGAGCAAGCCCGTGCTCCAACCCAGCGACTTGCGCGGACTAAAGATCCGCACAATTCCCACTCCGGTTTACCTCGCGGCTTTGCGCATGATGGGAACGAATCCCACCCCGATGGCGTATGGTGAGATCTACACCGCCCTGCAAACGGGAGTGATCGACGGCTTCGAACAGGCCCCCGCAATTGTAGTGGCAGAGAAATTTTATGAGGTCGCGAAACACATGACCAAAACCCGCCACCTTTTCCCGGCACTCGTGATTTGTTATTCCAAGGCACAGTGGGACCGGCTCTCACCCGACGACCAGGCCAAGCTACGCCAGGCCGGGGCGATCGCGCAGGAAAAAGAGCGCGCCCTCGCGCCGGTGCGCGAAGCCGAGGCGCTAAAAACGCTGCAGGAACGCGGGATGACGGTCCACGAGTTCGATACCAGCACCTTCACAGAAGCGGCCATCAAGCTCCAGGATCAACTCGCGAGTGAACGCGGCGCGATGGACTTGCTGCAAAAAATCCGCGCGGCTGCTCGGTAATCATGAAATGGATACTAGGCAGCGCTTCGCTTGACGTCCGGCATCATGACTGACCGGATTGAGACCGCACCGACCGCGCGAATTACGTCGGCCTTGGGCGCGCTGCTGCGTCGCCTCGATCGCGTCATGGAGGTTCTGGTGATCGCGCTTTTTGCGGGTATCGTGCTCGTGGGTGGCCTCCAGGTTTTTTTCCGCTACGTGCTCAACGCCTCGTTGAGTTGGAGCGAAGAACTGCAGCGTTACGGTCTGATCTGGATCGTCTTTCTCGCGCTCGTGATTGGCTACCGGCGCGGCGCGCACATCGGGATGAATCTCGTGCTGCACGCCCTGCCGCGACTCGTGCAGGTGACGGTCGGGTGGCTGGTTGACCTGCTGTGGCTGGGGCTTGGCCTCGCCATGGTGATGTACACCGCGGTGTATCAATCCGGCGCCGGACTCACCTTTTTGAAAAGCGTGAGTCGTCAGAGCAGCGCCGGGTTGGGACTGCGCATGGACATTATCTACGCGTGCATCGTGGTGGGTGGAGTTTATCTCACGTTGGCCGCGGTTTACGCCTTGTTGTGTCGCGCGGTGGGCATTTCGCCCCGGACCGGGCCCGTGGAGGAGCCATGCTGACACCGCTCTTCGTTACGCTGCTGTTGTTGATCTTGATCGGTGTGCCGGTTGTAGTGTCGATTGGTGCCGTGGCGTTGGGTGGCATTCTCTTGATGCCGGAACTCGCGCCGGTGGAGTTTCCGCGGAAGATGTTTGCGGCGGTCGATTCGTTCAGCCTGCTCGCGTTGCCTTATTTTATTTTGGCCGGCGAACTCATGGTGCGCGGCGGAATGAGTCGGCGCCTGGTGGAGTTTGCCGAAACGCTCGTGGGTCATCTCCGCGGCGGGCTGGGCCACGCCACGGTGCTCGCCAACATGATCTTCGCGAACGTCACTGGTTCGTCCGTGGCGGCGACTTCGGCCATCGGCTCCCTGATGGCGCCGGAAATGCGGGCGCGCGGCTACAAGCCGGGCTTCATCGCCGCGCTTGCGGCCACGTCGGGGATCATTGGTGCGATCATCCCGCCCAGCATGGTAATGGTCGTGTACGGCGCGATGGCTGGAGTTTCGATTGGCGGCTTGTTCCTGGGTGGCTTTCTGCCGGGTTTGTTGATCACGGGTCTGTTGATGCTGACGGTGCACTTGCACGGATATCATCCGGCGTTCCCGGAAATCCGGGCGACGAGCGGGAGGTTCAGCGTTCGTCTCATGCTCACGACCCTGCCGCGGGTGTGGGTCGCGGTACTCGCCCCTGTAATCATTCTCGGCGGGATCATGACCGGCATCTTTACAGCGACCGAGGCCGGGGTGGTGGCGTGTTTCTACGCGTTGGTGGTGGCGATGTTCGTGTACCGTTCCGTGACGCTACGCGATCTGCCGCGGATTCTGCTCAACGCCGCCGTCATGACCACCACGGTGCTCGCCATCATCGCCGTGGCCGGTGCGCTGGGCTGGCTGCTCACGTATTTGAATTTTACGGACATCGTCGGTTCGTGGATGCTCGGCATCTCGTCGAAAGGTTGGATCGTGCTGCTCGTGTTACTGCTGACCATGTTGATTCTGACGATGTTCATCGAGTCGCTCGCGGTGCTGATCATTCTGACTCCGCTGATCATCAAGATCGGCACAACGTTCGGCTATGATCCGCTGTACGTGGGAATGTTGGTGATCATGGCCACGCAAATTGGCGCGACGACTCCGCCCGTCGCGGTCTGTCTCTTTGTGGCGACGAGTATCGCGGGCACGACCTACGATCAGACGATCCGGCGCTGCTGGCCGTTTATCGCCGCGCTCATGCTGGCCCTGGTGCTCGTGTTTTTATTTCCCGCGCTCTCGACCTGGATTCCAAACACGTTTCTGAAGTAGCGAAGGGGTGATACAGACCTTCCTGTCTGTACGTTGAGTGGTATTGAAAATGAAAAAACCCAACCGGCAGGAATGCCTGTTTCACCCATTACGGCCGCAACGTCAGATTGATCCGGCGCACGTCCATGACGTACTTGCCGGGCACTTTCAGGGCGCGCAGCGTGAGCGTGCCGCGACCTTTTTCGAGATGCACGGTGCCGAGCGGGAGCGGGCGGAACTCCTTCATATGCGACTCCGCGCTCGGGCGGGTCAGCGTGTCCTGATTAGTATAGAGCGGCGGATCCCAACCGGGCGCGACGGTGCCGGTCAGCGCGGCTTGATTGAAATGCAGCTCGATCAGTGAACCCGCATCGGACACAGGACACGTGTAGTCAATCACCACGTCGTAGGTCCCAGTGGTGTTCACCTCGATGTCCCACGTCATGCGATCGTCCGTCGTCGTCCAGTTTACAAAATAAGAGCTGTTGGGCGCGCTCGCACTGCGTTGTACACCGCCATGCGGGACCCCGTCACGAGCGGGTAACGGTGTCCACGGAAACTCCGCATAACCCACGGAAAACGGTCGGTTGTCGGGCAGCACCATCGGCGCTGATTTGCCTCTGGCTTTTCCTCCCTTGGCGCTGGTCGCCGGGCTTGCCGGCGTACCCAGTACATCCTGCCGCCAGTCGGTCACGGCCTGGCTGAGGCGCGCGGCGATGGCGGGTTCGAGCGTGGTGATGTCCGTGGTCTGACCCGGATCCACGATCAGATCGAAAAGCACCCCGCGGCTGTCGAGGCGATGACGCTGCGAACGCACGCTCACATTGCCGTTTTGGTGCGAGAATATCAGCCGTTCCGGCAGACTCGTGCGCGTGCCGAGCAGGACCGGCGAAAGATCGATGCCATCGAGCGGTTTATCGCCGACGCGCGGAATGCCCGCGAGCGAGGTCAAGGTGGGGAGCAGATCGATGGCTCCGGAGATATCGCGAACGACGGTTGCTGGTTTGATTTTCGCGGGCCAGCGCACGAGCAGCGGTGAACGAACCCCGCCTTCATCGGTGGAGCCTTTCCGGCCTTTCATGCCGCCATTCCAACGCCAGGTGTTTGGACCGTTGTCGGTGAAGTAGATGACAATGGTGTTTTCCCGCAGGCCGAGTTCGTCGAGCTTGCGCAGAACACGACCGACGTTGTCGTCTTGATTCTCCATCATGGCCAACGCACAGCGCGTGTGATCTGCGTCTTCCTGCGCGGGATCCGTGGCCGTCTGCGCCATCGATTTTCCCTTGAAGCGATTCCAGTAGTTTTCCGGCACCGCCCAAGGTGCGTGCGGGGTGGTGAAGGGGATGTAACATAAAAATGGATTCGCGCGGTTCTTCTCGATGAAAGCGAGGGACTGGTCGGTGCAGAGGTCGACGATGTACCCGTTGCCCTGAATCATCTTCCCATTGTGCTCGAGCGGCGGATCGAAGAACTCACCCCAGTGTCCTGCGGTGTGCCCATAATACTCGTCGAAGCCGCGGGCCATCGGATGATACGGCCACTGGCTGCCGTTGTGCCATTTGCCAAACGCGCCCGTCGCATAGCCGCGCGCCTTGAAAGCATCCGCGATCGTTTTCTCATCGGTGTTCAACCGTTCCAGGCCGGTGGATACGCCGCGCACACCACCGCGCGGATGGTAGCGGCCGGTGAGAAATTCCGCGCGGGTCGGAGCGCACACGGAGGAAACATAGAAGCGGTCGAACTGCGCCCCATCGCGACCGATCGAATCGATGTGCGGCGTGCGCACACTCGAATTGCCATTGATCCCGTAGTCGCCCCAGCCCGCGTCGTCAGCGAGGAAGATAACCACGTTTGGCGGCGTCGCACGTGAGGCCGCCGCGGATACGCGGTGCGGCCCGGTGAGAAGGGCGAGCGCGACGATGGCGAAAAGCGGCGGGGAGAGGAAGGTAAGGGGGCTTAGAATCTTCATAGCAGGGGAGGAACGGTGCGCGCAGCTCGAACGAGTCACGCCGCAAGTAGCAGCGCTCTCTCGTTGAAAAACTCCTCCTCGCAAATGGCCAGCCTAACCCGCCAACTCGCCCGATATCAGTCTGGCCTTCATCCGCCGCCCGGGCCCGGTCGGCCAGCGATAATCGCGGCGATCTCGATCGCAAACAGACTCGCAAAGAGCACCAGCGAGAGGACCAGCAACGCGTTGATCCAAGCCTTGTTTTTTAGCCCGCCGACCCATTCAGCCCGGTTGTTCATCACCAGGAGCACACTCGCGAGAAACGGCATGAAGAACGCACCGGCAATGGCGTAAAGGACCACGAGGGTGAGCGGACGCTGGAAAGAGTGCAGCACGAGCGGCGGCAGGGCCAGAAATAGCAGGAAACCGCGATAGGCGCGGGTGTGCGTCAGCGTGATTGGGGGTGGCGGGGTTCGCGGATCCAGCCGGCGGCGAATTTGCGCCACTGTATCCGAAAATAAATACGGCACGCCCTGCCAGACGCCCAACAGCGACGTGAAGACTGCGCACCAGAAGCCGATGAGGAAGCTCATCCGGCCCGCCGGCCCGAGAAGTTCGCCCAGCCGCTCGGAAAGGGCGAGCACGAGCGCATGCCCGGAGGCGTCGACGGGCTTCGCCTCCGCGGCGATCACGATCATGGCGAGTCCAAAGAGTCCGGTTAGAAAATACGCGACCCCGAGGTCGAGTTGGGACCGTCGATGCGCCGCCGCTCCACTCCAGTTGCGTTCGCGAATCCAGTAGCCGTAACACAGGAGCGTCACACTTCCACCGACGCCGCCCATCACGCCCAACAGAAATCGCGCGGAGCCTTCCGGCGCAGTGGGAATGACCAGTCCCCGGAGAAACGCCCACGGATCCGGTCCGAGCGGAAGGGCGCAGGCGATGACGATGACGAACATCGATCCCATCAGCCAGTGCATGATGGTTTCAAACATCCGATAGCGTCCGGACCATACAATTGCCAAACCGGCGATCGCGTGGACTGCGGCCCAGCCTGAGGTTGGCAGCACGGGCCAGAGCGCGCGGGCCGCGACCCCGCAAGCGGCGGCGAGCGCCGCCGCCACGAGGAAACCCCAGAGCACGAGATAACCGAGAAAGTACCACCCGACGACCCGCGGCAGCCGCTGGGTCCAGCCGGCGATCAGCGTGGTGCCGGTGGCATATTGCCACCGCGCGATGCCGTCATTGAGCACCCATTTGAGCAGCGCGCCCACCGCCACAATCCAAAGCACCGCGAGTCCGTAGCGCTGGCCAGCCACGCTCGCCGCGATCAAGTCACCCGCGCCCACCCCCGTGGCTGCGACCACGAAGCCGGGGCCAAACGAATCGCGCCACGTGGAGCCGGCTGGTGGGGTGCTGGAGTTTTCGTTAGTCAAACCGGGGAGAGCACAACACCTGCACGTTGCCGGATGGGGTGCGAGGACCATCCAATCGCCACCCGCGCGACCGTCAATGTCGGGGATCCGTCCAGCCTCGCGAGAGCGGGTCCGCTCTCGATTCTCGTTCACCCCGACGTCCGCTTAGTGCGTCATTAGATAAAAGAGTATATTGACGCCGAGCGGATAAGCGCGGGCTTCGGAGAACACTGCGAAAAAGTCCGCGTGTTCCCCTTCGCGTTCCCGGTTTGGCCGGATGGGATGGGTCGTCGATTACCCGGACGCGGACCTGAACCTCTTGTACCGGCTACAGCAGCTGACTTAGGCGAAAGCGGATCCCGATGCCCGCTTTTCAGCTCACGAGCCCGGATCTGGCTCATCATCCGTTCATCTTCATGGAGCATATTGAGCGCCTCGCGCTGCGACCAACGGAGGTTACCGCGCTTCGTCAGTATCTGCTCAGTGGCGGCGCGTTGCTGGTGACAGATTTTTGGGGCGCGATGGCCTGGAAAAATTTTCAGACGGAGATGCAAAAAGTCCTGCCCGGCCGGACGTGGACCGATTTGTCAATAAACCACCCGATCTTTCGCTGCGTTTACGACCTGCGTGGGCCGATGAGCAGCCTGCGCGTGCCCTCGATGCAACGCTGGAACACAGCCTATAATCCGGACGACCCGAACTCCAATCCTCCCGTGCGAGCGCAGAGGTGGAGTCGGCTTCCTGTCTGCTGCTTTTCGACCTCACAGGCAGAAATGCCTTACCTCAACCACGCAGCGAGCGGGCCGCCACGCCTGACCGTCCAAATCGTCGCGCAACTCGAGGTCGAAGCTTCGAAACCAATGCGGAGAACTGCGGTCAAACGCTTACCGGTACGTTACATAATCCGTCGTGTTAACCCTCCCCCGAATGATCATGAAAGCTTCCCTTTTGAAAAGCTGTCTCTGGCTCGCCGTGGCTCCCGCTCTCCTGTGGGCCCAACCGGCTGCCGCCCCCTCAACCTCGCAGGAGCCACGTTCCATTGCCGGCGTGCGTGAGGTGACGTTTGGCGGCAGCGGCGGCAGCAATCGAAGTCTCAGTGATTCGTTCGGTGGTTTCGCCGCCAGCTATGGGATGTATTTCAATAACGAGTGGCAGGGTGTCCTTCGCCAGTCCCTTAATTACCATAACCCCGCCGGCGCGGGGACAACCTGGGGCGGGTCCACCCGGCTGGCCGCTGACTATCATTTCACTAATTTAGGCCTGACGATGCCCTTCGTCGGTGCCAGCTTCGGCCGCATTTACGGGAGTTCCCTGCGCGATACGTGGAGCGCAGGTTTGGAAGCCGGCGTGAAATACTATCTACAGCGAAAATTCTTCGTCTTCGGCATGGCAGAGTACAACTGGCTCTTTGAGCGGGCCCGGAGGGTCGATAACAACTTCGGCAGCGGGCAATTCATCTTCACGACCGGTTTGGGCTTTAATTTCTGAGCGGACGATCAGGCCGTTGCAGGGGAGCTACTCGGCACCTTCGGGCTTACCTCAGCGACTCCCGGGAAACGTAGCGCGGGGCGTTCCGGCAGCACGCACCTGAAGCCCGTGCCCGCGAGATGGTCGAGCAGCGCGGAGAGCAACGCGATCCGTTGCGCGCCATGACGATTGGATTCGTGCACCAATAAGATCGCGCCGGGCCGAAGGTTCTTCTTCAGCCGGTTGAGCGGGGCGGCGATCGTCTTGCTTCCGTGCTCCCGGGCCCGCGCCGTCCAGCCCACGAGGATCATTTGGCGGTCGGCCAGAACGCGACGGAGAAAGAAGGTCTTGATCCCGGCTGGCGGGCGAAACCAGCGGGTGGCCTCGCCTCCCGACGCCGCCTGCAGCGCGGCCTGCCCGGCGTCGATTTCGCGCGCGGTCCGCCGCGGACCCGCCAGCCAAAACCCCGCGAGCGGATGCGTGTGCGTGTGATTCCCGATCGTGTGCCCACGCCGAATCATCTCCGCGACAAGATGGGGCTGGGCCGAGGCGCGCGTGCCGATTAGAAAAAAGGTCGCGCGGGCCCCGTGTCGCTCGAGCAGGTCCAGCATTGGCACCGTGGTGGAAGGCTCGGGACCATCGTCAATCGTCAGCCAGACCTCCCGCCGGGTAGTGGCGAAGCCGGTCACGGTTGGCACCAAGGCCGCGGCATTGGGAATCAGCAGACCCGTCAGTATCCACAAATCGGGTACGAGAAACATGATTACCGTCATGACCGGGCTGATTTGCTCCAGGTCGAGGGCGAGCAGCGTGAGCTTGCTCGTGACCGAGACCGTCAGTGCGAGGGACTGTCGATTGAAGTGCGACGCCGCCTGTGTGAGCACGCTTACTTTCTGTTGGGGATCATACAGCGCGGCCGCCGCCCCGAGTGCGATCCCGGCCAGCGCATCCACCGCCAGATGTTGTTTCGTTGCCAACGTTGAATAAACGATCGCCGCACCCGCGCTGGCATTCAACACCTGCACCCAGCCGGGAGCGGCAGCGTTGCGGAGCAGGCGCGCCAGCCAGATCAGCGTGAAGACCGCGAACGCGACGTGCAGCGACGGGCACGCATTGCCGGCGGCATCCACGTTTTTCAGCAGCGCCAACCAGGAGGCGTTTTCCTTGGACGCGACGTCCATCGGCGGAACCGCTGTCGGCCAGAAGTAGAATATTCCGAGCGCGAATGCCGTAAGCGCGATCACTTCAACCCCGTAAACCAGCAGTTCGCGTCGCCCCAGCAGCATCGCTGGCGCGAGAAACACATAGAACCAGAGCGCCATATACGGCACGATCGCGACCGGCTGCACTCCAATGAGCCGGTCGAGGTCGGACATCGGCAGGATTGTCACGGGGAAAGCCGGATTTCGAAGTAGATAGAAATACGCCGCAAAGAAGGCCGTGACGAAAACGGGAACCACGATCAGTTTCGTGGGCCCGTGCGCCCCGAAGCGCGGGAGGAGCGTATCCAGCCAGCTGTGACGCGGGCGCGACGCGGTGGGGGCCGCTGCATTGTGTTCCGGAGTCCGGGGCGGGGAGGGAGCCTCGGGTTCGTGATTTACCATTCCGATGAGGAGTGTTGCAGGGGCCGGATAGGTTCCGCAAGCAGGGGATAATGGACGCTGACTTGAGTTTTTCGGCCGTCCGCGGTCATGTTGGCGCCATGAATACGACTCCGCCCGTTCTCACGCCCGGGCCGAAGGAAACGCTTGGCGATTTTCTCTCCCGCACCGCCCAACGCGATTTGGGCCAAGGCATCTTCGAGCTCGAGTCCCCTCGCATGCTGGAGGTGAATCTCAACGGCCGGATGAACACCAAAACGGGCTCGATGGTGGCGTATCTGGGCAGCATCCGGTTTCGGCGCGAGGGCCTCATGGACCAGGGCGTGGGAAACCTGTTGAAGAAGGCCGTCTCGGGAGAGGGCATGCGTCTCACCTACGCCGAGGGGCAGGGGAAACTCTATCTGGCTGATCAAGGAAAGAAGATTATTCTCCTCAACCTGCGGAACGAAAGCCTGGTCGTGAACGGCAACGACGTCCTCGCCTTCGAGCCCACGCTGCCCCACACGATCACGCTGATGCGACGGGTCGCCGGGATGATGTCGGGCGGTTTGTTTAATGTCCGCTTTGACGGTAGCGGACTCCTCGCGATCACCACTCACTTCGAGCCGCTGACGCTCCGCGTGCGCCCCGGGCAGCCGGTCACCACTGATCCGAATGCCACCATCGCCTGGACCGGTGGACTCACGCCCCAACTGAAAACGGATATCTCGCTCAAGACGTTCTTCGGACGAGGCTCCGGCGAATCACTGCAGATGTTGTTCGAGGGCGACGGCTTTGTGGTCGTGCAGCCCTACGAGGAAAAGTCCCTGCAGGTCGACGGCTGAGGTCCGCGATTAAGGGTGAAGTGCGAGAAAAGGCCCACGGATCCGTCCGGGCGCGCCACGGCATGTTGTTACGTCCAGGCGGGCATTGCGTGCCCATGCGCTCCCGCGGTTCAGGGCCGAACTGCCGGCGTGGGTTGAAGCCTTGAACTGCCCGTAAGGGAGCAGTCCCCGCGGTATTTTGGCGGACCTTTTACCGAACTCGGACTCGCACATTCTCGCCTCTGGTCCGAGTTTAAATACATGCCTGCTCCGAGTACTGCCGACAACGTCTATATGGAATTCCTCGGTCCGGTCCCCGGCATTTTGCGGGGGCCTGACGGCTATCATCTGGTGGTTTGGGTCCAGGCCGCGGGTGGCGCCGGGTTCACCCGGCCCTCGCAGGAAGAACGTGATTATTATGTAGAAGTCGGCAAACCCGCGCCGGAATGGCAGTGCGAGTATTGCGATTTCAACGGCCTTCTCTGGCACGAAGCGGCGCTGACAGTCGAGTTCTGGCTGGGGTCCACCAAGTTGCGCAGTCTTGGCCTCGCCGCCCGCGCCGGTCGGACCGAAGCCGATGTGCTGCAAGAGATGCCGGAGGTGGAACGTTTTATCCAGAGGCACGGTATATCTCCCTTGAATGTAGCCCTAAGCTTTCACGACGCCCTGTTGCGTGCTGCCGTTTCAGCCGGGGTGATTCAGCGCAGCGCCTCGTCCTCCGCGTCGGTCAGCAAAGCCTCCGCACCTTGGTGGCGCCGCGCACTTCGTCTTTCCTGGCCGCGCCGCCGCGCAGCCTGACGATTGGCGCAAGCGGGGTGATCGCCAACGCGACCGAAGACAGCGCGCACGCGGCTTTACCCCCGCACTTCGGACTGGACGTGCTGACGCCCCCCGATGCGCTCGATCGGCTTGGGGCGACGGTGACGTTGAAGGATTCGTTTGGGCGGTTTGTCGCCAACGCTGCACTTCGAAAACCGCCGGGATCTTGGCGGTGGTCGGCGTCCGTCCGCTCGTGCCGTACGCCGCCATTTGACGGCGGAGCTGAATTCGTTATGACGGACGCTCCTGGCGGTCCCCGTCCCGGCAAGTCCCCCTTCTTATGCACCGAAGCCTCCTGACTCTCCTATCATTTTTCACCGTAGTCGCATCGGCTCAGACCGTCTCGATCGAGGAGTACGAGCCCAAGTCCACGCTCCGCGTTCCGGAGCACATCCTCACGCGCGCCAAGTTTCCCTTTATCGACGTCCACACCCATCATCGCGATGTCTCCCCGGCGAAGCTCGATCAGCTCATCCGGGATATGGACGGCCTGAACATGGGCGCGATGATCAACTCCCCGGTGGGCGGCGGGAGCGGTGCGTGGGTGGCCAATGCGGCCAAGGCGATGAAGGCGCATACCCCGAAGCGGTTCGCGGTCATGACCAATATCGATTATTCGAATCTCGAGGATCCGGACTTTGCCACGCGGGCCGCGACGCAAATCGAGGCGGATATCAAGGCGGGCGCGGTTGGCGTGAAGGTCTGGAAACACCTCGGCATCATGCTCAACGACAGCAAAGGCCGCGTGAAGGTCGATGATCCGCGTTTCGATGGCGTGTGGGCGGTTTGCGCGAAGTATAAGATTCCGGTCCTGATCCACACGGCGGATCCGTGGGGATTATTCCAGCCGATGGATAAATACAACGAACGCTGGCTCGAGTTGAAACTGCGCGCCAACCGCAACCAGTCTGAGCAAACGAATTTCACCTGGGAGCAGCTCATTGCGGAGCAGCACAGCCTCTTCGCGCGGCATCCGAAGACGATCTTCATTGCCGCGCATCTCGGCTGGCTGGGACACGACCTCGGCAAGCTGGGGGAGCTGCTGGATCGCCTGCCTAATGTGTATGTGGAGATCGGAGCGGTCACGAGCGAGCTGGGCCGGCAGCCCCGTGCGGCGCACCGGTTTTTTGTCAAGTATCAGGATCGGGTTCTTTTTGGAAAAGATGCCTATAATGTTTCCGAATATAACGTGTATTTCCGGCTGCTCGAAACGGACGATGACTATTTCGACCCCATCCGAAAATATCATGGTATCTGGAAAATGTACGGCCTGGCCCTGCCCGACGACGTGCTGAAGAAGCTATACTATAAAAATGCCCTCCGCTTGTTTCCTGCGCTCTCCCCGGAGGGGTTTCCCGAGTAAGGCCGTCGTTCTGCAAGGTCCGAACCGTGTGCGCTGGTGGAACGTAGGGCAATTTCAAGGGTGGCATCTGAACGGTCCCCCGGGATGGTAGGTCGGTCAGCGTGATTGCGGGAGCGACCCATCACCGGCTCGCATCGACTGGGCACCCGGAGCAAGCCAAAGAAACCAGGCCTTGACTGTTGACACGCACCCCGAGAATCGCGCTTGCTTTTAAGCCATGGCAAGGAAACTGAGATTGGAATATGCGGGGGCGTGTTATCACGTCATCAATCGGGGCAACTATCGGCGGAATCTGTTCGCGGCGGAGGGCGCGGCGGAGTCATTCGAGCAATGTCTGTTCGAAGCCGCGGGTCGGTTCGGCTGGTTGCTGCACGCGTATGTCCTGATGCGGAACCACTATCATGTGGCGCTGGAGACATCGGAGCCGAATCTGGGCAACGGGATGCAGTGGTTGCAAAGCACCTGGGTATCCCGACTCAACCGGTCTCATTGCGAAACGGGCCGGCCGTTCCAAGGGCGGTACAAGGCGATGCACGTCCAGCCGGGCCCTGTCCTCGCCGAAGTGGCGCATTACATTCACCTGAACCCGGTGGCCTCGCGGGTGGTTTCGGCGGAGCGCATCCTCGATTATCGCTGGAGCAGCCTGCCGAAGTTCGCCGCGAAGAAGCGACCGAACTGCCTGGTTGCGGACACGGTGCTCGCCGGGAGCGGAGGCCTGAAGGACACGGCCGCGGGCTGGAGGCGCTACGTGCAGCATCTGGCTCAAGTGGCGAAGGAGAAGCCAAAGAAACGGGAGCAGAAGTTTGGGAAGTTGAGCCGCGGTTGGGCGATCGGCACGGTCGCGTTCAGGACGGAGTTGATGGAAGCGCTCGTGGCCCTGGCTGGGACGGAGAGCCGATTCGAGTTGCTGGGTGCCGATGGCGCCGCGTCCCGGGAACTGCGCGCGACGATCTGGGAGGCGAAGCTGCAGCAGGCTGCCGCCGCGCTCGGAATTTCGCTGGAGAGCCTGGGGGCGAAAAAGTCGTCGCCGGAAAAAGTGCAACTGGCCGCGCTGCTCAAGTCGGCGACCTCGGTATCAAACGGCTGGCTGGCCGAACGTCTGAAAATGGGGCAACCGGCAAGCGTAAGCCAGTTTGTCCGCCGCTTTCACCTGCGGGGAGCGGGGAAAAAGCCGGGATTCAAGCGTGCGTTGGCGATCGTCACGGCCTGATCACCCGGGTGTTTCCCGCCCCGGCAATCGACGTGATGAAATCGAATGTGGATTATCGCCTGCCTGCTCGCGCTGGTTGCACTCGCGATCTGGTCGGGAGTTTTTGCCGTCGCCGATGGCATGTCGGCTGTTGACCCGCATTTTAGCCCGAAGTGGTTCCTTACCGTTCCCGTCCGCTCCGTGCCGCTCCGTGCGGTGACGGTTCGCGGGCCGAGGCGCAACGTGCCCCGTAAGGCTGACCGCACGCGTCATCGGAATTGCAAAATACGTGACGCCGGGCGGTATCCTTTATTGGGCGCAATCCCGCCAAACGCAAACGTCCTAAACGGTTGGTCTTTGTCGCGTCTTCGGCCTGAGATCCGCATCCGGTCCTTCCGCTTGGGGGTGCCCGCCCGTCACAGTTTGCCTCCGGTCTATGACAAAATTGTGAGAAAGATTTGGAAGACGGTGCTTGATCGTCGAAAAGCGGGCCGTATACCTTGCGCTGTTTCTCTCCTCGAACACGTTCACCGCATGACTATCAAAGCCTATCTCAAGCCGCAATGTGGCTGGTCCAACGGTGTCCGCGCCATTTTGCGGAAGCACAACCTGCCCTTCGAGGATATTGATATCATCAATAACCGGGCGAACTACGCTGAGATGGTGCAGAAATCAGGTCAGCCGCTTTCGCCCTGCGTTGAGATTGATGGCGTGATGCTGGCCGACATCTCGGGCGAAGAGGTTGAGAATTACCTCCTCAGCAATGATTTGGTGAAACCCACCGACGTTCCTGTCAACGTGCCGACGAATGCGGCCTGCTCGGATGAAGAGCACGCAAAGATGGCCACGAAAACGATTCGATTTTTCTAACCATTACGCTGAGAGCACTCCGCCAATAAACGCTCCGGGCCGCTCTCGCCACCACGAGACGGCCCTTTTTTGCGCCCATGCGAAGGGCGTCCAAGGATGGCCCGCTTCAGGCTTCTCCACTTCGCTCCTCTCCGACCTTCGACTTTCTGATTAACGTGAACACCAAAACGCCAACCGATTTGAACTCCAGCCTCAGCGAGACCGGGCAGCCCAGTGAAGAGCCCCGTCGTTCCCTCGGTTTGCCTCCCAAGCAAGGCCTTTACGACCCCTCGTTTGAGCATGATGCCTGCGGCGTCGGCTTCATTGTCGATATGCATGGTCGCAAGTCGCACAAAGTGGTGAGCGACGGTCTGCAGATCCTGCGCAATCTGGATCACCGCGGCGCTTCCGGAGCCGAAATCAACACCGGCGACGGCGCGGGCATCCTCATTCAGATGCCGCACACGTTTTTCGCGGAAGTCTGCAAGGTGTCCCGTATCACCCTGCCTGAGGCCGGGCAATACGGCGTGGGTCTCTTCTTTCTACCGCGCAATCCGACCGTGCGGCGCAAAATCGAGGAGCGTTTCGAGCAGATCGTGCAAGCCGAAGGCCAGACTTTCCTCGGCTGGCGCACCGTCCCAACCAACAGCGCCTCTCTCGGCGATACGGCGCTCTCCTGCGAGCCGTTCATGCGTCAGGCGTTCATCGGCCGCAACCCCGAGCTGGACGAAGACCTGGCTTTCGAGCGCAAGCTCTACATCATTCGGAAGTGCGCCTACACCGAGATCCGGACCTCCACGATGGCGGGCGCCGAGTACTGGTACGTCGCCAGTCTCTCGATGCGGACCTTGGTTTACAAGGGCATGCTCACGACCGATCAGGTCGATAACTATTTCCCCGACCTGCAGCATCCGATGATGGAATCGGCGATGGCGCTGGTGCACTCGCGTTTCTCGACCAACACCTTCCCGAGCTGGGACCGCGCGCATCCGTACCGCTACGTCGCCCACAATGGCGAAATCAACACCCTCCGCGGTAACATCAACTGGATGCACGCCCGCCAGGCCTTGTTCGAGACCCCGCTTTTCGGCGACGATATGCAGAAGATCCTTCCGATCATCAACCCGAACGGGTCCGACTCGTCGATGTTCGACAACACGCTCGAACTGCTGGTGCTTGCCGGGCGTCCGCTGGCGCACGCCATGATGATGATGATTCCAGAGCCGTGGTCGTACCACGAGTCGATGGACGATGACCGGCGCGCCTTCTATCAATATCACTCCTGCCTGATGGAGCCGTGGGATGGCCCCGCCTCGATCGGCTTCACCGACGGCAAACAAATCGGCGCGATCCTGGATCGCAACGGCCTGCGCCCGTCGCGCTTTTACGTCACCCGCGGCGGCTTGGTCGTCATGGCCTCCGAGGCCGGCGTGCTCGACTTTCCGCCGGAGGAGATCGTGCAGAAGGGCCGGCTTCAGCCCGGGCGTATGTTCCTGGTGGATACCGAGCAGGGCCGCATCATCGAGGATGAGGAGATCAAGCGTGAGATCTCCCGCGCGCAACCGTATCGCGAGTGGCTCAACACGCATCTCGTCCATCTCAAGGATCTACCCGACGCTCCGGCGGTCGAGCCGCCGGATCATGCGACGCTGCTCCAGCGCCAGATCGCGTTTGGTTACACCTTCGAAGATGAGCGCGTCATTATCACGCCGATGGCCAAGGACGGGGTGGAGGCCATCGGCTCCATGGGCAACGACGCCGCCCTCGCCGTGCTCTCCAACAAGCCGCGCCTGCTGTACGATTACTTCAAGCAGCTCTTCGCCCAGGTCACGAACCCGCCGATCGACTCGATCCGCGAGGAGATCGTTACTTCCGCCGAGACGCGTCTCGGCTCCGAAGGCAATCTGCTCAATCCGCAGCCGACCGCCTGTCGGCGCGTCGAGCTGAAGTGGCCGGTGCTCACGAATGAGGAGTTCGCGAAAATCCGCCGCACCAATCTGCCCGGGCTGAAGATCGGCGTGTTGCCGATTCTCTTCCGCGTGAGCCGCGGCGAGAAGGGTCTGGCGAAGTCAATGGAGGAGCTCTCCATGATGGCGCGCCGCATGATCGAGGAAGACGAGGTCAACGTCCTTATCCTCAGTGACCGGGGTGTCACCCGCGATTCCGCTCCGATTCCCTCGCTGCTCGCCGTGTCAGGCCTGCATCATTATCTGATTCGCGAAGGGCTCCGCACGCGGGTCTCGCTCGTGCTTGAAACCGGTGAGGCGCGCGAGCCGCATCACTTCGCCGTCCTGATCGGCTTCGGAGCCTCGGCCATCAATCCGTACGTCGCGTTCGAAACGATCGATGACATGATTCGCGAGGGCATGCTGCCCGGTCTCGATCACAAAAAATGCTGCGCCAATTTCGTGAAGGCCGCCTCCAAGGGCGTGGTCAAGATCATGTCGAAGATGGGCATCTCCGCGATCCAGTCCTATCGTGGAGCCCAGGTCTTTGAGGCCCTGGGACTGCGGCAGGATGTCATCGAGCAATACTTCACCTGGACCCCTTCCCGCGTCGGCGGCATTGGCCTCGACGTGATCGCCCAGGAAGTGTTGCTGCGCCATCGCGCGGCGTATCCGGAACGGGCTGTCGATGGTCACGTTCTTCCTGTGGGCGGTCTGTATCAATGGCGCTCCAGCGGCGAGGCGCATTTGTTTACGCCGGAGTCGGTGCATGCCTTGCAGAAGGCGGTTCGCCAGAACAACCGCGTCGCCTATGCGGCTTACGCCAAACTGGTCAACGAACAGGGTCGCAATCTCTGCACGCTGCGCTCGCTGCTCGATTTCAAGCACGGCACCGATGCGATCCCGTTGGAGGAGGTCGAGTCGGTCGAGAGCTTGATGCGGCGTTTCAAGACGGGCGCGATGTCCTACGGCTCGATTTCCAAGGAAGCGCACGAGACGCTCGCCATCGCCATGAACCGGATCGGCGGCAAGTCGAACACCGGTGAAGGCGGCGAGGATGCGGAACGTTTCACCTGGACCAACGAACTGGGCGATTCGAAGAACTCTGCGATCAAGCAGGTGGCTTCGGGCCGTTTCGGCGTCACGAGCGAATACCTCGTCAACGCCAGGGAAATCCAGATCAAGATGGCGCAGGGCGCCAAGCCCGGCGAGGGCGGCCAGCTGCCCGGCAGCAAGGTCTATCCATGGGTCGCCAAGACCCGCGGCACCACCGCCGGGGTCGGTCTGATCTCACCGCCTCCGCACCATGACATCTACTCGATCGAGGATCTCGCCGAGCTGATCCATGATTTGAAAAACGGAAACAAAGACGCGCGCATCAGCGTGAAACTCGTCTCCGAAGTCGGGGTCGGCACCATCGCGGCAGGCGTGGCCAAGGCGCACGCCGACGTTGTCCTGATTTCTGGATACGATGGCGGTACCGGCGCCTCGCCGCAGACCTCGCTGCAACATGCCGGTTTACCGTGGGAGCTTGGCCTCGCTGAGACCCATCAGACACTCGTGCTCAACAACCTCCGCTCCCGCATTGCCGTGGAAACGGATGGCCAGCTGAAAACGGGTCGCGATGTCGCGATTGCAGCCTTGCTCGGCGCCGAGGAATTCGGTTTCGCGACGGCTCCGCTCGTGGCGACCGGCTGTATCATGATGCGCGCGTGCCATCTGAATACCTGTCCTGTGGGCGTTGCCACGCAGGATCCCCAGCTCCGCGCCAAGTACACCGGCAAGCCGGAGCACGTGGTTAACTTCATGCGTTTCATCGCGGAGGAACTGCGCACCATCATGGCGCAGCTCGGTTTCCGCACGATTGAGGAAATGGTCGGTCGGACCGATCGCCTCGAATCGAAGCGGGCTCTCGATCACTGGAAGGCCAAGGGGCTCGATTTTTCGAACATCCTTTATCAGCCGGATGTCGGCCCCGAGGTCGGCCGCTTCTGTCAGATCAAACAGGACCATGGCATTGATCGCTCGCTCGATGTCACCACCCTTCTCGATATCTGCCAGCCTGCGATCGACCGCGGCGAGAAGGTCGTCGCCGAGCTTCCCATCCGGAACGTCAACCGCGTTGTCGGCACGATTACGTCCAGCATCATCACCAGGAAGTACGGCGCCAAGGGGCTGCCCGAAGACACGATCAAGCTGAAGTTCAACGGCTCCGCCGGTCAGAGCTTCGGTGCCTTCGTCACGCGGGGCATGACGCTCTCCATCGAGGGCGATGCCAACGATTACTTCGGCAAGGGGCTTTCAGGTGGAAAGCTCATCATCTATCCGCCCGCCGCTTCGACCTTCAAGGCCGAGGAAAACATGATCGTCGGCAACGTTGTGCTTTACGGCGCGAGCGCGGGCGAGGTCTACATCCGCGGCATGGCGGGCGAACGCTTCGGCGTTCGTAATTCCGGCGTCACGGCGGTCGTTGAAGCCATCGGTGACAACGGCTGCGAATACATGACCGGCGGCAACGTTGTCGTCCTCGGGCCCGCTGGTCGTAACTTCGGCGCCGGCATGTCCGGCGGAATCGGATACGTCCTCGACGAGAGCGGCGAATTCGCCCCCCGCGTGAATGTGCAGATGGTCGGTCTCGAGAAACTTGAGGATGCCCGGGAGATCGCCGCTCTCCGCGCCATGATCCAGAAGCACCTCGACTACACCAAGAGTGAACGTGCCAAGCTCATCCTGGAGAACTGGGACACGTACCTTCCCAAGTTCGTCAAGGTGATGCCCAAGGATTACAAGCGCATGCTCGCCTGTATCGAACGCGCCAAAAGCCAGGGGCTCACGGGCGACGAAGCCATTATGGCGGCGTTTGAAGAAAACTCCCGTGACACCTCGCGTGTTGGCGGTAACTAAGGCGTTGCTCAACTCAATCGATCTGACGCCACCTTCCGTTGTTCAGCCCTGTCCGCAGCGCTGATCAACGGTTTGATTCCTCCTTCACCTTTCCGCTTCCCAGCACCGACTTCTCCGCATCATGGGTAAACCAACTGGCTTCATCGAGTATCTGCGCGAACTGCCTGTCGATCGCGCGCCTTCCGAGCGCGTCAAAGACTGGAAGGAGTTCCACCATCACATGGAGGAGAAGAAGCTTCGCCAACAGGGCGCGCGCTGTATGGATTGCGGCATTCCGTTCTGTCATTCGGGCAAGCTGATTAGTGGCATGGCCAGTGGCTGCCCGATCAATAACCTCATTCCCGAATGGAACGATCTGATTTACCGCGGCCTGTGGAAGGAAGCGCTCCATCGCCTGCACAAGACGAACAACTTCCCGGAATTCACCGGTCGGGTTTGTCCGGCCCCGTGTGAAGGTTCCTGCGTTCTCGGGATCAACAATCCTCCCGTCACGATCAAGAACATCGAGGCGTCAATCATCGACAAGGGCTGGGAAGAGGGCTGGGTGGTGCCCGAGGCACCCAAGGTGCGCACCGGCAAGAAGGTCGCTGTCATCGGCTCCGGGCCGGCCGGTCTCTCCGCGGCGGCGCAGCTCAATTGTGCCGGCCATAGCGTCACCGTTTTCGAGCGGGCTGATCGCCCGGGCGGGTTGCTCATGTACGGCATTCCGAACATGAAACTCGACAAGAAGGAAGTCGTCCTGCGCCGCATTAAGTTGATGGAGCAGGAGGGTATCAAATTCATCTGTAACGCCAATGTCGGCGACAACGTCGAGCCGCAGATCTTTCTCAAGGAATACGACGCGACGGTCATCTGCACCGGTGCCACGCAGCCCCGGAATCTCCCGATTGAAGGGCGCGACTTGAAGGGTGTGCACTTCGCGATGGATTTTCTCACCGAGAACACCAAGGCGATTCTCAATGGCGGCGCGGCCAACTGTCCGATCAACGCCAAGGGGAAGGACGTCGTCGTTGTTGGCGGTGGCGACACCGGCACCGATTGCGTTGGCACTTCGATGCGCCACGGCGGCAAGAGCATGGTGCAGATTGAAATTCTGCCCAAGCCGCCGCTGGAGCGGTCGGCTGACAATCCGTGGCCCGAGTGGCCCAAGACGTACAAGATGGATTATGGCCAGGAGGAAGCGGCCGCAAAGTTCGGCGCCGATCCACGTGTTTACCTTACGACTGTGAAGAAGTTCGTCGGCGATGAGAACGGTCACGTGAAGGAACTCGTGACCGTCGAGATCAAGTGGGACAAAAACGAGAAAGGTCAGTTCGTGCCGCAGGAGATTCCGGGCACGGAGAAGACGCGTCCCGCCCAGCTCGTTCTGCTCGCGATGGGTTTTCTCGGGCCTGAACAGGCGTTGCTCAAGGAGCTCAACTTGGAATCCGATCCGCGCTCGAACATCAAAGCCGAGCACGAGAAGTACACCACCAGCATCACGGGGGTCTTTGCCGCCGGCGACTGCCGCCGTGGCCAGAGCCTGGTGGTCTGGGCAATCAACGAAGGTCGCGGTGCCGCGCGTGAGTGCGACCGTTACCTGATGGGCTATTCGGATCTGCCCTGAGCCGGAACGATCGATAGAACGTAGCCGCCGGCATTGTAACCGCCGACGTCAGAAGGCGGAAGGATCGGTGAACCGGCTCTACCGCCTCGTCGCCTCGGCAGCTACAACGTTTCTTCGATCTCGACTGCATGGACCCGTATCGGCTTAGGGACTCGGTCAGAAATAAACGCTCAAATCTACTTGGGCTTGAGTCGCGATCCAGCGTTGCTGGCTCAGTCACCTATCGGAGATAGGCTCCGTCGCCCGCGCCTTGGCTGGCGACCCAATCCCGGCGCAGCTCTGCGCGTTTATTTCTGACCGAGTCCCTCAGGTCGCGAACGGCGGGTCGCGAAGTGTAGATGCGGGCGCTGCGAGGTGGCGCTTGAATTTCCGGCGGCGCTGCCGACGCGCGGACTGCTTTGGCGCGGCGCGGCCTTGACGTTGAGGGTGAGGCGCCGCGACGGTGGGGCATGCCATCAAAACCAATCCCCGGATCCACCGGGGAAGTGCTCACCTGTTTGCCGTCGCCTTATTTGCCGCATGCGGCGACGGGTTTGCTCTATCTGCCGCGCTTCCTGGCGAAGTGCCGGTATGTGAAAGAGCACGGCACGTTGCCCGCGAGTTATGCCAGGAACTACAAGCGCGGGCTGGATCGTTTCCTGTGCATGCACCTTGGCATCGAGCCGGCCGCGGTCGAGAGCATCGTGCACACTTGTCTCGATCAAGGTGTCGATGACGGAGAACGCGATCGGCGGCTTCTGGCCTTGCTGTCGTCGGAGGTGCGGGCGGCGGCTTGGAATCGCGAATTGGTGCAGAAGGGGATGACGCCCGCCGGGCGGGAATTCATGCTCACCGCGCTGACCGCGATGGGCTGTGCCGACCGGCTCGGAGAGATCAAGAGTGTCCCCGATCTGATCGATTTCGACGAAGGAAGGATCGAGTAGGAAAAGAAGAAACGTTTGAAACGGGAGAAAGAAGAAACGTTCGGACCCGGAGATTCCCTTCGGAGGCGCAAGAGGCGCAAGGCATTGGCTAAAACTGCGAAACAAGAGCCTTTCCTGCCGCGGTTTCTCCGTTTCTTCTTTTGCAGTTTTTCCGCCGTTTCTTATTTTCCGCATCCATGGTCAAAGGTCAGAAAGTCGTCTGCATTAACGATACATTTTCTCCGACAATCCGCGCGCTCTACAAGCAGCTCCCGGTGAAGGATAACATTTACACTGTTCGCGAGGTGTTTCTGGGCCGGGAGAAGATCGTGAAAGGCGGCGACTCCGCGACCGTCGGCCTGCTGTTGCAGGAACTGACCAACCCGCGTGATCCTTTTCATCAAGGGGAGCAGGAGCTGGGATTTTCCTCTGAACGGTTTGCGCCGCTGAATGAAGTTCCCCCCGAAGAAGCCGAAGTGGAGGAAGTGGTGGGCGTCGGGGCGTGGGTTCCGGCCTGAGCAGCCGAAGGAGAGGCGACTTCGGCCGCTTCTCCTCCCGCGTCGGGCACATCACCTGAAAACGGTGGAGCGCGTGGGCTCCGGGGCCGGCGTCCGTGAAAAAAGTAGCGGCGGCGTGAACTCCGCCGGGCCTTCTTCAGCACTGCTTTTTCCCATTCCATGCTCCAGGAAAGTGTCACTGATTGCGTGACTTTGCGCACCACCAACGCTTCCTCAGGGACGACGGTGTTTCGCCCCGAAAGCTCCCGCTTTCAGCAACTCGACGAGAATGGCGCCGTGCGCACCTCGCTCTACGATCACCCCGGCGCCGCCGGGGAGTGGATCTACTCCGGCACCAGTTCCGGCACCACGGGTTTGCCGATATCGCGGCGGATGGATTCGAGGTTTTCGCGGATGAGCGCGCCCATTGACTCACAGCGCAGGTAATCCGTGCGCTGGTAGTGGTCGGCGAGCCCCTCGCGCAGGCGATGGATGTTTTCCCGCGGAGCAATCGGATCCCGGGCCATGTCGTGCAGGAGTAAACCGAGCCGTTCGGACGCGAGCGAGGCGCGTTGGAGGAGGAGGGTCTGCTCCTCGCGCTGATACTGTCGGGCGGTTTCCGGTCGGAGGTGCTTCGTGCAGAAGCGCACGAGCTCGGCGTTCTCCTTGAAGAATTGGGGAAGATAAAAATTC
>Ga0163144_10003151_pt1 | contig 37648 bp, 29 predicted proteins | sample OliLak19BULKMAT1_FD_123175 | JGI IMG/M metagenome (GOLD analysis project Ga0163144, IMG submission 123175) | Freshwater microbial mat bacterial communities from Lake Vanda, McMurdo Dry Valleys, Antarctica - Oligotrophic Lake LV.19.BULKMAT1 | ecosystem: Environmental > Aquatic > Freshwater >...
GATGGGCGGCGCGTACTACGTCTCCGGGATGGTCAATGATTCGGGCGACTCCTTGGGCAGCATCATGCTTGCGCCGGCCGTCTTCGCGTTCGGCCTGGTCGCCTTCGGATTCCTGGGCATGGGCCCGGTCACCATCGCCGTCGATAGTTACGGGCCCGTGACCGACAACGCCCAGTCCGTCTTTGAACTCTCGACCATCGAGGCTATCCCCAACATCAAGGCCGAGGTCGAGAAGGACTTCGGCTTCACCCCCGACTTTGAGAAGGGCAAAGAGTTCCTGGAAGAGAACGACGGCGCGGGCAACACCTTCAAGGCCACGGCCAAGCCGGTGCTCATCGGCACCGCCGTCGTGGGCGCCACCACGATGATCTTCGCGCTCATCATCGGCCTCACCCACGGCCTCACCGAGAACCTCGCCAAACTCGGCCTCATGCACCCGCCGTTCCTGCTCGGCCTCATCGCGGGCGGCGCGATCATCTACTGGTTCACAGGGGCGTCCATCCAAGCCGTCTCCACCGGTGCCTACCGGGCCGTCGAGTACATCAAGCAGAACATGCGGCTGGATAGCGCCGCCAAGGCCAGCGTCGAAGCCAGCACCAAGGTCGTCGATATCTGCACGGTCTACGCCCAGAAGGGCATGCTCAACATCTTCCTTGGCGTCTTCTTCGCCACCCTCGCGTTCGCGTTCTACGAGTCCTTCTTCTTCATCGGCTTCCTCATCTCCCTCGCGCTCTTTGGCCTCTACCAGGCCATCTTCATGGCTAACGCCGGCGGCGCGTGGGACAACGCCAAGAAGATCGTCGAGACCCACCTCAAGGCCAAGGGAACTCCGCTCCACGCGGCTTCCGTCGTGGGCGACACCGTCGGCGACCCCTTCAAGGACACCTCGTCGGTCGCTCTCAACCCCGTGATCAAGTTCTCCACCCTCTTCGGCATCCTCGCGGTCGAACTCGCCATCAGCCTTAAAGTCAACGGTGAGCACACGCCGCTGACGATCGGCCTCACCATTGCCTTCTTCCTCATCTCGGTCTTCTTCGTCTACCGCTCCTTCTACGGCATGCAGATCTCGTCCGGCCGAAGCGAAACGGCGCACTGAGAGCATCTTCACGATTAACTAGAAAGAGGCGGGCCGTCTTGGCCCGCCTCTTTTTGCGCATCCTGGGTTGAATTGCCCACCGGCCGTCCATGACCGTTCACACCAAGTCCCCCAGCGACCATGGCGAAGATTCGTCGGTGCCAGCGGTTCCAGGATTCGAGCCGGGCGGCTTCAGGCCGGAGGGTGCTGGGGGGAACGGGATGCGACTCAATGCGAACATGGGCTTCCCGGTTGCGGGTTCCCATTCACCGCTCGGACTGCTCTCCCCAGTTTCCGAGCGGACGCACGGCCAACCAAGAACCTCTTTCAGCCTCCTACGTCATCGCCCGCCAGCAATCGGCCCAGGATGTCCAATCCTTGGTCCAGTTTCGCAGGCTTGGTCGCGAAGCTCAAGCGGAAATGGGTGTCGTGGTTCGAGAACGTCTTGCCGGGCACGATGAGGACATTCGCCGCGTACGCACGCTCAAAGAACTGCGAGGCCGTGAGGCCCAGCCGTTCGGGGACTTTGACAAACGCGTAGAACGCGCCGCCCGGGAACGCTACTTCCGTGACCTTTCCAAGCCGCGACAGCACCATGTCCCGGCGCCCCTGATACTCGCGCACCATCGGCGAAAGGTCTTCGTGAAGGGCGGCCGCCGCTCCGTGCTGCAGCGGCGTTGGCACACACACATAAAGATACTGCTGGAGTTTCACCATCTCCGCGATCAGCCACCTGGGGCCCGCGGCGTAGCCCAATCGCCATCCGGTGACGCCGTAACTCTTGCCGAAGCCGCGGATCAGGAGGCAGTGCTCATGCGATCCTTCAATCCGCGCGGGGCTGGGGCAGCGAACCCTCGACGCATCGCCCACGGCGTGGTCGGTCAGAGACTCGCTGAACGTGAACTCGTCGTAGATCTCATCGCTGATGAGCATGATGCCGCGGGACTCGCACAGGGCGAGCAGATCGGCGCATTCCGCGGGGGTGGCCACCACGCCCGAAGGATTGCCGGGTGAGCAGAGAATTACCGCCTTGGTCCGGGACGTGATCAGCGGCGCGACTCTCGCCGCGGTCAGGCGAAAGTCTGGATAGGTGTCGCAGGCCACCGCTTTGGCATTGCACAGTTCGGCGAGGTGCGGATACAGCACGAACCACGGGTCTGGAACGATGAGCTCATCGCCCGGGTTCAGGAGGGCCATGGCCGCCAGAACAAGTCCGCCCGAGGTGCCGCTGGTGACGAGAAGATCGGGCCGCACCGGTCCCGCCACCCCACCCGCCACGCCGCAATGCAAATCCGTCGGAACCGGCTGGAGCGGAATATCCCAGCCAAGGTCCGTGCGGAGGTGGGCGGCAATGCCTTCAAGGAGTGGCTTGATGCCGCGGGTAGGCGTGTAGCCGTTATCGTTGTTGAGAATGGCTTGGACGGCGGCCTGCTTGATGGAATCGGGAACCGGAAAGTCGGGCTGACCGATGGAGAGATTGATGGGGTCGGGCAGCCGCGATCCCAAATCAAAGACACGGCGGATGCCGGAGCCGTTGATGGCGGAAGCGCGATGACTGATAAGACTTGCGTTCATGAGGAGCAACCGAGATCAGACCGGCGTGCAGAGGTCAGGAAGAAAGAAAACCGCGACCGCACGAAGCGACGCGAGACCACCGGTCGTTCCCTCATACGCCCCGCCCGTCGACGGTACTCCCGGAACTCTCAAAGAAAAGACCCCGCGGCCTTCTCGCACAGCGGGGGTCAAATGGCACAAAGCGCGGCTTCTGCAAGCCGCACAACCAGACGTATTCGCCCGTTGAATCTTTGCCGAACAGACGGCGATAGAAACCGGAATCGCCCGAGCGGGCGAGAAAAAGCAACACCGGCTCCTCGCTTAAATTCACTTCTTCGGAACGAGCGTCTTGGGGATTCCCAGGACGCGATCCTTGGTCGAATCAAACTTTTTATCGGCGGTCATCTTCGTGATGCGCTCGGAACGGGTCATCACGCTCCGCTTGCCGGCCAGAGAGGCGGAGATTTTCAGCGAACGATCCAGACTCATGCGAACTTTCCTTCCCGAACTCTTGTGCGACAAGAGGCGTTAATCTGCCAGTGCATCCGCCCCCGCACTGTTATTCCTTGTACTTTTCCCACAGCGTCCGCGAGAAATTCGAGGGGCCGCGATGCTGTTTCTGCCACGCCGCCCCCAGCCTAGCGACGTCGGCCTCCAGATTGGTCACCTTCGTGGCCCGGCGCTTGTACTCGTCGGACGACACGCCCAACGCCGCGAAAAGCCGGTAGTCCCGTTCCGGGTGGGGATTGTTCGCCTTCGACGCGGCGGAATCAACCGGCACCGCAAACGATTCAAGCCCGTTTCCAGCCAGGAACGCGATCGCCGCCGCGGAGTCGGCGCGCGAGAGCGTGGCGAGCGCCAGGTAGTTGAGGCCCGGCTCGCGCGGATCGCCGGCCAGAACGCCTTTCGAGGTGAGCGAGTCGTCGTTTCGCGAGCTGGGAGCCGCCCCTTTGCTCGTCGGAGCCTTCGGAGCAGTCTCTCTCAAAACCTTGCTGGCGGGCGACGGGGTTGGTGACGGCTGCGAGAGAGGGTCCGCGATAGCGGGTGTCGGGCGCTCGAAGCGGGAGAACTCTGCCTCGGCCCGCGACTGTCCGGTGGAGACGCCGATAATCCACGCCGCCAAGGCCACGATAATCGCGAGCGCGACTCCGATCGAAAGGGCGTTGACTGATATCCGCATCGTGGAGGGCCCAAGCCACGCGGGCGCCCAAGCCCGCTCCGGCGACGAGTCGAGTTGTTGTGTGGCCGGTGGAGCCCGGCCCGGGGAAGTCGATTCGGAGTGACCCGAGGTGTCGGATCTGCGGGCTGACAGAGCCGCCGGGCTCGTCCCTTGGCCGACGACCAACGCGGGCGCGTCCTCCTTAAGAGCGGGAACGGCGGTGCCAGACGGAACGACCTTCGCGTCGGCGCTGGGTACCGGAGCCGCCGCTGGCTGCAATCGCACCTGGACGATCGGCTTGGAGGGCGTCTCGAGCGGTGCTTCCAATTTCGACGTGTTCCCCGACTTGCCTTGGACAAGGTCAAAAAGCGGAGTCGTGCGGCGGCCTGCGGATCCCATGGGTCAAGGAGTGTATCCGGCGGCCCCACGGAAAAGTCGTGACGTATAGTCGGCCTCATGGCGATCAAGAACGAGGACGTGCGGGTTGTTCAGTCCAAGCCGATGTCGCGGCTTGAGGCGGTCTATCTCCCAGAGATCGTGAAGGGCTTCGGCACGACGCTGAGGCATTTCTTTACGTCATTCGGCCAGGGCAAGACCAGCCGCACCATGCAGTATCCTGAAGTTCGGCGTGAAGACCTCGCGGTTGAAGACGGCGGCATGAACAAGAGCAACTTCCGCGGCGTCCATCGCCTCAACCGTGATGAAGAGGGGCGAGTCAAATGCGTCGCGTGCATGATGTGCCCGACGATTTGCCCCGCCCGCTGCATCCACATCGAAGCAGGCGAAAGCCCTTGGGATGATCGTGAGAAGTACCCCGTCAAGTTCGAGATCGACGAACTGAGATGCATCTTCTGCGGGATGTGCGAGGAAGCCTGCCCAGTGGATGCCATTGAACTCACGACCGAGTACGACATTGTGGGTGCGACGCGTCAAGAGATGATCTTTGACAAGGAGAAACTCTTGCACATCTACGACGTCACGATCAATAAGAAGCCGATGTGACGGCCGGTTTCCGGCTCGGCCCGACGGGGACGTTTGGTCGCGACCGGTGGCAGGCCAACAGGTGACGAAGACTCAAACCTCCCGGCCGGGAGGTTTTTTCGTCTTGGCACCCTTCTACACCCCGAACTGCGCGGCATCGTGGAGACCCGAGCGCCGGGGCGGTGGGGTGGACGTCGCGAGAATCACAAAAAAAGTGTGAGAGTTGAAGAAAAACATTTCGGAAGGGTGGCATTTTGAAGAAAGTGTTGCATCTTCTCACTTGGAAGCACTGACCAGTGAGCGCGCGGACATTGTTCCGTGAGCATGTTGTTGTCATGGCGTTCCGAGATGTGAGAAGAGTGGGTTCAACCGCACGAGAAGGAGAAATTCAGAGATGAAAAACATAATGTCGGCTGTCGGTGCGCTCGCACTGGCGGCGGGCGCTGCAAACGCGGCGCTCTTCAGTTTCGCTTCCGACAGGAACGCGGATGGTCCCACATTCAGCGGGCTCGCCCCGAACGTGATCACCGACGGTCGCCCGCAGGATGGGGATGGCGCGGTGACGACGTTGTTCCTCGTCGACCGGGACGAAGACGGCGCCGGGCCGGTCCAGGCGATCGCGTCGCGGTTCGAGTACAACGCGGTGGTGACGAACTATCAGGCGGTCGTGTTCGGCGGCCAGTTCAGCCATCAGTTCACGCTCGACGGCTCGTTCTCGATCGTGGACGTGAATACGAATCAGCCGATCTTCACCGTGAACTTCGACAACGCGTTCCTTTCGAGTTGGTCGAACTCGATGGCGAGCCTGGGCCGTAGCGCCCAGATGCAAAACAACGACGACAGCGATCCAGGCCTGACGTTCCAGACGTTCGGGGTGCTTGCTGACGTTGACGTCAGCGACCTTCGCGACTTCGGCTTCTCGCTCTCCAACGTGCGGCTGGCGAACGGAAACCGCGTTCCGGTGACGGCCAACGGCCTCGGCACGCCGTGGCGTGCCGAAGGTTCGTTCTCCGCGCACGCCATCCCCGCACCGGGGGCGGTGGCGCTCGGCGCTTTGGGCGCGCTCGTTATCACTCGCCGTCGTCGAAACTAAGACGCCGCCGAGCGCGATTCTCACATTCTCCAAGAGCCCCCGAAGAATCGGGGGCTTTTTCTTTGGCGCGCAGCCCGAACCACCCGCGATTTTCTCGGAAGATGAAAGAAAATCCATCTTGCTTTGGCGAGTCTTCATCCTGGCGAGTGATGATTTCGTAACGCGGAGCCGGGTTACCTCCCTCGCGGTCAGGAGGTGGCTTCAGCGTCTGGTTAGAACGGACTTCGTTATTTCAAGGTCGGGGGGAGGAGAGTCTTTATGCTGAAAACTTTCGTATCGGTGGTAAGTGCGCTCGCGTTCGCGTCGGGATCCGCGGATGCGGCCTTGTTCAGTTTCGCGTCTGATCGAAACGCTGACGGTCCAACGTTCAGCGGGCTAGGCTTCAACGCCATAACCGACGGTCGGCCCCAAGATACCGACGGGGTGGTCAATACGACGTTTCTTGTCGATCGCGATGAGGACGGCCCGAACCCTGCCCAATCAATCCCCGCGACGTTCGAGTACAACGCGGTTGTGACCAATTATCAAGTGGTGCCGTTCGGGGGCCAGTTTGTCCATCAGTTCACGCTCGATGGATCGTTCTCGGTCTTGGACGCCGGAACCGGCGCTCCTCTGCTCGTGGTGAACTTCGACAACGCGTTTCTTTCCAGTTGGTCGAACTCGCAGGTCGTGCTTGGCCGGAGCGCCCAGATGCAGAATAACGGCGACGCCGATCCTGGTCTGACCTTCAGCACCGCGGGCTCGCTTGCCGATATCGAAGTAAGCCAACTGTGCAGCTTCGGCTTCTCACTGTCCAACGTCCGTCTCCAGAACGGCAACCGTGTCCCGGTCGTAGCCGGCATTCTCGGAACCCCTTGGCAGGCCGAAGCCTCCTTCTCCGGTTCGGCGATCCCGGCGCCAGGAGCCTGTGCCCTCGCCGCCGTCAGTGCGTTGATCATCGGCCGCCGTCGCCGCGATTGAAGCCTTTCCGTTCATTCTGAGTACAGCACCCCGGGGGCCGTCGAATCTTCGACGGCCCCCGTTCTATTGACGCGGTGAGGGAATGTTCCGCGGCGATTGCAACCCCGTGGCTGCAAAGCCCGAGGGCTGGCTCCATCGGTGGTACACTGAAGGGTTCTCCCCTTCGGAACGCATCCCACTGTGAAAAAAGTCTCCGACCTTCACCGCCTGCTGAAGATCCTCACGCTGGTGCAGGGCGTGCTCCCAATGACCCCCAAGGAGTTGGAGCGGCAACTGAGCGTGGGCAGCCGAACCGTCTTCCGTGATCTGAAAAAACTCCGTGCAACCGGGATCGACATTGCCTTCGATCACTCGCGCAAGCGCTTCGTGGTTTCCGCCAACTCGCTCCTCCAGCCCCTGCAACTGACAGCGGAAGAAGCCCTTGCGCTCTCCGCCCTCTGCACGGATGTCGCCGGCTCCGAGCAGATCGCCTTCACGCGCCCCGCCTACCAAGCCCTGCAGAAGATTCGCGCCCAACTGCCCGACGACCTGCGGAAAGAAGTCGATGAGGCGGCGGCCCACGTCGTGATCCGCACGGAAAAGGCCGCGGCCGGTGACGGACACGCCGATGTCTACGACCGCATGCAACGCGCCATCGCCCTGCGCACTTGTGTGACCTGTGAGTACGAAACACCGGGAAAGTTGGGGGATGGTCCGTTCGGCTTCGAGCCTTACGCCCTCTTCTTCGCTGTGCGTGCCTGGTATGCGGTCGGGTTCCATCAACAGCGCAAGGCCGTCCGGATGATGAAACTCGGTCGCTTCAGCCGCGTGACGCCGACTGAAGCCGCGTACGAAATCCCCGAAAAATTCTCTCTCGACAAGTTCCTGGGCAACGCCTGGCGGATGATCCCCGGCACCCCCGATCAGGATGTTGAACTGGTGTTCTCGGCGCCGTTCGCAGAAACCATCGCCGAAACCAACTGGCATCGCACCCAGGAGGTCCAGGAAAACGCCGACGGCACGACCACATTCCGATGCACGGTCGCGGGCCTGGACGAAATCGTCTGGTGGGTGTTGGGAATGGGACCTTCCTGCCGGGTGATCAACCCTCCCGAACTGCGCTCTCGCGTGCGCGAATTGGCGCTCGGTGTTTCGGCGCTCTACGAAAGCGACACCGCCCGCGGCGCTGCTCCGAGAGCCAAAGCGGTCAAAACGAAACCGGCGCGCGGCCGCGCCTAGCCCGGGGGATGCGCGCTTCGATGGATCACCACCCAGTCCTGGTGCCGAGTTCCGTTCGTCTACCGCAGTCCGCTCATCATCCGGATCGTCTCCAGCGATTCCGGCTGTCCCGTCCGCGCACTCAGGAGGGCGGCCTGTCCGATCAGCAGGATGCTCTCCAGCGGCGGTGGCGGAGTCGACACGTCGTCAGCCGCGATCGCGGCCCCGATTTCGGCCGCGAGCGACCGGGCGAACGGTTCAGCCGCCGTCCTGCCGGCCCTCTGCACCGCGCCGTCACGGCCGTGCCAGGAGCACTCACCGTCAGTCAGGGTGATTTGCCCGGCGGCGCCCGCCAGATTTGCCGACACGCCCGAGACCGGCCAATGGTCTGCGCCGAACAGCGACGCCACGCGGCCATCGGCGAAGCGAGCCAATATCGAAACACACCCGCTGAGCCCGCTCAACGAATCGCCGGGTGCCGCGTGCAACGCCCGCCCCGCCCGAGGCTGCACAAACGCCGCATCGATCGATTCAGGCTCCCCCATCGTGAAGATCAGCAGGTCCGCCAAGCGGGCCAACACCCCGGAAAGCGTCCCCTCGCCTTCCGCCGCAGCGCACCACATCGAGGCGGCCCGAATCCCCTCCAAGGATTCCAGCCACTCGGTGCCCGCCCGCAGCCCCGCTGAATTCCGCGGCAAGCCCAGAACCCTCGGCAAGGCGGCCGCTGGAACCGTGCCCGATACTCCGGCGAGGTCGATCGTGCGCGCGGGGATCGGCTCGACCGTGAGAACCCGGACCCGCGGCGGCCCCACCGCGGCCGCCGCAACACGCTGCAGATCTTCCATCGCCGTGGTGCCGGTGCCAAACCCATCCGGCGAGAGAAGTACGATCGTGCTGTTGACAGGGGCGGCGAGTTCCGCCCGCAGATCGTCAAAGGGTTCCGCGCCAAGGCCGACCGCGACGTTCTGGCCTTTCAACGGGCAGCCGGCCCGGGTGCAGCGAAAGCGTCCGGTCGCAACGAGCCGGGCTGCGAACGCCGCCATCTCGGGCAGCAGCCACAGCGTGATGGTCGGGAGTGATTCGCCTTCCTGAATCGTCACGGCACCATGCTACTCCAAGCCGGGGCCCGACTCCGATCCGGTCTATTGTCATCCGCTGCGGCAGGACGGTCGCCGGGCACCCCCATTTGGGGGTGCCGGGAGGAAAGTCCGAGCACGGAAGGACACGGTGGTGGGTAATCCCCACCCGCTCGAACCATCGGTCGCGAGCGAGGGAAAGTGCCACAGAAAGTAAACCGCCGATGGCCCGCCGGAAGGTGGGATCAGGCAAGGGTGCAAGGGTGGGGTAAGAGCCTACCGCCCGGGTGGTGACACTCGGGGCACGGCAAACCCCGCCGCGTGCAAGGCCATGCAGCCCTCGGATCGGGGCCTTTGGGGTCACGGTCGCCGCTTGTCCGGCGGTTATCGAAGGGCGGGTAGGCTGCTGGAGGTTCGCGGCAACGCGGGCCCTAGAGAAATGGCCGTCACCGTCGGAAGGCGCGGTTCCTTGCAATGCCCCCGTCAAGAGGCAAAGGACCCGCGAACCGCCGAAGGAACAAAACTCGGCTTACGGCCGCATCGACCGTTGACGCGGGCTCCCTGAAAACGGGAGCCCGCGGCCTTTATTGGCCGCTCACTCTGGAAAGTTGGCGCGGCCGCGTCGCCCCGCACTCCTGTTGAACCGTTGCGAGTCGTCGCCGTGTACAGTGTCGGCCATGGCCGAGCGATCATTGCAATCCGACCCGTCGAGCACCGATTTTTCACCGGGCTCGCCGGTTTTGGCGGAAGACGCCGCGGCCGATCGGCCCAAGCCGGTCGGGCCAACGTTGTTTGAGATTTCGTGGGAAGTCTGCAACCAAGTGGGCGGGATTTATCAGGTGCTGCGGAGCAAGGCCCCGTTGATGACGCAGCGGTGGGGCGAGCAGTATTACCTCGTGGGGCCGTGGGAGGAATCAAAGGCGGTTCTTGAGTACGAGGAGTCGCGGGCTACCGGGTGGATGACGCGGGCCTTGCAGCAACTGAAGGATGAAGGGCTGACCGTGCGGCACGGACGGTGGCTGGTGCCGGGGCGGCCAAAGGTCCTGCTGATCGAGCACTGGCGGGGGGCGGAGGCACTGGCCAAGGCGAAATACTCGGTGTGGAAAGACCACGACATAGAGACGCCGGGGCAGGATTGGCTGATCGACGGGGTGGTGAGTTTCGCGGATGCGGTCTTTCGATTGTTCAAGGCGATGTCCGAGCACCGGCCCCACTCGGCGGCCGCGGCCAAGCACGGATCGCCGTTTGTGGCGCACTTTCACGAATGGCTGGGCGGATTGGCGATTCCGATGTTGCGGAAAGCCGAGTTGCCGGTGGCGACCGTGTTCACGACCCACGCGACGCTGCTGGGTCGGTACATCGCGAGTTCGCGGGAGAACTTCTATGACCAGTTACCGTGGATCGATCAGGACGTCGAAGCCACCCGGTACAACGTGCGCCCCCAGCACAAGATCGAGCGGGCGTGCGCGCACGGGTGCCACGTCTTTACGACCGTGTCGTCGATCACGGCGGAGGAGTGCACGCAGTTGCTGGGGCGACCGGTCGACGTTGTGGTGCCCAACGGGCTGACGGTGGGCTTGTATAACGCGGGGCACGAGCAGCAGCGGCTTCACGGGGAATACAAGGAAGACATCCACCGCTTCACGATGGGGCACTTCTTTCCGAGTTACTCGTTCGACCTGGACCGCACGATCTACATGTTCACCAGCGGGCGGTACGAGCCGCGGAACAAGGGCTTCGATTTGTGCCTTGAGTCATTGGCGCGGCTGAACGCGATGTTGAAAGCCGCGCAACTTGGCAAGACGATCGTGTTTTTCCTCGTGACCAAGAAGGCTACCAAAAGCATCAACCCCTTGGCGATGGAGAAGCGCGGGGTTCTCAATGAACTCAATGACGTTTGCAGGAAGATCACGGAGGGAGTGGGCAAACGATTGTTCGAGCGGGCGGCGGCGGGCGGCAAACTTCGGATGGACGATCTGATCGATGAGTATTGGATGCTGCGGTACAAGCGGGCCCAGCACGCGCTCAAGCAGCACTGCCTGCCCATCGTGGTCACGCACATGTTGGAAGACGACATCAACGACCCCGTGCTCACCCAGATCCGGCAGTTGGGGCTCGTGAATCGCGAAGAGGACCCGGTGAAGGTGGTTTACGTGCCGGACTTCATCAACCCGACCAACCGCTTGTTCGGGATCGAGTACGACCAGTTTGTGCGCGGGTGCCACCTCGGCATTTTTCCGAGTCAGTATGAGCCTTGGGGGTACACCCCGCTCGAAGCCGCGGCGATGGGTGTGCCCGCGGTGACAAGCGATCTCGCCGGGTTCGGGCGCTATGTGCAGGAGAACTTTCAGAAATCGGAGGAGTGGGGGATGACTGTTCTGCAGCGGCGGGGACGGCCTTACAACGAGGCCGCGGCCGATCTTGCGCAGCGGATGTTCGATTTCTGCAAGATGGAGCGGCGCGAGCGGATTGCGCTGCGGAACGAGGTGGATAAGCGCTCGTGGGAGTTTGACTGGAGCAAGTTGGGAAGGGCATACCACACCGCCCACGATCTGGCCTTGGCACGCTTCAGCGCGGAGGCGACCGGCACGGTCGCGATGGTGTCGGCGGCGGTGCTGTCGCAGCGCCGCCCCCCAGAGCAGGTGACGCCCGGCTGATCGAAGATGGGGGGCGGACCGGATGCAGACCACCGGCAAAACCTACCCTCCGTGCCTTGTGACGCCTGCCCTGTTGCGCGTGCGCCGTTGCCTCGGACCCTGGCGACGAAACCCGGGAGAGTTTCTTTGACGCTGCCAGTCGTTGAGCTGTACACCGATGGTGCGTGTTCCGGCAACCCCGGGCCTGGCGGCTGGGCGTTCATCCTGCGGCACCGCCCCAGTGATTCGGAGCGCGAGAGTAGCGGAGGTGAGAAACTTACCACGAACAACCGCATGGAGTTGATGGCGGTGATCGAAGGGCTTGCCGCTCTCAAGAAGCCGACGAGTGTGGACCTCTACAGCGACTCCCAGTACGTTCTGAAGGGCTTGGAATCGTGGATGGCCGGATGGAAGAAGAACGGGTGGAAGACCAAGAGCAAAGAGCCGGTCAAGAACCGCGATTTGTGGGAGCGGCTGGATGAACTGAAGGGGACGCACCAAGTGCGGTTTCATTGGGTGCGGGGTCATAACGAACACCCCGAGAACGAGCGGTGCGACGAACTGGCGGTGGCGGCTCGGGACGAGGCTGGCAAATTATAGTCCTATAATCAAGTCCTTTTCTTCGCTCTAATCGCGAAGTTGCGGACAAATGCAACGTGCACTTTTCATTCGTCCGCTACCGCGCGTCGCTTGCTGTCCCAAGCACCAGTGCTCATCTTTTTCGGGCCCAGGCAAACAGCTCGTGGGCCTTGGGATCACGATATTTGCGCGGAAGGGGCGGACACCTATCAGCCGCGCACCGGGTTGGAAATCGCTTCGTGGCGAAATCTTCAGCGGGCGGGGTGGTGATGTCGCGAACCGTCGAGGGAACTGGCCGTGACCCAATCCGTTCCCTTTGCCAAACGGACCCGGCCTTCCGCACGAAGTTTCAAAGCAGGGCGCCCGGGCGGTTGGGGCGGGCAGAACCCAATCAACGCAGACGCCCGATTCTCGGGTCCGCGCCCCGTTGCTCAAACGGAACGAGGTCGCGCGGTGTCACGCCGATATCCAGCAGGCAGAACTCGCGCCCGCATTCGGGGCACCGGACGAACCGATTGGCCGGGTCATTGCCAAGGCCGACGGTTCGGATCGGAAGCCCTGTCAGGCTCTGCCCGCACTTGGGGCAGTTGGAACGCCGGACTTCGCGGCGGATTCCCCACCAAAGGGCGGCGTCGCGCACCAACAGCCACGTCAGCCCGGACACGAGCACCCCGCTGACCACGTACACAATCAGGACGCCCTCGGTGGAAGTGGGAAGCGGGATAAATCTGCGGACGGGCAGCCATGTGTACCCCGCGGGCCAGCCGCTGAACCACATGATGGAGGCCAGAACCGTGAGGGTTCGCGGTAGCCTCCCGAGCCAGACCGGGCTGTTCGCCCACGCGTCGCGGACGTAGCGTTCGCACTCCGCGTCGGAAAGGTGGTCGAGTTCCGAGAACGCGCGATGGACCTTCCGAAATGGGATGAAGACGGCCACGGTGTATTAAAGGCGCGGACGGCGGAATCAACGTTTCAGTCGGAACTCCGCTTCGATTGCCGCGCCATCGTTGTCCCGCTTAAAACTACCCACCAGCAGCCTTCCGGATCGTTCCGCGACGCCGGACAGTGAGGAACGTCTGCCGGAGCCGTAATCGACGGTGGCGAGAGAACCTCAACAAGCCCGACTCAATACGTGTTTCACGAGCGGCGGGTTTCCGGAGCCCTGAAAAGCCCGGGTTCGATGGCCGCCTTCCGCCCTCGTTCCTCATTGATAAACAGCGACGCCACCAGCCCCGCGGCAAAGAAGGCCGTCAACACAACCATGCTCCAGTCGATCCCGATGTGGTCCTTCACAAGCGCGAAGGGGACGGTCCCGACGGCCGCGAGTTTGAAGACCATGCCCCACAGCCCGAACAGTTCGCCGGACCTACTTGGCGGGGTAAGGAATCCGACGAAGGCGCGGTTCGCGGAGCCCAGCGACCCGAGGCCGACCCCGATGAAGTTCCCGAAGAGCCAGAGCGGCCAACGCGGGAAGGTGGCGGGGTCGGGGGCCCGCACGAAGGCAAAGGCGTAGGCGGCGAAGCCAGCGGTGACGAGGGTCCAGAACCCGAGCAAGATGACCGTCGTTCGTTTGTGCCCGATCCGGTCCTGGAAGAGTGTTGGAATCAGTGTGCCGACGACTCCTGAAACCGTGACCACCGCGACAAACCCGACGAGTTCGACGGCCTCGAAGCCAAAGTCGCCTGCGATGATCGATGCGAAGGCGACGATGACGCTCATGCCGGTGCCGTAAAAGAGCGAGGCCACCAGCAGAACGGCGAGGTCGCGGAATTCGCCGATGGAGCGCACCGTGGCGGCGAGCCGATGCAAGGCTTCGCCGATGGCGACCCCGGTAGCACCCGACGGCGCTGCGCGTTCGCGCAGCATGATTGCGGTAGGGATCATGAACGCCATGAACCACACCCCGGCGAAGATGAAGAACGGCCGCCAATCGACCTCGGCCTTCCAATTGAACGCGAACATGCCGGCGACGGTAAGGATCAACAGCAGCAACGCAGCGCTGTAGGCGCACGCCCACGAAAAGCCCGAGATGCGTCCGAAATCATGCTTGCCGGCGAGTTCGGGCAGGAACGAGGCGAGAAAATTCTCGCCGAGGTTGAAGAGAATGTTGGCGGGGATGTAGACCGCCGCGATCAACACTGCATCGCCCGGCGGAATCACCCCGAGGAGGCAGGTGAGCAGCGCGCAGCCGACCCCGCTCCCGATCAGCCAGCGTTTCTTGGTCGCCCGCGCATCAGCCACCGCACCCGCAATCGGCGAGATGAAAACCACCGCGAGCATGCTCCCCGCGAAGACCAGAGACCACTGAGTGTTGGCGGTTTTGGAACTTCCGAGAGTGACCGTGGTGAAGTACTTTGAAAAAAGGAGCGTGTTGATCAGCAGCGTGAACGATTGGTTCGCAACGTCGAACGAGATCCACGACCACACCTGTCGCTGGTTCGGAAGGCCGCGGAGGGGATACAGGTTCGGCGTGGGCATGTTCATAACGGAGGCGGCGGCTCTGCCCCGAGGTGGCGTGCGAAAAATTCGGTCTGAATGTTCTTGGCGTCGTTTGAGACGTTCCCGAAGCCGTTGTGCTCGAACGGGGCGCCCGTGCGGGGCCACGAGACAAGTTGGATCATTGCGGGGTCGGCGTCGGCGGATTCATAATGAACGCGAAGGCGCGCGGCAAACTCGCGGGCCGTGCTGAAGGGCACCAGTTCGTCGCTTTCACTGTGAAGCATCAGAAGCGGGACCGGGCTAAACCCCGCGAGGTGGGCCGAGGCGTCGACGCTGCGGACGCGATCCCGGTCATCTGAACGGATTCGCGGCGGGGAACCGTCGGCGGGGAAGTACAACCCCTCCAGCCACCCTGTGGTCCCCTCTACCGCAGCGCACGCGAAGGGATGAGGCTCGCAGAGCCGGCGCAACGCGGCCATGCCGCCCGCGGACATCCCTCCAATCCCAAGCCGAGTGAGATCGAACACCCCGTCCCAGAAAGGCGAACCGAGATTCCCGACCACGCCGTCGATTTCGCCGACCATCCGCGCCAGAACCCCCGGTGTGCCGCCAGCCTGCTGACCGGAAGGATCGCCGCGTTCGCCATGATCTGGCAAGTCGATCGAGCAGGCGGCGACGCCGGCCCGTATCCATCGCAGGAACCGGCCGGGGTCGATTTCCTTGTGGGCTGTCCTTCCGTGCATCCACAGAACCGTCGGACACGAGGTTCTCCAGTCCGGGTGGGCCAGGAGAACCGGGATATCCCCGAATCGCGTAGCCCGGGAGCGTTCGGCCAGAGATCTCGGAAAGTTGGCAAACCGCTCGATCATCGCGCGGCCGCACCGGGGAGCGCCGAGCGGCACGGAGCGATGTTCACAGCATCACCCGCTGCCCCGGGGCGATGCTCGTCGGCAGCGTCTGGCCCGCCAGATCCTCCGCTCCCGCCGCGGTCAGCGGTGAGATTTCGATCACCGCATTCACCGCTCCGTCACCCTTGCGTTCTACCGCGACGCCCCGTTGAGCCAGCCAGCGGGCCGCCCGCTCGGTTTGGAGTGTGTGGCAGGTCGCCGCGCTGTCCGTGCCGGTCGCGTTCTTGATGGGCGCGAATTCCTCCACGCGGTCGGTTTCCATCACGATCGAACCGCCGCACATCGCGAGTGCATCAAAGATGAATCGCTCAAGTTTCACCCCGTTGTTCGTGGCGGGAGCGATCGTCTCTCCCGACGTCACATCGACGAACGGAATCTTCTTCTCGGCCCGGTGATAGGGGAGCGCGGAACCCGAATCGGTCGCCAACTTCTCAATAAAAGCGGTGGAAATCATGTGGATCGCGATCGATCCCGCGATGAACCGCAGCGATCCATCCGGCAGACGTTCATGCTGCAACGCCCGCGGCAGGTCGGAATATTCAATGACCTCGGTCTTCCCATTGCTCATGCAGAAGACGCCCACCTTTTCATCCGGGTCGGCCTTCGGGATCATCTTGCTCGACATCTCGCCCGACGAATCCGGTGCCGAGGTGTGCAGACCGATGAACACCGGATCCACGATGCGAACGTGCGGGTTATCGACTTGGAAGTAACTGATGTGCTCGACGCCCCGCCTCTGCAAGTCGGCGAGTGCGTGCTTCGCGATGGCACCCACCGCCCCCCCATGGCCGTCGGGGTTGGTGGCCACCTCGCCCTTCTCGGAAAGCAGGATTTTGCCGGTCGCGGAGTCGAACGAAGGCAATACCCCTTGCGAAAAGAACATGATGTCACTCTTGGGAAGTCCGAAGTGAGCATGGGCCTCAAAGAACTCCACCGTTGCGGCATGATTGAGCGGGCTGGTCATCACGTACCACGGGATCGCCGCCCCGTACACGCTACGGGCACGCCGAATCTGCTCCGCGAAGATCTGGAAGAGACTTTTTCCACTGATCGCCCCCGCCGGGTAACAGCCCTTCGGACCCTCGAATCCCAGCCGGCTTCCCTGCCCGCCGGCGACCACGAACGCGGCCACCTTGCCCGCACGAATCAGCCCTTCGCCAACCCTCCGAAAATGGTCGCGGTCCCACGACCGCTCGGCCGAAGCCGCGTCCCACGGGTAATACCGCGCGGGTTCGAGGTTCGGCGGCAAGGCGAAGCCGGGCTTGGATTTGACATAGTCGCGGACCAGCCCGGGCACGGAAGCGAGATCCAAGTCGGCGACTTGGTCCAACAGGCGCGTTCGGGAATGCTCATCCAACGACCTTGCGAACGTGAGGAGGTGGCCCTGCCCAACTTCGTCCAGCCGCTTCGTGACGTCCGCCAAAATGGTCATCCGTGATTTCTCCCAAGGTACGGCGCGGTCAAGCCGAACGCTGTCTACGTAGGCCGCTTTCCGCCGCCCCGCCGCCTCGCGTGCCCGACGCCCGATCCCGATTGCCCTCCGCAGATGGTAGCAATTCTCCGCTTCGCTACAGTCGTCCTCGATCTATGAAACGCTTCCCACCGCGCCGCACGCTCATCGCACCGTCCATTCTCTCGGCCGATTTCGGCCGGATGGCCGACGACTGCACGCACGTCTTGGCCGCCGGAGCCGACCTTCTTCATATCGACGTCATGGACGGCCATTTCGCCCCCAACCTCACCATGGGACCGGACATGTGCAAGGCCCTGCGACGGCATCTGCCGGCGACCTACCTCGACGTTCACCTCATGGTGGAGCACCCTGAACGATTTGTCCGGCCGTTCGCCTCCGCGGGGGCGAATCTGTTCACCTTCCACGTCGAGGCCTCCTCGCTCGACGATGCCTTCCGATTGATCGACGCTGTCCACGCCGCCGGAATGGACGCTGGCGTGGCACTCAACCCCGCGACGCCGGTGAGCACCCTTGATCCGTTCATCGCGCGGGCCGATCTGTTCCTGGTGATGTCCGTCAATCCCGGGTATTCCGGGCAGGCGTTCATCCCCGAATCGATTAATAAGACCCGTCAACTGCGGGCGGTTTGCCCGAACATCCGAATCCAGATGGACGGCGGGCTCGGCCCATATAATGCCGCCACCGCTCGGGATGCCGGATGCGACGTGCTGGTCGCCGGTTCCGCGCTGTTCCGGCTTCCCCCGGAAAATCGCGCAGTCTGCATTCGGGAACTCCGAGGGGAAGACTCAAGCGTGTAATTATAGGAACCTGTTAGGAATCTCAACCGACAGGTTGTTGACCTCACCTTTGTGCTACGATTTGTTCGCGGCACTTGGGCCATCTCGCCGGGTCACCCACCACCAGAATGAAGAAATCGCGCTTCGTCTCCGTCCTCTTGGTGAACGCCGGTCCCACGCTGTGGGATTTGCAGGGGCGATTCGGCGGCAGCGCTGACGTCCCGCTTTCGGACGAAGCCGTCGCTCGGATAACGGCGCTCGCCGCGACGTATCGAGGCAAGATCGCTTCGCTGTGCTGTGGCCCAGAAACGGCCTGTCGCGAAGCCTCACTACTGATGTCTCCGTCGCGGCCCAAACCGCGTGAGTTGAACGACTTGCGCGAGCCCGAAATCGGCCTTTGGCAAGGAATGTTGGACACCGAACTCGAACGCCGATATCCCTCTTGCTTCGACTCCTGGCGGACGGACCCGGCAAGCGTCAGCATCCCGTCGGGTGAGGAATGGATGAAAGCGTCGCGCCGCCTCGTCGAGTCGTTGTTGAAAGAAGGCGATCGACTGGCCGATGGCGAGGCACGCCATCTGGCGGTGGTCGTCCGGCCGCTGGCGTGGGCGGAACTCATCCGGGTCGCAACCCGGCGGGCAACGTCCGATATCGGCGGAATTCTGTCGGGGTCGAGCGACCTCAGCCCCCTTCTGCTCGATGCTCATCGGCTCCGCGATTCCCTTGCCGAGGCGGCGGCCGACCCGGCGCCACGCGTGCGGCGCCCCCTTCAACGCCTCTTGGGTACCTAGATTTTGGATCACTCGGAGATGGGCAGGACGCCTTGATCCGCTTCTTTCAGACAGGAAACGCAACCATGGCCAAATCGGCCGTCCCCTCCTCACCCGCCACCCCTGCCGCACGGACGTGGACGGAAGTTCGGCCGCAACGAGTCGCGGCCATCCCGGAAGGCCTCTGGCTTCGCTGCCCGTCGTGCGGCAAGATGGTGTACCGACGGCACTTGGAGGGGAATCAGCACGTCTGCCCGGAGTGCGACTTTCACCACCGAATCTCCGCCACCGAGCGGGTCAGCCAGCTCTCCGACCCGGGCTCGTTTGTGCCTCTGTTCGCGAACCTTCGGCCCACCGATCCGTTGCAGTTTCGCGATCTCAAGGCTTACTCCGACCGGCTTTTGAGTGAGCAGATCAAGACCGGCACGGTGGATGCGATCAAGGCCGGTCGCCTGTTCATCAAGGGTCGAGAAGCCCTCATCTGCTGCCTTGATCTGACCTTCATGATGGGATCAATGGGCAGCGTTGTCGGTGAAACCATCACCCGCACCATTGAGGAAGCCACGCGGGCCGGACTGCCCTTGGTGATCGTCAGTTGTTCCGGCGGTGCTCGGATGCAGGAGAGCGGCCTTTCCCTGATGCAGATGGCGAAGACCAGCGCGGCACTGGCCCGCTTCGACGATCGCGGCGGGCTCTTTATCTCGGTGCTCACCGATCCCACAACCGGCGGCGTAACCGCCTCGTTCGCGATGCTGGGGGACGTGATCTTCGCCGAACCCAACGCCCTGATCGGCTTTGCCGGACCACGCGTGATCCAGCAAACCATCCGCCAGGAACTCCCCGAGGGCTTCCAGCGGTCGGAATTCCTGCTGAAATCCGGGCTCGTCGATCGCGTGGTTTCACGCAAAGACCTCCGCACCGAGATCGCCCGCACTATCGACTACGCTGGCAAATGACCGGCCCCGCCGCACGGCTCGAATCCGGTGCTCCCGCCGGGTCTTGGCGGGCCGGGGTGGTGCCCGCCGTCTGGCTGTTCGGACACTCCGCGCTGATGACCGCGGCGTCGCCGATTGCAACGACGGTGGGGCTGTGGCCATTCGCCGTGGTCGCGATGATCCCGTGTCTGGTGGCCGCCCGGAAACTTGCGAATTCATCGTTCAGGGCCGTGCTTGTCGCAGCCTTGGGGTTCGTGCCGTGGTGGCTCGTCACTCACGCGTGGCTTCTCAACGTTACTATCGCGGGGGTCGTTTTCCTTCCGTTCATTCTGGCCGCCTTCGACGCCGTAGCCGTGTACGCGACGGCTCGGCTCACACGCAGCTATCCCGCGCTCGGGTTGGTCGCCTTCCCGATTCTTTGGACCGGCCTCAATTTCTTCCGCGGCGAAATCGCGATGCACGGGTACGCGTGGGGATGGGTTTCGCACCCCTTGATCGACGCCCCGTGGCTGGCCGCCCCGGCGTGCCTCGTCGGAACCTACGGGATCACATTCCTTCTGGCGTCCTTGGCGAGCGCGATCGTCCACGCCGCGAATACGACCGGCCCCAAGCGGCTGGCCGCTCCGTTGGCCGTTGGCTTGGCGTGGGCGGTCTTGTCGTGGATCGGGCTTGAGCAATCGCGCAGTGCAGTGGGGACCGATCCGGTGCAGATCGCCATCGTCCAGACGAACGTGCCGATGGACAACAAGCTGGATTGGACCGTCGACCAGGAAAACCGCGACTTCGAGCGATTCCGCGACCTGACGATGCGGGCCGTGGCGGATACTCCTGATACGCTCCGGCGTCCCGATCTCATCGTATGGCCCGAAACCATGGCCCCGGGCATGACGCTGGCTCCGCAGGGGCTGAAGGCCCTGAACGACAACAACATCTTTGTCCGCCGGGCCGACGGCAGCCGGCAGTGGGCGACGTATTTCGCCGATTCCCTGCTCGACATGAGCCAGGCCGTGGCCACGCCTCTCATTGTGGGCGCCTCGTACATCGACAACCTGGTCATCACCACCGACGCCGACGACAAGGTCAGGATGGAAAGCGACGCCCGCTACAACGCGGCGTTTGTTCTCCGCGACGGCAAGATCGAGCGGCAGTGGTATTTCAAGCAACACCTCACCCCCTTTGGCGAGGTGATGCCCTACATCTCCAATTGGCCGTGGCTCGAACGGCAACTGCTGTCGATCGGCGCGAAAGGCATGTCGTTCGACCTGGCCAGTGGCACGGAACCGACAATTCTCACCGTCCCGACCCGAGATGGTCGCACGCTCCGCTGCGTGGCTCCCATCTGCTTTGAGTCCACCAACTCGCGATTGCTCCGTCGATTGGTCTATGCGGACGGTGCCCGCCGTGCCGACGTCATTGTCAACCTTACGAACGACGGCTGGTTCACCTTTTCCGACCTCACCCGCCGCCAGCATCTGCAGGCCGCCCGCTGGAGAAGCTTGGAAACGCTGACGCCGACCGTCCGGGCCGCGAACACAGGCGTTTCCGCCTTCATCGGGTTCGATGGCTCGCTGCTGGCTTCGGGCATCGACGGTCATCCGGACGCGGTCGATATCGATGGGCTTCTGACAGGCTCCCTGACGTTTACAGATCGCGTCCCGCCGTTCGCCTTGACGGGGAACACTCTGGGCTTTTCGTGCTGTCTGCTGTCGGGCGTGTCGCTCGTGGGGATCGGATGGCGTGCCTTTCGCCGTCGCAAACGCGGTCGCCACCCCGATCCCGGCGATGCGAGTCCGCAGCCCAAGAATCCCGGTTCCAACAGTCGATCTCACGTCCCAGGGCCGCCCGAACCGACTTGAATCAACACCCGTACGACCGCTCACCCGCTTGGGAACCATTCATGTCATTGACCCGCTGCCGAACGCTGATCCTCGTTGCCCCGCTCATCGCCAACCTGACGGGCTGCGAGTCGTCCGGCGGTCCGGGCGAGAAGGGAAGCACGCCGTCGGTCGCCGCGCGTGCCACGGCGATCTCAAACCCCGGTTCTCCATCCGCGGTTCCCACCGCCTCGCCCTCGGCCCCGGGCGCGAAATCCGTCTCGCAGTCCCAACTCCGCGAGCGGGCCATCGACCAGATTCAACAATCCTCCCGGAGCAACGACCCCGCCGTCCGGGCCAACGCCGTCGAAGCCGCCGGACGCGTGAAAGGGCGTCTCAAGTCGGTGGTCACCAAGGGGCTCAGCGACCCGAACCTGGGCGTCCGGGCGGTCGCCGCCACCACCATCGGCCGCGCAGGGCTGAAGGACTTGGCCGAGAGCACGCGCCCGCTCCTCACGGATGAATCACCGCTGGTTCGCACTAGCGCGGTGTTTGCGCTCACGAAGGCCCGGGCGGCCGTCGATCCTTCACCACTGGCCGATCTCTTGCTCACGGGAGCCACCACGCGGGGCCGCGCCCACGCCGCGTTCCTCCTCGGCGAAATCGGGAACACCACGGCACTCCCGCTGCTACGCCAAGCCATGAATCAGCCGGTTCCTGGGTCGGGGATCGACGAACTCAAACTCTTCCAACTGCAACTGTCCGAGGCCATGGTCAAACTCGGCGACGGCGATATGCGACAATCGCTTCGGGCCGCCCTCTATCCCTCCCGTCCCGAGGAACTGGAAGCTGCGGCTCTTGCCGCCCAGATCTTGGGCGAAGTTGGGGACCGCGCCGCCGCCGACCAGCTGGTCTATCTGACAGAATACCGGGATCCATCGGGAAACTTCTATCCGGCCGAAGTCCGCCTCGCCGCGGCCGCCAGCCTCGCCAAACTCGGTGTTCGCGGCGGTTCGTTCATCCCCGACACCTATGTCAACAACGTCAACCCGGCCGTGCGGGGTCAGGTGGCCTTCACTTACGGCAACATCGGCGGCCCAGCGGCTTTTTCTCGGTTGGAAGCGCTCCTGAATGACCCCGTTGAGTCAGTGCGTTTGACTGCCGCATTCGCGGTGATTCGGGCTGGCGATCAGTAAGGCTGGAACCCGTGGCGGGCGCTCAAGGCTCAAAGAAGCCGGGTCACGGCTAACGGACGCCTTGTCCACAGTTCCCGCCTGGGTCGCCAGCAAACCGTCGCGAATCCCGCTATCCTGTGCCCCTGTCCCGACCTTTGGATTGACGGACCGGATGTCCGCAATCTCGGATACAGTGTTGAGAGTCGTCGAAACCGACGCCGGCCGCTTGCGAATGGAACGCCACCACCGGTGTTTCCACTCCCGGTTTGCCCCGGCGAGCGATGTTTGAGGAGCCCATTGTGCACGTTCTGACCAAAGTCTTCCTGGTGTTCGCAGCCGTCCTCAGCATCGGCCTTTCGGCCCTGACCATCGCGTACGCGGTCAATACCGACCGCATCGCGGCGGATTACAATTCGGCCCTCGCTTCCAAGGCGGTTGCCGAGGCCCAGGTCGCCACGAACCTCGCGGCCTCGGGCGAGCGTGAGCGGGCCAACGCCGCACAACTCGAACAATTGAACCGCGATATCGCCTCGCGCGATTCCCAGGTGCGGCAACTGGATGCCGAGCGGGCCTCGCTGCTCACCGAAAAGAACAAGGCCGAGGCGGCTCGCCAGAGCGTGGAATCCAAGATCGCCGAACTGGGCGAAACCACCAAGACCCAAGCCTCCCTTATCGAGAGTTACACCAACGAGGTCCGCACCCTCCGCACCAATGAACTCAGGTATCGGCAGCAGTCGCTGGACATGGAAGACCGCATGAGCGATCTCGAGAGCCAGCGCGAGGTGCTCGACCAGAACTATCGCGCGGTTCAGGAAGAACTCGCCGAGGCCCGCCGCACCACCGACGGCGTCCGCACCGGCACCACCGCCTCTGCCGACCAGCCGTTCACCTACGCCGGCGCGACCATCACGGGAAGCGTCGAGGAAGTGGCGGCCGATGGCGCCAGCGGCGGGACACTCGTTAAAATTAATGTGGGCAGCAACGACCGGGTCACGAAGAACATGCGGTTCCATGTGATTCGCGATAACACGTTTGTCGGCAATCTCGTCGTCGTCCAGTCCGATCTCAAGTGGTCGGTGGCCCGCTTCGACGACCTGGGCCGCGGCAGCGCCGCCCGCACCGGCGACCGCGTCCTCTCGCGTCTTGAGTAACACGTTCCAGCGGCAACTGAACCGCCGCTTTTTCGGAGTCCTCGCATGAGTCAGTTCGGAATGCAAATGCCTGGCGCTCGCCTGCGGCGCGCGGCGAACCCCGATGTCTACACCGGCCTGATGGTGCTCGCGACCGCGTTTCTGCTGGCCGCGTGTATCGTGATGTTCGGCGCGGCCTCCAAGGTCGGCAAGGGTGGCAGCGCCTTCACTCTCCAAGAAGCGGCCAAAATCGAGATCGCCGGCGCCACGAAATGATCGCGTTCGGGCGGGTCGTGGTCGCGGTGCTGATGCTCACCTCGGTGTTCGGCTGCGACCGTGACAAACCGCCTTTGCTGATCGTTGCGAACGCGCCGGCTGGTGACACTTCGATTCTCCACATGAAGGCCGTCGCGAAAGTCGGTGAACGGGTGACCGTGCGCGGCCGAATCGGTGGTCAGGCCCGCGCCTTCATCGAAGAAGACCGCGAGTTCCGGATGATGGATCTTTCGGTGCCGTACTGCGGCGCGGGCAACCCGGAGGCGGCCTGCCCCCAGCCGTGGGACTACTGCTGCGAGAAAAAGGAATTGAAGGCTGCCGCGGGGTTCCGGGCTCGCATTGCCCCTCCGCAGTGGCGGCGGGAGCACTTCGGACCGCTGAAGCCGTTGATGGAAGTCGTGGTGACCGGAACGGTGTCGTCTATCGGGCCCGAGTGGATCGTCGAGGTCAATTCGGTGCACATCGCGGCCGACCCGGGCGGCTGATGGGCTCGCTGCGACTGGGCTGAAGTGTCGCCCTCAAAGGTACCGGTCTTGTGTTCCTCAGCGAACCGCGCCGTCAAACAGCGTTCCGACGTTCTTCCAGTTGATGACATTCACGAAGGCCGAGACGTAGTCGGGCCGCTTGTTCTGATACTTCAGGTAGTACGCGTGCTCCCACACGTCGATACCAAGGATCGGACTGACCGCGGTCGGGAGCATGTCCTGCTGCTTTTCCTGCTGCACGACGATGAGCCGCTTCGAGAGCCGGTCGACACCGAGCCACGCCCATCCTCCGCCCTCCACCTGCTGGGCGGCGGCCTTGAACTGCGCCAGAAATTTCTCGAACGATCCGAAGTCGCGGTCCACGGCCTTGGCTAAGTCCCCGGACGGAGTTCCGCCCCCGCCTTTTCCCGCCGGCGCCATCAACTGCCAGAATAAGCAGTGATTGACGTGTCCGGACAGATGAAAACTGAGTTCGCGGCTCCAGTGTTTCACGAGGCTCACGTCGCCCCCGCCCTCGCGGATATTGCGGAGTTCCGCCGCCGCCTTATTCGCGCCATCGACGTAAGAGTTGTGGTGCTTGGCGCGATGGATATCCATCGTTTGGGCGTCGATATGCGGTTCCAGCGCCGCTTTGTCGTACGGAAGGGCGGGCAGTTTGTAGACCGAGTTGTCCGCATCCCAGCCGCCGAGGTCCAATGGCTTCGCCGGGTTGACGATCACGGCTGGCTTGAACGGATCGCCCGGTTGCCCGAAGGCGGATGCCCCCGCTCCCGCGACGAGCAAAGCGGCGGGTGCGGCGGCGATAACTTGACGACGATTCATTCGCGGACCTCCTGATGACATGTTGAACACCTTGTGACCACACCACACTCGTGCGACGTTATGGAGCCGGGGGCAGTTCGCGGATGAAAATATTCGCAAATTGCACGGGGTCCCCGTGATTCTGTAGCGCGAGCGGCCCTTCCGCCGCCACGCCCGGCAACTCCGCGTCCTCTATCACGGTCACACCGTTCAGCACCACCGTCAGCCGCTCGCCCCGCATCGTGATGTGGAAGCGATTCCACTCCCCGAGCGGCCGGTCCGCGGCCGAGGAAGGCGTTACACCGGCCCGCACGGCCGCAGTCAGGCCGGGATCGGTGCGATACCCGTACACCTCGCCCGACCCGATGGGCCAGCACCAGATGTTGACCTGGCTCTTGCTGCTGCCGCGGAGATAGATGCCGCTATCGCCCGCATCCGGCACCGAAACCATCGTCGGCGTGCCGTCGGGGTTGATGGCGTCGTCGCCGCTCGCGAGAATGACCGGACGATCCTTCGGCGTTGGCTTCGCGGTAAAACGCCAGTCGGCGATCAACTCAAAGTCACGGTACGACCGGTCGGTCCACAAGTCTCCGCCCTTGCCATCGAAGGAGAGGGTCCAATCGTCCGGCAACCAGTGTCCGACGACGTCCTCGGTCACCTTCCAGCCGGTCAGATCGACGCCGTTGTACAGCGGAGCAAAGCCGTTGGCGGTTGACGGATTGTTCGCGGTCGTCGCGCTCGTAATCGTGCCGGAATCAGGCAGCGGCTTGATTCTCAGGTTCCGAAAGTGGACCTCCGAGCCTTCAGACTCCAAACAGATAAAGCCTTTCCGGGGCGAGCATGCCGAACCCCGCGTCACCACCTTCCCGTTGACGGCCAGCGTCACCGCCCCGTCCACACACTCGACGCGGTAGTGATTCCATTCCGGCGAGGGGTTCATGCGTTTTTCGGTCGGGAACGCCCGTTCGCCGCCGCGACCGTTCGCCGGTTTCATGGTGGCCCCGTGGATGGGGAAAATATCGCCGTCGGAGGTGTACCCCTCGCCTTCGTTGCCGTCCATCACCTGCACTTCGACCGAGCGCGTGAAGGGCTGACCCACGGCCGTCAATGGATCGCTCCACACAAAGAGCCCGGCGTTGCCGCCGGCTTTCAGGTGCCGGAATTCCAGTTCGAGGACGAAGTTCTCGTGCATCTCGGGGCTGCGGAGCACCCCGGTTGGAAACCCCGAGCACACGATCATCCCGTCACGGGCCGTCCAGGTCGAGGCGGCGCCGTTGACGTTCGTCCATCCGCTCAGGGTGGTGCCGTCGAACATCGGTATGAACGCCGGATCGGTCGTGAGGTATCGCGTATGCCCGGCGTCCATCGTTGGCGGCAGCGGGCTCTCCCAATCGTCGGTGCGGAACGGCAGAGCCGGCAACCCGGCGGCGTTGGCAAGCGACGCCACGGGCGACGCCGACCATGAGTACCGAACGGCCACGGGGTTCGGAACCCGCGCGCTCGAAACAATCACGCTCTCGCCGTCGATCGTTGCGTTGGCTTCATAGAACTGTTTGTCGCTCCCCGCGACCAGAAAGCCCGCGAGCGCTTGCCCCGGTGGGGAATTTCCGCCTCGAAGCCCGCCCGCAGCGAACGCGAACCGGCATCGGATGAGCGCCCCCTCGACGGTGTGCCCGTGGTACACCGGCCCCGAAAACGCGATCTCATCCCCGCCGCGATTCTCCACGCCGTACGTCCGCGATAACGCCCACGCCGCCAGCCGCCTACCGACCTCCTGCTTGTTGTCCGGATGAATGTCCTTGGCGTTTCCAAGGTCCAGCGTTCCGACCATCCCGGTGTGCGGCACGGCCATCGTGAACATCTGGGCCTCGCGTAACCGCGCGGCCGCATCTCCATCCTTGTACGAGAAGGGGGCGATCTGGACGTAATAGAACGGCATCGCGGGATTCCGGAAGTGCCCGCGCCAGTCGGCGATCAGCGCCGGAAAAAGTTTCGAGTATTGCGCCGCTCGCCCGACGTTGGACTCGCCCTGATACCAGATCGTGCCGCGGAACGTGAACGGAGCCAGCGGGGCCACCATCCCGTTGAAAAGCACGCTCGGCAGGCCGGGCCGCATCACCGATTCCGGCTGCGGCGGGATTTCGGACACTTCCGGCCCAGGGCGGCGCTGCCACTTTCCCGCCAACGGCACGGCCGTCCCATCGGCCAGCGTCAACTTCATTTGCTCGGCGGTTCCGCCAAACCCCCCCGGCCCCGCCGTGTCCAGCACCCGCACCGCGATCATGTTCTCGCCAGCTTTCAAGACCCCCGCCGGAACTGCGTATTTCCGTGGGGTGTTCCACTGACCGTCGTCGCGGTGCCCGCCGACCAACGTCCCGTTGATGAACGTTTCGTCGCGATCATCGATCGGGCCCAATTCGAGGGAGGCCCGTTCGAGCGATCCCAGTTCGAGCGAGGCCGGTGTGCCGGATGCGCCTCCGGCTTGGGCGTCGCCTGAAACCGTAAACCCACGACGAAAATAGACCACGCCGTCAAACTTCTCCAACCCCGGGCGGCCGAACCCGCCCGGGAGCGTGCACGGCTCCCACCCGCCGGCGCCCGGGCCGGACTCTTCGCCCAACCGCCACCCCTCGCCGATCGGTTTTTCGCCCAGCCGGTCAAGCCCCGACCACCACCGCAGCGAGACGTCTTTCGAAAGGCGCCCCCGCGTGTTCGGATCGTTCATCGCCGCCAGCATCCCGACTGAATCCGCAAACTCCGGGAATGCCGCAAGGCAGCTGCGCGACACCCAACTCTCGGCCGGCGTCCCGCCCCAGGTCGCATCGATGATCCCGATCGGGACGTCGCTCCCCGCAACGCCCAAGTGTTCTCGCAGTGCCCGCGCAAAGAAGTAACCAACCGCCGTGACACCCGCCGCGGTATCCGGGCGGACCACTTTCCAAGAACCCCGGCAATCGGTCCGTTCTGTCGGTGCCATCGCGTTCTCAACCGTGAACACCCGGATTCCCGGGTGGTCGGCGCGGGTTATCTCATCGGCCGCGGACGGCACGCCTTCCCGCCCCTGGCCGATCGCGCCGAGCGGCCACTCCATGTTTGATTGCCCGGAGGCGAGCCATACCTCCCCGATCATCAGGTCTTTCAACGTCACCGTGTTCCCGCCGCTCACCGTGAGTGTGTACGGACCCCCGGCTCCGGGCGTTGTCACCGTCGACTCAAACCGTCCGCGCTCATCGGCCTTGAGCGCGACACTCGGCCCCGGCCACGAAGGGTCGATCGTGACACTCTCGCCCGCATCCGCCCAGCCCCAGACCACGACCTCGCTCGATCGCTGCAAGACCATCGAATCCGCGAAGATCCGCGGCAGCGACACATCCGCTCGGGAAACCGCGCAACACGCCGACGCAACAAGCCACCCCGCCACTATGGCCGCTCTTAATCGCATACTCGTATTTCCTTGCCCGATGCCGGCCCCTCGTGCCCAGTGCCTTCATTCCACTTCAAACAGAAACTCGATCTCCACCGGCGCCCCCAGCGGCAGGCAGTTCGTGCCCACCGCTGCCCGCGCATGCTGGCCACGCTCGCCGAAAATGTTCACGAGCAGCTCGCTCGCCGCGTTCGCCACTTTCGGCTGGTCATAGAACCCCGCATCGCTCGCCACGAACACGCCCAGCCGGATCGCCTGCCGGACCTTCGAAAGCGTTCCGACCGCCGCCTTGACGTTCGCAAGCCCGTTCAGCACGCATTGCCGGGCGCACTCGTGCGACTCCTCCATCGTGACCTGCGAAGGCACCGAGCCTTTCGCGATCAGGGCCCCCGCCCGCATCGGGATCTGCGCCGCGATAAATAACAGGTTCCCGCTCCGCCGGAACGGGATGTAGGCCGCCACCGGTTTCGCCGATTCCGGCAACACGAACCCCAATTCCAGCAACTTTGCTTCCGGGTCAAACGCTTCCGTCGTGGTCGTCATAGCGCAAGCGTACCACGCCGCGAGCCCTCCCGGGATTTGCGGTGATTCGCCGTCGCCGCCAAGACCACTACCATCACCCATGCCCGGCACGGAAGCCCCTTCCCACCCACGAATCCAGCGCCTCAGCCCCTTGGTCGCCAGTCAGATCGCGGCGGGGGAGGTGGTCGAGCGGCCCGCCTCGATCGTCAAGGAATTGGTCGAAAACTCGATCGATGCCGGTGCCACCCGCATCATCGCGGAGCTCGAACACGGCGGCATCGAACTCGTCCGCATCATCGACGACGGTCACGGCATCGCCGAATCCGATCTGGCTATGGCCGTCGCGGCCCACGCCACCAGCAAAATCCGCACCACCGCCGATCTCGACTCCATCGCCACCCTCGGGTTTCGCGGCGAAGCCCTCGCCTCCATCGCCTCAGTCTCACGCCTCTCCATCCGCTCCCGCACCGCCGGCAGCGACGGAGCCTTCGTCCTCGAACTGGAAGGGCTTGATGGCACCGCTGTCCGGCCCGCTTCCGGCCCCATCGGCACCATCGTCTCGGCACGGAATCTCTTCTTTAACACGCCCGCCCGCCGCAAGTTTTTGCGCACGGTGCCCACCGAACTCGAACGCTGCACCGACTCATTCCGGGCGATCGCGCTCGCGCACCCGCACATTGGCTTCCGCGCAGAGGCCGATGGGAGAACGCTCCTCGACGTTCCGAAAGACCAGTCACCCCGCGAGCGAGTTCTCGCGATCTTGGGCAAAGAACTGGGTCCGCAACTCTTTGAGGTCAGCGCCGACGAGTTTGACGACACCCGGGGCGTCGCCATCTGGGGCATGGCCGGCCATCCCGAGATCGCCCGCGCCAGCGCCCGTTCCCAGCACCTCTTTATCAACGGCCGCTGCATCCGCGACCGCACCGTCCAGCACGCCGTGGCCGAGGCCTACCGCGGCCTCATCGAGCCTGGCCGGTACCCCACGATTGTCCTGCATATCGAGATGCACCCGGGCGCGGTCGACGTCAACGTTCACCCTTCCAAGGCCGAGGTCCGCTTCCGCGACAGCGGCGTCGTTCACTCCGCCGTCACCCGCAGCATCCGATCCGCCCTCGCCAAGCAGGACCTGACCCCGCTCCTCAATTTCGTTCGGCCCATTCCAACGCCGGTTGTCGAAACCCTCCGACTCCCCCTGGAGCTTCCGGGCTCGGGCCGGCCAGGAAACCGCGGTCCCGCGCCGTCGCCCGGCGGCAACTCGGCATTTTCCGATTTCTTCACTCGGCCTGCGTCGCCCCCGCAGCAACGCTTTGATTACGCTGCGATCAAGTCCTCCCTCGACGCGGGTGCGGTTGGGTCTGGTGGGCTCACGGGCGTGCCGGTCGCGCCCGTCATGCCGCTCCCGGAGCCGCTCAGCCGAATCCTCCAGGTTCACAAGAGTTACCTGGTCACGCAGGACGAACAAGGCGTTGTGATCATCGATCAGCACGCCCTCCACGAGCGGGCCATGTTTGAGTACCTGCTGGCCCGCGTGCTCGACGGCGGACTGGAAACCCAGCACCTGCTCACACCAGTTCCCATCCCCGCCACCGCCCGCCAGATCGAACGGCTGGAAGACCTCGCCCCGCTCCTTGCACGCATCGGGATCCAAGCGGAACCCGGCGGCCCGGTCTCGGTCCTCTGTCGCGGCTTCCCCACCTTCCTCTTTGACCGCAACGTAGACCCGGTCGAGTTCCTGTCCGGTCTCCTTGAAAAAGCCGAGAGCGACGCCTTTATGAGCGACCTCGCATCGGGCAGTGAAGAAGCCCTGCGGGACGTTCTTGACATGATGTCCTGCAAGGCCGCGGTCAAGGCCGGCGACCGAATGAGCGAGTCCGAACTCACCGCGCTGGTACGACTGCGTGAGGACGTCGAACGCTCCAGCAACTGCCCCCACGGCAGGCCGACGAGTGTGCGCCTCACCATCCGCGAGCTCGAAAAACTCTTCCACCGTTCATGAACCTTTCCCTGTCCGCGAATGCTGCGTCCACGCCGTGTCGGCGCGTCCGCGCCCTCCGCCGCGATCTCTCGGCCTGCCTCTGGGACGGATTCCTGTACTGTGTCATGGTCGGCGTCGGCGAGACCTACCTCGCCGCCTTTGTGCTGCACTTGGGGCTGAGCCCACTGCTTTCCGGCCTTGTCACCACCGTGCCCGTGGTGCTCGGGGCTTTCCTGCAACTCGCCACTCCGTGGGCCGTGCGGCGGTGGGGCACGTACGTCGGCTTCGTCGCGGGCTGCGCCTATGTGCAGGCCGTTCTCTACGTTCCGTTCGCCGCGCTCGCGCTCTTCTCCGAGCCCCTCGCCGCCTGGGCCAAAGCGAACGGAGCCACCCCATGGCTCGGCGCTGCCGTCTTTTCGTTGGCGACCCTGTACTGGGCTGCGGGATTGGCCTGCGGCCCGGCGTGGACAACGCTCGTCGGCGAGATCATCCCCGCACGCATCCGGGCCCACTACTTCGGGGCCCGCAACCGGTTCCTGCAATTCGGAACCCTCATTGGCCTGCTGCTTCACGGCGGCGTGATGCAGTGGCTGCAGTCCCTCGATCCCGCATCCGCCCCCGCGATTTCGACTTGGAGCTCCATCGGGTTCGCGAGCATGTTCATCACCGCGGCGGTCTGCCGAGGTGTCTCGGGGCGCCTGCTCTCGACCTATTCCGAGCCGCACCGGCCGGTCGCGATCCGGTCGGTCCCGATGCTTTCGCTCGCCTCGCACCGCCGCGGCGACTCGTCCTTCCTGCTCTTCCTCGCCGCGATGGGCATCGCCACCCAGATCGCCCAGCCGTTCTTCAATCCGTACATGCTCCAGCACCTCCGCGCGAACCCCGCGTGGTATTCCGGCCTGCTGGCGGCGGCGCTTCTGGGCAAGGCGCTCGCGCAACCGCTCGCCGGGCGATGGGCTGCCAAGCACGGCGCGGCCCGCCCGATGACGATCGCCGCCTTCCTGCTGGTCCCGCTCCCGCTCCTCTGGCTGATCACCGACTCCTTGCTGTGGCTGCTCGTCGGCCAACTGCTTTCCGGGGCGGTGTGGGGTATGTTTGAACTGGCCGTGTTCCTGCGGAACTTCGAGGCGACCGCCCCGCACGAGCGCATGAGCGTCCTCGCCAACTTCAATTGCCTCAACGAAGCCGCGAAGACCGGCGGTTCGTTGATGGGCGGCCGCGTCCTCGGAACCGGGTCCGACCCCGCCTACGCCTGGGTCTTCTGGGCGTCCGCCGGAGCGCGGGCGCTGGCGTTAATCGCTCTCGCTGCCGCCGGGCGCGCCAAGCCCGCCCGGAATGTTGAGACGCTTGTGGATGCCGGTCCCAAGAGCGCCCAGCCGGGACTGGGAACTCCCGATGAATTCGTGCCCGTGACCCCGACCTCGTCCGATGCGGCCCACGTCGCCCGAATAGGGGCGGTCTGAGCGTCCGAACGAGCGCCCGCGTCCGATGAAAGATAACTAACCGGGGCGTAACGCCTATCTGCGTCGGTACGCCCGAGGATGCTTCTCTCAGGAGGACGAAAGATGACAATTCACAACGGCGGTATCATGGCCGCATTTTTGGCGGTTTTCAGTGGAGCCGCTTCAGCCCAAATTTTAGGGTCCGCTCAGGAATTCGGCGTCCTCGCGGGGTCGACCGTTACGAACACCGGACCCAGCGTTATCACGGGAAGTCTGGGTGTCTCGCCGGGCTTCGCGGTCACGGGTTTTCCACCCGGACTCGTGGTCGATGGAACCATTCACGCCGGTGATGCGGTCGCGCAGCAGGCCCAGAACGACGTCACGACCGCGTACAACGCTCTGGCCGGTCTCGTCCTTACCCAAGACCTCACGGGGACTGATTTGGGCGGGCTGACACTCACGCCGGGTGTCTACTTCTTCGCATCGTCGTCGTTCCTCACAGGAACACTCACCCTCGATGCGCAGGGAGACTCCGACGCCCAGTTCGTCTTCCAAATGGGCAGCACCCTCATTACCGCGAGCAACTCGTCGGTCATCACAATCAATAACGGCGACGCGTGCAACGTCTACTGGCAGGTCGGGAGTTCCGCGACGCTCGGGGCCGACACTCGGTTCCAAGGTAGCATCCTCGCGTTCACCAGCATCACCCTGAACACCGGTGCCACGCTCGTCGAAGGACGAGCGCTAGCCCGCAACGGCGCGGTCACGCTCGATTCCAACATCATCACGGCGGGATGCATCCCCGCTCCCGGCGCACCGCTACTTCTCTGCGCGATGCTCGTGGGTGTGTCTGCCCGCCGCCGACGATGACGGTCGGTGGGCCCGGCTCGCTCGACACCGATAGTTCCTGACGATCAGGCGTTCGGCGACCCCGCCGCGGGGGTGGGCAACGGGTCGCGTAATCCGCGCTGCCCGCCGATTGCCAGAACGTCGGCGTGCGCAATCAGACAGCGCGGAGGCCGCATAAACTGCCCTCTACGGGTTCCGGTAGCTCAGTTGGATAGAGCAGCCGCCTTCTAAGCGGCAGGTCGCGCGTTCGAGTCGCGCCCGGAGCGCTTACGCGGCTTCACAGTTTCCTGATCGCCGTCGGACGGCTCCCCGGTCCGTCATCTGCTCAAACGACCGGCTTACGCGGCGCGTCAATTTATCGATTCCCACACGTCTGAGCTCTCTTACGCATAACCTCCGTCGCGGTCTTGGTAGCTCAATTGGATAGAGCGTCGGTCTTCGAAACCGAAGGTTGCAGGTTCGAGCCCTGCCCGAGACGTTGATCTTGACAGCGATTTCCGTTCGGCGGGCTTCGGGGTTTGGAGCTGCTCGATCATCCGAGCGATCATCGACCAGATCATCGATGTGAACGACCGACGACGATGCAGAAGGCGCGAGCGGGGAGAAACCGCTCTTGTTCTCCGCCCCTTCACACGTCGCCCGCGGCGCCTTCCGAGTCCCGCGCCAGCAAGTCCGAGTAACTGCAATCGATCGCTTCGCCCAAGCACGGCCCAAACGCCGCACGCAACTCGCCCACGCAGCCCCGGGCCGCTTCGACATCGCAATCACGCGAAACCAGGGCCTCGAACTCGAGGAACCTCCCGAGTGTTTCGACCTGATCGAGGTGGATACGGGCGTTGGCGATCAGCCAGAGTTCCCGCACCTTCCGCACCACGACCCACACTGGCAAAGGCACTCTTCCAAACCGTTCGAGTGCCCGGTGCTCGGAATAGATTGTGAAATTGCTCACCTTTGCCGTGATGCGGTTCGGTCGCTCATAAAACACCCACTCCGTCGGTTCCCCCTCGGTCTCGCGTTTCTTCAGGCGGCCGTTCGGGATCCGGAAGTAGGTATCGGTCTGCCGCAATTCGCCGATCAGCGACGCCCCCATCGAGCGGCACACGTTCCGCGCCAACGGCAGGTCGCGCAACTCCGATTTGAACTCGACGTTTTGCATAGGAGCAATCCCAAGGAAGCAGGCGGCAGCGTATTCGCGGATCCGGGCCGACACGGTGTGGATCCCGATGCAAGATCCGGATTTTCGGCCCTGAGGCGTTCTTACCGCGACCCCGCGTCCTTCAACTCGTGCAAAAGCCGGGCCTCGTCCCACACCTCCACCCCGAGCTCCCGCGCCTTCTCCAACTTGCTCCCCGCCTCACTCCCCGCGACCACCACGCTCGTCTTCTTGGAGACCGATCCCGACACCTTCGCCCCCAAGGACTCCAGCAGTTCGCTCAAGGCAGTCCGTTCATAGGTTTCCAGCGTCCCGGTGATGACCATTGTCTTGCCGCTGAACCGTCCGCCGAGGGCCGCCTGCACACCTCGCTTCTCTTTGTAATCACCGGAGTCCAGCGACACCCCCAACGCAGTTAACTCGGCGAACAAGTGCTGCGCGGCCGGGCTGTTCAGGTACTCGTGAACCGTCGGCGCCGTGTCCTTCCCTAATCCCGTCTCTGGTCGATCCGCGGTCTCCACCGCATACCCCAAGGCCACCGCCTCGTCCTTCGAGAGCGACTTGGGCCGCAGATGCCGCTCGTCCGCCGTTACCAGCGTGGCGACATCCGGAAACTTGACCGCCAGCAATTTGGACGTCGTTTCGCCGACGTGCCGCATCCCCATCCCCGCCAGCAATTTCCGCATCCCCCGGCCCTTCGCGGCTTCGATCCCCGCCAGCAGATTCTCCACTTTCTTTTCACCCATCCGGTCCAGTTCCAGCAGCGCCGTCCGGTGCTCGTGCAGCCGAAAAATGTCCGCAAAACTCCGCAGCGGAATCCCGGCATCGGCAATGATGAGATCGATCGTCTTCTCCCCCAGCCCGTCGATATCCATCTGCTTCCGTCCTGCGAACCAGACCAGTTTCTCGCGAATCTGGGCAGGGCACTCCGGGTTGATGCACCGCCGCACGGTCTCCAGCGACGGAGTCTCGGCCGCCTCGGGCGGCTCCACCTCCACCGTTCCCGAACACATCGGGCAGTGGGGGGGCGGCTCAATCGGTTTGGCTCCCTTCGCCCGGCTCCTCATCTCCACGCCCACCACCTGCGGGATCACCTCGCCCGCCTTTTCGACAAACACCGTGTCGCCGATACGGATATCCGTCCGTTCGCCCTCGGTTTCCGTCGTGGCGTCCTTGATCCGCCCGTAGTTGTGCAGCGTTGCGTGTTTGACCACGGTCCCGGCCAACAACACCGGCTCCATTGTCGCTCGTGGCGTGATCTTCCCCGTTTTCCCCACCTGATGTTCGACGTTCAGCAGCCGCGTGGTTTTGCGTTCCGCCGGATACTTGTACGCGATCATCCAGCGCGGGCTCTTGGAGTTGTAACCGAGCGATTCCTGGAGCGCAAAGTCGTCGATTCGTACCACCATCCCATCCGTCGCCCAGTTGAGCCCGCGTCGCTCGTTGTCGAACGCCGTGATCGCCGCCAACGCCTCCTCGATACCCGAACACCGTTTCGCACCCGTGGAAACCGGCACCCCCATCACGCGGAGCCGTCGCTGAAAATCGCCGTGCGAACCGGCGAATGCCTCATCGGCCATCACACCCCGGCCATGGGCTACAAACGCCAACTTCCTGCGCCCCACTTCGGCCGGGTCCAGTTGCTTGAGCGCACCCGCCGCGGCGTTCCGCGGATTCATGTAGAGCTCGTCCCCCGCAGCCTCGCGCTCCAGGTTGATCCTCGCGAATTCCGTCAGCGGGAGGAAGACCTCACCCCGGATTTCGAGCACTTCTGGCGCCGAACCCGAAAGCCGCAAAGGGATCGACCGGATCGCCCGCGCCGAGTGGGTCACGTCATCCCCCCGCAAGCCGTCCCCCCGCGTAAGCGCCAACGCCAACTCGCCCGACTCATACCGCAGACTGATCGCCAGCCCGTCGATTTTGGGGTCACACACCAAGGCCGGATCATCGGTGCCGTCGTTTTCGCGGCAGTGCTTCTGCACCCGCGCAAACCACTCCCGCACACCGGACTCCGAATACGTGTTGTCGATCGACAACATCGGCAGTGTGTGCGGCAGCGTGCGGAACCCTTCGATCGCAGCTCCACCGACGCGCTTGGTCGGGCTCGCGGCGTCGGCCACCTCCGGATACTTCGCTTCCAGCGAAGCCAATTCCGCCAATTGCCGGTCAAACTCCGCGTCCGACATCACCGGAGACGCCTCCGCGTAGTATGCCGCGTTTGCCCGGTGCAGCAGCAACCGAAGGTCTTTCACACGATCCAAATCCGCTTCGCCCATGGTCGGCCATCGTACCGCGCCGCCGCACGAGTACGCTTCCCCCGCATGCCCGCACAGATCATCGACGGCGTTGCGCTCGCCAAAGACTTCCGTCGGCAGATCGCCGAGCGCGCCTCTGCCATCAAGTCCCGCGGCCACGCCGTCCGCCTCGACGCCCTGCTCGTCGAATCCGGTGACAACGGTGCCCGTGTCTACGCCGAGAACCAAGCCCGCACCTGCGAAATGCTCGGCATCCAGTACAAACTCCACACCCTCGACCGCGATTCGATCTTTGACGACATCGCCGGCCGCGTGCTCCTCCTCTCCGCCAACGACGACGTCTCCGCCATCATGGTCCACCTCCCCCTGCCCGAACACGTCGATGCCTATCAGGTGCAACGCCTCATCGCCGCCGAGAAAGACGTTGAGGGCGTCAACCCCGCCAACATCGGCAACGTCGTCTACGGACGCTCCTCGCTCGCCCCCTGCACCGGCCTGGCCGTCGTCCGCATGGTCGAACACGTGTGCCGAACCGACCCGGCGTTTGGCCCGTGCGGCCAAACCCCCTCGGCACCGCTCCTCCGCGGCAAACTCGCCGTCGTCGTCGGTGCGGGCGACGTCGTCGGCAAACCCATCGCCGTCCTCCTCATGCGGCAGGAGGCCACCGTCGTTTCCTGCAACAAGTTCACCCCCGAGATCACCGAACTGGCCCGAAAAGCCGACGTCCTGGTGGCC
>Ga0163144_10003153_pt1 | contig 37637 bp, 27 predicted proteins | sample OliLak19BULKMAT1_FD_123175 | JGI IMG/M metagenome (GOLD analysis project Ga0163144, IMG submission 123175) | Freshwater microbial mat bacterial communities from Lake Vanda, McMurdo Dry Valleys, Antarctica - Oligotrophic Lake LV.19.BULKMAT1 | ecosystem: Environmental > Aquatic > Freshwater >...
AGGTTTTCCTTAAAAACCTCCACTTTCTTAGAATGTGTTTTCTAACTAATGAGACCAAAAGAGCGATAGAGGGTTTTGAATAAATTTCTTGTCTTGTCAAGGACATGCTTGACTTTAAAATACAATAGTGTTACTCTCTCCTTACCTTAAGATTCTCGTGTAGGGCTCTTGAGCCACAAATTATAGTCACTTCCCCGCTTTTTAGCGTGACTGGTTGTGACGATTTGATTTATTCCTCCTGCACAGCCCTGGAATTTTTTAAAATTCCGAAACCTAACACAATAATAAATGCAAAATTCAAGTGGTCGACCTAGTCGACCGATTTCGGGAAATACCCGTCGCCCTTTTAATAGTAGTAGTTCTCGCACTGGAGGAGCACGATCTTCTTCGTCTTCTACTAGTTCCTCTGGAGCACGCTTCAGTCGAAGTAGCGGCGGAGGCCGCCCATCATCTCCTGGTGGACGTAGTTTTTCTGGTGGCAGTAATCGAAATGGAGGTCGTAGCTTTGGTGGTGCCAGAGGCGGTGGTGGTGGCGGACGTCGAGGTGGCCGTGTTATGAGCACTTTTGACGTCTCTAAATTCATCAACCTCAATCCGGTCAAGCCTACTACCGAAGCACCTTATGCTGCTAAGCATACTTTTAAAGACTTTGGTCTGGATAAGTTTCTAGTAGAAACGATTGAATCAATTGGTCTAATTGTACCTAGTGCAATTCAAGATCAAGTTATTCCTTATATTCTAGATGGGCACGATGTTGTCGGACTAGCACAAACTGGTACTGGTAAAACAGCCGCTTTCTTGATACCGGTTATCCAAAAAACTTTGAAGGAACGGGGCCGTCAAACGTTGATACTTACTCCGACTCGCGAACTAGCGATTCAGGTAGAACAAGAACTGCGAAAACTAACGCCTCGTATGAATATTTATTCTACTGTTTGTGTTGGTGGGATGAATATCCGTCCACAAATTAGTGGCTTGCGTCGTAAGAATCAATTTATCATTGGTACACCCGGTCGTGTGCAAGATTTGATGGATCGTGGACACATCAAGCCAGGTGGGATTACTACCGTTATCTTTGACGAAGCTGACCGAATGCTTGATATGGGATTCATCCATGACATGAAGAAAATTCTCAAAGATGTACCAGTGGAGCGCGAAACTCTTTTCTTCTCGGCGACTATGTCTAAGAGTGTTGAAGGTCTAGTTCATGAATTTTTACGCAAGCCGATTACCGTTTCTGTCCGCAAGACTGATATCACTAACAGTATCACTCAAGATGTTGTCCGTTATGAACACCATAACAAATTCATTACCTTGGTGGATCTACTTAAGACAGAGGAATTCTCCCGAGTGATTATCTTTGGTGCTATGAAGCATAGTGTCGAAAAACTTAGTCTAGAACTAGTACACTCAGGCATCAAAGCTGACGCAATTCACGGAAACAAATCCCATGTCCAAAGACAGCGTGCTTTAAACAGCTTTAAAGAAGGCCGGGTCAAAGTACTAGTGGCTACAGATGTAGCAGCCCGTGGTATCCACGTTGATGACGTCTCACACGTTATTAACTACGACTTGCCTGGTACCTACGAAGATTATGTTCACCGCATCGGACGAACTGGTCGTAGCGACAAACAAGGCAAGGCTCTTACTTTTGTCCCAGCTTAATTTTGTTACACTAAAGTAGTATGCAATATATTTTGCTCGCAATTGGTCTCTTTATTTTACTCATGGTAGTCAACGCCTTCCTTGGCGGCAATCCTATCTAGTTGACATTGTGGAGTACTTAATTTCAATTCTTCTACTTTGCTTCTCAGCTCTATTTTCGGGACTAACACTCGGCTATTTTTCACTGAATCTAAATACTCTGGAAAGACGAGCCAAGCACGGAAACAAAGAAGCGGCGGCGGTTTATCCAATTCGTAAACAAGGTAACTTACTTCTTACTACCCTACTTTTAGGCAACGTAGCTGTTAATTCCGTCCTTTCTGTCTATCTAGGGTCGTTATTTAGTGGCGTAGTGGCGGGAATAGCGGCCACTTCACTGATTTTTATTTTTGGTGAAATTTTGCCGCAGGCAACTTTTTCTCGCCATGCCCTTTGGTTCGGGAGTCGTTTTGCACCCCTGATGCGACTGATTATGTTTATCATGCTGCCTGTAACCTTCCCGATAGCTTTTATTTTAAATAAACTACTGGGTGAAGAAATGCCTAGCTTCTATTCGAAAAGTGAGCTGCTACACATTGTCACAGAACTAGAAGAATCCGAACTTAGTGATGTTGATGAAGACGAAGGTCGGATAGTTCATGGAGCGTTAAAATTTTCGCACACTACTGTCCGGGAAATAATGACACCAAAAGAAGACGTAGTGATGTACGAAAAAAACCAACGGATTAACGAAAGCTTCATTAATCACATTTCTGATTCCTCTTTTTCACGCTATCCAATTTATAGTGGTAACCCAGATAATATTGTCGGAATTCTTTACAGCAAGGAGCTCCTGACTGAAGAACCTGACACCGCCATCTATCAAACCCTCGAAGCTTTTGATGAAAATTTCTTAAAGATTAAACCGGAGGAAAAACTTGATGTCGTTTTAGGTAAAATGTTGAAACAGAAAAAGCATTTAGGAGTGGTCTTGAGCAAAGCTCAAAATTTTCTAGGCGTCGTAACACTTGAAGATATTATTGAAGAAATTATCCAATTTGAGATAGAAGACGAAAGTGATGATTAGACTTTTTATGAATCCCTATGTCTTGCTAGACAAAAATGTTGGTGAAACTCCGCTTGAAGTCGCTGAGAAGTGGCGTTTAAAAAAACCGGAAATGACTGGTGTACCCCTCGCGTATGCCGGCAGGCTTGACCCTATGGCCTCCGGTAAGTTGCTAGTACTAATTGGTGAAGAATGTAAACGTCAAATCTATTACCACAACTTAGATAAAGAGTATCAAGTAATCATCTTATTTGGACTAGAGTCTGACTCTGGAGACGTCTTAGGGATTGTTAATACTGGTGTAACCAAGCTCCTAGATGAAGAATTAATTGAAAAAATATTAAGTAACCTGTTAGGAGAAATAGAATTACCTTACCCAATCTTCTCAGCCAAGACTGTCGCCGGAAAGCCGCTCCATACCTGGGCTATGGAAAAACGCTTAGATGAAATCACTATTCCGACCAAAAAATCGGATATATTTACTTTGGAACTAAACAAACTATCCTCAGTGAGCCGCCTTGATATAGCACAAGCTGCCGTAGCTAAAATCTCTTTATTGCCAAAAGTAACTGACCCCCGTAAAGCACTAGGTAATGATTTTCGCCGACCGGAAGTACTGAACTCATGGCAAGAATTCGCTAACGCTGGCACATCTAATGACCATTTTTTCCTGGCTGAGATTACCTGCCGTTGTTCCAGTGGCACCTACATGAGAACCTTAGCTGAAGTCATAGCTAAAAAAGCCGGTACTGTTGGTCTCGCTTTTGCTATTCACCGATCGGTTATTGGTCTCTATGATAAAAATAACGGGTCGTGGAAAAAAATTTTCTAAGTCGACAATTCCTTCACTTTACTTAGATAACGCTCAACCGTAATCACATACTCCGCATGACTCCAAATAAGTGGCGCTGTTGATAAGTGTGCCCTGGTGGTAGGATGCATTTGCTCTGCTAAAACTCCTCCCGTCGTGGCATGCGAGGCAGTCCACTCAAGTAATTCTAGAGGTTCTTTTAACTCGGATAACTTAGTTGCTCTCTTGATCTGATACTGAGCCATCCATAAGGTAGTAATCACCCAAGGGTTTGGAGTATCAGCGTCTTGCATTCTATAATAACTGTCATTTTCATAACGTATATAACCTTTACTAACAGACTTAACCTGGAGTCGTTCTTCAATGGTTTTAGCTGCTTTTTTTATCTTTGGGTCATCAATGTCAAAGACATCGAAGGCAATAACCCCGTAAAAGCTACTAATATCTAAGGTTCGATCAAAAACAAGCTCTCCGTCTTCAGTATGTAAAACATGCTTCACGAACATACCCAAATCTTCATCATAAAGAACTGTCGCAATGGCTGTCTGTATTCTCCCAGCAATCGCTTGATAAGTACGAGCATCGTCATCTTTACCAAGAATCATAGCAAATTTTGCAGCTGCCATTAGACCGCCAAAGACGGAAGCACAAGTGTACGTACTTGTTCCGTATTTTTCTTCCCAAAGATCGTAAGAAGCCTGTGGTAAACCAGTTGTTGGCTCTATGTAATCTGACATGAATTTTGCGGCTGGTTCAATAAATTTATTATAGAGTGACTCAATAAACTCTATATCCCGGTAGCGTTCATAATGTTCCCAGAGCGCAGCAACCACCGACGCTGTCTCGTCTTCTTGAATTGGTAATCTGGGTACGCCATGCTGCAGCCACGGATGCCACGAACTACCTAGCGTGCCGTCAGCGCGATATTTGTGCATCAAATAACCTCCTGGTTCAATACATTTAGAAATAAATTGAAAAAATCTGGTAGCTACATCGCGATAGCCGTTTATGTCAAAAGCAGAAGCAATTACCGCCCCGTCCCGCGGCCAGACATAGCTATAGGTATCACGACCATGGTGCAGCATATCGGTATCACTCGAAGCGATGATACCGCCATCATTGTCGGTATGTACCCGCATAATTACCAAAGAACGGGTAAAAAGATTTTTGAGCTTTGCGGGTAAGATAGATAAATCTCGTTTTTCCTTATCTAACCAGGCACTCCAATAGTTCTGAGTTGAATCAATTAACCTCACAGCTGTCTCTTCAATAACATAATTATCCAGCACATGAACAGCCGGGATAGTGTTACCGCAAACAATCCAATAATAAACATCCGCACTTTCCCCGGCTGCCAAGGTTGCAGAAAGTCCAATTACCGAATCAACTGAGCCGTGTTCGATCGGATTTTTTTCTAACTTCCCATCTACTGCATCCATGTAGGTTCCTTCCTTACCCTCAATACCAAAGAGACCAATATTATATTCAGAAAACTGAACTCCGTTACAAAAAGCATTAATTAAAAATGTGGTCGTGCCTTTATAGTGAACGATAGCTTTTACACGCGGATCATAAAATCCAGTATCTCCTCGTCTTGATTCAGCGATTCTGAACTGTTGAGATAAAAATAATTTTATTTCTCGCGCCGTCTCTCCATTATTACTGACGATAAAATTTCGTAAGAAAACATTAGCTTCATTATGCACAGCGTCTTTGCTAACTATAGTAACGCCAAGCTTACGATTTACTGCAGTAAAGCTACCAATGCCTGTATGGTAATTATCACAGATCTCTATTTCCCAATCGTCACTATCAAGCCAAGATATATTGTTATCAACAAAAACTCCGATTCGATGTACAAAGTTACCACTAGCTCCGCTAACGTGATTAGATTCACCGACATGTGGGTAGTATAAGTCTCGTAATTGACCCCGGTGATCTAAACCGATAAGAAGACTACCGTTCCCGATTGTGATAGCTCGAGACATGTTTAAATGACGTAATGCTTTAGATGCTTAGCTATCGCCACTCTGGCTGACTTTGGCGTCTTCGCTTTTCTCAAATCAACTGCGCAAGCAGAGTCACAAAGAACTGAATCTACCCACTGCGCGAAGTCATTTTTGTCTTTTCCAACATGATGCTCAAAGTGACTCTTCTCCATCGAATCAAGGGCCGCATGTAAAGCCATTAAACTGTTTAAAATACGGCCATCGTTAACCCAAAAAGATTTCTGGTTACTAGCCAGCACTAAAGACTTACCCATCTTAGTATCAGCTTTTTTTACTACTTTTTTTAGCTCTTTTTTGTCGACTAACTTTTTTGTCGTCAATATTTTTTTTGGCATAAAATGAACTTATGAATTTATTTTCTGATCCCCAGACTATTAATGAACGTAACCGGTTAATTCCTCTCATGATCCAGCTAATCGGCTTTTGGCTGAATGTTTCCAGTGCCAAGACCGGAACTTCTGGCACAATTTCGGGAAAAATTTCTGGTAACTTTTCTGGTAACTTTTCTGTAACTCTAGCTTTTTTTAGAGCTCGCTCTGCAGTACGTTTCTTCTGAACTTCAAGAGAGTGGCTTACTCTTAATTGTAAATCACTTACGGCATTCATGAAAGCGATATATGCGTCATATGGGGATTGGTAAGGACTGAAGTATGCATGCACGTCACCATCAGCTGACCACTTCGTACACATGTAGTAAAAGTGATCTGAGGTTTGCAATTTTCGCCAAGTCTCAATTAAATCCTTATTCCTAGTCTGTATCACTTTTGGTTCTAGTTCGTAAATTATTTTAATGGCATCGCGTTGAATATCATTACCAGTCCATGCAGTCAGATCACGATCGGTATCTGCCCAAGTGAGGATATCAGGTACGTCTATCTCTCCCACAGAAGAGTAACTTTTTATAGTTTCAGACGGTGTTTTAAAAGTAGTGTCATTTCGGCTAGTCAGGAGGTCCGGTAAAGCGCGAAGAAAGTTAAATATACCCGTATCTTCCCATTGATGTTCGCCAAAAGTTTCATAATCCATAAATAGATTAATCGTCTCGGCATCACCATGATGTGAATGAATCCAACTGGCATATGTCTCAGCTGATAGTGGCCAACTTTCCCAGGCTTGATTACCAAAACGAAACGCTACATCGTCAGATAATTTGTAGTTCTTTAGTAAAACTTTAATTTTACTACAACTAGGTGGGTGGTAAAGAAAGTTTGGACTACGCCAACCCAAGTATTTCTCCCAGCCTTCAGCCATAATCCCTAGGTAGCCGTTATCTTCACACCACTTCGCTAAATCGTTTCGGTATGATAATTCAGTATTGCGAAAAACTTTGGGTGTCTGACCAAACAGCTGCTCGATTCGCTTCTGGTGCTTTTTAACTTGTTTTTCAAATTCAGGCACTGAATAGAAGAAGGCTAGAGAATGATGGTAGGTGTCAGCCAAGATTTCTACCCGCCCACTGCTAACTAGTCTTTGAAATGATTCTAAGACATCAGGTGTATAAGCTTCAAATTGATCTAGGACTGTCCCTGAGAATGATAGAGCAAAGCGGAAATCTGGATGTTGATCCAGTAAATCTTGTAGTATTTTATTTGTTGGACGATACGACTTATTAGCAACCTTTTCAATTATCCGTCGATTATTTAAATCAGTCTCACTATTATCATTGAAATACTCATTGTCATTACCAATATCAAAAACCCGATATTTCTTAATCCGAAACGGTTGATGGACATGAAAATATGGACAAATACTAAGCATGGTTAGGTGGTTATGTATTGTAACAAATTACGGTAAAGGGCGCAGACTTTTTTTGCCGCTTCTTTCCAGGTCATTTTATGTAACTCATGCTTCCCTTCAATCACTATCTGCCGACGTAAAACTGGATACCTAAGCGCTGATAGTATTTTATTAGCCATCTCGTCCACATCCCAAAAATCAACTTTAAGCACATGACTTAAGACCTCACCTACTCCCGACTGATAAGTAATAAGTGATGCGGTACCATGCTGTAGGGCCTCTAATGGTACTAAACCAAAAGGTTCTGAAACTGAAGGCATTACCAATAAATCAGCGCTTTGATACATGCGATCTCTTTCTTCTTCCCATAGAGCTCCCGCAAAAATCACGTTGGCAGAAAGGCCGGACTCCCCTACTTGGTTGATAATCTGAGTAGACATATCTCCCCAACCAGAAATTACAAATACAACATTCGGATCTGTGTCTACAACCCTTCTTGCAGCTTTAATAAAATAATCAACTCCCTTTTGGATAGTGATACGTCCATGATACAAGACGATTTTTTTACCCTGGCTCTTGTGAGCCGCTAAGGCAAATTCATGCTTTGGTGGCTCGTTTGGATCGCAGCCATTATGAATTACCTCTACCTTCTCAGCGTCTACTCCATGTCTGGAAACCAAGATATTCTTAGTAAATTGACTGACAGTGACAATCTTATCGGCTTCTGCAAAAGATTCACATTCAATCTTAAAGATGCCTGGATCAACGTTAGCACCAGCTGCTTGATCAAAAGAAGTGGCGTGAACATGCAAAATTAATGGCTTACCACTAACTGCCTTTGCAGCTACTCCAGCCAAAAAAGAAGTCCAATCATGAGCATGGATGATATCGAAATTTTCTTCCTGCGCGATTAGAGAAGCCAAATGTGCGAAGCGGTGGGCTTCAGCAATAATCGTTCGAGACTTAAAGATAGGTTTCCCAACCGGGTCATAAGACTCAATATAATGAACTTCACTTTTAGCCGCGTTGTAAGGCTGGAGGAAAGAGCCAACTTCTCGCACCGAAACATTTTTTGCATTTTCAGCAAAAACAAAACGATGTCCACCGATGACCTCTTGTCGTTTCGGGAGCACAAAAATAACCTCCACGCCTTCGCGGCTCAATTCACGGGTCAAACCAAAACACGCTACGCCCAAACCGCCGTTGCGTGATGGTGGAAAATCCCAGCCAAATGTAAGTACTCGCATGGTTATTTTTAATCTTCAAACAAACGGCTAAACGCCGCAATTTGTAGTTCATCTAAATAATAACACGGACACTTCCCTACTTATTTTGGTTATACAAGTATTTAACTGAGGAACACAAAAATTCATGTTTAATTTGATAAAATTAAACGAAAGCCTCTTTTTTAGTAAATCATTTCGATTTGATTTCTTTTAATCAACTATACCCAGGTTATCTAACACCGCAATAACTTAAAATAGGCTGACTGACGGTGATATTTGATTATTCTATTGTTTCTACAGAAACCTCAGCCGTGAAATTAAAGTATAAAGTTAAGAAAATTAAGGATTTATACCTAAAAGCGGCACTGTCGTTGAACACCATCCGAGTGGACTAAGTTACTGACCGGTTTATGAAGTCGTTTCAAATGATAAATCAGTCTGTGCTTGATGGGGTCAAGGAACGCGTAATCGGATACTAATCTTTCACCCGCCGAGCTGGAAAGGTACCTTAGTCAAAGATGTGATTTTCCTATAGCGGACAGAAGTCGACTATGGATAATCAGACTTACCCTTACGAGAGGTTGATTTGTAAACCATCATTCCAGAACCGACTTGATATACCTTCTCCAGCTTCTTATATTAAGGAAATTAAGCTCTTTGTTTTTATCGGGGTTTTTATTTTTTCCTGGGGCAACCCTTTGTTATTTACCCTACATCAACAATTGGTTGCCGTGGCATCACTATGAGCGACCTCACGAGTCTTTAAGGTTTCTGTCACCGATGGAGTATCATAGACAACATTACGAGTTGGAGTCTCAAAGATAGTGATGTTGTACAACTAATTGACTAAATAACCATTATTTGCTAGAATCGTAGCCACTATATGTCACAAGATTTACTAATCAAATTGGTCTCCGTCGGCGACAAAAAAGGCGTCGGAAAAGGTCATACTTACTACACTCGTTTTAATAATAAGGTTAAAAAGGACCCAAGTAAGAAGTACGAAACAAAGAAGTTTAATCCCGTCTCTAAGACACACACTGTCTACAAGCAGAAGAAATAACAAAGTCCCCCAGCTAAACCGCACCACCTTTAGTAGACACCAAAAGAAAAATACCTATAGGGTTAAAAGATGATCTCGATACTGTATCGGGGTCTTTTTCAGTTTGTCCCATTGTTTTCGTCCACAGTTATAGTACCCCATGTACGTTTCTATCTCCTCATGATCTTTCTATAGCTCGTCTGACCGTGTTTTCCACCAAGTAGTATAGACTACGTGACACATGGGCGATGGTTCGCCCCAGACTGATGCCAATACCTAAGTCGCTGATAATTTTATACTCTTGCGCTGGCCTTATTTTTAGAGAGTTCTCTCTACTCTTCGGTACTAAAAATTCTTTTACTCATATACATTTGCTTAGGCTTTAAATTGTACATGGAAGACAAAAAGCGAAAACTGATGTGTCCACTTTTAGAGTACTTTTAACTATCAGGGACTTTTGTTCTTTCCCCCCAACCACTTTATTTTAGAACGGTATCCACTGTTGCATCGTAACTACCTTGGGTCGCAAGACTATTCATTTTACAAACATGCAGCAGCGTCTTTTGCGCTTCTTCCACATTTTCCGGCTTACCTTGCCAAGCTAGCAGTACCGGCTCTTCAATTGCTCGAGAAAATGAGAAAGTAATCGGCCACGGCTGTTCACCTAGGCTGGCAATGGTGTTTAGATTTTGTGTAGCTCGTTTTGGGGCTTGTCCACCTGAAAGGAAGACGATACCTCCAACCTCATGAGGAACAGAAAGATGGAAAGTTCGTAACGTTGAATTTGCGACTTGTTCTGGATTAGATACTTCAGAACACATATCGCCAGCCAACACCATCGATGACTTTAATATCAAACCACCTAAATCTACCTTGTACGTCTGGAGTGTGTGGAAAAGAATTTGTATGGTTCGAGTAGTGACCATCTCCGACTTAGCCAAAGTGTGATCTCCAGCATAAATAACTTCAGGTTCTACTATCGGTACAATCCCAGCCGCTTGAGCTAGTTGAGCGTATCGAGCCATCATGATGCAATTCATTGTGATAGCAGCGTCTGTCGGCAATTCGTCTTCGTCTATATTAATAACAGAGCGCCATTTGGCAAACCGAGCTCCTAGGTCATAATATTCAGCAAACCTTTCAGCTAAATTATCGAGTCCTTGAGTAACCACTTCCCCCTTAAATCCTTGGAGATCAACGGTTCCTAAATCCACTTTAATACCAGGAACAATACCTTTAGAAATCAGGAGATCTGGAAAAGGAGTACCATCATCACATGAATTTCTAATAGAAGAATCATACATTATCACACCAGATAAATATTCTTCGATATTTGGAGCAGCGAACAAAATTTCACGAAAATCTTGACGGTTCCCGGGTTCGTTTGGTAAATGGACTTGTGCCAACCGCTTGCCAGCCGTCGAATCACTTTCATCCGCGGCTAAAATTCCTTTTCCTGAAGCCATCAAGGCCGCTACTGTCTCGTATAGTTTTGTATTTTTTTTCATAGTTATTATTATTAATTGTAACAAAGTATTCGGTGACCAGGGGAGTAAACTGTTAGCAACTAAGACAATAAGCATACTAATTGCATAACCAAAAATACAGCCGTTTATTACTACTGGATTTTAGTTGAAAACTTATGCAGCTACATATCATACATGATATGTAGCTGCATATTGTGTATGATATGAATTTTTATATCACTTTCCTCTCTTTCCTCAACTTCAACTCCTCCAACTTAAGCACCTCTTGTTTCAATGAAGTAATTATTTATTCTCTTTGTTATTCTCCAGTACCACCATTGTTAAAAACGTGATTGGCTGTTTTATAGTCGTGTTTTCTGTGAGAGTGGTGTTTACTTGATTGACAAATATCTCGCTGGCCTTATGCTCTTTAGATGACTTTTATTGAGGATGTCGCTTGGTTGAAGAAAGAAAAGTATGTCGGTGTAAATACTGATGGTTTTCCTGATGATGTAAAGCGTCTAAAAAGCGGCGAGCCTTTAGCCTACATCATTGGTAACGTTCCTTTTTTGAACACAACTATTTACCTGGACTCGCACCCTTTAATTCCACGTCCGGAAACTGAATACTGGATAGAAAAAGCTATTAAGGCCATTGAAGTAACAATGAAAATAGCTAACAAACCAGCTAAAATTTTGGACCTTTGTGCTGGAAGCGGTTGTGTAGGTGTAGCTGTCGCTAAAAACCTACCCCAAACAACTGTTGATTTTATTGAGCTTGATGAAGTTCATCTAGCTACCATACAGAAAAACTGTGAACAGAATGATATCGATCCTGAACGAGCACGCATCATGTCGGGTGACTTACTTAATCTAAACCAGACTATCCTAAACAAAAAATATGATTTTATTTTGTGCAATCCACCGTATATAGACAAAGAACTTGGGCGCACTGAAACATCGGTCATAGACTTCGAACCAGCCCTGGCCCTCTATGGCGGAAATGCTGGTCTAGACTTAATTAGAGCTATTATTGAACAAGCGTCCGGCTACTTAATGGAACGTGGTCAACTTTGGCTGGAACACGAACCAGAACAAGTAGAAGCAATAGCAGCCTTATCTATCCAAAATGGCTTCACTCTACTTCTCCACCGAGACCAATTTGGAGTGAATCGTTTTAGTCAGTTAATGTTACAATAGGTTGACATGCCTAACCCTCTAAGCTCCATCACCAACGCTCTCCCTTTAGACTCAATATTAGTTTTGGGATTTTATCTGATGGCAATTGTCTATATTATTTTTTCAGCCATCCTCTACTTTCACTGGGAGCAATACAGCACTAATAAAGCTGTGAGCAAAACGACCGCCATACTCTACCTTGGTAGTAGCTTGCCGCTCATCACCATTATAGGCATTAGTGCTTGGCTGGTTTAATAAAAACTATATATGTTGTTTGAAAAAATTGAATTGGAAAAAGATGAAGTCATTTTAAAAACAGTCCGAAAACATTGGTTTGTGATTGGAATTGAATTATTTAGCATTATCCTATTGATTTTGCTTCCTCTTTTTCTATTACTAATAGCTAGTTTTATTCCGGAATTCTCAGCTTTGTCTATAGAGATTGGCCTACCGTTATTTCTTTACGGACTAGCCGTTTGGTCACTTTTTTCAGTAATGCTTGGTTTTATGATCTGGACCCATTATTATTTAGACTTATGGATTATTACCGATAGACGGGTAATTACCATTGACCAAGTTCATTTTTTTAATCGAAAAATAAGTAGTTTTCGCTTGGAGCGACTTCAGGATATAAAGGTATCCATAAGCGGAATCATCCCAACCTTCCTTAACTATGGCACTATCCGAGCCCAAACAGCCAGTGCCCTTGAGAACAACTTTATGTCGACCGGACTACCCGATCCTAGAGAAATACAGGCTACTATTCAACGAGCTACCGACAGCCGAATCACTTCCCTACAAGGTCGTTTAGTACCGTAAACTTGCATTCAGCTTAGACCTAAAATACAATCATTTTATGAACAAAAGTAAACTCAGTACAGATTCTTACAAAGGTGTTCGTGATTTTTATCCTGCCGATATGGCGGTGCAAAATTACATATTTGAAACCTGGTCCAAAACAGCTAAGTCTTTTGGTTATGAAAATTATGACGCTTCCATTTTAGAGCCGGCTGAACTTTATAAAGCCAAAGGAGCGGAAAATGAGGAGATGGTGAACGAGCAAACTTACACGTTTATTGATCGTGGAAATCGTGAAGTGACCCTGCGTCCGGAAATGACCCCGACTGTAGCACGCATGGTGGCTGGTAAGCGACGTGAATTACAGTTTCCTTTACGTTGGTACTCCATACCAAATCTATTCCGCTATGAACGACCACAGCGTGGGCGACTACGAGAGCACTGGCAATTAAATTGTGATATTTTTGGAGCCGATGACTATACCGCCGACGTCGAAGTGATTGCCTTGGCCTATCAGCTCTTAATTGATTTTGGTGCCACTCCTGACATGTTTGAGATTTTAATCAACAATCGTCGTGAAATGACTGAGTTATATAACAAAATCGGTATTACCGATGATGGGAAAATAAATCAACTAAGTCAACTTAACGATCGAAAGAATAAAATATCAATCGACCAATACAACGAAACTCTAGTAGAAATCTTAGGTGATATGAACTTAGCTACTGCGGTTACTGAAATAATAGAGAATATATCTGGAGAAAACCAGGTAACTAAAGGCTTATTTGACTTAGATATCACTAATGTCAAAATTGATCGCTCAATCGCTCGTGGTTTCAACTATTACACTGGGACCATTTTTGAAATAGTCGATCGGCACGAAGAAAATAATCGAGCCATGCTCGGTGGCGGGCGCTATGATAATTTAACGCAAATGTTTAGCGATGAACCAATCTCTGGTATTGGTTTTGGAATGGGAGATGTGACTATGAAGGACTTTCTCATTAGCCACAATCTGCTTCCGAATACAGTGATGCTGACAGCAGCTAAAATTAAGATCATTCCCACCGAAACTGAATATAATCTTGATTCACAAAAAATAGCTCAGCAAATACGCGCACGCGGTATTTCAGTTGACACAGCCATCGGCACCAAAAAATTGGGTAAGAAAATTGCTGATGCCGCTCTCCAAGGAGTTACTTACATCATTGTAATTGGTCCTAATGAACTAGCTCAAGGGAAATTTACGCTAAAGAATTTACCACTAAACACCGAGGAGACTGGTAGTCTCGAAGACCTCCTAACCGTAATACTCAGCAATAAGTAAAATGCGTTACATTGTTTTTGATCTAGAAACACAGAACATCTTTCATGATGTCGGTAGTAATGATCCGACAGCTTTAGATATTTCGGTTGGGACTTTTTATGATAGCCAGACCGACACATACACCACTGTCACCATCGACGAATTACAACAAATTTGGCCGCTTTTAGAACAAGCTGATGCTCTAGTTGGCTACAACAGCAATCACTTTGATATTCCCCTTCTGAATAAATATTATCCCGGCGACTTAACCACCATCAAAAGTATTGATCTGCTTGAAGAAATTAGAAAATCACTCGGTCGCCGTCTCCGTTTAGATAGTGTAGCTGAAGCAACTATCGGTGCCAAGAAAAGTAGTAATGGCCTTCAAGCAGTCCGCTGGTGGCGAGAAGGTAAAATTAACGAAATCAAAAAATACTGCGAACAAGATGTAAAAGTTACAAAAAAGATTTTTGATTATGCCCTAAAAAACAACCACGTTAAGTTTAAAGACGGTTCAAGAAAACGAGAAATTCCGTTAGACACTAGCAACTGGCTAGTCAAAGAAGAATCATCAATGACTCACTCACTTTTATTTTAATATTTTTTTCCAAATGTTTGTTAAACGTAGAGAGCGATGTAGGTAACCGTAAAGGATAACACTAGTCCGTACCAGATAAATGGCCACAAAGTATATTTTCTAATAAACGCTAGGAAGAAGTGAATGACAAACAGGGCCATTACGAAACTCACTACTACACCGATACTAATCGGCCACCAAGCAATAGTCCCATCGAGTAATATCAACTCCAGTAGTTTTTTTAACCCTACACCGAGAGTGATGGGAATAGCTAAAAGAAAAGAAAACTTAGCCGCCTCAAATCTTGATAAGCCAAGCAACATACCTCCGGCTAAAGTGGCACCTGAACGTGAAAATCCCGGCAATAAAGCCAGGATCTGAAAAACTCCCACCAACAGACCCCGTCTAACAGTTAACGTGCCTTGTGGCGGATTTTGGTAATAGCGCCATTCAGCATAGATAAAAAAACAGGAAGCCAAGGCTAAAACTATTGCGACAGTCAGTGCCGAATATAAATACGTAGAAATAAAAGACTCGAGAATCAAACCAAAAAACACCGCTGGGGCGGTACCGGCAGCCAGCGCGTAAAGCAAGGTTAAGTCTTTTTCGTTTACTGGTAAACGTCCAAGCTTCCTAACTGCAGTTTGTATTAAATTCCATATGTCTGACCAAAAATAAACAATAACGGCCATTGTTGTTGCTAGATGCAGTACTGCATCAAAAGCTAGTTGATTAATTTCGTCTGTTGGTAAAAATTCCCGCACTAAAATCAGGTGCCCACTAGAAGAAATAGGTAAAAATTCAGTAATGCCCTGTACTAGCCCCAGGATTAAAGCGCTAAAAATATCCACATAAAACATTATAGCACCACCAAAACTCAATATGCTACAATGTACTCATAATTAGTAATATAAATTTATGGAACCAAATACTTCAAACTCATCTTTAGCGATACCAATTTCTATTGTTTTAGGGTTTAGCTTGATAGCAGTTGCTATATATTTTAGCGCTGGTAATCAATCATTGACAGAGAACACTCAAATAACGCCGCCCGCAGCAGAGACCGCCCCAACTAAAATTAGAACCGTTGACAGTAGTGACAACATCCGAGGAAACCCCAATGCGCCAATCGTGATTGTTGAGTACTCTGACTATGACTGTCCTTTCTGTAAACGTTTTCACGAGACGATGAATGAAGTCATGGATGAATACGGAGTGGGCGGAAAAGTAGCTTGGGTCTATCGACAGTTCCCCATATCTCAACTACACCCAAACGCTCCAAAAATATCTGAAGCTGCTTATTGTGTCAGTGAGTTAGCGGGTAACGATGCCTTCTGGACATTTAGTGATTTGATATTTAGTGAGCGCGGAATTAATGATCCGACTAACATAACCAAGCTGGCAGAGTTTGCGAAGACTGCCGGAGCTGATACTAATGCTTTTAATAAGTGTTTAGAGAGCGGTCAAATGACTGATAAAGTCAACGAAAGCTACAATGAAGCCGTTGCTGCCGGCATCAAAGGCACGCCCCAGTCATATATTGTTGTTGGAAATAGCCAGCTGCCTATTGAAGGCGCACAACCATATAGTGTTATAAAACAAAATATTGATCAAATCCTGGAACAGCTAGGAGGTTAATTAAAGCCAGAGCGGATATTCAATAAAATGTCTGGATTTTATCCAGGCATTTTATTTTTTATTTAAGTGTTCTACTAAATCACAGTATGACGACTTTTCCGGATTGCAAGGAATAGTTAAAAAACTACCAGAAACTATATCTCTAACCGATTCAATAATAGTAACTTTCAACGCAGAAATCTCCTCTTCAGTAATCTGGAAACACTCTTCTTTAATAACTCCTTTTGTATCCGGCTCGACAAAAGAAAGTACTCCCTCGTTACATAGATATCTCTCATCACCGTAAAGTGTCAGTATCAGCGCATAAAATGTGAGTTGCCTTTTATAAGCACCGTCAGAATCTTTAGTCTCTCCTTCAATGACTTTGCGTGATTTTGACTTCCCTGTTTTATAATCAACCACTCGAGTAACAAAACCATTTTCATCTAAATCAAGACGGTCAAATTTACCAGTCAAAATAACTTCGGGTAGTTCAGGAATACCAGTTGGTAGTAAAACCCGAAATTTCATTTCTTCTTTTGTGTTTTTGGGTAAGTGTTTTGTTAAATGCTCTAAATAGACCACCAATGACTCTAATCCCTTTTCTAGTAAGCGCGAGTACTCTTCCTTACCCAATGGTAATCGACCTAACTCTTGTTCTAATTTTTTCTTAATTACAGATATACTTGGTAGTTGGCCACCAGAAGTATGAACGCGAGTAATGTATTCCAATGTGTTATGTATCGCCGTCCCAAACTGCATATGTGATGCCTGGGTTTCTGGTACCCTAAGGACATTGCGGTAGAAATAATCCCAAGGACTGCGTAAATAGTTATTTAATGATGTGGCTGAAAAACCGCGCTCAGCCAAGAGTCGAGTCAATAATTTATTATCAATTTTTATATTTGGGGAACGCTTCAGGAGTGATGCTAGTGGGTCAAAATTATCCGTCTGTTCATCTACGGTGCAGTCGAGTATCAATGATGAGTCTATGTCAGATAACAGCCGAGTCGCACTAAGTTCTCGACCCTCAGCATTCATAACTGAAAAAGATATGTGCATGACAGTTTTAGCTCTAGTCATAGCAACATATAAAAGCCGCCGCTCATCCTCTATAAAATCAGGTGTCATATTTAAACCTGATTGACCAAATGGAATATCAAAATATTTCTTTTTATTAGCACCACTCCATCCACTTTCAGTTGCATGCGGGACAAATACCACCGAAAACTCTAGGCCTTTAGACTTATGCGCTGTCATTACCTGTACGGCTTTAGTGTCAGTAACAACACAAGGGGCGTTCAGTGGCAGGCCGTAACTAATCCTGGTGGCAAAAGAAAAAGCAACTTCTTTTAGACTACTTGCACCTTCGCGTAATACCAAGGATTCAATCTCGTCATAAAGTCTCCTAACTACTCGCGTACCTTCAAAAGCGTCAAATTTTATTAAATACTCAAGTAATCCACTTTCTTGTAGAATAAACTCTAATACCCGATGCGGTGGCTCATGGACTTCAAGCTGACGTGCCCCTTCAATTACCCTAACTACATTAATTAGCGCCGCCACATTATCTACTCCTAAATCTTTTAGTTCTTGCTCACTCGACAATAGCTGCCACAGTGAATAATCGTATGATTGCGCCGAAAAAAGTTTTACTAAATCATTTGTGTCAATTCCCCAATAAATACCGTGCAAAACCGCAAAGAGCGCTGCTTCATTTTTGTCTACTGTAACTGCCTTGATTAAATTTAAAACGGTATGAGTGATTGGATGTTTTAGAATATCACCATCAGCCGTAGCAGTGACTGCCAAGCCCTGCTTACGCAGCAAAGTAGCGATCTGTTCTACCTCGCGATTGGTTCTAACTATTACAGCGATTTCATTTTCTGGTATACCAGTTTTCACTTGTTCCAGTACCGCTTCAGTGAGCCAAGTATCTTCAATTACCTGATGATTAAAATTATGTTGATACACTTTAGCCTCGGTCACTGCGGCAGCTTTAAGAGGAATACGTAAATCTTTTAAATGACCTTCAGTCACCTCCACCAGACTATGTGCCACATCAAGAATGGTCTGACCGGAGCGATAATTCTTCTCTAAACTAATTACTTTAGTATTAGGATACTGCTCTGTAAAATATAAAAAATTCTCCAAAGAAGCGCCCTGAAAACGATAAATTGCTTGCTTTTCATCACCCACCACAAACAGGTTAGGGTTCTGGTGAAATGAGGATAATAGCTCTAGTATTTTGTTTTGTGACCCGTTCACATCCTGGTGTTCATCAGCCAAAATGTATTGATAGTTCTCCTGTAAGTCACGCAACATAACTTCATTGGTCGATAAAGCTTTCACTGTCTCAACAATCATGTCCTCAAAATCGTAAAATTTTTGATCGATTAGTAACGCCTCATATTGTCGGTAAATTAAAAGTAGTTCTCGGTTTTTTTCTATATTCTTCTCGAGCTTACTATATTCGCCTCTAATCTTGCCTTTATGCGCCCCTTTTTGGTGAATTTTTTCAACATCTAAAAGCGTGGTCGCTTGCTGCTCAATAATCTTCACTAGATGATTGGGAGTCAAATATTCTTGCTTTAATTTACCGATAATTCTTAAAAGGTGTGGTACGTAATAAGCGGGATTACCGAAGGGACGCAATATTTTCACTTCACCACTATTTATAATAGTCTCTAAATTATTTATTTTCTCAAGATCATTGATTGGCCGCCCGCCAATTACCCGCTCGTAGGCATCTGGATATTCAGAGATTAACTTCTGGGCAAAACCATGAAAGGTATAAATTGGTACCTGGTAAGCAGTGGCTCCGATATATTGTCGAAGTCTCTCACGCATCGCTTTAGCACCAGACTCAGTAAAAGTTAGGGCTAAGATACTACTCGGGACTGTATCAGTTTGCATTAAAATGTTGGCAATTCGTAAGGTCAAAATCTGGGTCTTACCAGTACCCGGACCAGCAATAACCATCACTGGTCCTTCAATACTGTCTACAGCTTCTTTCTGCTCCAAATTAAGCCTAGAATAGGCTTCCTTGAAGGCTGCATCTGATTTAGTTTGAGTCATAAATTGAGCTTAATGAATGGTCTTATTGTACCATCAAATGAAACCCAACCTAAAAGTTCCAAATGAACTACCCCGATGCAAGCATGCGGGGTAAAGATGGAATATAGATCCTGAGGGAGGCTCAGCCTCCCTCAGGATCTAAATCAAGATTTCGTGACGTGGCTGCTTATATCTACTTGCTAGTAATATAGTCAAGGAGTATAATAGCGGATTATTCTTATCTAAAATTTTTCTCTATGCTTACCGCCAACGCCACATTAGCTATCTTCGCCATGCTCGGTATCTCCAGTCTGGCTATTTTCTGGGCCAAACGTGTTAAATTACCACACACAGTTTTTCTGGTTATTATCGGTCTTATCCTCGGTTTAGTTGCCCAATTTCCTATTTTTAGCTTCTTTGCGGAGTTCAAACTTACTCCCGAACTACTCTTTTATCTCCTCCTACCAACTCTTATTTTTGAGTCTGCATACAACATTAATATACGTCGTATGGTCGAGGATACAAAAATTATTTTAATTCTCTCAGTTATTGGATTAATTGTCTCCACTGTAGTAATCGGTGCCGCCTTGTACTATGTTCTAGCTTTCTTGGGTATGGCCGTTCCATTTATTATTACCCTTCTTTTTGGAGCACTCATCTCTGCAACAGACCCAGTGTCGGTTCTAGCCTTATTTAAAGAATATGGAGCGCCCAGGCGTCTTTCGCTTATTTTTGAGGGTGAGAGTTTGTTTAACGACGCAGCTGCTGTAGCTTTGTTTTTAGTGCTTCTAAATGTGGCTGAGTTTGGCTACCATGGTTTTGATACCATGATTGAAGGGGTAATTACTTTTACTTCCATGATGTTAGGCGGAGTACTTTTCGGTATTATTGTTGGTGGAATATTTGCCAAACTCATTGGTTATGCCAGAGAAAACGAAATTGCGAGCATCACGCTCATGGTCGTATTAGCTCATATTACTTTTATCCTAGCTGAGGTACTCTCCCAACAATTAGTCTTTGGTAATTTTCATTTTGCTCTGTCGCCAATTATTGCTACCACGGTGGCAGCACTCCTAATGGGCAACTATGGTCGTAGTAAAATTCACCCTAGAGCGGAAGTTTTCGTAGAGAATCTTTGGAGCCAACTCGCCTTTATGGCCAACTCTCTAATCTTCATTTTAATCGGAGTACTTTTCGTAAATGTTTCAACACTAAATACTGATATGATTTTAATAGTATTAGCTACTATTGTTATAGTTGCTGTAGCGCGAGTAATATCTATCTATCCTGTTGTTGGTGTATTTAACACATTTTCTAGCCCTACAGAGCGGGTACCGATGCCTTGGCAGCACCTACTTTCTTGGGGGTCATTACGTGGCGCTCTTGCCGTTACTTTAGTCTTGATTATCCCAGATGACCTCACTTTTAATGGCTGGAACCTTTCTATGTCACCCAAGGATTTCCTGCTGGCCCTGACATTAGGTTGTATTTTTGCTACGCTTTTTATTAAAGCAACAACAATCAAAACCTTTATGCGTAGACTTAAGCTCGACGCACTCACACCCATCGAAGAAATCGAAGCCCATGAAGCCAGAGCCCTTATTCACCATGAAGTAGCAAATAAAATTAAACGCTATGGTGAACGCGGCTATATTAATCCGATAGTCACCAGTACTCTTCTCGCGACACACGAAGAAAAGTACGAAGCGGCCTGCAAGGATCTCAATAAAGCTACCCACAAGGACCTAGCAGAGAGAGTACTTCGAATATTCGCTATCGGTATCGAAAAACGACATCTTAAAGAACTCTACCACCACAATGAAGTAACCGAAGGTGTCTATCGTCGTTTATCAGGTAAACTTCAACTCCAATTAGAAGCCGTTGAAGCAGGAGAACTAGCTCCCAATATGTCTATTCACACAGACGGTAAAGATGTATTTGAAGCAATGGCATCACGCTTACGTAAATTCTTCAAACCAGACACTGCGGAACGTAAAATAAGCGATACATACATGTATTATCGTGCTCAGACTATTATCTCGCGTAAAGTACTTAAGGAACTAAAAGCAATTGGAATCACTAGTGCTGAACACATTTTTAGTGAAGAAGCCTTTAGTCATGTCATTGAACTATATACCGGCTTCCAAAACCAATCTGAGAGAAAAATGAACAACACCGCTAACGAGCATTCAACTGTCTGCAAAAAACTTTCTCTAACCCTAGCAACATGCGGAGTTCACAAAATTGAAGAAGTTGCTCTTCATGAGCTGTATGAAAGACAACTAATAACGCAAAAATTGTACATTGCTCTCAAGGAAGAAATGTTAAACAACAATTAAAGTAAAAAACCTCCAGACATATTATCCGGAGGTCTTTTTATTTGTCTAAAAAAACAAGTATTGCAGGTACCAGACACATATTCCGGCTACGTAACCGACAGCGGCTGGAAAAGCGGCTATCTTGAAATACTGCTTAAAGCTGAGCTCTTTGACCATTCCCATTGCTACTACACCAGCAGCAGAGCCAATAACTAACATTGATCCTCCGGTACCAACACAAATAGCTAGTAAGACCCAGAGACGGAAGTCATTCGTCTGCACGATATCAATTGCCGCTGCTGTAAGTGGAATATTATCTAAGATAGCTGAAACAGCTCCTAGTAAGATACTCCCAAAAATTAGCCTTGAGTCGGCTGGATTATCTCCAAAAACAAATCCTGATATCGTGTCTAGAATTCCTAGAAAACCAAGAGCTCCAACGGCAAACAAAATACCAATAAAGAAAAGTAGGCTAGTGATATCAACTTTACCTAAAAGCTTCTCAATATCCATCGATAGATGGGACTCTCTTTTAGTAGCAGTATTAGCAAACCAACCCACAATCAAACCAACAATACCCACTCCGAGCATCAGTCCCATAAATGGCGGCAGTCCAACAAGGTGTGCTAACGGTGGTAAACCAAAAGATGCAAAGGCTGTGATTATAATTAACTTTTCTGATTTACTTAATTTAATTTCTTCATGAGTTACCGGCTTTTCGTCGACACTGTCGCCTTCGATTTGACGCACAAAGAAAAACATACTGACTAGATAAACTGCGAGCGATGGCAAGAAGCCCCAAAGGATAATTTCTGCCGCTGTAAACTTCCCGGCCAACCAAAGCATAATGGTAGTAACATCTCCAACAGGTGAGAAAGCGCCTCCAGCATTGGCCGCTACCACGATAGTACCAGCAGCAACTAGAAGATTTTTTCCTTTGAAAAATCGTCTAGCAATCTGAACCATAACGATGGTTGTCGTCAGGTTATCAATGATGGATGAAAGGAAAAATGTCAACCCAGAAATCAAAATCAACTGAGCCGTATCCTGGAGACCTAGAGAAAAGAGCTTGACTCTAAGTAAATCGAAAAACCGATAATGGACTAGGATTTCGACTAGTGTCATAGCTGAGAGCAAAAAGACTACTAATGAAAAAGTCTCGGCTGAGAGGTGAAAGATCTCTTCCTCCATCAGTACGTGGTCAGCTCCAGAAAGAGCCACGGCTCCCCATAGAATAGCTGCCAAGGCCGTAGCAGTAACAGACTTGTTTACCTTCCATCGGTGCTCAAGAGTAATAATGATGTAGCCACAAATAAAAATTAGGCTGGCAAGTAAAATCATAAAAATTATTAAAAACTGTTAGTATATTTTTTAACGACAAACAGAAAACAAAAACTCTTCTTTATACCAATGTACGTAAATACATTTGTACTAGAAGAGCTCTTGGTTTTCTAGGTAAGCAATACCGGTTTTTTGACGAGCCTCTAGAGTGGGCATTAGTCGCCGTGCGCTTTTACTGCGCAACAACTTTTTAGCCTCTTCAGGGGCCGCAAACTGATACTCCAGAAGCTGTGGTGGCAGTTTGATTACCTGTATCATCTCCACTGTGAATACACCACCATCAAAAATAAACATGACATATTCCTCAGAACTACCACGATAATCGACGCTTAAAAGCCGACCGGGAACAGAAATTTCTACTCCGATTTCAGCCAGCATTTCTCGCCTGAAAGCTTCACTTGGTGACTCCCCTTTTTCAACATAACCACCGGGGAAAATCCAACCATCTTTATGGTTCGGCTTTACAATTAAAACCCGACCACTTTCATCAGTGATTAAAGCTGTAACAACTATTTCTTTTGATACTTGATGCTTCACGTAAAGTAATGTAACACATAACAAATTAGCCGTCGAGATTACGTATGCACCTTTATTTACTTATGACATACATCTAAAAGCACTCCAAGACACACATTTTACAAAAGTGCAATTCTAATTTTAGTCTCCTTGCTGGTAGAAATTAACGAGTCACTTAGTGAAGACTTAATTTCTTCATGTAAGGAGATGTTACTTTCAACTCCCAAAGGAGAAAGTGACATCTAAAATTAGACTTTAGTATGATTTTAGTCTCCTTGCTGGTAGAAATTAACCAGTCACTTAGTGAAGACTTAATTTCTTCATGTAAGACAATACCAAAAAAGTCCCTCACAGGACTTTTTTGGTACCTTAAATCTTACTAGTAAGATTTAAGACGTCTTGCCTTCTCATGCTGCCTTATCTTCTCAAGTGCCTTTGCTTCAATTTGACGAATACGTTCACGGGTGACACCAAATTCCTTACCTACTTCTTCAAGAGTATGATAAGTACCATCCAACAAACCGTGACGCATTTCAAGAATTTTTCTTTCTTTCTCCGACAGCGTATCTAGTATTTCAGTAATCTGATCAGTCAAGATACTATGCGACACTTCCTGATCTGGTGAGACAATTTTGTCATCAGAAATAAAGTCTGATAAGCGAGAACGGTCATCATCGTCACCTACCGGAAGTTCCAGAGAAATAGTATCCTGACTAATCTTTTCGATTTGATAAACTTTTTCTACTTCCACACCCATTTCGGTAGCAATCTCCTCAGGCATTGGGTCCCGACCTAAGTCTTGAGACAAACGTCGCGATACTTGCTTATACTTAGCCATCGTCTCAACCATATGCACTGGAATACGTATAGTTCTCGACTGATCAGCCAGTGCGCGGGTAATTGCTTGCCTAATCCACCATGTAGCATAAGTTGAGAACTTAAAACCTTTAGTGAAATCAAATTTATCCACCGCCTTGAAGAGTCCCAGATTTCCTTCTTGAATCAAGTCAAGTAATGTTAGGTCCGGAGAGCGTCCAACGTACTTTTTAGCGATTGAAACCACCAAACGTAAGTTTGCTCGAGCCAGCAGGTTGCGAGCTTCGTCATCACCGTCGACGATTCGCTTAGCCAGCACTCTTTCTTCTTGAGCATTTAAGAGTGGATACTGACCAATCTCACGAAGATACATCTGGATTGAGTCATAACCACTATCACTGCGCTTAAAGGCATTTTTTTGCGCAATAATTTCGGCGTTAGTATCATCACCCAACATTCCACCACTCTGCAACACGTCGATACCAGCAATGGAGAATCGGTCATATAACACATCAAGGAAAGCGATATCCTTTTCGATTTCTGGAAATGAGCGTAGAAGTTCGTCGTAAGTTACATAACCACGTTCACGACCTGCTTTCATTAATTCAGCCGCCTTAAGTTCAAGGATTTTTTCACTCTTTGTTAGCGGGACTTTCTTGGCTGGTTTTCCTAATTTTTTGACCAAGACTTCAGTTTTCTTTTTAGGAACTACTTTGGCTTTCGCTTTTTTGGTGACTTTTTTGGCTGTTTTTTTAACTACTTTTACCTTACTTTGCTTTACACCTTTTTTAGCCACTACTTTAGCTTTCGCTTTTTTGGTGACTTTTTTGATTTTTTTTAAGACGGTTTTGGCCGTTTTTTTAACTGCTTTATTTGCCGCTTTTTTGGTCGCCATAGTTTCACAACTATACAGAAAAAACAGAAAATGTCCAGCTTATATCTAATCTCCCTGCAGAAGAATTCTGGTATAGGGTTTACTCTGGAGAGTTTTCTGAAGCATGGTAACAGCCTCTACCGCCATCTTAACCTTGTCAGTCTCCCCAAGTTTTTCCGCTTCTTCTAATTTATATCTAGCTATTTTTAGATTTTGCCTCACCACTGTCTCACGCAATTGGTTTAAAGAGTGAATAAATTCATCCTCAAAAATACGACGCGGGTTTTTATCAAGGAAAGCTTCATTACGGAATAAAACCTCTGCCTGTTCTGGAGCAGCAATCAAATCATCCAGCTCGTTCTTTTTCTTTTGTGTTACTTCTTCTAAAATATTAATAATCACAGCTTGAACGAGGACTGGTAAAAGTGACACTGAACCAAGTAGATAGGTTAAAAGTGAGCGTTGTCTTGTCTGAGGATCGACTGATTTCAACTTGGCAGTCGAAATATCTGAACTTACTATCTCTGTATTGTTTTCAGGTATTCGTTTTTTTTGTTCACTTAATCTTTCTACTTCATAATGAATAGCTTCTTTGGTTGTCTTTAGTTTATCTGCGAGCCTACCTTCAAAATAATCTTGGTCAATATGGTTTGGTAAAAGTAGTAAGTACGGAATCACTTCATCTCTCGACCTAAGTTTGAATGTACGTTCATCCCTGACTTCCCTTTGTAATGATTCTAGAAGGAATTCAATAACATGCGTCGATTTTCCAATTGCTTTTTTATACTCCTTACTGTCCTTCAATACTAAATCTGCTGGGTCCATACCTCCGGTTAATGCAGCCACCTTAACGTCTAAACCGCGTTTAAGCATTAACTCAGCAGCCCGCTTCACAGCGGCCAGTCCAGCTTTATCACCGTCGAGTGCCAGGACTACCTTCTTCGATAAACGCTCTAAAAGCTGGACATGGAATAGTGTCAAAGCAGTACCAGAAACAGCTACGGTATTGTTATAACCAGCCTGATGACTCATTACCACGTCAAACTGTCCTTCAACAATCAGAGAAAAGTCTAAATTTCTAATCCCCTTCTTAGCTTTATCATAGCCAAACAATAATTCGGATTTTTTATACAGCTCGGTCTCCGGGGAATTGACGTACTTAGGAATGTCAGAGCCAGCCTCGGTAGTACGCCCGGAAAAACCAACTACATGACCATTTTGATCAAATAACGGGAACATGATGCGATTACGGAAAACGTCATAAGGCTCTTTTCCTTTGTCACTCAATTTACTTAAACCAGCTTTTAATATTTCTGAGTCGGTAAATCCCTTTGCTAACAAATGTTCCTTAACTATTGTCCAACCACTCTCTGGTGGCCCCGGAGCAAAACCAATCCGCCAAGACTTTAAACTAGTTTCATTAAGACCCCTATCTGTTAAATATTTTTTCATCGATGGTGCCGTACCGAGTTTTGAAACATAAAAAACGGTCGCTGCTTCCATAACGGCATACAATCGATCCCGCTCACTCTTTCTTTGCGGTGATACCGGAACTAATTCCACGTTTGCTTTCTCAGCCAATATCTTTAGAGCTTCTTTGAAATCCACTCCATCCATTGTTTGGATAAAAGTGAACATATCTCCTCCTTGGCTGGTTGAAAAACAGTAATACATTCCCCGGTCGGGCGATACATAAAAAGATGGCGTTTTCTCATTAGTAAAAGGTGACTTACCTTTGAAGTGTCGTCCGGCCTTATGAAGCTCGACGTAGGCCGAGACCACGTCGACAATATTGAGTCGATCTTTAATTTGTTGCACTGGATCAGACATAAATTCATTATATTATACGTCAAAAAACACACTTGTGCAGAGAAATTGACTTTTATCTAAAGTAAGTGTGTCATTTTTACTGAAAGATCTTTTTCATCAAAATCTTAAGGGAAATCATCGCGTTTTTTGAAATATTTACTGCTTGTTTTGTAGTAGTACGGCTTACCCACGGCTCCATCAACGCACGTGCTGCTTCGGCCGTAACCCTTACACCCCGCAATAATCCAGTGGTATTTGATGTATCCAAATAGTCTGGCTACTTCTTATTAGTTGGATTAGGTCTGATTACCCTCGGTGTATCACTTGGTGAAATCTTTTACCGGATAAATACCTAAAGCTAATCCCCCTTACAAATCCCATGTTTGTCGGGTTTTTACATTTTAGATAGAAAGTTAAATAAAAAACCGGTCGCCTTTCGGGCGGCCGGTTTTTTTATTTTTACTTATCTATACTACTTAGGCATGTTTTCAATCATGTGGTACTTTTGACTACCTTTAAATCCAGATCCAGCTGGGATCAACTTACCGATTATCACATTCTCCATGAGTCCGGTCAGATTATCATGACTGCCTTTAACAGCAGCGTTAATCAAAACCCTAGTAGTGTTTTGGAATGATGCCGCTGAAAGGAAGCTCTTACGTGAGAGTGAAGATTCAGTAATACCCATGATTAACTTATCGGCTTTGGCTACCTCCTTACCTTCTTCTTTCAATTTAGCATTAGCTTCCACAAAAATCCATTCTTCAACTACATCTCCTACCGTAAACGGACTGTCTCCAGAACTAACGATTTTTACTCGTGACATCATCTGCTTGACGATCAGCTCGATGTGCTTACGCGCAATCGTTACACCTTGAAGTTCGTAAATCTTATTAACCTCAGAAATAATATAGTCTTGAGTCACTTCCTGTCCACCAAACTTAAACAATTCTGGCAACAAAGCTGAGCCGTCTGTTAGTAATTGGCCGGCAATAACCTTATCTCCCTTAGAGACAATTGCCACCCGTCGGTAATGTACTTCGTACTCGATATTATCTTTCTTCTTCGGTGCACCCTTAGCAGTCATATCTGGGGCAACCACTATTACTTTTTCACGGCCCTCAATTCGAACATCAACTACAATTCCTTCAGCCTTAGAAACAATCGCAGGAATCTTTGGTTGACGCTTTTCAAAAACTTCTTCTACTCGTGGCAAACCAGAAGTTACGTCACCACCAACAGAAGCGGCACCTCCGGCATGCTTGGTGTTCATTGTCAGCTGAGTTCCTGGCTCGCCAATCGCTTGGGCCGCTACAGTACCAACAGCTTCACCGATATCGACTAATTGATTACTAGAAAGGTCAACTCCGTAACACTGCTGACATACACCTCGAAGAGTCTTACAAGTCATTGGCGAACGGACTACCACATTCTCACAAGTTGATTCTTCGACAGAAATAGCATCCAGACGAGTCAAGAGACTACCTTTAGAGAAGATTACTCGGCCCTTGGTGTCGACAGCGTCTTCAGCCAAAACCCGTCCTTTGATTGCCTTTGAGAAAGCAATTTCAATTCCTGAAGCTGAGATTCTCCCAATTTTGATACCTTGCTTAGTTTTACAATCTACCTCTGTTACAATCGCGTCTTGCGCCACCACGAAGAGACGGCGTGTTAGGTACCCTGCCTTAGCTGTCTGAAGAGCCGTGTCAGCTAGACCCTTACGAGAACCGTGAGTAGTAGTAAAGTATTCAATCGGGGACATCCCTTCTTTCATTGAAGAAAGAATCGGGAACTCTACTGTTTCACCACGAGTGTTAACAATCAAACCTTTCATACCCGCCATCTGAGCAATTTGTCCGAGAGATCCTCGAGCGCCAGATTTCCACATCTCATAAGCTGAACCGTTTTCATCAAGTGTCTCCGGCAATACTCTTTCAATTTCAGTCTTGGCTCGGTGCCAAACTTCTACAATCATACGACGGCGTTCATCACGTGAAATTAATCCTTCATCATAAGCAGTGAAAATTCCACGTTCTTCACCACGAGCTTTTTCGAGAATAGCTGGTTTTTGCTTTGGCACACTAACTTCGTCAATTCCCCAAGTTACACCTGATTTGGTCGCGTACTTCAGACCGATTTTCTTTAATTTATCAACAATTGCTGGTACCGCCTCTGGACCACGTGCGTCGATAATATCAATGATGACTGAAAATAATGTTCGTTGAACAATAACATCATTAATGAAGTCATGATCTTCAGGCAAAACATTGTTGAAGATTAATCGTCCGACTGAAGTCTCAAATATTTTACCATCGTACTGTTTGTACTTATCAGTGTCAGTTGCTAGTACGTGAACCTTAGCTCGAAAATCAATCACTCCGTAATCAAAGGCATTGATTGCATCATTAGGTGAAGAAAAGTATTTACCTTCGCCCATTACTCCGGGCATAATCTTTGTCATCCAGTAAGCACCCAAGGCCATATCTAGTAGTTTTTCAGATACTACCGGTTCGGCCGAACCAGGCTTGAGAATATTCTTATTAGCCGAAATGATTTCTCTAGCTTCCATTTGTGCCTCATCAGAAAGTGGCACGTGAACAGCCATCTGATCGCCGTCGAAGTCGGCGTTAAACGCTCGACAAACGAGTGGATGTACCTGAATAGCATTACCTTCAATCAAAACAGGACGGAACGCTTGGATACCTTGACGGTGCAATGTCGGTGCACGATTCAATAGCACGTGCTTATGTTTGATGACATTTTCTAGTATGGCCCATACCTCAGGCACACCATCTTCAATCAAGCGACCTGCACCACGTATGTTGTAGGCTAATTCTTGTTTTAAAAGTTCTGCAATGACAAATGGTCTAAAAAGTTCAAGTGCCATATGCTTTGGTAGACCACACTGATCAAGTGCCAGTTCTGGACCAATAACAATCACTGAACGTCCAGAATAATCTACTCGCTTACCAAGTAAGTTTTGTCGGAAGTAACCTTGCTTGGTCTTAAGGTAGTCGGACAAAGATTTCAGCGGTCGGCGTTGTGCTTGACTCATTGCAGAGTAAGCGCCACCACCGTGACGAATAGAGTTGTCAATCAAAGCGTCAACCGCCTCTTGAAGAATACGCTTTTCGTTACGTAAGATAACGTCTGGCGCCATAATATCAATCAATTTTTTCAGACGGTTATTTCGGTTGATGACGCGACGGTACAAGTCGTTTAGGTCTGATGAAGCATGGCGACCACCTTCAAGAGCCACCATTGGCCGAATTGCCGGAGGAATAACTGGAATTCTAGTCAAGAACATCCATTCTGGACGAACACCCGAAATATTCATACCTCTCATTAAAGATAGGCGCTTATCAAGTTTAGCTCGCTCTAGAGCACCAGCTGTCTCTCGCTGTTTTTCTAGTCTCTTAAGCAGCTCTTCAAGGTTAACTTGTTTAAAGAGATTGAAAATAGCCTCCGCTCCGATGCGAGCTTCAAAAAGAGTACTGTACTTGATTGAGTAGCGGTGGAAGCTAGCCTCATCGAGTACCACGCCGATAGCAACACCTTCAATCTCTTTCTTCATTCCTTCCATTCTCGTCTTTAATGCTTCTCTGGCGTCTTCGTTTTGCAACGCTTTCATCTTAGTTTTGAATTCTGTATCTAGTTCGCGAAGTAACCTAGTACGATCTTCTTCACTTACTTTTGTAACAATGTAGCCGGCAAAGTAGATTACTTTCTCAACTGAAGCGGCGGTAATTCCAAGAATCATCGCAATTCGACTTGGTACGCCACGCAAAAACCAAATATGAGAAACTGGGATACATAAATCAATATGACCCATTCGTTCACGACGAACAATTGCTCGAGTTACTTCAACGCCACACTTCTCGCAGACAATACCTTTATATCGTATACCACGATACTTCTTACAAGAACATTCATAGTCTTCAACTGGACCAAAAATTCTTTCATCAAATAGACCATGCTTTTCTGGGCGTTGGGTACGATAGTTTATTGTTTCTGGCTTAGTCACTTCTCCGTGTGACCATTCTAGAATAGTTTCTGGTGATGCCAACTTGAGACTAATATCAGTGATATTAGTGAGGGCCGGGGTGTGTTTAGTGAATGGTTGTGTTTTTGACATAGATAATTATTTATGAAGATTCATAATCACGCTTTGGTTTCTCAGCTCTAGTCAACTTCACGTCAAGGGAAAGCCCCCGCAACTGATTCACCAGTACATTAAAGGCCGCTGGTGTATGTGGGTGACTAATTTTTTCGCCACGAACTATCGAGTCGAAGGCGGCTGAACGGCCGACAATATCATCTGATTTAATCGTTAGCATTTCACGCAATGTGTAAGCAGCACCATACCCAAGTAGTGCCCACACCTCCATTTCTCCAAAGCGTTGTCCACCGACTTGTGCCTTGCCTCCAAGTGGCTGTTGCGTAATAAGTGAGTACGGTCCGATAGAGCGCATGTGAATTTTGTCCTCCACCATGTGGTGTAGCTTCAGAATGTACATGTATCCAACAGCTGTTTTTTGGGCAAATTTTTCACCAGTCAAACCGTCACGAAGTTGAATCTTACCGTCTTCTGGTAAGCCGGCCGCTTTAAGCTCCGCTTTTACATGCGCCTCTGAAGCACCAGCGAACGGTGGGACAATTGCTTGGTAACCAAGAGTATTAGCTGCCATACCAAGGTGTAGTTCTAGAATCTGACCAAGATTCATACGAGAAGGTACGCCGAGTGGTGTCAGAAGAACATCAATTGGCTTACCATCATCTGTATATGGCATGTCTTCTTCTGGAAGAATTCGCGAAATTACACCCTTGTTACCGTGACGTCCGGCAAGCTTATCACCAACTGAAATATTACGTACTTGCGCAACTGTGACATGAATTCGTTTAATCACTCCACTTTCTAGTTGGTCACCATTTTCTCGTGAGAAGATCTTAACTCCGATGACACGACCCCGTTTTCCAGCCTCGAGTCTAAGTGAAGTATCTTTCACGTCTTTAGCTTTTTCGCCGAAGATAGAACGTAGTAGTCGTTCTTCTGGAGTTAGTTGAGTTTCACCCTTAGGTGTTACCTTACCAACCAAGATATCCCCTGGACGTACTTCAGCTCCAATACGGATAATACCGTTTTCATCTAGATTACGTAGCTTTAATTCAGAAACGTTAGGAATATCTGAGGAAGTAATCTCTGGCCCTAACTTAGTGTCGCGAACTGAAACGTCGAGCTCATCAAGGTGAATAGTTGAGAACTTACTTTTTTTAACCATTCGTTCTGAGATAACAATAGCATCTTCGTAGTTAGCACCATTCCAACTCATGAAAGCCACAAGCGCATTTTGTCCAACAGCAATCTGACCATTGTCAGTTGATGAAGTGTCGGCCAATAGGTCACCTCTCTTCACTTTATCACCCACAGTAACAGCTGGTCGGTGATAAAAAGCCGAAAAGTCATTAGTTCGCTGGAAAGTAGTTAGTGGATATTCTTGTTTCTTACCTTCTTTATTCTTCAATACTATATGGGAAGCATCACATTCAATTACTTCACCCTCGTCCTTTGCGTAGACTACTCGACTAGTATCACGAGCCACCATTCTTTCTACTCCAGTCGCTACCAATGGCGCCTCTTGTACGATACATGGAGTCGCCTGCTTCTGCATATTACTACCCATGAGAGTACGGTTAGCATCGTCGTGATTCAAAAAAGGAATCATAGAAGTTGCAACAGAAAAAGGTTGGTTGGTAGCAATATCAATATACTCCACATCTTTGCGTGGAATCACTCGTGGATCACCTTTCTTTCGAGCCTCGACAAAGTCTGACTTGATTTTTCCATGACTATCAAGTTCGATGGCGGCGTGTGCGATGTTAAATTTTTCTTCTTCGTGAGCATTAAAGTAAACAATCTCATCAGTAACCACTCCTTTCTCTACCTTGGCGTACGGAGTTTCAATAATACCAAAGCGATTGACTCGTGAGTACATTGAGAGACGTAAGATAAGACCGATGTTTGGACCTTCTGGTGTATGGATTGGACAGAGACGTCCGTAGTGACTTGGGTGGATGTCACGGACCTCAAAACTAGCTCGTTCACGAGTAAGTCCACCCGGACCTAGAGCTGAGAGAGTCCGCAAGTGTTCAATCTCCGCTAAGATGTTTTGTTGCTGAGAAAACTGCGATAACTGGTTGGTGCTAAAAAATTCTTTAATAGCTGCCTGTAAAGGACGCGGGTTAATAATTTGCATTGGCAAACTAGTTTCCGCTTCAATTGTTGACATTCGGTCTTGAATATTTCGCTTCATGCGCGTCATGCCAACTCGAACTCGCTGTTGTAGCATTTCGCCAAAGTAGCGGACGCGACGGAAACCTAAGTGATCAATATCATCAGCCAAAGCACCTGGTTCGTGATTTTGAGTCACAATATGGGTAATAATCAGACGCATATCTTCAACAGAAATAGTTCTCTCATCAGTGGCTTTCTTGTCAATTGGTCGACCAAAACGTTCGTTAAAGTGATGTCGTCCGATTTCTGAGAGGTCGTATCGTTCTGGCGCAAAAATAGACTTCACGAATTCTCGAGCATTGTCAACAGTTGCCAGGTCACCATCACGAAGCCGCTTGTAGATTTCAATATATGATTCTTCGATTGTCTTAGCAGGATCTTTAGTAATAGTAGCCTTAATGTACTCTTCGCCTCGAGGCACGCCTTTAACCAAAGCAATCATATCCTTTTCCTTGTCCAAACCTAAAACACGCAAAAGTGAAGAGATTGGGAATTTTTTCTTACGGTCGATTTTGACGTAAATAACACCATCTGCTTCAGATTCTATTTCTACCCAAGCGCCGCGAGCCGGGATAATCTTGGCACCAAAAAGTGTTTTTCCTTTTGATTCAGCCTGCGTAAAGAAAATACCATATGAACGGGCAAGTTGTGGAACGATTACTCGCTCAACTCCGTTAATGATAAAGGTGCCCTGCTCAGTCATCACTGGCAGGTCTGTCATGAAGATTTCCTGATCTTTATCAGATTCAAAAGTTTTATTCTTCAAAATGACGTGAGCTCGCAGAGGCGCCTCGTAAGTAAGCTTATTTTCTTTTGCTTGTTCTGGAGTACACTTAGGAGAACCAAGTTCGTACTTCTTAAATTTAAGTTCAAATTTCTTTTCAGAGTAGTCACTGATTGGTGAAAACTCAGTAAAAATTTCCTTTAAGGCTGTCTCAATAAACCACCGATATGATTCATGCTGTGGTTCAATTAGGTCTGGTAATGAAATTCGGGGCTGGGGACTAACCTCAAACCGCTTCTGGGGTAGATTACCCACTGAGACCGTACGATCCTTATGTGTTGAATCCATAAAACACTAAATGATTATTCTCTCCCAAATAAACAACCCAAAATACGCTTTGTGCGCATAGTGATCTGTTTATTTCATTTTATTAATATCGACATCACGTTAACTAACTGCGCGACACGAAATTATCTCCCAACCATAACTCATCCGAGAACCCTTACGTATGTTGCGGGATTATAGCAAATATATCAAAACAAGCAAGTAGAGAGTGTTAAAAAAGACCCCGGATTAAGCAAATAAGAATATTTGCTTAATCCGGGGTCTTACTCACGTTAGGGGCACTGTAAGCACCTGCTCTTAGCCCACTGAACATTATCTTCAGTGAGCACCCTCTTTCCGTTCCAGACTTTGTCGGCGCGCGGGACATAGGCCGTAATAGCGACCCAGCAATTCCTGCGTCTCAGCAAGACGACAAAGACAGAACAATTTGATTTTAAGTCCCAAATTAAAACCCCCATTTCCGTATTTTTCTTTTGCACTTTGGCCACCTCCACGAAGGCGTTGTAAAAAAGAAATCTTTTTAGTACCGATGTCTCCATTCCTGTCACTGAAAGTAGCTTTTCTAAGACGTGGTCTGTAACGCGTACGTACATTTTAAACCCTCCAACCAATCGGAATGACTTATTTGTTTATACTATAATAAAAATTATTGTCAATCAAAACGCTTCCACTTTCCCTTTCCCTGAGCGCCAAGCATCAATCGCCTTATGGTCACCTTTTACCAATACTGCAGGTACTGAATATTCCTCACTCTTATATTTTAAAACTTCTGGCCTGGTAAAAGACTGCCCATTAGTATCACGTTCATCTTCCAAAGACTCAAAAGTACCTAAGACCCCAGGAATATTTCTAGCAACGGCGTCAATAATAGTCATGGCTGGTAATTCACCGCCAGTCAGCACGTAATCACCCACAGATATCTCTTCAGCTTTTAGAATCTGTTTGACTCTATCGTCGATGCCTTCGTAACGACCACAAATCAAAACGATGTGCTCATATTCGGCAACGCAGCTCCTGGCCTTAGCCTGATCAAACATGTATCCCCGCGGCGACATAATAAAAGTTTTGATTTTATCATGATTCTTTTTGCGTCCTACAGCCTTTTGCCAGGCTTTAAGAATTGGCTCAGCCCGCATAACCATACCAGGACCACCACCATAAGGACGATCATCTATTCGTTTCTTAGTATCTGTAGAATAATCTCTCGGATTGTAGTATGAAACCTGCATTTTCTTCCCTTTTACTTTAGCACCCTGCCCTTTTTCAGTCTTCTGAGCACGACCAAGAACTCCGGACTCAAGGTAGGTTTGGCAGACATCCGGAAAAATAGAGATAATGTGAAAATGCATATAATTATTTTAGTATATTTATCTCGTTGTCATTTCTCCTAAACAAATAGAACTGCAACACTACTGCCCAAGACATAATTGAACTGATTGACATTGGAATAATCAAAACCCGATTTTTCAAAACAATACCGTACAAAACCCAAAAAGTATACGCTATAACTAATATGAAAAAGTAGAAAAACGAAAGTCCTTCCATCCTTTTTCTTTAATTGTTTTTTCTGACCTGGGAAGTCAGACCAAGCCCAGTCAGCACAAGAGACAAAACTACTGTGACTATATCAATTATTTCCATCCCAAAATCCTAGCACAAAAAACTACGAATTACTTACCTCCCTTCTGTCATTTCTCTTACCTTCCTTGTCTACGTATTATACATGATACGACCACCGTATCATGTATGATATGGTGACGAATGAGTTACGCGACACCTGGCATTGTATCCTTTTCCTTATACCAAAAACATCCCGGTGCGTAGCACCGGGATGTTTTTGGGATTTCTTAAAAATTTAAATATCCCCCATCCAATCTGTGAGTCTTATTTGAAACTTATAATTGGATACAGTTCGAGGCGTGTAAGAAAATTATTGCGAATCATACGGATTGTACGGTGAAGAATAATTTATTGCAGCACAACAACGAAATGTGCCTATTATATTTTCAAATCTTCGATGGCTTGGTCGAGTGACTTGGGTTCTGTCGAAGGATTGTCCTCGCGCATTGCTTCACTCATTTCACTACTCATGACTCTTCCCCCTTCTGGTTCATTAATCTTCAGATTAACTCGAGCGTCGTGCTTCATTCCTACTACCCGGAGTAGTGTCCGGATTGCTTTAGCCGTATTGCCTGAACGACCGATAATTTTTCCCATGTCGTCTGCGTGAACGTCAAGAGTCAACAGAACTCCCATTTCATCAACGGTACGATTGATTTTAACGGCCTCAGGGTGATCGACTAAGTCCTTTACTAAATTCTCTAGGAACTGCTTATCTTGGTGGGTATCCATACATCAATATTTTAGTATTCTGGTAAGCATTCGCCCTAAGACGCTGCTACAGCCAATAATACGAGAGTAATATCCTGCAGTCAACATAAACCCGGGTGTAAAAAGTCCGCCACAGTCGGAAATAGGTGTTTTTACTGGATAGGAATTTCCCCTCCGAGGAGTTATTTTATAATTAAATAAAACCTCATGCTGGCGCACGGGGTATTATATCGCTCTGAGTTTAAAAATTTAGGCAGCAGCCTCTTCTTTGACTTTTGCTTCAGTAACAGGCTCTGTTTCAGAAGCCACTTCTTCAGCAGTTGGGGCATTTTTGGCTTCATTAGCCGCGGCTTCTTCTGCAGCCTTAGTTTCCTCTGCAGCCAACTTATCTGCTTCCACTTTAGCTTTAGCTTTAGCCTCAGCTTCAGCTGCAGCCTTAATTTTTGCTTCGTCAATAATTGGAGACTTTCTTGAAAGTGCGTTTCGCTTCTTACCTTCAATTACTTTGTGTGTAATCAAAAGATTGTGAACTGTATCAGAGGCTTGAACTCCTTTCGACAACCAATGTACAGCTTTATCTTTATCAATAACCACATGACCCTGTTTAGGATTATATGAACCTAAGTGATCAATATTTTTATTACTCTTAGGGCCAGTTCGTTTGTCGACGACTACTAGGCGGTAAGAAGGGTCATTTTTTCGACCAACTCGTTGTAAACGCATCATTAACATAAGTG